>Ga0164309_10000058_pt1 | contig 59726 bp, 38 predicted proteins | sample Whisoiple_247_MG_FD_109984 | JGI IMG/M metagenome (GOLD analysis project Ga0164309, IMG submission 109984) | Soil microbial communities amended with fresh organic matter from upstate New York, USA - Whitman soil sample_247_MG | ecosystem: Environmental > Terrestrial > Soil > Unclassified >... | reverse complement strand
GTCGCGGGCGGCTTCGGAGTCGGCGGCGTCGGCGGTTCGACGGGCGGCGTTTCCAATCGCGGCGGCTCGGGCGGCGCCGCGACCGGCGGTAGTGCGAGCGCCGGCGCTAGTACCGGTGGCGGGTCGAGCGCTGGCTCGAGCGGCTTTGATCCGTGCCCCGCGAGCGGCGATTGTAAGGTGCTGCCGCTCGGCGATTCAATCACCTTCGGCACGCCCACCAACAATGGTGGCTATCGCGTCGAACTGTTCACCAAAGCCGTGGCTGACAACTTGCACCTCACCTTCGTCGGTAGCCAATCGAACGGTCCTGCCATGGTTTCGGGCAAGCCATTCCCCAAGGGGAACGAGGGCTATCCAGGCATCACGACCGCGAACCTGGACTCGCAGCACGTGAAGGGCACTGCGCTCAAGGACATGCCGAACATCATCTTGCTGCACATCGGCACCAACAACGTCAGCCAGGCAAACGCCGCGTCGGACCTGGAAAAGATCGTGGATGATCTCGTCGCTGCCGCTCCCAATTCACTGCTCGCCGTCGCCTCGATCATCCCGCTGCCGAACGCTTCGTCGGCCGTCGACAAGTACAACGCGGGGATCCCCGCGCTGGTGGAGAAGAAAGCCACCGCCGGCAAGCACGTGATCTTCGTCGACCAATTCAAGGATTTTCCGACCTCAGAGCTGACCGACGGGGTCCACCCGACGGATGCCAAGGGTTATCCGCGCATGGGCGACAAGTGGTACGCGGCCATCAAGCCGTACCTGCATTGACCGCGCGTGACGTGCTCGCGAGAGGTCAATGCAACCACCTTCGAGCCTGAAGAGGGGGCGCTCGCGTTCCAGCGACGCACCTCGCGACACGCTGCTGTCGTCGACGCGTCTGTGCCGACCGCGCGACGCGATCGCAGCCGTGATCGAGCCACGGAATGCGCGGAGCGGGACGAGCGGGCGGCACTAGTTTGCGACGCACTGCTTTTGCATGAACGCAAAAACGGCGGCCGCGGCGGCGCTCGCGCCCGCGTCGGTAAAGACCAAGCCGTCCGTGCCGACGTACTCGGGATGCCCCGCAAAGACTGGCCTCAAGTCGAGCCAGTGACAGGGCACGGCACTACGCCCACAGGCGTTTTGTAGCAACGGACGCATGAGGTCGAGGCCGTCCTTCAGCGTCGGGTTATTCACCGGGTCGCCGTAAAAGAAATACACGACGTGTTCGACTCCGTCTTTCGCAAACCGCGCGAAAAGCTGTTCCGCCCCGCTGACGGCGGCGTGCGCGGCGGGACAATCCGGAGTCAGCATGCCGGCGCATTGGCCGTTGAGGACGTCGGTCGCGCCGCCATCCATGATGATCACCCGAGCAGGACCATCAGCGCGCGCGTTGGTGTATTGATTGTCGAAGCTGAGTGAGCCGGTCGCGAGCAAAGAGCTGACCGCCATCGCCTCGTCGCGATAGTGCTCGCCCGACGCCAACAGGTCCGCTTTTACCGCCGCTTGCTCGAGCTGTGCCGTAAAGATGCTCAGCTCGATCAGCACGTCACCCAAGATCAAGACGTCCGACGGGGCCAAATCCGAGGGTGGACAGGACACCGCGGGCGGCTCGCTGCGCTTGAACTGACGGCAAAAGCCGGAGTCGCAAAAGCGAGCCGTGGACAGCGTGCTGCAGTCCGCATCCGTCAAGCAGGTGGCGTCGCACATCGCGCCCAATTCTGCGACGCCGCAGCGTTGCTCCGCGACACGCGGGCCGAGCGGCGAGCAACTCGCCACTTCCGACCAGGATGCGCAATCGGCTTGTCGCGTGCACGCCTGGGTGCATACCCCGCAAATGCACTCCATCCCATCGCTGCAGGACGACGCCTCGCAGCTGCTCAAGAAGTGCGTCTCGCTGCCGCCTTCCGAGGACGACTCCGGCGTGCTGCACGAAAAAGTGAGCCACAGTCCACAGAGCAGCGGCGGCAGGAGCCGGACTCGACGAGTCAGCCAATCAAGATTCATCCAGTTCGTCCTCGCCGCGTTCTATCGAGCACTGCCCCACGTACATCGAAACTTGCGTGTGCCTTTCGGGCGGTGGGTGGTCGGCGTTGTAGCGCTCCACTTTGTCTCGCAACGCACCCAACTGCGAGCGGAGCGAACGCAGGGTGTCGAAAGCTTCCGTCTCGTGCGGGTGTCCGGGCCAAACTTCGAGCGTGTAGGTGCTGCCGCCGACGCGGTCAGCCAAGGCGGGAACGTTGCGATCCACTCGTAGGCGACTGGTCACCGTGTTCACCACGGCCTTGAAGTGATCGAAAACGGCGGCCTCCCAACCGACCGCAGATCCGAGCGGCAGCACCAACGTGCGCGCCGTGTAGGGCCCGTCGGGCGTGGTTTGCTCGATTCGCCCGACCTCCAGCAGGCGCGCCAATGCCGGGCCAAGCGCGTTCGCGTCCACCTGTGTCTTTTGCAACTCTGCCAGCGTGCACGGACCTTCACGATAGATGAGCGCCCACAAGAGCTCGTCGAGGCCATCGTTCGAGTGTGCTTGCCGCAAGCGAACCAGCGCGTCCTCCGGCGTGACGCGATAGCTGAGGCGCGTGCCAGTGCCGCTCACGGTGATCAAGCCGCTTTCGCACAGGTCGTGCAGGACGCCACGGACCTGACTCTCGTCGTCACTGGCAAATTGCAGCAAGACCTGCGCGCGCGTGACGCTCTCTGCTTGCTGCACGTAGTCGAGCACCGCCACCCAGAGCGAGCGCCCGCGGTCAGTCGAGCTCTCCAAGAAGCGCTGAATTTTCCGCTGATACGTGCGCAGTCCTAGCCCGAACATGTCCGCGCTCACTTTGCGACCGACACCCTGGCGTTCGAGCTCACTCACCAAGTCCAAAAAGACTTGGTTGGCGACCTGGGCCAAGGGAGCGCGCGTCCCTCCCGAGGTCGCCAATTGCGCGATCAAGATCGTGGTCTGGCGCACGATGGCCTCGATCAGCAGCTCGATCGTCATCTTTTGCTCAAGAAACGGGGGCAAAGCATATTAGTCGTGATTCGAGTTCCGCAGGGGGCGACAAGTTTGCCATGCCCTTGCAACCGCTCGTGATTTCTAGACTTTTTCTAGTCGACCGAAGTGAACCAGCTGCTCGTCCGTTGAACCTGAGGGCGCGATCGTCCAGCGCGGCATTTTTCGCTGCGGCTATCACCGCTCGCGCTCGCCGAGTCCCTTTCCGCCACAGGCCTGAGTGCTCGAATCCCAATGTCGGAGATTAAGCCCGAGTTAAGTCATTACGACTCGAGGTGCGATATTCGAGTTCGACCTCGCGACAGGCAACGATCGAAATCGAAACCAGCAGGTCGAACGCAACGGACGCGACGCAAAACGCCACGACGTTGCAGAGCGATCCTGCGCAAATCTTCTGCGCTGAGTGTTCGTTCGCGACTTCATGCGGGAGCGATACAGCGCGTGCTCTATCGTCGCGAGACCTTGCCAGTGCAGCCAATTGGACGTAACACACACCACACTGAAGGTTGATGTCGCGACGGCTCGATCAGCGACCTTCACGGTTTCCGCAATAGCGAGACTTGGCAATGATATCGAAATCTGGCGAACGTTTGCCGCCGAGAGCGGTGTACTTTGCGTGCTGCGCGCTCGTGGCGTGCGCTGCGGCTTGTGGCTCAGACGCCCAATCAAGCGGAAGCGGAGGCGGAGGTGGCAAGCCGCCTGCTGGCACGGCTGGGAGCGTCGCAACAGGCGCTGGCGGGAGCAGCGCCGGCAACGGGGCTCAAACGAGTCTCGCCGGCGCAGGCACCAGCGCCGGGGCTGCCAACACCCTTGGTGACGGCGGAAAGTCTGCGGGAAGTGCGGGTTCGGGAGCGAGCCCGTCCGCCGGTGCAGGTGGCGGCAGCGCGGGTACCAGCGGCGCTGCCGCCGGCAGCGCGGGCAGTGCCACCACCGCTGGAGGAAGCGGCGTTGCGCCGAGCTGCGCAACGAGCGGCTCGGGCCGCACTGATTGCGGCGCCAATAACGACGAGAGTTGCTGCACGAGTCTCCCGGTCAGCGGAGGAACGTACTCTCGGACTTATACGAACTCCGGCAGCGGCGCGACCGGCAAAGCGGATTCCGCGACGCTCAGCACGTTCCGTTTGGACAAGTACGAAACGACCGTGGCGCGCTTTCGTGAGTACGTGAAATACCTGGAAAACGGCGGCTCGCCGCCGGCAGCTGGAAGCGGCAAGCACACGCACCTCAACAGCGGCAAGGGGCTGGCCGACAGCGGCAAGTCTGGTTCATTCGAACCGGGCTGGGACACTAGCTGGAACAGCAAGATCCCGAGCGGGGCGGGCGCCACGGCCAAGTGGAAAACGAACCTCACCAGTTCGAGCGGAACGGGCGGATGCAAGCTGTACGGCACGTGGACGGACACTCCCGGCAAGAACGAGCTGCTCCCGATCACGTGCACGAGCTGGTACGAGTCCTACGCGTTCTGCATTTGGGATGGCGGCTTCCTGCCGAGCGAAGCGGAGTGGAAGTATGCAGCGGCGGGTGGCGACGAACAGCGAGAGTATCCATGGGGAACGACCGCACCGGGAACCAACAACGAGTACGCGATCTACGACTGTTGTTATCCGTCCGGCAAATGCAGCGCGACGAGCGGCAGCGACACTTGCACGGGCCTAGTCAACGTCGCGCCGGTAGGCTTCGCAAAGAAGGGCGTAGGGCGCTACGGACAGTTCGATCTCATCGGTAGCGTGTGGGAATGGAACTTGGATCGCTACGCAAACTACGTGAACCCTTGTACCGACTGCGCATACCTCACCGGCAGCACCGCGAACCGCGTCCTGCCCGGCGCTGGCTTTCACTCGGGAGCAAGCTTGGGCAGCACGATCATGTACTCTTACAACCGGACCTCGGTTTCGTACAACGCCGACACGTATCGCGGTGATTACGCAGTGGGCCTGCGTTGCGCCCGCTCGCCGTAGCCGGCGTCTTCGCTCGCTCAGGTAATGATGATTGGCGCGCCGCGCGTCACGACCATCGTGTGCTCGAATTGAGCGCCGATGCTGCCGTCCGGCGTGCGCAGCGTCCAGCCATCGTCGCCCTCGACGGTGTGCGTCGCGCTGGTCGTCAAGAACGGCTCGATGGTCATCACCAGGCCCTCGTGCAAGACCATGGGGTTGTTGCGCTCGTACGTGTTCGGGATCTGGGGCTCTTCGTGAATGTGCCGACCGACCCCGTGCCCGCACAGATTGCGGACTACCCGAAAGCCGCCGCGCTTGGCGCGACGCTCGACCGCGCGCCCGATGTTGTTCACTTTCGCGCCTGCGCGCACCTGTGCGATCGCGTCGCTCAGCGCGGCCCGCGTGCTGAACAACAGCGCCCGTGCGCGCGGTGACACCTGGCCGACGGCGAAGCTTGCGCCGCTATCTGCCCAATAGCCATCGAGCTCGGCGGACACATCGATGTTCACCAAGTCCCCCTCACGGAGCACGCGCTGCGATGGGATCCCGTGCGCGAGCTCATCGTTGACGCTGATGCAAGTGACACCGGGAAAACCATACGCGAGCTGCGGCGCCGAGCGCGCCCCGTGACGGGCGAGCACATCGCGCCCAACCTCGTCGAGTTCCGCGGTCGTGACCCCGGGGGCAACGTGCGAAGCCATTGCGTCGCGCGCTTTGGCAACGACGGCGCCCACGCGCTTGAGCAGAACCAATTCATTTTCGTCATCGATCGACATAGCCAAAGCTTATGACTGAACGCCCAGCAACGCGAAAAGTTCGCAAAAAACACGCTAAATATCGGCCGAACGTCGACTGCACGTTTCGGCGATGATTCGCCTGAGCGACCCTATTCGGAATGAAACCGTCACGAGCTTTTAGCTAGACGGCCGAGCCACTGAGCGTACTCTGGACCGCATGAGCACGGGCGGGCTGTGGTTTGGGCGTGTCAAACGGTTGGGTTCGTTCGTCGCTTTGCTGAGCGCGGCGCTCGCGGGCTGCGGGGGCGGCGAATCGGAGGTCGTCGATCTCGCGCAACAAGGAGCGTGCGCGAGCAGCGTGTACGAAGCCGAAAACATGACGCACTCGACGGGCGGCCCGACCACCGGTGGTTGGAACGTTTGGTCCAACGGCTATGTTTCGGCCAATCATCCGTTCGCGGGGGGCGCAACCGTCATCACGGTCAATGCATCGGGGACGCTCGCGGCCGGACAATGGCCTCACCTGGTGGTGTCGGTCGGGGGCACCGTCGTCGGCAGCGCGAGCGCAACCAGCACTAGCTTTGCGCCGTATGTGTTCAACGCGACGATCCCTGCGGGGAGCAAAGAGGTGCGGGTCGCGTTCGACAACGACTATCAAGCCAACGGGCAAGACCGAAACTTGCTCGTCGACAAGGTGACGATCGCTTGCGGCGGTACGCCCGGCACAGGTGGCAGCGGCGGGAACGCCGGGGCCGGAGGAAGTAGCGGCGCCGTTTCAGCGGGCAGTGGCGGCGTTGCTGGTAAAGGCGGAAGCTCCGCCGGTGGAGGCACCGCTGGTAGCGGAGGAACACTCCCTGGCAGTGTATCGCTGAAATACCAAACCGACTGGGGCTCTGGCTATTGCGCGAACGTCACGGTTTCGAACACCAGCAGTGTCGCGTCTACGAGTTGGACACTCGGCATCAACTTGAATCAAGCCAAGATGTCGAGCGCGTGGAACTGCCAATTCAGCGGCAATTCCGGATCCGTCAGCGTCACGCCCGCGGCCTTCAATAGCGCGCTCGCACCAGGCGCGAGCGCGACCTTCGGATTTTGCGCCAACGGCACCGGCGCGAACTACAAACCGACATTGGGCAAGCTCGTGCTCGTGGCAGCGGCCGATGGCGGTGGTGGAACCGGCGGCGGCATGGCTGGCGGTGGAACCGGCGGTTCCGCCGCGGGCAGCGCTGGCACCGATGCCGGAGGCGTCAGCGGTGGAGGAACGGGAGGCGGCGGCGCGGGCGGCGGTGGCGCTGGTGCTGGTGCCTTCAGCGGAGGGGGTGCTGCAGACGCCGGGACCGGAGGTGTCAGCGGCGGAGGCAGCGGAGGAGGTGGCGCAGGCGGGGTAGCCGCTGGAGGGAGTGGAGGAGGCGGAGCGGGGGGCACCAGTGGTGGTGGCAGCAGCGGGACCGGTGGAAGCGGTGGGAGCGGTGGCTACCAACCGCCCACGGGCGGCTACCTGATCAAGAGTAGCTTCCTCAATAATCCGAACTTGGCGATCGACCACGCGCTGTCGACCGCGAACTTCTACGCGAAGGCCGCAGACCCGCAATTTGGCGGATTTTTCACGTATCTCGACCGGCAAGGCAAAGCGACCGGGAGCAACAAATCCTTCGTCGTGCAAAGCCGCGATGCGTACGCCTTCGTGCGCGCGTTCATGCTCTCGGGGGACGAGCGTTATCTGGATCTCGCGCAACAGGCGCTGAGCTTCTTGTACGCGCATGGCTGGGACGCGAAAAATGGCGGCTTCATTTTCATGGGCAACCAACAGGGCGGTGCGCAACCTGATCCGAGCGGGGCGCAGAGTCCGAAATGGTCGTTCGTTCAGCACTACGGATTGGTCGGCATCAACGCCATGTGTGAAGCCACGCGCAGCGCGCTCGACTGCGGCTGGCTGGACAAGGGCATCACCTCGCTGGATCAGCACTTGTGGGACGCGCGCGCCGGCTTCCAAGGCTACTACAACAACGCCAACTTGGATTTTTCGTCACCGCGCGACAAGGGCTTCACGCCGACGATCGACGGCATCACCACCCACGTGCTCAACGACTACTTGATCACGGGCCGCTCGGACTATCGACAGCGCCTGTTTTGGCTCGCGGACAACGCAGCCGATCGCTTGGCCGCCAACATGACCGCCCCTGGCGTGAAGTTCGGTTTTCCCGAAGATTACAACTCGAACTGGCAGATCAACACGGGCTCGAAGTTCGGCTTCGTCGGGCACATTTACAAGACCGCCTGGTGTTTGGCGCGGGCATACCTGATCGATCCCCAAGAAAAATATCGTACCGCCGCGCGCCAGATCTTGCTGCAAATGTACGACAAAGGCGGCTTCGATCGCACGAACGGCGCGCCCAACTATTCGTTCAACTACGACACCGGCGTCAATTCGACGGACAAGGAATATTGGCAGCTCGAGCAAGGCATCTTGAGCGGCCTGTACAACTACGCCATCACCACCTCGGACGCCGACCGCGCGATCTTTCTAGAGGTCGCCGATCGAACGCTCGACTTTTACGTCAAGCATCTATTCGACGCGCAATTCGGCGGCATCTTCTATCAAACCAACGCCAGCGGCAGCTCCACGGTTCGAACCGACAAGGGTGACCAGTGGGAAGGCGCGTACCACGACGTCGAGCTCTCTTATTACGTGTACGTCGACGGCAACCTGTTGCTCTGGCACCGACCGATCACGCTCTACTATCGTTTCGAAGCAGCGTCCGTCGATCGCGATATCGTACTGTCGCCAATTCCGCTGCGCGACGCGCGGCTCGCGATCGACTCGGTGAACCACGCGGGCGCGCCGTATGCGGCGTTCGACGGCGTTGCGCGTAGCATTCACTTGCCGGCGGGCTCCTCGGGCGTGTTCGGCGTGACGTTCAAGTACGTCAGCCCGTAGCGAGACGCGGCGAAGCCCAAATCCGTCCCCGCCGTTTTTCGTCATCTTTCGGGAACCCCGCGTTCCCGAGAGCTGCGCGGCGGGGCCGCGAGCGCCCCCCACCCAACTCAGCTATTGCGATCACGACCGTGATGCACGAGGGATCCCGTTGAGGAAGCAAGATGAAGCCTTCGTTCAGTCCGGGATTGACGTTCGAGTTCAGTTATCGAGTGCCGGAACAGAAAACGGTGCCACACGTCTACCCAGAGTCACCCTTGTTTCAAGCCATGCCGCCGGTGTTTGCAACGGCGTATTTGGTCGGGCTGTTCGAGTGGGCGTGCATGGAGGCGATGCAGCCGCACCTCGAGCCGGGCGAGCAATCCGTGGGCGTCGACATCCGCGTTTCGCACATTGCGGCGACTCCGCCGGGATTGACGGTGAAGGTGGAGGTCGTGGTCGAAGCGGTCGAGGGGCGTAAACTATCGTTCCGCGTCAGCGCGCACGACGGCGTCGAGTCGATCGGTGAAGGGACGCATCAACGCGTCGTGATTCAATCCGCGCGCTTCTTGGAAAAAGTCGCGCAAAAGGCGGCTGCGCACGGCGGGGGTTGAGCACTTTGGAAAAAGCTTTACCGAACTGCGCGGCGTAGTAACCGTCGAGTTCGAGAGCAGGCACCGCGCATCTTCACGCGCCCATTCTGCTCGTGCCGCGCGTAAGTCTGGAAAATTACACGCGCAGATCGAACTCGCGCGAGTCTGTCGCCGATGATACCTCGAGTGTACTTTGAAGAAATCTCGAATCATCCGGTTCTGCTTTGCGGGCGTTGGGTTGACGGGGATGGTAAGCGCCCTGTTTTCGTGCACCACAGTCACGGACAACGACGACATGCTCGGTGTTGCCGGCGGCGTGCCTCACATCGCGGGCAGTAGCAACGCGACCGCGGGCGCATCGAACACGGGCACTGCAGGCAGTGCAGGCACAATCACCAACGTCGCGGGAGCGAGCGGCGCTTCGAGCATGACCACGGGCGGCGCGAGCGGCGCATTCAGCAGCGCGGGTTCGACGCAAGGCGGGAGTTCCGGCAATGGCAGCTCCACCGGCGGCAAGGGAGGCACAGGCAACGTCGCGGGCGCCGCCGGCAAAGGCGGCGCGGGCGCAGGCACCGGCGGCAAAGGCGGCGCGGGTGGCATGAGCGGGGGCCAAGCAGGTAACACGAGCACCGTCCCTGACCCGCCCAAATTGACTGACGGCCAACAAGGCTGGGCCACCCGTTATTGGGACTGCTGTAAGCCGGCGTGCGGTTGGCCGCAAAACGTCGGCAGCGGGCGTACGCCAATCCAAAGCTGCACTCAAGACGACCAACCCTTGAGCGACAACAAGGCAAAGAACGCGTGCGAGAGCGGTGGCACCGCTTACATGTGCCACGCGCTCGAACCGTGGGCAGTGAGCGACACTTTGTCCTACGGCTATGCCGCAGTGAACAAAGGCAGTGATTTTTGCGGCAAGTGCTATCAGCTGCAGTTCACGGGCGGCTCACACAACAGCAATGTCGACCCCGGTTCCAAGGCGCTGCTGGGCAAGACGATGATCGTCCAAGCCATCAACAACGGCGGCGTCGACGGCAATCAATTCGATTTGCTCGTGCCGGGCGGCGGTGTCGGCCTTTTGGACGCCTGCTCCAAGCAATGGGGGACGAAAGATCTAGGCGAGCAGTACGGCGGCTTCTTCTTGGCTTGCCAAAAGGCGAACAACTTCGACTACGACAAGTCCAGGGCTTGCGCCAAAGCCAAGTGTGACAGCGTGTTCGCCAACAAGCCGGAGTTGCGCACCGGGTGTGAGTGGTTTACCGATTGGTTCGGCGCCCCGGACAATCCAGCCGTGCTCTATAAAGAAGTGACCTGCCCGGACGCCATCACCAAGAACTCTGGCCTCAAGCGCTAGAGTCGATGGGAGAGGCCATGAACAAGATCGTCATTTCGAGTTTTTGGTCTCTCAGTGCGGCGCTGCTGCTCGGGTGCGGACAGCAGGCGGAGTCGAACGGCAGCGCCGGCACGGGGAACGCGAGCGCGGGCGCCAAGAGTGACGGCGGCGCGACCAGCGGCAGCGCGGGCGCCGCCACCTCGTCGACCGCGGGAAGTACGAGCAGCGCGGGGGCTGCGAGCAGCGCGGCTGGCGCGAACACGGTGGGCGGCGCGGGACACGGCGGCGCCAGCAATGCGAGCGCGGGTGCGCCTGGCTCGGCTGGCGCAAGCGTTGGCAACGGCGGCGCTCCAGGAGCCGCAGGCGCTTCTGGCACGGACGTGATCGTCACCATAAAGAATGGCGACTTTTGGCAAGACACCGCCGGCAACCGCATCGAGGCACACGGCGCCGGGGTGATTCGCGTCGGAGACACTTGGTATTGGATCGGTGAAGACAAGTCCGGCAACTCGGGTGGTTTCAAGGCCGTCAATTGCTACGCCTCCAAAGATCTCTCGCACTGGGAGTTCAGGCGCGCGATCATCACCAAGCAAACCTCCACCGACCTGGCTGCGTCCGATCGCATCATCGAGCGACCGAAGGTGATCTACAACGAGACCACCAAGAAGTACGTGATGTGGCTGCACTGGGAGGGGCAGAACTACGCCACGGCGGAAGCGGGCGTGTTCACGAGCGACACCGTCGACGGCGCGTACACGCAGGTGCGCCATTTCCGTCCCAACGATCGCATGTCGCGTGATGATACCTTGTTCAAAGACGACGACGGCAAGGCGTACTTTCTGTCCGCTTCGAACGAGAACAAAGATCTCTCGCTGTACGAGCTCACTGACGACTACACCAACATGAAGTCGCAGATCTCGACGCTCTGGCCCGGGAGCTATCGGGAAGCGCCGGCGATCATGAAGGCCAAAGGGCACTACTTCATCGTCAATTCAGCGGCGACCAACTGGGACCCGAACCAGCAAAAGTTCTCCAGCGCGACTTCGATGCAAGGCCCGTGGAGCGCACTCGCCAACTTGGGTGATTCGACCGGCTTCGACACGCAGACCGCGTTCATCATTCCGGTCCAAGGCAGCAAGACGACCACGTACATCTATGCGGGCGATCGCTGGCAAGATCCGGATCTGAAGAGTTCGAAGTACATCTGGGTCCCGATCAAGATCTCCGGTGACACCAAGCTGGTCATGGACTTTTACGAGAGCTGGCAGCTCAACGTGACCACCGGTGAGTGGAGCGCTGGTGGAAGCACCGACAACGGTGGCTTCATTTCTCACGAAAAGTGGTCACTCGTCTCGGCCGACAGCGAGGAGACCACGGCCGAAGACGGGCACGCGACGAATGCCTTCGATGATTCGACGTCCACGTTTTGGCACACCGAGTATCAAAACGCGAAGCCCATGCCGCCGCACGAGGTCGTGATCGACCTTGGAGTGAGCTACTCGCTCACGGGCATGCGCTACACGCCACGCCAAGACGACAACCAAAACGGCATGGTGAAGGACTATGAGTTTTACGTCAGCAGCGACAAGGCCAATTGGGGCAGCGCCGTGAAAACGGGCAGTTTCGGTACCGGCAAAGCGGCGACGACCGTGTCTTTTACTGCGAAAACGGGGCGCTACATTCGCTTCGTCGCGCTGAACGAGGTCAACGGCAAAGCCTACACCGCCGTGGCCGAACTCGATGTCGCTGGCACCCCGCAGTGACCGGCTCGCTTCAAAATCCGTCCGGAATTCGGCCGTTCAGACAAGTGATGGTGTTGGGCGCATTCGGGGCCGATGGTAACGCGAGCTCCGGCTGAGCCGCACTGCCTCGAGCGACGCCCTCGGTATCGGGCCAGTGCGGCGCCAGGCCCGGGCGCAAGCAGTGCAAACCGCTTTGGTAGAACCCGATGACGAAGGTGTGGCCCGCGACGCGCGCGCCCGTCGCGTCGCCGAGCGCAACGGCGAAGTCGCGTCCCGGACGAGCACCGAGCGTTTCGCAAGTTCGAAACCAGAGCAACGCATTGGGCGCGAGGCGCTCACGAAAAGCACTGAAAGCCGAATGATGAACGTGTGAAGGTCGCAGCACGTCACGATCGAGCGGCTCGCGATCGATGAACACGCGCCCCCACTTGCCGTGACCCCAGAACTGCAGCTCGCTGATCGGCCGTGCGGGCTGGTGACGAGTGAGCCAAGCGAACGCCTCAGTGAAGCTACGCGCACCGAACGCTGCGTCGACGCGGCCCAAAGCGCGATACAGGTGAGTGCCGTATTGCCAGCTAAAACCCAGCGCTCGCGGGCGACGCGACGTTTGCGTCGCGTCGTAGATGACCAAGCGCAGGCCGTCGCTCATGCGCCGGCCTCAGGGGCAGGTCGCTTGCCAGGCGAGCGTGACGCCTGTCGCGGTCGTATCGGAACTGCCGTTGTGCAGCCACAACACTTGCCCGGAAACGTCGGTGCCCGACGGAGTCGTGTTCACGGTGGTCGTCGTATCGAAGGGGAACGACAGAGCGGGTGTCATCACCGTCACCGAATCGACGTAGACGACGGTCGGATTCGACCACCCGGTCGTATCTGGCCCCGCATTGATCTCGATGCCGATGCGCCGGATGTCGGTCTTGACGATGTTCGTCGAGCCGACGGCCTGAGCGCCGACGTTGAACGGGAGCGTGACCCAACCGCTCTGGCTCTTCAGCAGCGGGCGCATGGCAGTCGTCACTCCGAAATAGTGATACTGCGAATCTTGCACGTAGTTGAAGATCGTACCGGCAGCACCCGCCTGAACATAGAGGTGCATGCTGATTATCCCGGTCGTCGCGCTGCTCAGATCGATGGCAGAGGGGAGCGAAATCACGAAGTGCGCCGCGTCCGTGGTTTGATCGATTGGAACCGAGAGCTTGGCGCAGCCCGTCACAGGGGCACCGCCGCTGCCCGCACTGCCCGCCGTCCCACCGCTGCCCGCGGTAGTTCCGCCACTGCCCGCGGTGACCGTGCCGCCACCCGTGCCCGCGCTGCTTCCGGCGGTGCCGCCAGTGCCTGCCGAGCCCGCGCTGCCACTGGAGCCCGCGCCGCCGCCTTCGGACGTTTCACCGCCGGCTTCCATCGCGCCAGCGTTATCCATCATCCCAGCGTCGCCCGAACTCGAACCGCTCGAACCGCCGTTGGCTGCACCCGCAGCAGCACCACCGTTGCCCGCCGTGCCTTCGCCCGCCGCTCCCGGACTACCCGCGGTCGAGTTTGTCCCACCGTGACCGCCCTCTGCGGATCCACTACCGAGCAAGGACTCGTCGTAGACGCTACAGCTCACTGCCGTCAGGATCACCGCTGCAGCTTTCGCTGCTCTCGTCGCTCTTCGTACCGTTGCGTAAGTCACGCTGTGTTCCTTGCGTGCGCTAGCGTGTGTGCGCTCGTGAAGTAAGGCTCGTCAATCTAGCAGTACCGCGCGACACATGCATTCGTTCAAGTTTCGTGTGTACGCGCACGATTCGCGTCTTCACAGGTGTCATCTTCGTCAGTGTCATCGTCGGTTCGAAGCGCTCGCACACGCCGCGCGCGCGTGGTAGGCCGCTCACGCCGAGCGATCATCCAAGTGAATGGATATTCGCCGCGCACGGTGCAAATTTCCGACGCCCACAGAATGCACGCTCGCGGTGATCACGCGCAAGTGGTTGCCGGGGACCTAAGGTAGCCAAACATGCTCAAATCGAACAAATATGCGGCCAATCGCGGGATTATGGCGGGCCTCGCAATTACGGGCGCGCTTTGGCTCACGCTTGGTTCGGGCCTCGGTTGTTCGAGCGATTCAGGAGCAAACAACGGCCCGGGCTCGGCCGGTACCATGGCGGGCCTGGCCGGAAGTACTGGTCAAGCGGGTGCTTCTGCGGCCGGAAGCTGGAATGGCAGTGCCGGCGCGAGCAGCGGAGTGGCGGGCAGTGCAATCGGCAGCGCCGGCAGCAGTGCCGCCGGCGCAGGGGCCCCGCCAGCCGGGCAAGCCGGAGCTCCCGCCGGTGCGGGTGGCAGCAGCGCAGGTAGCGGCGGGCTCAGCGCGACCGGCGGCGCAGGCGGTGGAAGCACCAGCGGCTGCACTCGTGAGCTACTGAAGGCAGCCGTCGACAGTTACTTCAAGGCACTCGCGGCGCATGACGCTTCGACCCTGCCCCTGGCCGACACACTCAAGTTCACCGAGAACGGCAAAGAGAGCAAGCCTGCCGACGCGCCGCTGTGGAAGACGGCGGGCACGCTCAAGTACGCGCACAGCGCGCTCGACACCGACACCTGCAATTCCGCTACCGAAGCGGTCGTACCGGACGGCACGACCGACATTCCCGTCGCTGTTCGGCTCAAGCTGGTCAATCAAAAGATCACCGAAATCGAAACCATCGCGGCGCGAAAGGGCGACTACACCGGAGTGACCTCGAACACCGCCGCACTCGCGGCCAGCAAAGACACGATCAAGTGGGAAGAGTCGGTGCCGGCCGCCATGCGCAACACGCGTGAAGAGCTCGTCAACTGGATGGCCAAGTACTTCAAGCAGTTTCCGCAGGGAGTCTGCAACACCACCAGCACCTGCAAACGCATGGAAAATGGCGGAGGCAATTTCGTGTGCAGCGAAGGCGCCGGCTGCGCGGCCTCGAGCACCAGCACCGTGCTGAAGTCTCACTTGATCATTGCCGATGTCGAGACGGGTCTCGGCGTCGGTTTCACGCTGTTCACGGGCGGGCACCCAGACATGCACATGTTCAAGATGTACGGCGGTCAGGTGTACGCGGTGAGCGCCATCCTGTCGAAAGGCGACAGCACCGGTTGGGACTGACCGAAAGGCGAGCCGAAATCCGGGAGCGTCGTCGCGTACGTAGGAGCGCCCCCCGAGCCCGCTTCTCTTGCGCGACGAACTAGTTTAAGTTGGTGCGTTGCCTTAGCGCACTCAGCCATGGCCGTCGACGAGCGCACCCCCGGAATAGCCGCCGGACCAAAACCGGCCAGCGAAGATCCGACCGTGCCGGAACCAGGCGTGACGGTCGCACGCAAGAAGCTCGAGGCGGGCCCGGTCTCTTTTGCCGAGCGCTATCAGCGACGAGGACACATCGACAGCGGTGGGATGGGGCAGATCGAATCCGCCTTCGATCCCGTGCTCGGCCGCAGCGTTGCCGTCAAAGTCCTTCAACCATTCGCCGACGAGGACCAAGAGCTCGCCCGAAAATTCGTGGCCGAGGCTCAGATCACCGGGCAGCTCGATCACCCCAACATCGTGCCCGTGTACGATCTGGGAGAGCACGACGACAAACCGTTCATCGTCATGAAACTGGTGCGTGGCCGCACCTTCGCTGCCCTGCTGGCCGAAAGTTCTGGACCGCGCGGCGCGGACGAGCTGCAGCTTTTTTTGGGCATCCTATTGCGCGTGTGCGATGCGCTCTCGTTCGCACATAGTCGCGGCGTCATTCACTGCGACCTCAAGCCCGAAAACGTCATGGTGGGGGATCACGGTCAGGTTTATTTGATGGATTGGGGCGTCGCATTCGTCGCGCCCCGCCCAAGCACCGACAATTCGTCCCAGATACGCGACGACGACGACCAGTTCAGCGCGCCCGTACGATTGTCGAGCGTTCCGAGCGCGAGCACCGCACACACGGGGATGATCAAAGGCACGCCCGCGTATATGGCTCCCGAGCAGCTGCGCGGCCGCGACGACCTGTTGGACGGCCGCACCGACGTGTTCGGGCTCGGCGGGTTACTGCACGAAATCTTGACCGCCAGCGCCCCGAACGGCGGCGGACGTTTGCTCGGGCCGGCGCTCGCCGGTGAGCCGATCGACCTACCACGCGAAAACGTACTGTGGACCCGGCTACCCCCTGAATTGGTCCGCATCACCATCAAAGCGCTCGCGCCGAATCCAGACGATCGCTACCAAAGCGTGCTCGAACTGAAGGCCGACCTCGAGCGCTTTCTGAGCGGCGACCGTTGGTTCGAAGCCAAGCATTTCCGCGCTGGCGACTACATCATCACCCAGGGTGATGCCGGTGATGCCGCGTACATCATCGAACGCGGCGAGTGCGAGGTGAGGCGCGGAGTCGGCGACCAAAGCAGCGTGCTGCGCCGCCTGGGCCCGGGCTCGGTCTTCGGAGAAACCGCCGTCTTCACGCGCGCACCGCGCACCGCGTCGGTGGTCGCGATCACCGACGTCACGGTCAAGCTGATCACCGCGGATTCGCTGAATCGTGAGCTCGATCGCAATCCGTGGCTCGGCGCTTTCGTGCGCTCCCTGGCAGGCCTATTTCGGGAAGCGGATCAGCGCCTCTCGACCGGTTCGGAGACGTGAGCTGAAGTCATGTCCGAGCGAACCTTTCGCCAAGCGACCGATCCGAGCGACATGCGCCGGACGCAGCTGGCGGCCGTGGTCGTCGAGCAGCTCGAAGCACTCGACGATCTGGGGGACGACGCGGAGCTAGCAGAAACCCGACCCATCTTGCGCAAACTGGGCGAAGCCACGCTCACGCTCGCGCTCTCACTCGACTCGGATTTGGCGCGCCTCGCCGAACTCGATCGAGAGTTCGAGATCCTCGGTTCGCTGCTGGACGTGCCCCGAAGGCTTGGCGCAGCCGGCGAAACGGCACTTGCCGTGCGCGTCGCCGAAGCGCTGAAGTTTTGCGCAGCAGACGACATGAATGGCCAAATCGCGCTCGCTTTTGCACAAGCCGGTGAACGCGCGCGCGCACTCGAGCGGGTCCGGTCGAACCTCGAAACCGCGCGCGAGCCGTACGTTTCGGAGTTTAGAGCCGGCGACGTGTACCGCGAGCTAGGCGAGGCCGATGCCGCGGAAGCGTACTATCGGCGTTCGCTAGCGCTCGCCAGTTCCGCCCACGCGCGCAGCGAAGCCGCGCTGCGCATTGCGAGCCTGCTGATCGACAGCGGTCGCGAGCCGGAGGCAGTGGCGTTCCTGGCCCAGCAACGCGCCGCAGAGAGCGCGAGGAGCCATTCGGAGAGCGCACCGGTAAGCGCCGCCCCCGAAGCACGCCCCGCCCTTGAACGAGTCGGGCGAAACGATCTTTGTCCGTGCGGCAGCGGTAAGAAATACAAGAAGTGCCACGGCGCCTAACGAACGACGACAGCCTGGCGCGCGCTGCCTCGAACCATTCCACGTGCGCCGAGCGTCGATTGGAATGCGAGTTTCCGCACTGAATCCTTGACCGCGATTCGCACGGTGGCACACCTTTCACCGAACCTGAAAGCATGCCACCCAGTGGTGGGCTTTCGCTGGCAAGGTAGCGCTGAAACATGAAACACCGGGGTTGGCTTTGGTTCGCAGGTATCTCGACCGTGCTGGTCGGCTGCTCGGGGGGCGTCTTGAAAGGTAATGCCGACTCTGGGCCAAACATTTCCCCCGGCGACGAAGCAACGAGCGGCTCCGCTTCAGTGGCGCCGACTCCAAGTGGCCACGGGGGTGCTCCGGCCTGTGCCGACGACGCGAACGCAAGCTTGGGGGGCGAAGCGGGCATTGGCTCCGCAGGCGAAGCCGGTGCGGAGAACGCGAACGAAGCATGCATCGCGGGAGAATGCCGGAGCACGCGGACCCACGCCGCGAGCTCCTGGGATTTCGAATGCCCGAGAGAGCTGTGCGACGCCAGGGTCATGGCCTCGAATTGCAGCGCGCTACCGGGTGGTGCGCTCAAGACGAGCGCGTTGGATTGTTGGGACGATCACGTTCTCTTGTTCGAGATCTCGCCCACCCGTCGCAAGGCCTGTTACTACGGGAGCACGACGTCTGATGGTCCTTCGTTCCTAGTCGGCGCAACCGTCTGGGATGACGAAGCCAATTTCTGCGACGGCCGAGCAGCGAAGCTCACGGGCGGAAACCCGCGAGACATCGAGTCCTGCGATGACATGCCGTTCGTCACCACGCTGTGTGACGTCGCCAACCCCGAAAAAAATCAGCCCGTCGACGGGTCGCCGCCGCGCGCTTGCTATAACCGTTTCGGGCACTCTTGCGAAGTGTGCTGCCCCGAAACGGCCCCGGATTGCAGCAACAAACCTGAGAACTATCCCGGCTATTCGTGCACCCCCGACACTCCAGACGACGAATCTTACTGCTCGTGCGAGTGCCAGGAAGGTGAATGGAGCTGCGCTTGCTGATTGAAGAAGGGGCGCTCGCAGGTGCCCCGACGCACCTCACACAGCGACCTTCGCCTCGAGTCACGGCAGCGCCACGCGCGCATTGAAGCGATCCAACCAGCCGATCGCCCGAATTCGCGCGCACGGAGGATGAGAAATGACCGTGTCGAATTCGAAACGCGCTGCGGCGGTGCGCCCGTAGGCAGCGGGCCCCACTCGCGTTCCTCGTTGCTCGAAATTTTATTTCGAGACAGGGCGTGCACGACGCTCACGATCACCCGAACGCGAACGCGCTGCACGATGGAAATCAGCAGTGAACGGGCGCGAAAGCGCACCGCAACTCTTGCCTGTGGAGTGAAGCGCGCTCGCGACGCCGCGCGCATGACGCACATGCAAGCGTGCGTGCGTGTGCAGGCGCGAGGGGACGCGACCGTGTGCGCGCGGCACACCTCATTTGCGCCGACTTCGGCTTCAGAAGTGTTGGACGCGGCCCCGTGCCGTATGAGACAGTCGTTTCACCCTATCTTCGGGTGCTGAGTTTCAGGGCCTCGAGAGGAGCGCGTTCTATGTCGTCTAGACTCATACATGGCTGGTCTGCTTCAGCCTTGGTGGCAGGCTCCGTCGCCGTGGCCTGCACGGGCACACTCGACGTGCTGCCGTCGTCGTCGTCGTCTGCTGGCTCGCTGTCGGCGAACGCGGGTTCGGATTCCTCGTTGGGCTCGAATTCGTCGGGCGGTTCGTCGGGCACGTCGGATGATTCACCGGACGGCTCCGTCGAGATCCCGTTCGAACCCGTGCAAGCGCGTGTCTACGTGGCCAAGGTGAAGAACCTGCTGCTCGGCCTGCCCGCGACGGAAGAAGAGATCTCCGCGGTCGACGCAGATCCGGCCGCCTTGAAGGACATGGTGGACGCTTGGTTCGTGCGCCCGGAGGCACAAGCCAAACTCGGCACGTTCTTCAGCAAAGCGTTCCAACAAACTCAAATCACGCAAAATGACTTCTTCGATCAGTTGAGCGTCGACAACCTGACCAACTTGCCGCTCTTCGCGCAAGCTCAAGAGTCGATGTCGCGCACGGCGCTCAAGATCATCGCAGACGGCAAGCCGTTCACCGACACCGTGACCACGCACACGTTCATGATGACGCCGACGTTGATGTCGCTCTACCTCGCGCTCGACCAAGCGCAGGTCGATGACGCGGGCAAGCAAACGATGAGCCTGCCGACCGCCGACGGCACACTGGTCACGACGCAGTCCTTCTGGCTCACCTACCAGCCACCGCTCGACCCGACCGCCATGCCGGTGGTCGCGAACAACATCCCGCTCAGCGAGACGCTCGATCCCGCAAGTCCGAACTTCATGCACTTCGCGGTGCCCTCCCCCTTCAAGTGCAGCATGCCCCAGGTGGACGAAACGGGTCACGTGCTGCTCGACGACAAGGGCAACGCGCTGAAGGCAGACGTCACTTACAACCAACGCAAATACAGCAGCGTTTCGGCGGCATTCTTGGGCCTATTCGGCTATGCGCCCCGCAACTACGTGAGCGATCCAGCCGACCCGAACGGCCCTCCGACCCTGACGATCCCCGACGACGTCCCGGCAGAAAAGAAGAACCTCTATCAGTACAACTGCAGCGGCGGCGTCTCTTTCACCGCACCCAACATCACGTCTCAGGACGTGGTCTGGCGCCCTGTCACCGTACGCGTAGCCGCAGACGGAGAGAAGCTGACTCCGTTCTACGACTTGCCTACCCTACGCGCCGCCGATGAGATCGTGGTGCGCACCCCGCGCGTCGGCTACTTCACCACGCCGGCATTCTTCGCCAACTGGCCGACGAACAACAGCAACCAACACCGAGATACGCTCAATCAAGCCTTGATCGTCGGTGTCGGTCGCAGCATCAACCCGGTCGACAAAGGCACCTCCACCGTGCTCGACACGGGCAAAGACGGGCAGCACTCGGACCCGACCAGCCCCTGCTACAGCTGCCACCAAACGATGGACCCGATGCGGAACATTTTCCGCCAATCGTTCACCTACTCGTACCACACGCAGCACGATGCAGCGCAGATCTACTCGACCGCAACCTTCGATTACCTCGGTGAAAAGTCGCAACTCGAATCGTTCGACGACTTCGCCAAGGCGCTCGTCGAGCACCCGCTGTACGCCAGCGCCTGGGCGCAAAAGCTCTGCTATTACGCCAATTCCAGCGCTTGTACGGAGCAAGATCCCGAGTTCCAGCGCGTGGTCCAAGCCTTCGTCGACTCCAAGTACGATTTCCACACCTTGGTCTTGGAGTTGCTCTCCTCGCCCTTGGTGACGGGCCAAACTGCGACGAAGACCTGGCGTGACGTGGGCGAAACGGTCAGCATCGCGCGGCAAGATCATTTCTGTGCGGCGCTGACCAATCGTCTGCAGCTGACCACTAGCCTGTGCGTCGGCATCACCGACAACACGACGCGCGTGGCGGTGGCCAACAACATCCCGCTCGACGGCTACTTGCGCGGCGCAGAAGCTCCCGCCCTGTCCACCGATCAAACGCCGTTCTACCGCGGCGCCACCGAGTCGCTGTGCGCATACGCAGCAGGCCTCACCGTGGACAAGACCAAGAGCCGCTACGACAGCACCAAGAAGGACGCCGCGATCACCGATTTCGTCGCCAACATCATGGGCATCACTGCCAACGACCCGAACAGCGCGACGGTGACGCAACTATTGACCGAGCACTACGACGCGGCCATCGCGGCCGGCGCGAAGCCCACCGACGCACTCAAGTCCACCTTCATCGTGGCCTGCCTCTCACCCACGTCCGTGGCCATCGGCTTGTAGGAGAAACCCCATGAGCATTTTGAACCGTCGCCAACTGCTACAAGCCTCCCTCGCGGGCGTGGGTTTGATCGGCCTGCGCGCCATGGCCACTGGCCTGCCCGTCTCTTTCTTGCTCAATCCGAAGTCGGTACGCGCGGACGACGCCTGCGCAGCCAACGCGCAGTATCTGATCTTGTCGATGTCCGCGAGCGGCGACGCGCTGAACTGCAACGTGCCGGGTACCTATGACCTACCGGCGTCCTTCGCGGCGGGCACGATCAACCACTCCGATCCGGCTGACATGTCGATGACCGCAACGCAGCTGACGATTGGCGGTAAGAAATGGACGGCCGCCAAGCCGTGGTCGACCCTGCCTCAGAACATCCTCGACCGGACGGTGTTCTTCCATCACTCGACCGGCACCGCAAACCACGGTGAGCTCGGGCGCGTGCTGCAGCTCTTCGGCTCGCTTCGACGCGGCCAATGGTTGCCCTCCTATTTCGCGAAGACCATGCGCTCGTGCTTCAACACGGTGCAACCTCAGCCGGTGACCATCGGCGGCGAGCAGGTCTCGTTCGAGGGACAATACTTGCCCAAGCTGGCGCCCACGGGCCTCAAGGCCGTGCTCTCGGCTCCGCAAGATCTGGCGGCCAAGCTGCAGGGCTTGCGTGACGACACGCTAAACAAGCTCAACAAGGCGCTGAAGGAGAACCGCGCTCAAACCACTGCCGAGCGAGCGTATCTGGACAACATGGCGCTGTCGCAAAACGATCTGCGTACGATGATCCAGCAGGTCGCCTCCGATTTGTCCACGATCCAGAGTGACGACGCGGCCAATCAAGTCACTGCTGCGGCGTTGCTGATCAAGATGAACGTGACCCCCGTGGTGACCATTCATCTACCGTTCTCAGGTGACAACCACAGCGACGCGAACTTCGGCAACGAGGCGTCGCAGACTACGGCCTCGGTCAACAACATCAAAACTTTGATGACCAAGCTGAAGAGCTACGGCCTGGAGGACAAGGTGACGTTCGCCACACTGAATGTATTCGGGCGCACCTTCGACTCACTGAACGGCCGCGGACACAACGCCTCGCACTCGGTGGCGCTGATGATCGGCAAAGGCTTCAAAGGTTCGGTCGTCGGAGGCATCCTTCCCGGCGGCCATGCGGCGGATATCGACGCCAAGACCGGCGACGCTGCCGACGGCGGGGATCTGGCCGCGAGTGAGAGTTTGGCTTCCGTCGCCAAGACCCTCGGTAAGGGCATCGGCCTGACCGACGCGCAACTGAACGATCAAATCACTGCGGGCACTGCGGTCGACAGCGTGCTCGCCTAATTCACTGATGGGCCAAAGCCTCTTTTTTGCGCGCGGCCTCCCATTGGTCGCAGCGCTCGTGCTCGTTTCGCAGGTCGTGTCAGCCGCGCCTGTCAAGCGAGGCAAAGGCAAAGCGAAGCACCCGGCTCCCGCCACGACGGACACGTCTGCCGCCGCGGAAGCGAGCGACAAGGCCGCGGCAAAGCCAGAGGAGCCACCGCCACCCCAGCCAGACGAAAGCACGCTCGCAAAGCCGGAGCCGGCGCCTGAACCATCGAAGAGCGCGGGCGATGCCGCGAGCGCGAGCGCAACTGCGACAGCCAACACTGTTCTTGCTGCAGAGGCACCGCCGCCTACCGACGGCGATCAAGATTTGCTCGGGCGACGCGAAGCCGCACGGCTCGCAGCACGGCGCACGGAGGTCGGCGTGTCGGTCAGCATCGACATCGGCAATCGCCGCTTCAAATATAGCGATCCGATTGGAGAGGCGCTCAGACCATACAAGTTGGCGGCTGCGCCGATGGCGAGCTTTGGGCTCGAGGCGTATCCCTTGGCTGCGACCGACGTCCCGGTGCTGCGCGACCTGGGCTTTCGCGGCCGCTTCAGCCGCGCCTTCGGGTTGGACTCGACCACTCCGGAGGGTGATAAAATCGATACCAGTTGGACGCGCTTCGGTGGGGACGTGCGCGAGCGCTTGCTCATCCCGGGTCGACATCCCTTGGAGCTCGGCGCTTTCTTCGGTGCTGATGCGAGCTATTTCGTCATGAGCAGCCCATCCCCGGTGATGGCCTTGCTCCCCAGCGCGCGCACCATCTCACTCCGGTTTGGCTTGGATGGGCGAGTGTTGATTGCCGGGCGCTGCTCGGCAGAGCTCGGCGTCGCCTACCTTGCCGTGACTTCGCCCGGCGAAATCTACGAGCATTTTCGCGATCCCCACGTCGCGGGTGTCGATGGCGACCTCGGCTTCACGGTCGCCCTCATTCCTGGGCTCGAAGCCCGCTTGGTGGGCCGCTACACGCGCTACTTTGCCACGTTCCACCCGCAAGTCGGCGACCCCTATGTTGCCGGCGGGGCGCTCGATGAACAACTACAAGTCGGCTTGGGAGTCCGCTATGCGCACTGATCGCTGGGCCCAATGGCGCGCGGCAGCGTTCGCTTCCAGCCTGATCGTCGGCGCACTGACTCTCGGTGGCTGCCCAGGTACGCTCGACGACAAGGAGCGATTCTTGGCCGCCGCAGGCGCCGCTGGCAAAGCGGGCACTGCGGGCAGCGGCGTTGGCGGCAGCGACGACGCAGGTCCCGCGATGTCGGGTTCGGATGCCGGTGCTGACCCCGATGCTGGCCCAGATTTGGGCTCCTGCGGCGATGTGGTCGCGCGCATCTTCGTGCCGAGCTGCGGTGGCACGGGTTGCCACGGCGCCACCGGGCCGCAGCAGGACTTGGACCTGGTGTCACCCGGCGTTGCGGAACGCGTGGTCGGTGTTTCCGGCATTGGTTGCAGCGCGATCCTCGCCGATCCTGCGAACCCCGAGGCCAGCCTGATCTATCAAAAGCTCTCTCCAACGCCACCCTGCGGTTCACCGATGCCGCTCGCACGCCCCGCACTCAGTGACGAAGACGTTGCCTGCGTGTTGACTTGGATTGCAGCGCAGTAGCGTCGGACTCGGCGACCGTCAGTGCTGGCCCTGCGCTAGGCTCAGCTCATTCAGCAGGTTCTGCGCGTGATCCACGTCTCGCAACAAGTACAAAACGAAACGCAGATCGACATGAACGGTACGCGTCGTCGGCTCGTACGCCCAATCCGAGGCAACTGACTCGTAGGTGCCGTCGAATGCCAACCCGACGAGTTCTCCGCGCGCGTTGAGCGTGGCTGAACCCGAGTTCCCGTTGGTGATGTGCAGATCGCTGAGAAAATCCACCGGAACGTCGCCCAAGGTCTGGTCGAAGTAGAGTGAGCGGGATGCGTGCTTTGCCGCTTGGAGCAGGCGCTCGGGAGCATTGAACGGCTCCTTACCGGTGTTTTTCGCGACCATTTGGCTCAGGCTCGTGAACGCGCCGATGTTTTCGCCTGGGGTTCTCGGCGGTGCCTTCTTCACCGTCCCGTAGGCAACGCGCAGCGTCGAATTCGCATCTGGTGCGACCGCTCCGCCCTTGAACGCGAGTAGCGCGGCCAGATAGCGCGGTTTCAACAGCCGCAACTGACCGGCGAAGCGCTTCGCGCGATCTTCCGCGGCGCGCAGCGACGGGTACAATTTGGCCGCCAAGCGCACGATTGGATCCGGATGCTGCGCGAGCGCCGCGAAGCGGCCATGGTCGAACAAATCGAGACGGGCCTTTTCGTCGCCCAGGCGGGTCTTGTCATATACTTTGGCGATCGCGGCGTCGATTGCGTCGTCGCTCGGATCCTTGCCGGCGATCAGCGCCAATGCCGGAGTGCGGTGCGAGGGATCGCGTGCGCGATCGCGTTGCAAGGCAAGCTTCAACAGGGCTCGATCGAGCTTCGGATGATAGCTCGCGGCGAGCCCCTTCTGCTCGTCACGGAGACGTGGCACGTTCCGTTCCTGGAACTCCGGGTCGCGCTGAGCATCCGGCTTTTGCCGCTCGGCGGCCATGCGCGCGCTGCGATACGCAGCGAATAGCAGGCGCGGCATCAAGAATTCTCCCTGCAGCGCCGCGTCGGCTTCGCGAGTTTGCTGCTGCTCGGCGAACGCGAGCCCGAGTTCTTGAACGGCGTTGCCGTATGCGGCTTTACGCCCGGGATCCGCGTCGATGAATGCTTGCAATGCCGCGTCGGTCGCGACCTTCTTCTGCAGTAGTTGGGCGCGTTTCATGCCCGCGAGCTCACCGAGGTGCTTCGTGCGATAATTGTCGAAGCCACGGCGACGTCCGGTAGCTTTGATCGCGACCTCGGGATCGCCTTTGGAGATGTCCGCGATCAACGCCAAGTAGGCATCGAACTTGGCCAGGTCTTCCGGATAAACGATGCGCTCGACCTGCTGCATTTCAGCGGCGGACGCGAGCAAGGACGTTCGGCCAGGGTAACCCGCAACGAACACCAAGTCCCCCTCTGCCAGCGGCGCGGTGGCAAGCTTCAAGAAAGCGGGCGGTTGATAGGGCACGTTGTCGAGCGAGTAGTCCGCGGGCATGCCATCTTTGCCCACATAGGCGCGAAAGAACGCGACATCCCCGTCGTGACGAGGCCAACGCCAATTGTCCACCTCGCCACCAAAATTACCGATGCCTTCGGCGGGCGCGTACACGATGCGAATGTCCCGCAGCTCCAGCGATTCGAGCGAAAAATATTGCAGGCCGCCGTACATGCCGACCAGCGCGCAGCGCACTCCCGGGCGCTGGCTCTCGCAGCTGCCGACGATCTCCTTTTCGAGCCGTTCGTACTCGAGCTCGCGAGCGAGCGGCTCGTTCACTTTTTCGAGCGCGGGGCGAATGCGATCGGTCACCTCGGTGACTTTCGAAAGCACGCGCAGCCGCGCGGAGGGACCACTCGAGCGCTCTTCGGCACGAGCGTTGGCCAACATGCCCGTCTGTAGCAAGTTCTCGCTCGGGCTCGAATTGTGCTGCAATGCAGCCGTCGCGCAGTGGTGATTGGTGACCACCAAGCCTTCCTTCGAGACGAAGGACGCGGAGCAGCCATTCAGGTTCACGATCGCGCTGAGCAAGCTCGACTTGGGATCCGCCAACAACGCGGGATCGATCGCCAGACCCAGCCGAGATAGCTCGGCTGCGTGCTCCGGGATCTGCGAAGGCAACCACATGCCGCCGTGGTTTTCGAACACCGGGCGCGCGACCGGAGGCGCCGGGGCCGGCGCCAGATTGGCCGTGGAATTTGCCGGCGCGGGAGCGGCCGGCGCAGGTGACGTTGGCGACGCACACCCGGAGAACGTCGCCGTCAACGCGAGCGATGCTGAAATCAAGCGGAGGCGACCCACAGAATCCTTCGACATGGGGCGAAAGCCTAGTCGTTTGACAGCGGAGCGCTACTCGAAGAAGAGCCCATCGACAGCGCTTCTTGGCCTTCCGAGCGGCCATAAATAAAAGAGCCAAGATCTTTCGGAGTGCAGTGTCCCAAAGGAAGCATTTTCAGCTGTTCGGCGTAGAGCAGAAAATCCGAAAATGCGCGGAGCACACGTCACACCCGCGGGGCGTCGAGCGATGCTCGGGCAAGCACTTTGGCTGCAAGCATGAACAGCGAGCGAGCGACACGACCGAGAGAGCGCGGTAGGCGTGCAGTACCGCTGTTGTACGCAGGGTGCGGGCTCGCGCTGTTTGCTTGCGCGCCTGAGCCGAACCGCGTCCATCCCGCAGCGCCCGCCATTGCTGCTGCGTTGGCGATGCCCGGCCCCTCCCCCAGGGGGCGTGATGCGGCAGCAGCGAGCGCGCTGAACGCGACCTGCACCGGCTGCCACGGCGAGATTGCCGATGAATGGCGCGCTTCCTTTCATGCCCAAGCTCAGCGCGATGAAGCTTATCAGCGTGCGTTTGCGCTCGAGCCGTTGCCGTTCTGCCAGGGCTGCCACGCGCCGGAGGCGGACGCAAAGCTTCCTGTGCCGGAGGCCGCTGCGGAGCTCGGTGTGGGTTGTGTCACCTGTCACGTGGTCGGCGATCATCTGCTTGCGGGCAGCACAGGCTCGAGCACGCCGCCCCATGCGGTGACACGTAGCGCGGAGTTTGCAGCAACCAGTGCCTGCGCTCTGTGTCATCAGTTTGCATTTCCGGACCGCGCACCCAACGGCCAACTGGCATTGATGCAGGCGACGTTGCAGGAGCACGAACAGTCGAACTCCGCAGATGTGCCTTGCGCCAGCTGCCATATGCCGCGCGTGGGCAGCGGGCCGAGTCAACATCGGAGCCACGCGTTTCTCGGCGGTCACGATCGTGATTTCGTGAAAGGCGCGCTGCGGGTGCGGGCAGAGCGACCCGCGGCGAACCGCGTTGCGTTCGTCTTGCAAACCGATCGCGTGGGACACGCTTTTCCGACTGGAGATCTCTTCCGGCGGCTCGAGATCTCGGCCGAAGCGATCGGAAACGACTATCAAGCCGTAGGCGCTACGCGGCGTTACTTGTCGCGGCATTGGTCCGAAAAGCAGCAGCTGGCGCGCGTCGTGCGCGAGGTAAGACGCGACGATCGCGCCACGCACACACCGCTCGAGATCGAACTCGAGCTTCAGCTCGCGCCAACCGAGAGCGCATGGGTTGCGTCCTTACCCTTGGCTTTTCGAGTGGCTTACCAACGCGTGCAACATCCACGCTCCGAAGCAGACGAAGACAGTGTCCTGGACGGTGAAATCGAAATTGCCAGCGGCACCCTGCCGCCACTCTCGAAAGGCGAAACAGCTCATGAGCATCGGTAATCTCCGCAGATATTCGGGTTTGTTCGCGCTGGCGACGCTTGCGGCGTGTCAGCGGGCAGCGGTGGCTCCGAGCAGCGCGAGCGCGCACACCGTCCCCGGCGCGCCCGTCGCTTCGCCCGCCCGCGCAGCGGACGCGAATTCAGCAAACCTGCCGGCCGATGTCGGCGTCGACGATCCGAGTCCGTTCGTGGAAACGGTGCGGCTCCCCTATGCGGCGCGCTTGGACGTCGCAGGAGCGCGCACGTTCCTGACGACCGAGAGGTTGCTCCTCGCCGTGTCCGGCGACGCCGTGCGCGTCGACCTTGCATTGCTCGAGGGTCTGCAGCCGGGTCGCGCGCAGTTTCCGCGCGTGTTCGGCAACATGCCCGAATCGGGCTGGGCCGTACAAACGAGCTACGCCGAACGCACCAGCCGGAGTTCGCTCTCGCGCTGGACCGGTTCGGAATGGGTCGACGCAAACAACCTGCTTCGGGACCGCAGCGTGCTCGGCATCTCGCCCTGGAGCAACGGGCGCACGCTGGCGCTCGTCGCGAGCGACTACGAGAAGACGCTCCAGTTCGTGCAACTCGGTGGCAAGCGCGTGGCGCTTCCGCAATTGCCGCAGACGGCCCGTGACACCTACGGCTGCGTGCACGGTTTACAGCCGGCTGCCATGAGCGCGCTGGCGAGCGGTGAGGTGTACCTGGCGGGCACGCGTTGCTCCGTGGGCGCCGACGAAGAAGTGACCGTGCGCGGTGTGGTCATCAACAGCTGGGCTCCGGGACAGGCGCGCGCCAAGGTCGAGGTCCTGCCCGGCCTGTCCGAAAAAGAGGCGGCCGGCGGTGAAATCAACAGCATCGTCGCTACCTCGCGCAACGACGTGTTCGTCGCAGGTGGCCGCGTGCCGAACACACCGGAAGACCAAGAGGCGCAAGTCGCGGCGTACCTCGCTCATTTCGACGGCAAGGACTGGCGATCCTTCTCGGCCCCGCCGGTGGAACGTATCGATGACTTGCAACGGACGCCTGACGGTCATTTGTGGGCGCTCGCCAACGGCGCGCTCTGGAGTACCGTCGGCGGCGCTTCCGAGAGCGCGACTTGGCGACGCGTGCCCCTGCCTCAGTCGGCGAGTGAACTCGGCCAGGACTCGGTCAGCTCGTTTTGGGTGCAAGACAACGAGCAGGTATGGGCCACCCTCGGCTCGGAAGACCTCACGTACTTGGTTCGCACCAAGCGCGGCAGCGAGCCACTGTCGCTCCCCAGCGAAGCGCAGATCGCGCAACTTTCGAGCGCGCTCGATCCAATGGCCGCGTATCAATGCGATACGCCGACACTGATGCTGCTCACGCTCGCGCGGAGTGCCCCGAAAGACGCAGATATGCCGAGCATCCGCAGGGCCCTCGTCGGCCACAGCGAACTCGAGGGCAAGGTGCAATTCATCGAACTGCCATTTCTCACGCGCCGCTACCTCGGGGCGCGCGGTGACATGGACTCGCTATTGGCCACGCAAGCGATTCTCTCGAGCGCATACATCCCGGGAGTCGCCCCTGAAATGCGTTGCCTGGATGGCGCACCGACGCGCACGCTCAGCGTGGATTTCGGCGGCGCCAAGCCCGAGCTCCCCGCAGCCCACCAGCAGCCCAGCCCGCGACGCCGAAACCTGTGAGGCGTTCGGCGCCGCTGCGCGACTGCGAGAAAACCAATCCTACTTCGGTGCGATGACCCGTTCTGCCAGAGTGACGGTGACGCTTTGCCCGGGGTCGGCGGCAGAGTTGGCGAGCGTGACCCGATAGCTCCCCGGCGCGATCCGGAATGCTCGGCGTGCGGGTTCGTAGCTTGCGAGCAATCGTGGTTCGACGGTCAATGTCTGTTCTTGGGAGGCCCCGGCAGCGAGCTCGATTTTGCTGAACGCGCCGAGGCGTTTGGGAGCTTCCCAGCCGCCCGCTTCCGGGGAAACGTATACCTGCGCGACGTGCTTGCCAGGCCGCTTGCCGGTGTTGCTCACCGCAAACGACACCTTGAGTTCGCCATTTTCCACGCGAGCGCTCAGCTTGCCTTGAGTGAAGGCGGCGTAGCCAAGGCCGTGACCGAACGGAAACTGCGGTTCGAAGCCTTTCTTGGCGTACCAACGGTACCCGACGGCGGCGCCTTCGTCGTAATGCACGTCGAAGTGAACGCCGTCTGCCGTGCCTTCGCCCACAATCTTCGCACGCGGCAATTGCTCGAGCGTGCGCGGAAAAGTCACCGGCAGGTGCCCTGAAGGATTCACTGCACCACTCAAGACGCGAGCAATCGCCGGGCCACCTTGGCTGCCCGGATACCAAGCCTCGACCACGCCGGCGACTCGATCGAGCCAGGGCATGAGCACGGGACCTCCCGTCTCGAGCACCACCACGGTACGCTTGTTCGCGCGTGCAACCGCTTCAATCAGCTTGTCTTGTTCATCCGGCAGCGTCAGTGGAAAATCCTGCGATTCCGTCGTCCATTGCGTGACGAACACGATCGCGATGTCTGCCTTCTGAGCTGCGGTGATTGCCGGTTTGAGATCGGTGCCCGCCGTCCAAGTGATGTTCGCTTTGGGGAGCTCGCTTTGCAACGCCGCTAGCGGCGAGGAGCGCATGTACACGATCGGCCCCGGCCAATTCTTGGGGCCGAGCCCCGGGACGGCGATACCGCCCGGTGCGTACACTTGTGCGGAGCCACCGCCACTCAAGACGCCCACATCGGCGTGGCCGCCAATCACCGCGATGCGTTGGTCCTTGGCGGTGAGCGGCAACACACTCTGGTTCTTGAGCAGCACGATGCCGTCTTCAGCGTCAGCCTGGGCGACTTGGGCATGTGCGGCGAAGTCGATGGCGGCCGGCGCCACGGGCGCGTCGACTGCGCCCTTCTCGATCAGAGTACGAGCTATCCGACGGACCATGTCGTCGAGACGAGCTTGAGGAACCTTGCTTTCTCGAATTGCGCCCGCGAGTTTGTCGAGGAAGACATACTCGCCCTGCTTGAGCACGCCCGTTTCTTGATCGAGACCATGGTTCGCGTTGAGCACCGTATCGTGCGCGGCTCCCCAGTCGGTCATGACGTAGCCCTTGAAGCCCCAATCACGCTTCAACACCTGATTGAGTAGCCAGTCGTTCTGGCAGGCGTAGGCACCGTTGACCAGGTTGTAGCTGCACATCACCGAGCCAGGATCCCCCTGCTCGATCGCGATCTGGAACGCCAAAAGGTCGGACATTCGGGCAGCCGCTTCGTCGATCGAGACGTTCACACGATCGCGGCCCGTCTCCTGATCGTTCAGCGCATAGTGCTTGACCGTAGCCACGATGTGATTCGATTGAATGCCACGCACGAGCGCGCCCACCATGCTACCGGCCAGCAGCGGATCTTCCCCTCCGTATTCGAAGTTCCGGCCGTTGCCGGGATCGCGCACGAGGTTGACACCGCCCGCGAGCATTACGTTGAAGCCGCTCGCGCGCGCTTCGCTTCCGATCATCGCGCCGCCTCGTTCCGCCAAGATCGGGTTCCACGTCGATGCGGTGAGGATGCCGGAGGGCAGCGCCGTACGCTCGAGCTCCGGCGGGGCTTCACGCTGTGTCGCAACGCCGCTGCCTGCGTCCGTCTGCCACTGAGGGGTGAAGCCGAGCCGCGGGACGCCCGGAACGAAGCCAGCTGATTGTGGCCGGGCCTCCCGGAATTGGTAGTGATTCCAGTTGGCTTGAACGCCGAAGTAGCCGGTAACGAGCGTCAACTTCTCCTCTTGAGTCATTGCCTTCAAGAGCAGCTCCGCGCGTTGATCGGGCGAGAGCTGCTTGTCCAGCCACGCCGTTGGCGCCGGCGCTGTCGGCTGGACCAGCGCGGATGCCACCTGAGGAGGCGCTGAATTGGAGGTGGCCGAACTAGACGGCTTGGTGCACCCCAGCGGCAGCGAGCAGAAGCCAACACTGAAACCAAACCAGAGCGCGCGTGAAATTCGCATGGGGATCATTCGGGGAAATCCAAAAAATTGCCGCTGAGCATCAAGAGGGAAAGCACCGTCCAAGAATGGTTGTAGTATCGACTGCGAGCGAGCAGCGTGCCGGTGCGCACGCGCGCGTAGCAAGCGTCGATGAAGGCGCGATATTGCGGATCGTGCATGGCGCCGACCGCCGCCGCCCCGACGAACACCGCCGACCCCGGGTTGGGGCGAGCCGCACGCGGATCGGGCGCAGGCTCACCGCTCAACGTGTAACCGTCCACGATCTGGTCGGCGCCAATGCGCGCGAAGAAGGCGCTCACGCGCCGCAAGTACTCGAGCGCGCGCGGATCGCGCGAAGCCGCCCAATCCTGCGCGATGCGGAACGGCAGGCGCGCCGAGTCGTATTGATAGTTGGTCAGCGCCCCCGGAAAGGCTTCGACCGGCGTGCCCTCGGCGTTGCACCAAGCCGGGACGAGCCCATTTTCCCGATTGCCGTTCTGCGCGTTGAGGCTCGCAAACACGATTTCGTAGCCGCGCTCGATGACCTTGAACCAGCCCGAATTGCCCGTCACTTCCGCGAAGATCCGGTATTGATGTGGCGCGAAATAGGACGGATTGAACACGTTCTGACCACGCCAATCATCGCCCGGCAGCAGCATGTTGGCGTAGCGATGGTGGTCGACCTCGCACTCCCAAACTCGCTCGATTTGGCGCTTGGCGCACAGTAAATACGGTTCGGCGAGCGCGCCCCGCCCGCCCCACTGCCGGTGCGCCATGACCAGCGCCCAAGCGATGTCTTCATCCGAGTCGGTGGCGGCGCCCACGGCCAGCGGAGCCGAGCCATCGGGCGCGATGTACCAGTCCATCAGCCCGCTCTTGTTCTCGAAGCACAGCGCGTAGCGGTAGAAATCGTCGAACAGCGCTTGCTGGTCACAAAGCACGGCGATGATCATGCCGTAGGCAATGCCCTCGGACACGGTCGAGTTCGCGACTCCGTCGGGGGTATCGGGCCGCCGTGCGCGCAAGAAGCCGCGCGCGCCATCGGCAGTCACGATCTCGCTGCGCCACGCCTCGAAGGCGCGACGCGCGTCTTCCGCGTTCGCTGCGGAGGGATAACACAGGTGCTCGAGCTTGCGGGTGTGCGGGAATGGGTAACGGCTCATCTCACTCACAGGATCCAACATCGGCGATCGTGGTGTGCACGATGAAGTCCGAGCCGATCGTGTGTCGCTCGGCGAAGAACAAATCTAGCGGATACTTTTGCCCGACAATCAAGCCCAATTTGTCCTTCTGTTGGTCGAGGTTCACGCTCGCTCGGCGAATGGAGTGCGTTCCGCCCAGGTCGATCACCAACTGATCCGCGATGAAAACCCAAACGTCGTCGTCTCCGGCAAAGTTGAAGACCTCTCCCCCGCGGTACACGAACGCGGTGTGGGTCTCGAGCGTGAAGTGATAGTTGTGCAGATACCCCTCATTGCCGAACAACTGCTCGTCGATCGGAAAAAACGTCGTGTCTTCGAAAAAATAGCTGCCCGATTTGCCCGGCTCCTCCTGCAGCTGCAAGTCGTAGCTGGTGGTCTCGTTCACGTCCGGCGTGTCGTGATACCAAACGTCGAAGCCAGCCTTGCCCGAGGGCGTGCTGGGCGTGGTCGGGTTGCCCGCGTACACCGGCGTCCGATCGGGGCCGATGAGGGTCTTCACCATGCCCGCGTCGACTCGATCCGGCGCGTATTTCAGCTCGAAATCGGTCTGCGTCTTGTGAAAATCTCGGATCGTCGTGTGCAACACGGGCGGCTTGGGCAGGGGCGCATCACACGCGCCCCACTTACCGTCGATGCACGACTCGTGGCCGGGACCGCAAACGCTGCTGCAATCCCGCTGCATGACCGGAATCACGCATTGTCCCATCACGCCATCCGCGCAGGTCTTCACCCCGGCACCGCACGCGCCCGAGCACGGAAAGTCCACGCTCGGCACCTGGCACTCGCCCCAATAACCATTCTTGCACGTCGTCGTGCCACTGCCGCAGGCGCCCTCACACGAGCGCGTCTCGGCGTCCATCGGACAGGGCTCTCCCAACTCGATCGCCGTCCGCGCGCCGCAATCGGGCAAGACCAAAAACGCCGCTCCCCACAAAAAACAGCCAAAAACGCGAAAAGACACGGAAGGCGTGCGCGACACGGCGCGAGCCTAGCAGCAAAGCCGAGCGTCGCCGTTAGATTGGTGGAAGTCGAGGGTCGCCCGATATGCCTCGGCGCGGCGCTGCCTTCGGCGCCGAGGTCTGCGGGGCGACGCATGGCGCGATAGTTAACGACCTTGGCTTTTGCGCAGTTCGTCGGGCCATGATTCGACAAGAGCGTGCGACCCGGAGCCGCGCCGGCCGGGCCAACGTCGCCCGGAAGGACGCTTCGGTCAGCGCGCTCGCCTCACTTCAAGCGCTCTGCCGCCGCACGGATTTGCTCTTCCGACGGCGCCTGCGCGGTTCCACGCGGATCGCGTGAGTTTTGGAATTGGACCATCCAGCCCGGATACTCGGGCGGCAGGGAGCTCGCCGCGTCGAGTGTGGACAGCTGCTCGGGCGAGAGCTTCAGCTCGGTGGCAGCGAGGTTGTCTTCGAGTTGCTCTGGTCGTTTTGCGCCGATGATGATGCTGGTCACGAATGGTTTGCTGAGTTGCCAGGCGAGCGCCACGCGCGCTACGGAGGTGCCGGTTTGTTCGGCGACTTGCCGCAACGCGCTCAACACGCCGGGCAGCCGCTGCATATCGACGGGCGGGAAATCGAAAGAAGCGCGACGCGCGTCCGCCGGGCCTTTCTTGTTCGGATCGAATTTGCCTGACAACAGTCCACCCGCCAGTGGGCTCCAGGGCAAGATCGCGAGCCCACGCGCTTGGCAAAGCGGCGCGATTTCGCGTTCGATATCGCGCCCGGCGATCGAATAGTAGACCTGCGCGCTCTGGAAGCGGGCCAAGCCGTTTTGCTCGGCAAAGGTCACGGCGTGCGAAGCCAGCCACGCGGGCAAATTGCTGAAACCGACGTAGCGCGCTTTCCCCGAGCGCACGACATCGTCGAGTGCGCGGATCGTCTCTTCGATCGGCGTCACCGGATCGAAGCCGTGAATTTGGTACAAATCGACGTATTCGAGCCCGAGCCGGGCGAGACTCCCGTCGATGCTGGACAGAATGTGCGAGCGCGACAGCCCAACCTGATTCACGCCTGGCCCGACACGACCGCGAACCTTGGTTGCGATCACGAATTGCTCACGCGGGCGGCCGAGCGATTTGAGCGCGCCGCCGACCAGCCGCTCGCTCTGCCCTTCCGAATAGACGTCCGCGGTATCGATGAAGTTGACGCCCGCGTCGAACGCCTGGCTCACGAGCGCGAGCGCTTCATCCTGCCCCAGCTTGCCGATGGCTTGCCACATGCCGCCCGAGCCACCAAAAGTCATCGCGCCGAGACACAGCTCCGACACGTACAAACCCGTATTCCCGAGAAGGTTGTATCGCATGGCGAAGGCCTAGGGCCGCGACCCGCTGCTGCCAAGTGCAGCCGTCGCGACACCTAGACCGCGAGCGGAAGCGCGCGATTTCACCCGCTCCTCGGCAGGTTTTGAAATGTTTACTTCACCATCACGAGCTGCCAGCGCTGCTCGTCGCCATTGCTCGCGGTGCGTTGCTCGATCGCCGCGCCGTCAGCAGTGGCACTATCGACCACACCAACGAACTTGTTGCTGTGCTTGTTGCGAATTCGCACGTTGCCGCCGCCAAGGTCGAGCAACACCCAAGCTTGGTTGTCGCCACTCGTGCTCTTCCACTGCTTCAGCTTCACGCCGTCGGCGGTCGATTCGTCCGGCACGTCCAAGACTTTGTTGCTGCCGACGTTCGTGAGGTTGAAGTAGCCCGCGCCGTCGTACTTGAGCCCCCATTGCTGGTTGGTGGCGTTCGTGGCGGGGTTTTGGATGATCGAAGCGCCGTCGGCGCTGGACGCGCCCTGGACTTCGAGCGCCTTGCCGCTTTTGACGTTGACGAATTGGAAGTTGCGCGTGGCACCGGTGATTGTGCCAGCTCCGACGTCGACGCCGATCGTGTTGTTCCAGCTCATGCTCATGGAAGTGGCCGAGGGGAACGTGATCGGCTGCCAGATGTACGTCGAATCGTTGACGCGGCCACCCCAGGCTCCTGCCCAGCGATCGCCCAGGTACAAATACGCCGTGCTCGTGCCGCTCCCTTGAACGGGCAGCACGTACGTCGATTGAGAATAAAAGGTGTTGCCGTCACCAACGTTCTTTAGCGAGCTCCAACCGCTCGTGAGCGAGCTTGAGGTCGCGTAGCTGGCTTGATTCGGATCCCACCCGGTAGCGCCCGAAGTCAGCAGAAAGTACGTGCCATTGCGCTTGAACAACACGGGAGCTTCGCGGTGGCCGCCCTTGAAGAGCAATGCCGCCAGCTTGTCGACCTTCAGGTAGTCCGGCGTGAGCAGGTACAGATTCAGGTCGTAGTTCTCGTTGGTGGCAGAGATGAAATACGCCTTTTGATCGTCATCCACGAATAGCCCGCAGTCTCGCGACATGTAGCCGGGCTTGCCGTGATCCATGACCCCGCTGTCGACCAGCGGGCGGAAGCTCCCCTGATAGGTGTAGTCACCATCCACTGTGTCGGAAACTGCGACGGCTGCACGCGCTTCACCGTAGTTCGAGCCATTTTCCCAGTGCATCCACATCACGTACTTGCCGCTGGCTGCGTTGAACACGACCTTGGGACGCTCGATATTGGCGGGATTGAGCTCGGCGTGTGAACTGGAGCGGAGCACATGATTGCGAAATTCCCAGTTTCGCAGATCGCGCGAGCGGTAGGCGGAAACAGCATAAAAACTGCCATTGTCGTTGCGGTTCTCGCCGAACCAGTAATAGTAATCAGCGACCTTGAGCATGCCGCCACCGTGGGCTTGAATCGGCTTGCCGCTGGTGTCTGCCCACTGAATGCCGTTTACGAGTGGCTCGCTCGTGCCATTGGGCGTTGGCGGCGTGCCGCCGGTACCCGCTGCATTGCCGCTGCCACTCGCAGCGGTGCCCGCGCTGCCGCCACTTGCGCCTCCATTGGCGGCGCCAGCGGTCCCATTGCTCGCGCCAGCGAAGCCAGACTTGCCGCCCGTTCCATTCGACCCAGGCTGTCCGGCGGTGGCAGCGCCGAGCGTTCCACCGTTTACGCCGGCCGCGCCCGTCGGACTCGCGCCGCCCGTCGCCGAGGCCGGTGCACCGCTCGCGCCAGCGCTGGCTGCGCCCTGGCCGGCAGAGTCACTACCGCAACCAGCTAGGCCGAGGACACACCAAGACCAACCGAGGATCGACAACGAGCGAACGACGCGCATGCGAAACTCCAATACCTCCTTCTTCGCGCAAACCCTAGCGCAGTAGTTCTGCCGCGGCCCACAGCACCGGAGCTTGACCGTGACCGTCTCCAGTCAGCTTGGTCAGGCTCGTGTACTCGGCGGCAGTCGGGTGAAAATAGGTGCCGATGCAGATGTCGCTGACGTCACCCTGTGCATTGATCTTCTTGCGCAGCCCCGCCCATGCCGCTTCGATCGCCGGGACGTAAGTGGCGGCATCCAAGAGGCCGCGCCTCACGCCCGAGATCATGGCGTAGGTGAACATGGCAGAGCCAGAAGACTCGACCCAGTTCTTGGAATCGTTGGGCATATCCAGAACCTGATACCAGAGGCCGTCCTTGCCCTGCACCTTGAGCAAACCGTCCATCATCTTCTTGTAGCCCGCTTCGATGGTCGCGTATTGCGCGGAGGTCTTCGGCAGGTCTTTGAGCATTTCGGCCATGCCCGCTGCAAACCAACCGTTGCCGCGTCCCCAATGAACTGGCGCCTGCGCGTCGTTGTGGAAGAAGAGGCCGTTTTGCTTCTGAGCCTTGAGATAGTCCACCATGATCGGCGCCATGAAGTCGAGATACTTGGCAGCCTTGTCGGCACCTCCATCCGGCGCTGCTTTCACCGCGCGGTAGGCCTCCACCTGCAGGATGGGCATCATGAACATGTCGTCGATCGCATTGCGGACCTGATCCTTGCCCTGTTTGTCCGCGACTTGCGTGCCGAGCGGAAGATAGCTGGCTTGCGCGGTTTGCAGATTGATCTCGAGCGGCACGATGCCGAAGATGTAGCGATCGACGTGGGCTTCGCCGCCGAGCATCGCCGTCACGAAGTCGCCCTTGAGCGGATCGAACTTGGTGACCAACGTGTTGAGTAGATCCTGCGAGTTGGTAGCCTTGGCGACGCCGAGCGCGCCGTACCACTCGCACGCAACCTTGTAGCCGTCACCGGGCAGGTCTTTCACCGACTTGAAGGAGACCGTCTGCTTGGCGAAGCGATTCGCGAGCAAGAGGCCGACTTCTTTCGCCGACGGCGCGAGCTGCGCCAGCGGATTGACGACCGTCATCGTCGCGCCGTCACAACAGATTTGCGCGCCCGAGCAAGTGCCGTCTTTCTTGGTGCCGCCTGCTTCGGTGCATTGATCGACGCATTTGAAGCTGCAAGCGGCGTTCGTGGCGCCAGCTGCGCCCGCAGCTTGGTTACCGCTGCCGGCAGACGTGGGCGCGCCACCGCTAGCGGAACCAGCGCTCGCTCCACCCGCTTGCGCGACCACCCCAGCGGTGCCGCTTTGGGCGGGCGCACCGGCGCTACTGCCGCCTGCGCCGGCCGCGATCGGCGCGCCGCCCGAGGAGGCGCCAGCGACGGGTTGTGCGCCGCCGTCCGTGCTCTTGTCGCTGCTGCAGCCGATCGCCAGCGGTAGCGCACTCAGTCCGAACATGGAGCGCGCGAGCCAGGCGGGGATTCGTCGCTCGGTGGTGCGCGCACGTGTTTTGTCTCGAGAGCTCATGATCGGTGAAACCTCATCGCTTTTCGTTGTCGAGTGCGCGGTCGCTCGAGAGCTCCACGCAGCGCCGCACATGGTGACCGAACAATCCTGCGATGGGAAGAAAGCGAGCGTGAGAAAGCCAACTACGGCGTCGTTATGCAGTTTTTATGGTGCGCGGTGTGCCACGATTTCTCGCGCGTGGACGATTGAGAATCTCCGCAGATTCATCGCTCGCCGAGCCACATCAGTCGAAAATTGTAGTGCGGGTTTCATCAACGGCTGGCCTGCCTCCCGCGGCGCTCCCCACCGAAATCTGTACCCACCGGGCTCAAGCGCTTCGGCCTGCGACGGTCGGCGCGCGCTTGGAACGGCGCGGAACGCGGGCCCTCGATGCGGGGCCGCGAGCGCCCCAGACTCGCATTTTTCCGCGGGAAACGGCTAGTCACGCCCGGGAAACCCGCACGGGCTTTGGTATCACGCGACGAGGCTGGTAGATCGACAGTGCCTCATCACGAGTGACGACGACGGAAGGACGATGCAAGCAGAGACTCTCGATTTTCGTGCGCTGTTCGAGGGTTCGCCCGACATCTTGCTCGTGCTGCTGCCCGACTCACCGCGCTTCACGATGGTAGCCGCGACGGACGCTCGCTTGGCAGCCACGCACACCACGCGAGAGACGCTCGGGCGCGGGCTGTTCGAGATCTTTCCGGACAATCCGAACGACAGCTCCGCTTCGGGTACGAGCAATCTGCGCGCCTCGCTGGAACGAGTGCTCGCGACGCGCGCCCCCGACACGATGGCCGTCCAGAAGTACGACATTCGCGGACCGGACGGCAGCTTCCAAGCCAAGTACTGGAGCCCGAAGAACATTCCGGTGCTCTCCGCAGCAGGAGAAGTGCGTTACATCTTGCATCGCGTGGAGGACGTGACCGATCTGGTGCAAGCGAGCGAGGTCGGGCAAGAACTGCGCGATCGAACGCGACAAATGGAGCGCGAGGTGATCGCGCGCAGCCGCGAACTCGCCGACGCGAACCGAAGCCTGCGCGACGCAAACAACAAGCTGGGCGAGCTCGACGCCACCAAAACGGCCTTTTTCAGCAATGTCAGCCATGAATTTCGCACGCCGCTGACCTTGATCCTGGGCCCCGTGGAACGAGCCGTCGCGAGCGACGAGGGCACGCTCGGCGGGGCCGACCTGACCGCGTTGCACCGCAACGCGCTACGGCTCTTGCGCTTGGTCAACAGCTTGCTCGATTTTTCGCGCATCGAGTCCGGCAGGGTGGAAGCGTCGTACGTGCCGACCGATCTCGGCGCGTTCACCGCGGGCATCGCCGGCGCGTTTCAATCGCTGTTCGAGGAAGCGGGCCTCGCGCTGGTGATCGAATGTCCTCCGCTGCCAGAACCCGTGTACGTCGACCACGCCCATTGGGAAAAGGTGGTCATGAACCTGGTACAGAATGCGTTCAAGTTCACGTTCCAAGGGACGATTGCGGTACGCCAACGGTTGCTCGGCGATCGGGTGGAACTGAGCGTGAGCGACACCGGCACGGGCATCCCCGAAGCGGAACTGCCGCGCGTGTTCGAGCGCTTTCACCGCGTCGCGGGCGCAAAAGGACGCAGCTTCGAAGGCAGCGGCATTGGACTCGCTTTGGTGCACGAGTTGGTACGACTGCACGGCGGTGACGTGCGCGTGGAAAGCGAGGTCGGCCGAGGCACGACTTTCTTCGTCACGATCCCCACGGGTAGCGCGCATTTGCCGCAGGATCGCCTAGCGAAAGAGGGCGCGCTCGCGGCGAACCCGGCGGGCACCTCGGCAGGTCACGTGCTGGAAGCCGAGCAGTGGGCGCGCGCGAAAAGGGCCTCCGAGCCGCCGCCGGTCGAGCCGATCACGGCACCCGCGGCTGCCGAACCGCGAGCACCGGCAAGCAACGACGCACGCGTGCGGGTGCTGGTGGCTGATGACAATGCCGACATGCGCGAATATTTGCAGCGCCTGCTCTCGCCGCACTGGGAAATCCAAACCGTACCCGATGGTCGCGCCGCGTTGGCCGCGGCGCTCGCAGCGCCGCCAGACCTCGTGCTGAGCGACGTGATGATGCCGGAGCTCGATGGCGTATCGCTGCTCGCCGCGCTGCGCGCCGATCCGCGCACCAAGACGGTACCGGTGATCCTGATCTCCGCGCGTGCGGGGGAAGAAGCACGCCTCGCTGGGCTCGAGACGGGCGTGGATGACTATCTCGTGAAGCCGTTTGCCGCGCGCGAGGTCGTGACGCGGGTGCGCACGCACCTCGCGATGGCCCGAGTGCGGCGAGAGGCTTACCAGGAACTCCTGCAAACACAGTCGCAGCTGATCCAAGCAGCAAAGATGGCTTCGCTCGGCGAGCTCGTCGCGGGCGTTGCCCACGAAATCAACAACCCGCTCGCTTTTGCGCTGGCGCACGTGGCCACCGTGGAACGAAGTTTGGCGACGATCGAAGCTGCGTGGAGACCAGAGCCGCAGCTCGAAACACATTGGCAAAGAGCCACCACCCGCCTACAAGAGACCCGGCTGGGCCTGGCGCGGATTCAAGAGTTGGTGCTCAAATTGCGGACCTTTTCCCGTCTCGACGAGGGAGAGCGCAAGCGAATCAGCGTGCGCGAAAGCGTCGAGTCGGCACTCACCATTCTGCAACACCGCATTGGGCTCCGCCTCTCGGTCGTCACGCAGTTCGGTGAGCCGGACGGAATCGACTGCTACGCTAGCCTGTTGAACCAGGCGGTGATGAACTTGATCAGCAACGCAGTCGACGCCATCGAAGGAACAGGGATGATTGCAATCGAGACTGGTGCTCGCGACGGCTGGTTCGAGATCGCGGTCGCCGACACCGGCGCTGGAATTGCCGAGGACGTGCGGGATCGAGTATTTGAGCCGTTTTTCACGACCAAAAAGGTCGGTTCTGGCATGGGGCTCGGTTTGTCCATCACCTACTCGATCGCGAAAAAGCACGGCGGTACGGTGGAATTGTTACCCCGAGAAGGCGGCGGTACACGCGCCGTGTTTCGGTTCCCCGTTTCGGGACCAGCACCAAGTTAGACAACTGCAATCAGGCGGTGCGTTCGTGAACTCCATTTGATGATCGGCGGATGGCGAGCGTAAGCTTTGCTCGCTTCAAGGAGGAACGATGACAACCGAAACGAAGTGTCCTTTCAATCACTCTAACGGCGGAACCTCGAACCGTGATTGGTGGCCGAACCAGTTGCGAGTGGATTTGCTGCATCAACACTCGTCGAAGTCCGACCCGATGGGCGCAGCGTTCGATTATGCCGAGGCGTTCAAGAGCTTGGATTATGCCGCGCTGAAGCAAGATCTGGCGAAGTTGATGACCGACTCGCAGGATTTTTGGCCGGCGGATTTCGGACACTACGGTGGCCTCTTCGTACGCATGGCTTGGCACAGCGCCGGCACCTACCGGACGGGTGATGGCCGCGGCGGCGGTGGCAGAGGTCAACAGCGCTTTGCGCCGCTCAATAGCTGGCCGGACAACGTGAGCCTCGACAAGGCACGACGCCTATTGTGGCCAATCAAGCAGAAATACGGGAGCAAGATCTCGTGGGCGGATCTGCTGATCCTGACCGGGAACGTCGCCCTCGAGACGATGGGTTTCAAGACCTTTGGTTTCGGTGGCGGTCGGCCTGACGTGTGGGAACCGGATCAAGACGTCTACTGGGGCAGCGAAACCGCGTGGCTCGCCGACAAGCGCTATTCGGGTGACCGCGAGTTGGAAAATCCACTCGCCGCGGTGCAAATGGGCCTGATCTACGTCAACCCCGAAGGGCCGAACGGCAACCCAGATCCCGTGGCCGCGGCTCGAGATATCCGCGAAACCTTCGCGCGTATGGCGATGAACGACGAGGAAACGGTCGCGCTGATCGCCGGCGGTCACAGCTTCGGCAAAACCCACGGCGCGGGCGACGCGAAGCACGTCGGCGCGCACCCGGAAGAAGCAGACATCAGCGAACTCGGCCTGGGTTGGAGGAGCGCGTACGGCACGGGCAAAGGCGCAGACACGATCACCAGCGGCCTCGAGGTGACCTGGAGTCAAACGCCCACCCGCTGGAGCAATCACTTCTTCGAGAACCTGTTCGGGTTCGAGTGGGAGCTCAGCAGGAGCCCCGCGGGCGCGCAGCAATGGGTGGCCAAGGGGGCCGAGCCCACGATCCCTGACGCTTACGACCAATCGAAAAAGCACGTCCCAACGATGCTGACCACCGATCTGTCGCTGCGCTTCGACCCTGCATACGAGCGCATCTCGCGCCGCTTTTTGGCGAACCCCGAACAGTTCGCGGACGCTTTTGCGCGCGCTTGGTTCAAGCTCACGCACCGCGACATGGGCCCACGCTCGCGCTACCTCGGTCCAGAAGTGCCGGCAGAAGAGCTGATTTGGCAGGATCCAATTCCCGGCGTCGATCACCCGCTGGTCGGCGCGGCTGAGATCGCCGCACTCAAGGCCAAGGTGCTCGGATCGGGCCTCACGGTCTCCGAGCTGGTCTTGACTGCCTGGGCGTCGGCCTCGACGTTCCGCGGCTCCGACAAGCGAGGGGGCGCCAACGGCGCGCGTATTCGGCTTGCGCCGCAGAAAGATTGGGAAGTGAATCAGCCCGCACAACTGGCGAAGGTGCTGAGGACGCTCGAGGGCATTCAAGCCGAGTTCAACCAAGCGCAATCGGGAGGCCGCAAGGTGTCGCTCGCCGATCTGATTGTGCTCGGTGGCTGCGCAGCCGTCGAGCGCGCCGCGAAGGACGCCGGGATCGACGTCAACGTGCCATTTCGACCTGGACGCACAGACGCTTCGCAAGCGCAAACGGACGTCGCTTCCTTCGCCGTACTCGAACCACTCGCCGATGGCTTTCGCAACTACGCCAAAGGTAAGTACAGCGTACCGGCTGAAGAGCTGCTCTTGGACAAGGCCCAGCTGCTGACGCTCACCGCACCCGAGCTCACCGTATTGGTCGGCGGCCTGCGCGTGCTCGGCAGCAATGTCGGCTCGAAACACGGCGTGTTCACCACGAAACCCGGCACGCTGAGCAATGACTTTTTCGTCAACTTGCTCGACATGGGCACAGAATGGAAGGCTTCGACCAGCTCCGCTGACGAGTTCGAAGGGCGCGATCGCAAGTCCGGCGAGCTGAAGTGGACCGGGACCCGCGTCGACCTAGTTTTCGGCTCGAACTCACAATTGCGCGCGCTCACCGAAGTCTACGGCAGTGCGGATGCCCAGCAGAAGTTCGTGCGAGACTTCGTGGCCGCGTGGGACAAAGTGATGAACCTCGATCGTTTCGACTTGGCCTGAAAACGTCACGCATGGGCGAGCCTGGGCGACACTGTGCCGCCCCGGCCCGAGAACGCCGATTCACACTCGCGCGCGTGCTGCTTCGAAGTTGGTGATTTCGGCGCGGCACGCGCTTTGCTGTGACGATGCGTGGAAGGAAAGAGTAATGGCGAAACTCGGCCTATTGTTCTTGCTTGCTTGCCAAGCCGCGCTGGTCACCGCCTGCGGCCCTGCCGGTGGCACGTATTGTCAGAGTGGGCCGAAGTACGGAACACAGTGCTACTCGAAGATGGATTTGCAGCCACCGGGCAGTCCACCCCCCGCGCCGGGTGAGCGGGATCGGCGCTGAACGGTACCTTGCCAAAGGCGCTATTCATCGCAACGCTCCTGGTCGCGATCGTTTGCGCACGCTGCTCGTGACCTCGCGGTGCCGTGCAAGTGGTCAGTCAGCCTTGGTGATGGAGCACGACGCCGTTTTCGCCGACGATCCACACATCACGCGCACTCGCACCCCACATGCCGAGGAGTGCGTTCGGGGACGGGCTCGGCGAGGGCGCCCAGCCGGTCCCTTGCCAATGCAAGATCGTGCCCTGATCGCCAACGGCCCAAACGTCTTTTTCGCTGAACCCGCGCACGGCGTGCAGGTCATTGGTCGTGCCGCTCGGAACAGTCGACGGAGCACCGCCCACCCAGTGCACGGTCGCGCCCGCGCTGCCGACGATCCAGACGTCGTTCCCCGAGTTGCCCCAAACTCCGAAGAAATTCGGCCCCTCTTCTCCACCGACTCGCTGCCAATGATGCCCATCCCAGCGATTCACCATCCCTTGCAGCCCGACCTCCCAAAGGGTCGTCGCGTCCAAACCCCAGAGCCCCATCGTTGGCAAGTGTGAACCGTGATGTGGCTCGGTCCAAGCGGTGCCGTCGAACGCGCGTGAGCCGGAACCTCCGGCCCAGAGCTGCTTTGGCAACGCGAGCAACGAGTAGATGGGACGTTCATTGGGGCCACTCGCTGGCGACCAGAGTGCGCCGCTCTTTTGCTTGGCGGACCAACTCGAGCCGTCGAAATGGAGCAGCGTGCCCTCGAGACCGGCAGCCCAGACGTCCTTCGAAGAAGTGCCGCTGAGCGCGCGCAAGCCGCTTTCGGTTCCGGAGGGGGCCAGCGACCACGCGGAGCCGTTCCAATGCAGCAACGTGCCGGCTTCTCCCGCAACCCAAACGTCCGTGGCTGAGGCTCCCCAGACCGCGGAAAGGGTCACTTGCTTGGGGAGGCCTCCGACGGCGCACCACTCGGCGCCACAGGGTGGGAGGGTGGGAGGCGGCGCTGCGGAGGGTGCGATTGGCGGCGCGGCCGTGTTTGCCGTCGAAGGCGGCATCGACGGCTGCGGCGGAGAACCACAAGCGATCAACGACTGAGCCTGCGTCAGTGCGATGACGAGTGAGAGTGCGCTGAGAGAACGAACTGACGAATCCCGCGTCGTCTCCATGAACGGCATCGTAGAGCAAGACGCGCACAGTAGGGCCAAGATTCTTTATCCGTCAGAATCGAGCGTTGTGAATATTGGCTCTAAGCTCGTAGTCATTGTTTCAGCATGCCAGGGCGATTCACCTGCTTGCGTAGTGAGGCGGAGTTGATGACAATCGTGGGGAGGGTTTGTTCATGCACCGAATATCGCGCAGGTTGGTTTGGCTGCTCGCTTTCGCCTGGTTGTGCTGCGTCTCGTCTGCGTTCGCGGTCGACGTCACGACGCGCGCGTTCGACAACAACCGCAGCGGTTGGAACAACGCGGAGAAGACATTCACCAACGGGAACCTCGGCACGCTCCATTTGCTGCGCACCTTTGCGGTCGACGAGAAGGTGGAGGCGCAGCCGCTGGTCGTGGGCAACGTGCTGTACGTCTTCACGATGAACAACACGGTCTACCGCTTCGACGTAAATACGGGGGCGTTGCTCAATTCCCGCACGCTCGCCGTCGCCATCGACCCGTGCGTGCAACCCGGTCAGATGGATATGTGGTGCGTGTATCACAAGTGGGGCATCGCAGCGACGCCAGTGATCGACCCGGCCACGAACAGCTTGTACGTCGTGACGTTCCAGCGCGCGCCTGGCTCGGCGAGCAACGGCAATCGCGAACACCACCTGTGGACGCTCGATGCCACCACGCTGGCCGATCAACAGCCGGAGATCTTGGTTCAAGGCAACGCAGACAACGGCGGCAAACATTTCAACACCGGTACGCAGACGCCGTATCAAAAGCTGCGCGCAGGGCTCGGCCTGCTCAAAGGCGCCGCGGGCAACAAAGCGCTCATCGTCCTGTTCTCGATGAACGGTGAGAGCCCACAGGGGCCGGGCAACGGCTTCGTGTTCGCCTATGATACGCGCGGGTTGCTCCATAAACCCGGCTTCGACCCCACTCCGGCCATTTGGTGCGTGACCCCCAACGGCGGCGCGGGCGGCATTTGGATGGCCGGCTCGGCCCCCGCCATCACCGGCAACGACATCTATTTTACGACCGGCAACGGCGCCATCGGCAACGACAACTTCGCCGAGAGCTTCGTCAAGTTGACGTACACCGCGGGCACAGCAAACACCAACGGCGGCAAACCGGGCCTTGCACTCAAGGACTTTTGGACCGCGTTCAACGACAACCTGCGCGCGTTCAACGACGAAGACTTGGGGTCAGCTGGAGTAATGCTCATCCCCGAGTTTCAGAACCTACTCGGCGGTGGCAAGGACGGGGTGCTGTACAACCTCAACCGCACCAACCTCGGGCACAATTCTTGGACCCCGCACTTCAATCTGCCATTCGTCGCCACCTATTTGCCGGCTGGACCGAACGGCGGCGCGGGTCTACCGACGAGCACCGCCGCTGACCCAAACTGGCCGATCGTGAATCTCGATCGCAACCTGCACGGCGGCACGCCCGACGGCAAGATGCACCACATTCACGGAACACCCGTGTACTTACGCATGGAAAAGCACGGCAACGTGTACATCTGGGGTGAGAACGAGCGAGTCAAAGTCTACAACCACAACTTCGCCAACCAACGCCTCGACGCTTTTCGCAATCAAGGTACGGTCTTTTCGTCTGCCGGCAAGCCTGCCCCCGGCGGAATGCCCGGCGGAATGCTCGCGCTGTCCTCGAACGGAACCAAACCCGGCAGCGCGGTGTTGTGGGCCACGATCCCCAAGAATGGCGACGCCAATCAAGCGGTCGTTCAAGGTTCATTCGTGGTCTTCGACGCGACCACGATCGTCAATACCAATGAGCTGAAGACGCTGTTCACGTTCGACTACAACTTCTTTTCCAAGTTCTGCCCGCCCGTCGTTGCCAACGGCAAAGCGTACGTCGCAACCTTCGGCAATTCCGTGCTGCAATTCGGCCTTTGATCGAGCTCCGCCCTCGCCCCCTGACGGAGTGTACGCCCCATGATCGATGGCGGCAGGTTTCGCGTTTCATTGCCAGCAGCGCGGCGGGCGGACGTCATCGTCGGTCGGGCTACGAGGACTTGACGCTCGCGCCCTGAGGGCACTCTGCGGAGTGATTCGCGCAGGTCCAATGTACCCGCGGCGCGCACCGTTCGGCAGTAAAGCGCGCCAGCGTGTCGCTTGCTGCTTGTCGCCGGTGTCCGCACTCGGTCACCATGTCGACTCATGCGTTGGTCGACGGCTTCGTGGCGCGTATTGCATGCCTGGATGGTGATCGCCGCACTCACCATCGGTTGCGGTTCGAACGATGCGTCATCCGACAGCGCAGCGGGCGGCAAGAATGGCGGAGCCGCGAACCTTGCCGGAGCAGCGAGCACCGCGGGCGGGAGCGACGGCGGAACGCACTCGGCAGGCGCGGCCAGTGTCGCTGGCAGTTCGAGCGCGATCGCAGGCGCGGCGCCGGCAATCGACACACCGGACTGCGCCCACGACGGGGACGGGCGCACCACACTCGTGTTCGTAAACGGTTGTCCGGCGTCGGTCACGTTCCGCGGCAGCGACATTCAGGGCGGCGAGCTCGCGCCCGGCAAGGCGAGTTGCGTGGACATTGGCAGTGACGTCGAAGCGTTGTCCGCGAAGCGCTATTGGGGCTTCCGTGGTGAGGACCCCGGCGCTGAGCATCACTCGCTCGCCGAGTTCACCTTCAACACCGATTTCAACGACTTCGATTGGTACAACATCAGCTACGTCGACGCTTTCAATCTGCCGCTCGAAATCGAGCCGCTCGCGCGACCGAAGTGCAAGAGCCTCAGCTGCCCCAATGACCTGCTCGCGAACTGTCCGAGTGAGGGACGCTTCTTGGATTCAGATGGAGATCTGGTCGCGTGTGTCAGCCCGGATCGCAACGACGCCATGAGCCCCGTGGCATTGTATTTCGAGTCCTGTGACGACGCCTACGCCTGGTCCGGTGACGACCAGAAGGGCGACGATCCGAGTCCGGTGAGAGCGTGCGCGGGTGAAGATTGGCAAATCACGTTTTGCCCGGGTGCGCGGTGATTCGCTCGCTTTGGGTCGCGGCTTGGCTCGTAGTGGGCGCATCGAGCGCGACGGCGTGCGGTAGCTCGAGCAACGCGCCGCACTCGGCCGACCACGGCGGCGGCTCGTCCGCGAATGGCGGCCAAGTTTCCGCCACTGCTGGGGCGGCCAACCCTGGAAGTTCGGGGCAAAGCGGAGCAAGCAACGTGAGCGACGCGGGGGCGAGCGACGGCGGCAGCAGCGCGGGAACCGGTGATGCTCTCGGAGCCTATCCGTTCGCGCCGAGCACGGTAACTCGCGGTGGGACGATGACGTTCAGCAATGTGGGCGCGGCGGGTTGGTGGCCACGCCGCATCGATCGCGAGGCGGGGGATGCAGCGTGTGACTACAAGGACGGAACCGACACGTGGGGCGCGCACTGCTGCATGAAGAAGCAGGCCACGGACAGCACGCACCTCGCCCCGTTCGACCAGGAAATGACGCTGATTTTGAAGGCGATCAACGTCAAACAGCTGGCCGTCTACCAGCCCGAAACCCCGTCCGCGAGCACCTGGCAGCGCGTCACCGATTGGGATCGACGGACGGGTAAAGGCACCAATCTCTGGTTCACCCAAAAGGGTGACGGCAGCGCAGAATTCCCCGGCGATCTGACCAAGAACGACTGCACCAGCTACCTCTCGCAGGCTCCGATGTTCGCCTGTGGCGACGGCAGCAACTACTTCTGCCCGAACGATCCTGGCGTGCTTCACCGCGGCTTCACCGGCTCGAAGCTGATCGTCTTTTTGGCCTCGATGAACTTCGACGACGCGGGCGTGGCCGCCTGCGACGGCAACGGAGCGGGCCACCCGGGCCCGTGGGTCGCCTTCGTCGCCAGCGAGTTGATTCGCGATGGCGGCCGGAAATGGAACGGCCTCTGCAATTGCTACTCCAAGACCGGCACCGTGGGTGACGGCTGCGGCGAGATCAACGTGTTCGAGGTCGTGATGGACAACAACGACTACTCGAATCGCGAGTTCGCCAGCACCGGTGTGCGCTCGTTCCAAGCAGGCCACGTCGGGGGCGCCGTATGTGGCAGCGGCTGCGATCGCAAGGCCTTCGCGGATGACGTCGAGGTCGTGGACGCGTGCGCCAAGAAGGCCTACAGCTCCGGCCCAGAAATCGCCGTCGGCGGCGACACCGACGGCTGTCCGGTGTGGCGCCGCCCCGACGGGGATCGCTACTTCTTCATCTTGCTCGACGAACGCGAGCGGGCCATTCAAGTGGGCGTCATTCACCCGGGCGGGATCCCGGCGCCGGCCGCAACGCTCTTGCCAGACATCCCTGCCTCGTTGCCTCGCTCGGTCGTCGATGCGCTGCTCGCGCTGCGACTGCCGATGTGACCCCGAGGCGCCGCTGGAAATTCAGCCTCAGGGACAGGGTGGCTGAAGCCCGGGAGCGGCAGCGGGCTTGCTCACGTTGGGGATGGTCGTCAGGTACACCCCGATCGCGTGCGCATCCGCGTCCGTCATGCCGCCATAGCCTTTGGCGGCTGACGGCATCGAACCGCACAGCGTGCGGCCGGACTTGTTCGTGCCCACCTTGAGCGCCGTCACGACATCAGCCACGGTCCAACCGAGGAGGCCCGTGTCATCCGGCGTCAAGTTCGGCGCAAAGATCGTCGTGTTGTTCGCCGGGGGAACTCCGGAGAAGAAGTCCGCAATCGGCAGTCCCGCGTTCGAAGGAGAGTGGCATTTCACGCACTGGGCGACGCCGCTCACGAGGTATTTCCCGTACACCGCCGCGTCATGGTCGGGACTCGAGGTGGCGAGGATCGTGTCCGGCAGACTGCTCGGTGAGAGCGGCACGACCGCCGTTGCGGCTGGATTCGCTTCACCAACAGCGACGGAAGCGTGTGGCAGACTGCGCAGGAATGCGACGATGGACAGCGCGTCCGAGTCGCTCATGTTGTGAAAGAGCCAATAGGGCATGATGGCGTCGAGCTGCCTGCCCTCGTCGTCGATGCCGTTTCTGATCGCGTTGATCACTTGCTGGTCGCTCCAGTCACCGATACCCGCCGGGTCGTCGGTGAGATTGGGGGCGGGCAGCGTGCTGTTCTTGAACTTTGGGTTCCCGCCCAATTCGAGTCCTGCAGGCTCGGTGCTCGTGGCGGCCAAGGTATGACAGCCACCGCAGAGCGCGACGGAGCGCACGAGCACTTTGCCGCGCTCCACCTGCGCATCAGTGTAAACGTGCCCCTCGCCGGCGCTGCCGCCTTCGCCTCCGGGCCCGGTGCCGGCGCTCGTATCGCCACCGGCGCTCGTATCGCCACCGGCGCCAGCTGAACCCGCCGCGCCGCCTTGCTCGGCGCCGGCGCTCGCTCCGGCTTCGGCTCCGCTTCCGCTTTCGTTCCCGGTAGCACCATTGCCGCTCGTGCCTCCCTGACCGGCAGAGCCAGCTTTGCCGGCCGCACCGGCTACGCCGCCCGCGCCACCTCGGGGCGGTGTCGATGAATCATCGTCGGTTCCGCAACCAACTGCGACGGCGCTAGCAAAACCCAATGCCAAAGCCAGATGTGTGACCCGCAACTTCATGGCAATTCCTCCTGGAACCGAAACCCCCAACACCAAGCGCCAAACCCGTATCCCACCCCACCGGCAGCGGACGCAAGCTTCGAATGGTAGATGTGCGAAACTACCTATGTGCGGCGGATTAGCGCGCTACGAGCTCGAAGCGCGAGCGTGTGGCGAGCGTGCATTTAGGCCATCGAGCGGGTGCCTCGAGCGTCATTCGGAACTGGCACTCTCGCCGCGCTCGCGGTCCCGCGCTCATGCGCTCACGAACAGTACTGACGTCGCCATGACGAAAATCTGACGCGACGCGCCTTGCGTTTACGCCTCTCGGACGCATTTTTGAAACATGCTTCACCCTATCCCTCCTGGCTCCGAAACGATGATCTTGCCGCTCGTTGGCAAGGTCGTTGTCTTCCGTGAAGGTCCCACCTGGCTTGCCGTGCGCCCGGATCTCGACGACCTCGAGGATGCCCCCACTGGCATCGGCTCGACCATGGGCGAAGCGGTCGCCGAACTGGTCGCCGCAGAAGGCTGAGCGCCGGCGCGAGGGCCGGAGTGACGCTCCGTTCCGCGCTCAGTCGGCAGCGAGATCAGGGGGACGGCGTGAAACGGGGTCGAAGCGGATGTTCTGCATGTCTTCGTAGAATTCGCCTGCCCCGTTTTCGCTGTAACCTGGAATCGCCAAAACCGGCACGGGATCGAGCACGGTGCGACGATGATGCCAAGCGCGCACACGGGCGGCGGCAAGCTCGTCGATTTCGAAGCGGAATGAATCGCTCTCGCCTTGCGTCGCAGCGAGTGACGGCAGCGAAGCGACTTGCAGCTGGAGACTGCGCGCCGCAAGGCGCGAATGGGGCCACAATAACGACTCGAGTAGGCCGTGACCCACGACCCAAAAGCGAGTGGACTGGAGCAGTTCCTGGCGTCGCTCCCAAAACGCTCGTTTGAAATGCAGCGCCCGCAGGTCTTCGAGGATGCCGCGGTTGGTGCTGATCACGAGCATGCCAGCTTCGTCGAAGGTGGCCGCGACGTTCTGCGCGGGAGTTCGCCCGTTACGTGGATCCCTCTGACCGGGGTCGGCATCCACATGTAGTGAGTTCAACGCCCACCGGAGCTTGGGAAAGTGGGCCCACACCGCCATGTTGAAGAAATCATGCCAGTGGCCCGCGCGCGTTGGCACCGCGCGCAACTTTGCCACGTGCTGCTCGTAGCCCCCCTGATGACGAACCGCTTCACGGTTCTCGGTCACGAAACGTGGGAGCTGCACGTCGGCCGCGCGCGGAACTTGGCGCGCGAGCTCGTCATACTGCTCTGGCTCGGGCCAGCCAACGTGGCCTTGCAACGCACCGCAAAAACTAGGGTGAAAATCGCGATACGGCGGGCAAAGGAAGCGCGCCGAGTGTTCTGGCGCAAAACTCGCGCTCATGCAGAGGATTGCTACTCGAAGCCGAGCGCGCAAGGAAGCGCGCTCGGGACATTCCGCTCGTCAAAAGCGAATCGTGACGATTGCGGCCTTGGGCACGTTCAGCACCGAGCCATCACCGAGCTTCATCCTTTCTACCTTGGGTCCGGTGGAGGCGTGCGTTTTCCCGGTGGGTTCCGTGCCTGCGAGCCCGCCCGACTCTTCGATGGTGAGCGTCTCCACGGTTGCCTGGCCTCTCAATCCCGGCACTTTGAGCGTGGTCTTGAAGTCGGTGTCGAAGCTCTTGTTCACGAACACGACCGAGATCTTGCCGTCCGGGCGCTTGCTCAGCCAACCAGACAACGCCTCCTGATCGCTCTTGCCCTGCAGCAAACTGCCAACCAACGTCTTGGACATCATACTGAAAGCCCAGTACGAAGGCCGCCGAAAGTTGAAGCCTTGCACGTCACCCTTGAGCGCGAGCAAGCCATAGTCGCCCAAGCGCTTGTCGCGTCCGTTGTAGAGCGCCCAAAAGTTTGCGATCTGAATCGGCGACTGGGCCAAGTGCCCCAGGTAATCAGCCACGAACAAGCCGTTTTCGTGCTGCAGAATCTGAGCGCCCGGGTTCTCGTCGATGGAGTTCCACTCGCTCAGCCAAATCTCGTACTGCTTGCCCTTGACGCCTAGCTCCAGCACTTGCCGTTCGACGTCGCTCAGCAATTGAGGGACTTCGGAGGAGGCTGCGAGCAAGCCCGCCGCGCTCTCTGACCCGACGTGCTGCGCGTAGTGGTGGACGCTCACGGCGTCGATCACATCCGCGATCTCCTTGAAGACGGCGCGATTCCAGGGGCCGTTCAACATCCACACGGCGCTGATCTTGATCGTCGGATCGACGGCCTTCATCGCCTGAACGAAGGCGCGCACTGCCTTGCCGTAACTGGTGCCGCCGTCCTTCCCCCACTTGGCATAGTAGCGGTGCCAGTTGCCGTAGACCTCGTTGCCGATCTCCCACAGCTTCACCTTCGGGCCCTTGCGCGTCTGGTTCACGTACTTGACCCAAGCCGCGGCAAGCTCGGGCGAACCATCGCCGACGTTGGCGGTAAACAGCGGGCGACAGCCGATCTTTTCACACCAATTCAGGAACTCGTCGGTGTCGACGTTGCTGTCCTTGGCTTGCAGCGTCTTTTGCCAATCCTCCTCGTCTGCGCGCAGACCTCCCGGATAGCGCACCACGCCCAAACCCAGCTCTTTCTCCGCCGGGAGCGACTCGGCGGCGATCGCATCCGGCGCCCAGAGGCCCACGTTCACCCCATAAATATCGGGGATCGCGCGCATTGTTTTGCGTAGGTCGCCTTGAAAAACAGCCGCCAGCTCAGCGGGCGCTTTCGCTTTGGGGAGCTCGCGCAGATTGCTCAGTTGAACGTCGGCCACGCAGAAATCACCGGGCGTATCACCGCCCGGCTTGATGCCGAACCAAGTCACGGCCTCGAGGTCGAGCTGACCATTGGGCTTGGCCTCGGGCGGTTGCCAATATTGAAACTTGGTGAAGCTGCGAAACGGCACGAGCACCTGTGTCCAGCCGCGACCGGCGCCGACCTTGCCGACGAACAACTCCTGGTCGCGATCGCGAATCGTGAGATCGAACGCCTGGTACGGCTTGTCGGAATAGAGCCACAGCGTCAAACCGTAGTGCTTGCTCCAGTCGGTCGGCATCCCAGTGGCCGCGCCAGGAATGACGAAAGCGTCGGACCAGTCACCTGGTTTGAAGCTCACCTTCAAGGCTTGTCCCTTCAGTGCGGGCGGCGCGTTTGCTGGCGGCGCACCGACGGTGACCCGAATATCCGCTGACTCCCCGTGCTGCGCACGCCATTGGTCGGCGCCCTTGGTGAAGTCCGTGACGAGCTGCGGAGGCGCGCTCGAGTTGAACGCATTCCAATACGCATCCGGATCCGGAATCCCCTTGGCCGTCTTGGTCAGCAGGATCTGGTCGAGGTAAAACACCACCTTTTGACCCGCTTCAACCTTGTTGTCGCCCCGATTGATCGAGATGCGAAAGTCTTGGATCCTACTCCAGTCCATCTTGGCCGATATTTCGCGCTTCTGTTGCTCGTCCCAGTACAGGCCGTCATCGGTAAAGGCTTTGAGCGGGATGCGGCAGCGTAACCACTGACCTTCCTTGACCACGATGTAGTCGTCGCCGCTCACTTTGCTCTGAGCTTTGATGCCATTTCCCTGGTTGTCCATGAGCCCCACCAGGAACTTTCGCGCGGCAGGTCCGCCCTTGATCCAAAAGGTCAAGCTGCCCGTCTGACGGTACGGCGTCAGATCGATGAGCTTGCCGCCGAACGAAATGTTCACCCCCGAGTAATCGTCTTCGAAAAAGGCGCCGAACACCGCGCCGTTGTCGGGCCTGGCAGTGGGCAAGATCTCGTTCTTGGTCTTGCCGCCGTAACTATACGTGTAGCCCCCGCTCGCGCGTGGGATATCGTCGTCGAAGAAGGTCGCGAGCACTTCGTCGTCGAGGACAAGCTCGCCCTTCGCTGGCGCGCCGGATGGCGAGGGCTCGCGCGAAGGAGCGGAGCTGGACAGCGAGGGATGCTCGACCTTCTGCGGCTCCGAAAGTGTCGTCTGACACGCACCCACACAGAACCCCGCCGAGGCGAGCGCGCAAACCCAAAGGTAGGATTTCATGGCGTCGACAAATGGGACCAAGCGCCGCCACGGATCAAGAAGAACGACCCCGCGCCAGCGTGTAGCCCAGAATTCCCAGCCCTTTCGAGATGGCGGGCGCCCCGACACGCAATCGAAACGTCGAAACCCAACGCTGCTACCGCTAAGGAAAAAACCAGCCGTATTGACGCCCGTCTCCGCGCAGCCGAAAACTGGTGATGCTCAAACGCGCTTCGGCTTACGCGCCCCCTTCCGCGATCTTTCGCGCGCTGGTCTCGCTAGTGCTGCTCGCCGGATTCTACTTCGTCATTGTCGGCATTGCGCTCACGTTGTTCGCGATACCGATCATCGTGCTCGTGTTTGCCTTCCGCTTTCAGCTGCTGCTGCTCGTGGCAGTGTGCTGGGTGCCAGCATGCCTTTTGCTCATGAGCTTGTTCAAGACGCGGCGCCTTGCCTTTGCACCACCTGGACTACGCCTCGAGAAGAGCGACGCCAGCGCGCTGTTCGAGATGATCGACGAGCTTGCGGCGAGCGCGGGGACCGCACCACCGACCACCGTATTCCTCGATGTCTTGCCGAATCTCGCGGTCACCGAAGTCGGCAGTGTGTTTCAGAGCCGGCGTGTGCTGATCCTCGGTGTGCCACTCTTGTACTTGCTCACCGTGTCCGAGCTCCGCTCAGGAATCGCGCACGAACTCGGACACTTCAGCGGAGGCGATACCCGTTTGACGACATTCAGCGTACAAACCCACGCGCTGTTTGCGTCCGTGCTCAACACCGTCGAGCGCGACGCATTTCGGGTCGGCACCCTGCATCACTCGATCGAGTGGGGGCTCTCGCTCGCGGAAGCGCTAGGACGAGCAATCGTCAATGGTTACGGCTACTTTTACATGCGCGTCACGCGCCCGATCAGTCGTCGGCAGGAGCTCGCCGCCGATGCGCTCTCCGCGTCGCTCGTCGGAGGCCCGGTCGCGGCCAGCGCGCTCGAAAAGATCGCCATCGCTGCACCGCTCTATGACCTCTACCTGGGTCGAGAAGTCAGCCATGCACTCGTGCAAGGCGCGATGCCGACGGACGTCGCGCAGGGCTTCGAGCGGCTTCGACGTCGCATGCTCGCGGGTGAAACGGGTCAGAAGTACGTGCAGGAGATTCGCTCGCAAGCCACAGAGCCCTACGATACCCATCCCGCGCTGCTCGATCGACTCCGTGCGCTCGAGAGCTGGCCGCAAGTGGAGAGCGAGACCGACGAACGTCGAGCCTCGGTACTGCTCGATCACCCGGAGCGGTTCGAGGCAGGGTTCGTCGCGGCGACCCGCGATCACTTGGTGGAGCGCATCATCAGCAGAGGGGGGAAAGTCGGCGAACTCCGTGAGCTGCCCTGGCAGGCAATTCCACAAGCGGTGTTTGCCCCCGAAATCGTCGCCGCAGCACGGCGTACCGCTGCTCGGCTCCACCCCCTCCTCCCCTCGGTGACGACGCTGGCTGGAATGTTCGCGAGCGTGTGGCAACGCATGGACTCGGGCAGCGGGTTCGAACTCATCAAGCAGCTCGAACCCAGGCTCGCTCAGCTTCCTCGCAGCGAGGCGGAGCGAAACGGCTTTCTCATTGGCTGCGAAATGCTCGAGGTATTGTGGCAGGGCGCCCTGCTCGAGCGGGGCGCCGAGGCGGACGATTCGTTGGGCGAACCAGGTCTCGTCTTTCGCCTCGGCGACGAGCGCATCGCCCCCTTCGAAACCATCCGCTCATTGACGACGAACCACGAGGCGGCGCGTACGGCACTGCACGAATGGGCGCGCCGGCTCGACCCAGCGTGACGCCTCCATCCGTGCGCCGCACTCGTTCACCGCGCGACGAGACGCCCGCTCAGTCGATGTGCACGCATTTACCGTAGTTGCACAGATCCCCGACAGGACACGTGCCGCAATTGGCGATCTTGTTGCCGCAGCCATCAGCGGCGGGTCCACACTGGACGCCTTGCGCAGCGCACGTCTTGGGGACACAGCTGAGCGGCACGCACTTGCCGGAGACACAGGCGTTGTTCGGCGGGCACGCGGGACAAGTGAGGAGCTGGCCGCACGTATCCCCAGCCTGGCCGCACTCGAGCCCCTGATCCGTACAGCTCTTCGGCGTGCAGCTGATGCCACCGCACTTGCCGTTATTGCATGTTTGGCCCGACGGACACGTGCCGCAGTTGGCTACGCCGCTGCAACCGTCACTGGTATAGCCGCAGGCAATCTCCGACGGACAGGCGTGCGGTGTGCAAGTAACTTTACCGCACTGGTTGGCGACGGGGGGCTCTCCGACACCGCATGATTTGCCGTCGGCACAAGTGCCGCACGCAACCAAACCTCCGCAGCCATCCGGCGCGTAGCCGCAATCTTGCCCCGCAGGGCAGCTGGTCTTCGGCACGCACGTCTTGCCTGGCGGGACGCACGAGCCGAGGTCGAACAGCATGTACTCGAGCAGCTTTTCTTGAGCGGTCATCGGATCGAGGCACACGCCGTTCGAGCAGGTGCTGGCGCATTGCGCGCTCGACGTGCAGGCCGAACCCCACGGGCACTTGCCGGAGATGCACGCCCCGGTGCATTGCGCATCCGCGGTGCAAGTGCCGGCGGAGACGCACGGGCCTTTGTCTGTCGGACAGTCCGCCGCCTGCGTCGCGACCGTGCAGGTTTTCTTGGGTTGCCCGTAGCAGACTAGGGGGCCTGGCGTGGCGCGGGCCACGTTTTCCGCACATTGACTGGGGTAATATTCGGTCGGCGCCTCATTGGCGTCACTGATATGAAAATCGCTGAACAGCACGCGCCCGCACTGCACCGCGGGCGGCGTTTTGCTCAGGTCCTGCACTAGGTTGACCGGAGTATTGAACGTAAAGTGCACGGGGATCTGCTTGCCCAGGTTGGTCCCGGAGCAGGTGTTGGCCACGCAAGTCGTGCCGCTCCCGCAATCCGCGCTGACGGTGGCCACGGTGCAGGCCTTGGTCGGCTGAGATTGACAGACCAGGGGCGCGCAATCGGCATTGCTCTGGCAATTCGCCGCCTTGTTGACCGTGCAGCGGCCGATACCGTTGCGGTACAGCCACTGCTGCGTTTGCCCCGCAACCGGTGAAATCGCGTCAGTATCGTGGCGCACCACGAACACCGTCGCGGACGGCGGCGTACCGGCGTTCAGCGCGCCGACGGCAGAGAGCCAGCCTTGAAACGCGTTCGCTTTCGGGTTGTGCGGAAAGTCGAGAAAGCTCGTGACGGGAAACGTCGCGTCCGAGTAATCACCCGAAGCGTCGTCGTTGTGCCAGGTTGCCACTTGGCTCCAATTGTCCGCGCTGGGGTCGGTAGGCACGGCCGCGTTCGCGTTGTTCTTGTACAGCCAATTGAAGCTGCGATGCGTCGCGAACACTCGTCCACCGGCGGCCGCGTAATTGCGCAACGCATCCTGGTTCGCCGATTCGTCACTGTCCGCGCCCTGACAAGCCAGAATGGTCATGTCATAGGCATTGATGCCGTTCGTGAATAGCTGCGCTTGGGTCGGCGTCGCAGCGTCGATTGCCTGCCCCGGCACCTTGTCACCGAGGTAAAAATTGACGCGACCGCCCTGACCCGGATTGGTAAACTCCGACTGCGCGATACCGATCTTGCGCAGCACGCACTCGAGCGAGTCCGCGTTGCCGGTAACCACGGCCATCAGCGGGATGTTGCCCTGCGCGCTGGTGCTCGGCATCAGGAACGTCCTGTCCGGGATCGTGTTTGCGGCGCACTTGTTCGCAACATTGACGGCGAAAGCGCGACGCCAGCGCCCCAATTGAATGACCACGGTGATGTTGCCCGCCGGTACGTTCTTGAGCGTGAAGCTGCCGTCGACATCGGAGTATTCGCCAGCGGGTGGATCGGTTGCGCCAGGCGTCGAAATCAAGGGTGAGCCCGCTGCCGTCGCGCCACACACGTCGCACGTGACTCCCTGAGGAAAGGTCTTCAGCGCGGGATCCGCGGGCGCGTTCGCGACATACACGAGCGCGTGATAGAGCGGGTTGCGCCCGGCAGGGTCATACACTTTGCCGCTCAGCGTCGTGCTCACGCCGTCGGCGCAACTCGGAATTTGGCTGCAAGCGCCAGTACAACCGCACACGCCCGGGCTCGGCCCGCCGCCGCACGTCCAGCCAGGAGTCGCGCAGGTGCTTGGCCCGCAATTCAGCAAATGCCCACAATTGTCGGCTGCTTGACCACAGGTGTAGCCGCGTCCTGCGCACGTCGTCGCTGGATCGACCGTGCAAGCGGCCTCCGGCGCGCACACGCCTTGCACGCACGTGTCGCCCGCGTTCGGGCAAGTGAGCGGGCCACAGTCGAGTACGTTCCCGCAGTTGTCGATGGTCTGACCGCAGACGTAGCCGCGCCCACTACAAGTCGTGGCGGGATCGACC
>Ga0164309_10000057_pt1 | contig 60156 bp, 48 predicted proteins | sample Whisoiple_247_MG_FD_109984 | JGI IMG/M metagenome (GOLD analysis project Ga0164309, IMG submission 109984) | Soil microbial communities amended with fresh organic matter from upstate New York, USA - Whitman soil sample_247_MG | ecosystem: Environmental > Terrestrial > Soil > Unclassified >... | reverse complement strand
GACAAGTTCCCGACGTACAGACGATTTCCCATGATCACTTTCTCCTCTCGTTGCGGCTCGGAAAGTCGTCGCGAGCCCAAAACGAGAAGGGGTCGTGCCGTACCGGAACCGTTCGAATTCACCGGCGACAATACTCCACCCGGCCCCCGCTGCAATCACAATTCGGTAGGGATTTCGGCCAGATATTTGCGGATCCGGCGGTTGCTTGGTGGGGCTCGTCAGGGGGCGAGACCACGCCGCGGAGTGCTGGGCCCGCATTTGTACGCCTTCTCGAGAGGGGGCTCGGGTACCCTCGCAAACCGCGTTTCTGCGCTGAAATCGGCGACGAAACCGTGACGACGCTTTAACGGCCGGCAGAATCCGTCATTAGTGAACCGGTGGCAGCTCTGGGGTCGGCGTCGCGCAGCGCTTATTGATGCAAAGCTCGTGCGAATTGCAACAGTCGCCGGCGACCGCGCAGGTTTCGTCTGTTTGCGAGCAGGCGTTCTCGGGCGGCGCCACGCACTGCAGCACGGGACCGTTTTCGTCGCGCCCGGTCTGGCGACAGAAACCGGTGCAGCACTCGGCCGCGGACTCGCAGCTGCCACCATTGCTGCGGCAGGGTTCGAGCGCCGCAAACGCACGCATGTTGCCGGACTCGAGCTCTTGCCCTGGCAGGTAGATCGCCGGGTGACTCGGATCGACCTTGCCCGCGTAGTCGAGATCGATTGGCGCGAGCCAAATCTTTTTGCGTGGGCTCGGTGATTCGTCTTCGTTGCCGACCGGGATGCCCCACTTGTCGTCGCCGCGCGCAACGCTGCCGCCCGGCGCAATCGTGTTGCCGTACGCGCGGCGGCTGGTGAAGAGCACCCAGTAGTAGCCACCAACGGGAACCGGCAACACGCTCGGCTCGTAGTCGAGGTGGCCTTCTTCCGTATCACCATAGGGTAGGTAGGAGTTGCCCTTCGAGTCGTAGCCGTTCAGCTGCGCGAGTGAGTTCGGGTTTTTGCCGTCGAGGCCCACCATCCGCAAGTCGGCGTATAGCGCACCGCCGCCGTAGAGAGCGGTGTCGAACGAATCACCCTCGTGAAAAACGATGGCCGCAGAATCCGGCAAAAAGCTGGGCCAAGCGACCACTTTGTTCGGGTTTTCGACGACCGTGCGCAAGAGCGAGAACGTGGGTGGCGAAGTGCTCGAATCGTAATCCATTGCTGACAGCGTGTGGCCGGCACTCAGATCCCGATTGTTGAATGCGAGGTGGGTGCCGTCCGGCGAGAAATTCGGAGTCACCGCGTAGCTGACTTGGCTGCTGAAGGTCGGTGCTGCGATCGCATTGCCGCTCTTCGTGTCGTACAATTGCGATGCGAATGGACCGAGCAAGCCGCGCGGCAGCGGTGCGGTCGGGGCAATGCCGTTGGCGAGCAGGCGCGCGCCGTCCGGAGTCAGCGCGCCGAACGAGAACACGCGCCCGTCGTTGACGATGCGTCGCACCTTGGCGCCACCGTCCGCGGTCAAATCGAAGGCTTCGCTGTCGATGGGGTTCTTGTCCCAATTCACACCGGTGACCAGCACATTGCCCTTCGAGCTGACGCTGTGGCACACGGTGCAGCCTTTTTGCAGTACTTCTGCGTCTTTCCCGGGACGGATGCGCATCACGCCGCCGTTGCTCGCGAGGGGGGAACGATAAGTGTTGTAGTAGATCGCGCCCTTCAAGCTGGCCTGCGCGATCGACCATTGCTGCTCGATGGGGCCGGTGACGACACCAGCGGCGAGCTCGGAGACCTGAACCTTGACGGCGCTGCTCGCGCTCGCGCTGCTCGTCACTCCGCGCCACACCGCCTCCGGGATCACGACTCGAGTGGGCGCGCTCGCGTTCGCGAACGCAGCATAGGAAAAGCCGTCAGTCGTGATCTTGACGTAAGTCGCGGTCGTTCCCGTACTGGCAAACTGCAGAGTCGGCGCTGCGAGGCCGCGCGGAAATACGGTGTTGTCGTAGGGGTACAAGTATCGGAACGTCGAGTCCGGGCCCCGATTCTGCGCGCCGCCGACGCCGCCTGCCGTCAGCGTAGCCCGGTCCGCGTCGCTCAAATTGTCCGGATTCTTGCTGATCTCGACGCTGATTCGCAACGAGGCAGATGCGCTGACCGTGCCCACTTGCGCGCTGATTACGACCGTGCCCGCGCCAAAACCATTGGCCTCGAACACGCCGTCGTCGTCGATCGAGCCGAGGCTCGTATTGTCCGCACTCCAAATGATGTTCTTCGGCAGCGAGCCGTCATCGAACTCGGCGTGCGCCGTCACGGTCGCGGGTGCGCCTTGCACCGCAACGGAATCTTTTTCGAGGCTGACCAAGAGCTTCAGGTTCGTCGCATCGTCCGGAATCGGCACCCCACCTTCGCCCATCGGATCGGTGTTGAGCCCACTCCCATGGCCCGATGTACCCATTCCGCCGCTACCGCCCGCATCACCGGCGCTGCCCCCGAGCGAGCCCGCGGACGACACCCCCGCATCACCACTCGGCTGACCCTGCGACGACGAGTTCGAACCGCAAGCGCCAAGGCTTGCCGCAATCAACGTAGAAATCGCAAGCGTGGCGGAAAAATGGCTACTTCGCATCGCAAACCCGCACCCCCGAGAACGGCATCAAGACGCGTCACATAAGCAAAGATTCACGTAGTCCAGAGTGGGCGCTCACTACCCAGCCACGCACCTCACATCCCGCCCATGTTCCCGCCCCATCAACACCTCAACAAATCGTCACACTCCCCGACCCTCGACACCGCGGACGTTGAGGTGCGAAGGGGATGAACCGCCAAGTCGCCAAGCCGCCAAGGGAGAGCGCCAAGAGGATTGGGGGGGCGCTCAGTACAACCGCAATCAGTCGTAGAACACGACAGTGTGCGACGTGTTGTGCGAACCCCAAAATCATGGCGAGCTGCGGTGGGCGGGCTCCGGGACGCGGAGGGGACTTGGCGTCTTGGCGGCTTGGCGGTTCAAATTCAGGGAGCGTGCTGAGTGAGTACAAGCTGATTGCGAGTTCAAGCGCGCACCTGCGCCGCCGCGCCATGCGACGGGAATAGGGTGTGATTTGAGGTGCGTTGCGGGATTGCGGGCGCCCCCAATTACATGAGGGAGGCGATGATGCCGTCGGCGAGGAGCCAGTGGGATTTGGGGATGGAGACTTGGGGGCCTTCGAGTTTGAGTTTGCCTTGGCTGAGGAGGCGATCGCGGGCTCGGGCGCGTTCGGGGGTCCAGAGTTGGGTGCCGAGTTCGGCGGCGGCGTGTTCGAGATCGAGGCCGGCTGCGAGACGGAGGCCGAGCATGATGCGTTCGGCGAGGGCGGTCTCGGGTGGGATGAGTTCGTGGTTGGCGATGAGGGGGCCGACTTGGGAGAGATCGGCGTTTGCGAACTGCACTGCGGCGGCCAAGTAGCGCTCTGGGGAGGGCGTGTTGCGGTAGCGATAGCGTTGTCCGCCTTCGACCAGGGTGCCCCATGCGCCGCAGCCGAGGCCGAGGTACGAGCGGCCGACCCAGTAGCCCACGTTGTGCCGAGAGTGCGCGCCAGGTTTGGCGTAGTTGCTGACTTCGTAATGTTCGAAACCGGCGTTCTCCAGGGTCTGTTCGACGGCTTGGAATGAATCGGCGACGGCCGCTTCGTCCAAGAGGGGGAGCTTGCCTTTGCGGGCGAGTGCCCCGAATTGCGTGCCTGGTTCGATGGTCAGGGCGTAGGCGCTCAGGTGCGTCGTGCCGAGCTCGCTCATGATTTGAGCTTCGCGTGCGGCTCGGTCCGCTGTCTGCCCGCTCACCCCAAAAATAAAATCTGCGGACACGCGCGGCATGCCGCTTTCGATCGCGTCACGCACGGCTGCGAGTCCCGACTCGACGTCGTGCAAGCGACCGAGGAATTGCAGGCGCTCTGCGTCGAGCCCCTGCACACCGATGCTGACACGATTGACACCCACGCGCTGCAGGGCGCGACCGCGTTCGACGTCGAAACTGGTCGGGTTACATTCGACGGTGATTTCGAGATCGTTGGCGGCGTGGGGGATGAGTTCGCGAATGCGCGCGAGCACGCGGCCGAGCTCGGCCGGCTCCCACAGTGAGGGCGTGCCGCCGCCGAAAAACACGCTGACCAAGCGCACGTCGCCAAGCGTGCTGACGCGCCGTTCGAGCTCGGCGATCACGGAGTCGGCGTAGGCCGCGTGGGGGAGCGAGGCGCGTTCGGCGGCCACGCTCAAAAAGTCACAATACGGGCACTTTTTGAGGCACCACGGGAAATGGACGTACACGCCCAGATCGGTCGTGCTGGGAGGCGTCGTCGTTTGCGGTGTCGAGAGAGTCAAAGTCACGGCTTGCAGCGTGGCTCGGGGGCGGCGCAAAGAAAAGGCAGGACTGTCGCGGAGAGCGCAGGCCCGCGAATCCGCTGGTGTAAAGGGAGAATCTGACGCTAAGGTCCGCACACGCATGGAGCGCGTGCAGCTTTTCGAATTCGAGGATCTGCCGTGGTTCCCGCAAGTCGTGCGCGAGTGCATGACCGATTTTTTGAGCTTTCTCGGACAGCGCGGCCGCAGCGTGTACGGGGGCTTCGCCGAGCGCCTGGCCAAAGCCGTGCAAGCCACCGGCGACCATACCCTGCTGGATTTGTGCTCCGGCGGAGGCGGCCCTGCGCTCACGATTGCCGGTTTGCTGCGCGATCAGTACGCGACGCCGCTGCGCGTGACGCTGACCGATCTGTACCCAAACTTGCCGCGCCTGGAGCGGGCTCGCGCGGAAGGACGCGGCAACGTCGAGTTTCGTGAGCAACCGGTGGACGCGACGGCCGTGCCGGAATCACTCCCGGGGTTTCGGTTGATCTGCAACGCGTTTCACCACTTGCCGCCCAGCGCGGCGCGCAAATGCTTGGCGGATGCGGTGAGCCAACGCCGCGGTATCGCTTTGGTGGAGCTGGTCGATCGCTCGGTGGCGGGTTTATTCAGCGTTACTCTGGGCACGAGCACCATGCTGGCGGTGACGCCGTTCATTCGTCCCGTACGCCTGTCGCGCTTGCTGCTGACGTATGTGCTGCCCGTCGTGCCATTGTGCACGTGGTGGGACGGGATGGTGTCGTGCTTGCGTGCCTACACCCCGGAAGAGCTCGAGCGCTTGGTCGCCGCATTACCGGAGAACGACTACTCGTGGGACATCGGCCGACTCAACGTGCCGTGGTCTCCGACCAGCTTAGTGTATCTGATTGGGTGGCCGCGTGAAGCGGGCGCGCCGAGCTGAGAGCTCGGCGCTGCCATACGGGATTGGCTATTTGCTCTCGGTGCCCACGTCGCGACCGAGCGCGTGTTGCAGAGCCACGCGCGCAATGCGCACATCGACGTGTGAGTTCACGACTTCGAGGCGCGCGCGAGTGAGCTCGGTTTCCGCGTCGGTGACTTCGACGATGGTGGCTTTGCCGGCGCGGTAGAGTTCGCGGCGCACGCGGTAGTTTTCGGAAGAGGCGGTGAGGTTGTCGCGCGAGACGGTGAGGCCGAACGTGGCCTCGGCCAGGCCGTTCATGGCTTGGCTGACTTCCATGTGCAGCGCGTTGCGGAGGGCGCCTTTGCGGGCGGCGACTTCGTCCGCGTGGGCTTCGGCGGTTTTTGCTTGGGCGGTTGCGCCGAAGATGTTCGTCGGGGTCCAAGAGAGGACGAGGCTGGCGTCCCAAGTGCCGCGCCAGGTGGCGTTCGGCGGAATGTAGCGTTGATTGGGGTTGGCATAGATGCCGTTGCCCATTGCATCGAGACGCGGGTAGTTGCCCGCGCGGGCGACTGCGGCTTCGGCACGTAACGCCGCCTCACTCTCGCCGAGTTGCCGCATTTCGAGGCGCCGTTCCAGCGCTTCCGCGTAGCCCGAATCCGGCGTGGGGGGGGAAGGGTAGGGGGGGAGCTCGTCCAGAATGTTTTCGCCAATCTCGTAGTGGGTCTGCGAGTTGTCGATCATGTACACGCGGAGCTGCTCGGTCGCGATTGCGACGTTGTTTGCAGCCCGTGCAACCGCGAGTTCAGCGGACTTCTGTTGACTGACGGTGCGCAAGACGTCCGCGCGTGAAACCAAGCCGGCGTCGAAAGCGTTCTTGGCGTCTTGTTGGTGGCCCTGCGCGGACTCCAGCGCTTTCGCGGCGACGTATGCTCCGCCCTGGGCGCGAATCCACTGATAGTACGCGACACGCGCATCGCGAGCGATTGAGAGGCGGGTTGCGCGCTCGTCGAGCTGGGCGGCGCTCTTGTTGTGACTGGCGGCGGCCATGCTGTTCGAAAGCCGCAATACGTAGTCCGAAAGGGGGATCGAGAGGGTCGCTTGCAGGTTGTAGTTGTTGAGGATTACCGGAAACAACTTCGAAGTGTCTTGGGGGCCTCCACCGAAATCGATGTACACCGTCGACAAATCCGAGACCCGAGTGTACCGAGCGCTCAAATCGAGCTTCGGATAAAATTTCGCCTTCGTCTCATCCCGAGTCGCATCCGCCGCAGCCACGGCCTTTTGCTTAGCTGTCACATCCGGATTGCTCAGCAACGTGCGCCGCGCGACTTCGTCAGCCGTGAGCCCGTTCGGCGTGCCTTGCATTGCCTCCAGCTTGGCGTCCAAGTTCTCCGTGACCTTGCTCATGTCGGGCCCCGTGGGGCCCATGGGAGCGGCAGGCGTGGTGGGTGTCGGCGTTGCTGGTGCAGCGGGCGCTGCCGCTGCTGGAGCTGCAGGCCCCGTGGCAGGGCGCGCGGGCTGCGTTTGTGCGAACGCGGAGCCCGCGAGTGAGAGCACCAGGGCGGACGAGGCGACGAAACTATGCGAACGGGACATACGGCAAGACTCCTTGGGAGACGGCGAGCGGGGGCCGGGAATTTTTGGTGGCTATTGGGCCGGGGAGAGGAGTGTCGAGCTGCGCTCGAGACTTCTACACGGTTTTTGACAAAACCGCGGACGCGAGCCCGGGCTCCGGGCTTGTGGGCTCCAGCGCCGCGGACGAGCCGTGGGGCACAGTGCCCCGCTTTTCGCGCCGGCCACGGCGGCCGAGCCAACCCTTGATGTTTTCGATCGTGAGGTAAAACACGGGCACGACGATCAGCGAGAGCAAGGTCGAGCTGATCACGCCGCCGATCACCGCGATCGCCATTGGCGCGCGGAATTCGCTGCCGTCGGCGTTGCTGATGGCGGTGGGCAACATGCCCAGAATCATCGCGGCGCTGGTCATCAAGATTGGGCGCAGGCGTTCTGGGCCTGCTTCCATGATCGCCTGCAGCGGCGGTTCACCGTGTTCGCGGACGCGCACGATCGCGCGATCGACTAGCAGAATCGCGTTCTTGGTCACCAGACCCATCAAGAGAACCATGCCGATCAAGGCACCCATGGCCATGGTGTTGTTGGTCAAGAACAGACCCAAGATGCCACCGACGATCGCCAGCGGCAAAGTGACCATGATCGTGAGCGGGTGGATGAAGCTCTCGAACTGCGACGCGAGCACGATGTAGATGAACACCACCCCCAGCAGCATGGCCACGCCCATGTTCTGGTTGTTCTCGTTCATCATCTTGATCTGCCCGTCGTAGGTGACGGACATCTCCGGCGCCAGTTTGAGCGCGGCGATCTGCGGCTGAAATTCCTTCACCACGTCACCGAGCGCGCGGCCGATGGGCGCGGCCCAAATCGTGATCTGGCGATTACGATTCTCGCGCTCGATCACTTGGGGACCCGCGGTGCGCTCGAACGTCGCGACGTCGGAAAGCTTCACGAGGCCAGTGCGCGTGGGGATCGTCAAGTTGGCCAGAGCTGCTGGATCGCTGCGATAGTCGTGGTCGAGCCGCACGCGGATCGGTACTTCGTCCTTGCCTTGGCGCAGGTTGCCGCTCTCTTCGCCGGCAAACGCGGTGCGCACGGCAAGCGCGACCTCGGCCAGAGACAAGCCGTGATCCGCCGCGCGTTGCCGGTCGATGGCAACGACCAACTCAGGGCGACCCGGTGAGAAGCGAACTTGGATGTCACCCACGCCGGGGGTGTTCTTCAGGATCTTCTCGATCTGATGAGACGTGGCTTCGATGTCTTTGAACTCGGTGCCGCGCACGTTGATCATGATCGGCGCTTCGGTAGCCGCGCCTTCCACGAACGGCGGATCGGTGACCGCGACCTTGACGTTCGGCAGGCTGAGGGCGGCCTCGCGAGCGGCGTTCTTCAGATCTTCGAGCGTGGCCGTGCGCTCGCGTTTGGAAGTCGCAACCAAGCGCCACTTGACCTTGTTGACCTCTTGGTCGGGGCCGAGCGTGGCGAATACGGTCTTGAACTCCGGATTTGCGAGCATCTTTTGTTCGGCAATGGCCGAATAACGCGCGGTTTGCTCCAAAGACGTACCGGCGGGGAATTCCGCTTCGACGATGAACTGGCCGCGATCTTCGGCGTTCACGAACTCGGAGCCGAGCAGTTTGCCGATGTAGCCCATGAAAAACAGGCTGCCAATCGCTGCGAGTCCGACGATCGCCTTGTGGCGCAAGGACCAGGAGAGCATCGCCGCGTAGGTTTGCTCCATCACGGAGAAGACCCACTCGAACGGCCGCTTCAGCCAAGCAAAGGTGTCGGCCTTGTCGTCGAGCGACTTGGAGAAGCGCGACGAGAGCATGGGATCGAGCGTGAACGCGACGAACAGCGAAATCACGACAGCGACCGAGATGGTGATGCCGAATTGGCGGAAAAACTGGCCGACGATGCCTTTCACGAACGCGATCGGCAAGAACACTGCGACGATGGTCAGGGTCGTCGCGAGCACGCTCAGCGCCACTTCCTTGGTGCCGTCGAGCGCCGCCTCACGCGGAGATTTGCCGCGCTCTAGGTGCTTGAAGATGTTTTCGCGCACGACCACCGCGTCGTCGATCAAGAGACCGATGGCGAGCGAGAGACCGAGTAGCGTCATCATGTTCAGCGTGTAGCCGAGCCAATACATGACGAAGAACGTGCCGATGACGCTGGTCGGAAGGGCAACGGCGCTGATCAGCGTGGAGCGCAAATCGAGCATGAAAATCAAGATCACGAGAATGGCCATGCCACCGCCGAACACGATGTCGTGCTCCACTTGGTGGACCTGCGGCTCGATGATCGCGGCTTGGTCGATGATCAGCTCGGAGTGCAACCCCTGAGGGAAAGCTTTGCTCAGCGCGGCCATCTTGGTCTTCACGGCTTGGGAGACTTCCACCGTGTTGCTACCGGACTGCTTGCGCAATTCGAGGGTCACGCCTTCTTGACCGTTGACTACGACGCGCGTGCGCATTTCGGCAAAGCCGTCGTCCACTTTGGCCACGTCGCGCAGCTTGACCGCCGAGCCGTCGCGGGCGGTGGCCACGATCGTGTTGCGCACTTGCTCGGGGTCTTTGAATTCGCCGATGGTGCGTACGCTGACTTCGTGCTGACCTTCGTCGAAGTGCCCCGCGGGCACGTTCATGTTTTCCGCGCGCAGACGATTGACGATGCTGCTCGGGCTCTGGCCCAGCGCGTCGATCCGCGCGCGATCCAAATCGACCTTGATTTCTCGGGTTGCGCCGCCATTCACGCTGACCTGTGCCACGCCTTCGACCTGTTCCAGCGCGGGGCGCAGCACGTCGTCGGCGTACTTGCGCGTGGCGGATAGCGAGGTCTCGCCGCGCAAGGTGTAGGTCAGAATCGGCGACGCGGTGACGTCGAAGCGATTCACGATCGGCTCTTTGGTGTCGGAAGGGAACTTGTAGCGGGCCTGAGAGATGCGCTCGCGCACCTCGGTAGCGGCCTCGGTGATGTCCACGCCGAGATTGAACATCACGATCATCATCGACGAGCCTTCACGCGAGAAGGTGCGCACGCGATCGATGCCGTTCAGGCTGACCACCGCGTCTTCGAGCGGCTTCGTAACCAGGTTCTCTACCTCGGACGGGCTCGCTCCAGGGTAGGGCACGGTCACGGCGACCGCGGGGAAGCTCACGTCGGGGAACAAATCCGTCCCCAAACGGGTGAAGCCCACCGCGCCGAGCACGATCATGGCCACCGTGACCATCACGGTGAATACGGGCCGCCGGATGGCGATTGCCGAGATGTTCATTTGTCGGCTCCATCGACTACAACGCGGTCGCCAGTCTTCGCCTCGGGGCGCGGCGAGAGCACAACGCGATCGGTCGCTTCTAGACCTTGGCGGACGAGCAGCGAGCCATCTTTGCCGAGCGCGTAGGTAACGCGCTTCACGGTCAAAAATTCTCCTTGCGCGACCAGCACCTCGTCTTGGCTGCCTGGGCGAAGGGCGTCGTGCGGCAAGCGCAATACCGGAAGCGGCGCGCCGCCTTGGATGCGCGCGCGCACGAATGCACCGGAGCGCAGGCTCGCGCCCTCCTTCTTGTTGTCGAACAAGGCTTCGAGCGGCACACGCCGGGTGTTTGGATCGACGGCGCCGAGCACGGTCGAGAGCACGCCGGTCGCGTTGCCGAGCTCGGTGCTGATTTCGACGGGCGCGCCGGTGCGGATCAGATTCGCGTCATTCTCTGCCACGGAGCCTTTGAGCTTGAGCGCGCTCAGATCCTGCAATTCGAACAGCACCATGCTCGGGCTGACGACCGCACCGACGCCATCCGGAACGCGCGTGACGGTGCCCGAAAACGGCGCGATCAGCGTCTGATTCTGCAGATTGACTTGGCTGAGCGAGAGCCCGGCTTTGGCCGCATCGAGCTGGGCGATGGCCAAGGAGTGCTGTGATGCGCTCTGCACGCCCATGGTCTCGGCCAAGGCGCCGCTACTGACCATCGAGCTCGTGCGCCGCGCGTTGTCTTCCGCGAGCGCGAGCTGCGCTTGCGCGGCGCGGAGCTGCGCGTCCGCCGAGCGGACCTGTGCCGCAGCCTCGCTACCGTCGAGCGTTCCGAGCATCGCTCCGGCCTTGACGACCTGACCGAGCTTGACGCCCACCGTGCGAATTCGCCCATTCACTTTGAAACCGAGAGCGGCACTTTGCGCCGCCACCAGCGACCCTTCGAACTCGACCAGCGGCTGCCAGGTCTGGCTCTCGCCGCGAGCGACGTGCACGTGCTCGGGGGCCGCTGCGTCCTGCACTGCTTTCTGCGCTGCCGCGGTGCGCTTCGTGCTGACCGACGCTTGCGCCTCCTTGGCGGCCTGGATGCGCACGCCGGTCCAGCCCGCGAAACCAACCACCAACGCCCCCAACACCAAAATTCCCGCGAGCGGTGCGCGTGGCGGCGCGGTGACCAACGAGCCAGCGGAACCCGTTTTTGCATTGGACATAGAAGGAAACCCCGATTCTTGCTGAATTTGCGACATTTGGTTCGTGCCCCCTAGGTAGCGATTTCGACGGCGGGTGGCGGCGCTTCGCCGCTCTCGCCCTGAATCTGCTGCAGCTCGGCGATCAACGCGGGCGCCCCGGCTCCGGCGAAGATCATCCAGCGCAGTTGGTGCAAGCGTTTGCGCAGGTCCGGCTTCTTCGTTTCGCGCACGAGTTGGCGAGCGAAACGATCATAGCCTCCAGCGATGAACGCGGCTGTAGACTCGACGTCCAGGTCCTTGCGATATACGCCGGACGCGATGCCTTCACGCAGCAGGGCCTCGGTGTCGCGTTGTGCGTTGGACGCGAAATGCTCGATCAAGTGTTGGTAGTCCGCAGAGCGCCCGCCCTCGAGCGTGATGCGCATCAGCGCGCGGTTCTTCCAAATGAACTCGAACATCTCGACGTCGCGGTCGAGCGACACCTCGAGTGACTGCTCCAAGTTCCGTCCAAGGGTTGGCAGGCAGACGGCACGGGCTGCTGCCATGCGCGTCTGCAAATGCCCGATCACCTCGGAGAGCAACTCCTTGAAGGCATCGCCTTTGCTGTCGAAGTGCAGATAGAACGCGCCCTTCGACAGACCGGCCTGGGTCGTGATGTCTTCGACCTTGGCGCGGTCCAAACCCTTCTCGGAAAAGACGCGTTCGGCGGCCTCGAGGAGGCGGCTCTTGGCATGGGGATCGCTGGGTCTCGGCATACTGACCTGGAGGTTACTGACCTGTGAGTCAGTGACCGCGCGGTCAATATTGCGCGCAGCGCACGATCGTCAAGCGCAAATCTGACACATTGAGTAACGCGCTAAGTGTTTAGAATTATGAATTTAGCGATCGAAACGCTGCAGCTCTGCTGGAAATCCACCCAAGTCGACAGGCTCATGACGGGTGACCTTCAGGCCCAGCCGTCGAGCGCTGGCGGCGGTCCGGTCAGGAAAGGGAGACAGCCAGACCACCCTTCCGCCCGGGGCGAGGAAGGTCGCCGCGTTCGCCAAAAAGGCGTCCAAAAGCGGACCGAGATTGCCGTCCCGGGTCACTCGACGACCCATCGGCGGGTTGCTGATGATCAGCGAGACACCCTTGACCCGATGAGTGCGCGCGTCGCCCTGTACGAGTCGTAACTCGAGTTGGGCGCGTTCTGCGTTTGCGCGAGCAGCCGCGAGAGCCGCACTTTCCAGATCACTGCCGTGAAGTTCGCGGAACGGGCCGAGCAAGCCGCGCTCAATCAGCTCGAGCCCGCTGCCCACGAATGGATCCCAAACGATGTCGTCGGCTCGCACACCCGCAACGCGTGCAAGCGCCGCGGCCAGCGTCGGATGCGACGCAGCACGCACGTCCTCGTGGCGGTAACTGAAACGCGGGTCGTTGAAGCGACGCGGACAGAGCTCGAGTGTGCCTCGCGCTGCGTCGATCACGACCTCCCACAATGACTCATGTGGGTCATTGTGAAGCCAAGGAATGCGCTCGCTGATGGCTGCGGCGAGGCGCCACACCTTCTCTCGTTGATGGCCACCTTCGGCGAACACCAAGCGAAACCGCGCGCGACCTTTGGTCCACGCGCGAACCGCTCGCTCCGCGTCCGGGTGCTCGAGCGCGGCCACGACACGTGGCGCGAGGCTGTCGTGGGCAGCCCCGGGGAGCTGAATTTCCAGGCCAAAACCAAGAGCTACGCGCAGTTGCAAAAGTTCGCCCAAGCTCCCGCGATGGCTGAGGCGAACACGGTCTTTGTCGAGCACCGTGGTACTTGGCCAGCTCGCGCGAGCGCGCGCTTCATCGGCGAGGACCCACGATAAGCCCGACCGACAGTGCGCGATCACCGATTGCGACGCGCCCAGTGCTTGGTCGAGCGCGATCGTGGAGGGCGCATTGCGGCCGAGATCGCGTTCGAGCATCAGCCGTGCGCGCTCGATGATTCGGGAAAGTTCCACGTCCGAAGGCTGCTCTTCGCGTAGCAGGTCGAGCGCTGCCTGGCTGTTGCTCTTGCCCAGCGCTTCAGCCAAGCTGCGCCGTTCCAAAGTGCTTGCTGTGGGCCAGCGTTCGAGCATGCGCTCCGCACCCTCCGGTACAGCAACCTTGCCGAGTGCGCTGCTGGCCACGCGCCGGACCCGCTCGTCGTCGTCTTGGAGAGCGCCGAGTAGTGCGCTGCGAAATTCTGCGGCGGCAGAGCTGGCGGCCACGCGCCCCAGCACCGCGTACAGCCGCGCACGCTCGCGGCTATCCGCCGTTTTCAAGCGGCTGAGCGCGTGGTGTCCCGCAGCATCGCCAGCTCGTCCGAGTACGCGCTCCAATTTTCGCGCGTCTTCACGCTCCGCGCCGGCCATTGCCGCGAACAGCTTGGCCAAATGCTTGGCGCCCGGCGTAAACCCGGGATCGGCGAGCCAGGCGCTGATTTCGGCAGGAAGATCGCTTGCGGTCGACACGGGAGCTGACTTAGCACTCCGTGCGACGCTCATGAGAGATTTCGCGCCCCTCCCACCTTGGCAAATCCTGAGCGAGACCTCGCTCGTGTCGCAGCGCTGGCTGGAAGTGCGCGAGCAGCGCGTGCGCCTGGCGAATGGTCACGAGATTGACCGTTTTCACCTGATCTGCGGCCCAGATTGGGCGGGGGTCTTGTGTCTGACCGACGAGCGGGAAGTGGTGCTAGTCCGTCAGTATCGTCATGGCTTCGGCGGGCCCAGCTTGGAACTCCCAGCAGGCGTGCTGGAAGCGGGAGAGGCGCCGATCGACGGAGCTAGGCGTGAACTGCGTGAAGAATCGGGCTTCGAAGTGCGGAGCATCGAACCACTTTTGTTTGCGGCTCCGGAACCGGCGCGCAACTCGGCGCGCGCGCACTTCTTTTTTGCCCGCGCCGCGTCGCGCAGCGCGCTCGCTCTGGACAACAGCGAGGAAATAGAAGTGCTGCTCGTGCCCGTCGCCGAGCTGTTCGACTTGATCGATCGGGGCCAGATCGTCCACGCCGCGCACATCGGCGCCATCTTACTCGCTTGGCGTCGCGGACTGCTCGCTTAAGCTTTCGAGTACGGCTTTTAGTTCACCGGGTAGCGGTGCCTCACACGTGATGTGACTGGTGGGGCTCACGAGCGTGACCGCCGAGCAGTGCAAGAAGCTGCGATCCAGGCCGTGACGATGCTCGAAGAACGTGTTGGATGCGGTGTCACCGAGGCGCGTGTCACCCAGGACTGGATGTCCGACTAGAAGCAACAGTTGCCGAAGCTGAGACGGGCTCGCTTGCTCGGGCCAAGCAGTCAGCAAACTGTGTCCGCCCTTCACTCGCTCTCGCAGATAACGGGTGCTTGCCGAAATGATCCGGCCACTCTCGCGTACCGGGCGGCGAACTCGGCCGCGCTTGTGAGTCACGCCACGGCACAACGCGACGAAGCTCTGAGTGCCTTGACGAAAAGCCTGCTCGAGCGCGGGCAATGCCGCTTCTGTACGTGCGAATAGACAAACCCCACTGCTGTCGCGATCCAAGCCTTGTGCGGGAAGGGCGACCGCGCTTGCTGCGCCGGGCAGCCTTCGTACGCGATCGAGCAAGCTTTGCTCGAAGCCGGCCTCGGGAGTCACGGGCTCGTACCCGGATTTCATCACCGCGAGCCATTCCTCGTGCTCGTACAGCACTCTTGGCGCGCGAGGTTCGCTGCGATGCAGCACGACCAGGGTCTCGACCGCGGTGCTGTGCGGGATCATGTCGAACGGCCAGAGCTCCTCAGTGACGTAGCCAAGTTCGCTGAGGTGGGCCAAATCGCGCGCGAGCGTCGCTGGATCGCAAGACATGTACAAGATCGCATTCGGCTCGAGGGCGCTTCCGCGACGGCGGACCTCCGCGGACAGGCCGCGGCGCGGCGGATTGACGATCAGAGCTTGAAAACGCTCGCGCTGCGGGTCGAAGCCACGCAGCGCGCGCTCGGACTGGCCATTGACGGTTCGCAACGTGAGCGCTTGTTCGCGCGCGGCGCGCTCGACGTGGGCCAGCGCGGGCCCGAACGCTTCAACGGCGGTGACCTCGAAACCGGCGGCCGCGAGCCGTAACGCAAGTGCGCCCGAACCAGCGTAAAGCTCGAGCACGCGCGTCGCGCCGAGCTCCCGGAGCGCCTGCTCGATTCGACCGTGTGCGGCATTGGCTTGACCGAGGTGTGCTTGAGTAAACGCGCCGTGCGCGGCCAGGTGATACGGCCCATTCTCGAGCAGGTGATGAGGGGTGACTTCATCCCCGGACAGCAAGACGTGGCCAGTACCGAGCACGGTGGCCGCGCCCGCTTCGCGGAAACTCGCGGCGACCGACAGCACTTCCTTCGCTTCAGCGCGCAGCGCGTGTGCCAGCCGTTCCAGCTCTGTGACCGGCGTTCCGCGCGGCGCGATCAGCGTCGCGAGCACGCCGCCATCCACGAGCCGAACGTCCAGACCGTCGAGCTTGGGCGTTTCGAGTGATAGGACGCGCCGCGCCGCCGCTACTACGCGCGCGAGCGGGGGCGCGAGCACGCGGCACTCCGGGATATCGACGACTGAGTGCGAGTCGCGCTCGAACAGACCCAGCGCGCCGTCTTCACCGAACACGAGCTTGGCGCGCGCGCGATAGGCCTGCGTCGGGTTGGCACCCGCGACCGCTGCCAGTTTCAAGTGTGCGAGCTGCGGGTAATGCGCGATACCGCGCGCCACGGAGGCATGCTTTTGGGTGAGTTGCTCCGCATAGGGGACGCCCAAAAATGCACAACCCCCGCATTTGCTGCCGTGCGGGCAATCCAAGGTTTCGTTCTCGCTCATCGCTTTCGTGGGTGGGATTGTCGCCCCGAAGGTACCGCGCTAGCGCTGCACCGTGCGCACGATTCTACTGTTGATTGGCAGCAATTTGTTCATGACGGCCGCGTGGTACGGCCATCTCAAGTATCGCGGCGTGGCCTTGTGGAAGGTGATCCTGATCAGTTGGGGCATCGCCTTCTTCGAATATTGCTTGCAAGTACCGGCGAACCGCCTGGGCTACGGGCAGTTCACGGCCTTCCAGCTGAAAATCATCCAAGAAGTGATAACACTCGTGGTTTTCATCGGCTTTGCCACACTGTGGCTGGGCGAGCGCGTGCGTTGGAACTACGGCGTCGCGCTGGCCCTGATTCTCGCAGCGGTGTACTTCGCGTTTCTGCCCGGTAGCGCGCCAGGTTAAGCTCGCGCAAAAGAAACGTGACCCAACCGAGCAAACCTCCGGCGATCTTGCGTAGCCCGGCACCCGCCGGGGCTGGGCTGACCCGCTTCGAGATCAAGAACCTCGAACAACGCTGGTATTCCGATCTCTATCATTACCTGCTGGCCATCAGCTGGTGGCGTCTGTTGGGCGTATTCTTTCTGATCTACGTCACGACCAACGCCCTGTTCGGGTTTCTTTTTTGGCTCGGCGGGAACGACATCTCGAATGCGCGGCCGGGCTCGTACGCGGACGCCTTTTGGTTCAGCGTGCAAACGTACGCCACGATCGGCTACGGCTCGATGGCGCCGATCACGACCTACGCGCACTTGCTGGTCACGGTCGAGGCTTTCGCCGGCATGATGGCGCTCGCGCTCAGCACGGGTATCGTCTTCGCCAAATTCTCGCGCCCGACGGCGCGGATTGCGTTCAGTAAGAACATCGTCGTGCACGTGCGCAATGGTCGACCGGCGTTGGAATTTCGCTTGGCGAATCAGCGACGGGGCTCGCTCAGCGACGCAACCATGAAGTTCACCGTGCTGCGCGACGAAATGACTGCGGAAGGGCAGCCCATGCGTCGCGGCTATGCGCTCGAACTCGAGCGCCCGAACATTCCGGTCCTCAGCTTGGCCTGGAATTGCATCCACATGCTGGATGAGCGCAGCCCGCTCCGCGGTTTGTGTCCTGGCGATCCGATGGACGGGGTGACGGGTTTCATCGCCATTCTGACCGCTCACGACGACACGATGGGTGACACGGTTTACGCGCGACAATTCTGGACGCGCGACGACGTGCGCCACAACGTGCGCTTCGTGGACATGATCGACACCAAGTCGGTCCCCGGCGTGATCAGTATCGACCACGCGCGATTGAACGATCTGGGGCCGATCCCCGCGCAGGCATCATTGGTGCCGGCGCGGGTTGCGTCAGACGCCGATTCCGAGACCTAACCATAAACGCGCGGCACGAACATCTCGGGCGCCAGCGCGTGCCGCTCGTAGTTCGGACTGAAGCGGCGTTCGGGCAGCGTCACCGACTCCTGCGGCACTTCCTTGTACGGAATTTGTTGCAGCAGGTGTGCGATGCAGTTGAGCCGCGCGCGACGCTTGTCGTTTCCCTCGACGATGTACCAACGAGCCTCGGGGCGATTGGTCCGCGTGAGCATCTCTTCTTTGGCCGCCGTGTAGTCCTCCCAACGCACGCGAGATTGGAGATCCATGGGGCTCAGCTTCCACTGTTTCATCGGATCGTGAATGCGCGTGAGGAACCGAAGTTGCTGTTCTTGGTCGGAGATCGAAAACCAGTATTTGACCAAGGTGATCCCGGAGCTGACCAACGAGCGCTCGAAGTCCGGGACGTCCTTGAAAAATTGCTCGACTTGTTCCGGCGAGGCAAAGCCCATGACGCGCTCGACGCCCGCGCGGTTGTACCAGGAGCGATCGAAGAGCACGATCTCGCCGCCTGCCGGTAAATGCGGCACGTAGCGCTGAAAGTACCACTGCGTCCGCTCACGCTCGGTGGGCGCTGGCAGGGCGACGACGCGGCACACGCGAGGATTGAGTCGCTGGGTGATGCGCTTGATGGCGCCGCCCTTGCCAGCCGAGTCGCGGCCTTCGAACAGCACGACCACCTTCGCACCGGAGTGCGCGACCCACGTCTGCAGTTTGATGAGTTCGCGTTGCAGATCGAGTAGGTGCCGAAAATACTGGCCGCGCTCGATGGTCGGGGCGTGGTGTTTGTCGGCGATCTTGCCGATCTCCTCGGAGAGCGTCGCATCACCGAGCTCGAGCTCGTAGTCTTCGTCGAAGCTGTCCTCCAGCTCCGCTCTCAGCCAGTCGTTTCCGGCCTGTTCCATCTTGTCCGTCATCAGGGCTCTCCAGCTAGCGTTTCGTGCCGCGGAACGGCGTGGTCGACACGTCGCTCGGCTGGCGCGATGGTTGAATCGGCGTTGCGCTCGGTCAAGCAACATGCCTGTGGCAGCGCGGGATCACTTGGCGATGCCCTCGTTGGGTGCTACCGCGGTGACTATGAAATTGTTTCGCTTCGGGTCGGTCGGCGCGGAAAAACCGGGGCTGATCGTCGACGGGGTGGGCCGCGTGGATGTTTCGGCGTTCGGCGAAGACTACGGCGAGGCTTTTTTCGGCTCGAACGGGCCAGCGCGCCTGGCGCGGTTCTACGCCGAGCAGCCTGAGCGCTGTCCGCACGTCCCCGCGGACGCTCGGATTGCTCCCGCAATCGCCCGCCCGAGCAAGATCGTGTGCGTGGGGCTGAACTACCGCGACCACGCGCTTGAAACCGGCGCGGCCATCCCGACCGAGCCGGTGCTGTTCATGAAGGCGAGCTCGGCGGTGTGCGGGCCGAACGACGATCTGCAACTGCCGCGCGGTTCACTGAAGACAGATTGGGAGGTCGAACTCGGGGTGGTGATGGGCAAGACCGCTCGCTACGTCGAGCAGGCCGCCGCGCTCGATCACGTGGCCGGTTACGTGCTGCTCAACGACTACTCCGAGCGCGCCTTTCAGAAGGAACGCGGTGGACAATTCACCAAAGGCAAGAGCGCGGACACGTTCGCGCCAATTGGCCCTTTCGTGGTCACCGCAGACGCGATCGACGCCTCGGATCTCAGGTTGTGGCTGAATGTAAACGGCGAGTCCTGCCAAGACAGCCGGACCAGCACCATGCTGTTCTCGGTGCCGGAGCTGATTGCGTACATCAGCTCGTTCATGACGCTCTTGCCGGGGGACGTGCTGAGCACGGGCACGCCGGCCGGCGTCGGCGCCGGGCGCAAACCGCCGCGTTTCCTGCGGGCGGGCGACGTCGTCGAGTTCGGGATCGACGGGTTGGGTGAAGCGCGGCAGGTCGTGATAACGCCATGAAATTCGTGCACGCTGCGGATTTGCATTTGGATAGCCCGCTTTCGGGGCTTTCCAAATACGAAGGCGCACCAGTCGAGCAGATCCGCGGTGCCACACGGCGAGCGCTCGAAAACCTGGTCAAGCTGTGCCTCAATGAGCAAGCACAACTGCTGCTGATCGCCGGCGACCTGTACGACGGTGACTGGCGCGACTACTCGACGGGTCTGTTTTTCGCCAAGCAGATGGCGGCGCTGCGCGCGGGGAACGTGCGCGTGGTTTGGATTCGCGGCAACCATGACGCGGCCAGCAAGCTCACCGCGCACCTGAACCTGCCGGACAACGTGCGGGAGTTGTCGCACAAGAAGCCGGACTCGTTCGTGCTGGAGGATCTGGGCATCGCGGTTCATGGCCAAGGCTTCGAGACCCGTGAAGTAACGACCGATCTCAGCTCGCGCTACCCGGAACCGCTGCGCGGGCTGTTCAATATCGGCCTGTTGCACACCGCGCTCGAGGGCAGGGCAGGGCACGCGCCGTACGCACCCTGTCGACTGACAGCGCTGATCGACCGAGGCTACGACTATTTCGCGCTCGGACACATTCACACGCGGGAAGTGCTGAGCGAACGACCCTGGATCGTGTTTCCCGGCAATTTGCAGGGGCGCCATGCTCGGGAAACCGGACCGAAGGGCGCTAGCTTAATCACTCTCGAGGGTGACCAGGTGCGCGCGGTCGAGCACCGAGCGCTCGACGCCGTGCGCTGGCAGGTTGCGGAAGCGCAGGTCAGCGCCGAGCATTCGGTCGATGGTGTGCTCGAACGGGTGCGCGAAGCGTTGGGCGCGGCCACCTCGGCCAGTGACGGCCGGCTGTGCGCGGTGCGCGTGCGCATTATCGGGGCAACGGCAGCTCACGAGCAGCTGAGCGCGCGCTTCGAGCGCGTGGTCGAAGAAATTCGCGCGTTGACTCTGGATCTGTCGGCCGAAACCTGGCTCGAAAAGGTCGAACTCGCGACACGCCCGAGCGCCGAGCGCGCCGAATTGCGCGAGCGGGAGGATGCGATCGGCGAGCTCGTGCGCGGGCTCGGCAATTTGTCGCAGGACGATGCCGCGCTCAGTGAACTGGCGGCCGAGCTGCTCGAGCTGAAGCGCAAGCTACCGCCGGAGCTGCGTGAAGGGCCGGATGCGATCGACCTGGAGAGCCCAGAAGCAATGCGTCGCTTGCTGACGGAGGTGGAGCAAACCCTGCTGCCTGCGGTTCGCGGTACGGAGGATGCTGCGCCTTGAGATTTCAGCGCCTGGATTTTGCGGCATTTGGCCCGTTCACAGGGCTACGTTTGGACCTTTCTGGCGGCGCGCCGGGCGGCTTTCACATCGTGTTCGGGCCAAACGAGGCCGGCAAGAGCAGCGCGTTGCGCGGTGTGCACGACCTGCTGTTCGGCTTTCCCGAGCGCACACCAGACGCGCACGTCCACCCAATGTCGGACCTGCGCATCGCTGCTGCGCTGAGCTCCGAAGCCGGCAACGTGATTGAGCTTTCGCGACTCAAGAAGCGGAAAGACGCGCTGCGCGACGCCGCGGACACGCCGGTGGATGAAAGCGTGATGAGGACGCTCTTGGGCGGCGTCGACGCGCAGCTCTTCGAGCGGCTGTTCGGGCTCGATCACGAGCGGCTTCGCCGAGCCGGCGAAGCGCTGCTCGAAGATCGCGGCGATGTCGGCGAAAGCCTTTTCGATGCGGGCTCTGGCGGCCGTGGCATCCGCAGCGTGCTTTCGACCATCGAGCAAAGCGCGGACGAGATCTTCAAGCCCCGCTCCAGCAAAGCCAGCCTGAACGTCTTGATCGAGGCTTACAAAGAGGCGCGCTCTGCGACCCGTGATGCGCTGGTTTCGCCCGAAAAATGGCTGGCTCAGAAGGAACAGCTCGAGGCGGCGCGGATTCAGTTGGAAGAACTCGGTGAGCGTCGCAAGCGGCTGCGTGAAGAGTCGAACGCGCAGAGTCGCCTGGACGCAGTGCTCGGCCCCGTCGCTCAGCGCAACGCGCTGCGCGAAAAATTGGATGCGCTCGGGGTTCTGCCGCGCCTGGCCGAGGATGCCAGCGAGCGGCGCTTACGCGCGCAACGCACCCTCGACGAAGCACAACACGAGCGCGCGCGCCTGGAGCGCGAAATGGCCAAGAAGCAAGAACGCCTTGCCGAACTCGTCGTGCCGGAAAACTTGCTCGGAGTGAGCGGTGACGCGATCGAGAAGCTGCGTGATCGGGTGGGGAAATTTCGCGCCGCGGAGGAAGATCTGCCGCGCCGCCGCGAAGACGCGCGCCGCCATGAAATAGAGCTGCAGCGCTTGGTGAATCTGCTCTACCCCGGCCAATCGCTGGAGGCGCTTTCTGCGTTGCGCCCGAGCCAGACCGAGCTTTCACGGGTTCGAAAGTTGCCACAACGCCAAGCGGCGTTGTTGGAGCGGGTCGCGAACGTGCTCAAGTCCGTGCGCAGCTTGGCCGCGCAGCACGCCCAAACTTCGGCAAATTTGGCCGAACTGCCGGCGCCGCGTGAGCTGGGCGTGCTGCGTCGAGTGGTCGCGTCCGCGCGCGCCAATGGCGACTTGGAGCGGCGCGCGCGCACCGCGTTCGCGCTGCTCGAAAAACTCGAAGGCGATGCGGCCGCGAAGCTTTCGGCGCTCGGCTTTTGGCATGGCAGGCTGGACGCGGTGCCCGGTTTGCAAGTGCCGTCCGAGGAAACCATCGATCGCTTCCAAAAGGAATTTGCCGAGCATGCTTCGCGAGCGACCGAGCTTTCGCGAGAACGCGCTGTCTCGTCGCAGCGCCTCGCACAGACGGCGCTGAAGATCAAAGCCATCGAAGGCTCGGGCAGCGTCCCGAGTGAAAACGCACTCGCAGCTGCGCGTGCTCACCGTGATGACGGACTGCGCCGCGTGTTCAGCGCCTGGACCCGCGGCGACGCCGTTGACGTGATCGATCGCGCGTACAGCACGGATCTGTCGCTGTCGGACGGTGTCACGATCGCCGTCAAGGCCGCTGACGACCACGCGGACCGGCTTCGGCGCGAGGCCGAGCGCGTGTCGACGCTTTCGGGGTTGACTGCGGAACACGAGCAGCTGGCGTCCGAACTGGCGCAGCTCGATGCGCGAAAGTTCGCACTCGACGAGCAGCGGGCCGACCTCGAGCAGAGCTGGCAAACCGCTTTCCGTGAGCTCGAAATCGAGCCCGCGACACCGCCCGAGATGCGCGCTTGGCTCGCGCGTCAGCGCGTCCTCGCCGAGCTCGTGGCGCGCGTGCGCGAGGCGCGCCTCGATGCGACCAACGCGAGCCTCGAGCGCGATACGCTGAGCGCCGAGTTGCGCGGCGCACTCGGCACCGATGCCGTACAAGGCCAGACGCTCGGCTCGATGCTCGCCATGTGTGAGGAGTCGGTGGAAATCGGCACCCGTGCGGCCGATCGACGTCGCGAATTGCTCGAGGCGTTGCGCGACATCGAGCGTCAACAGGCCGAGCGTGGGCAAGAGCTCGCCACGGAGCGCGAGGCGCTCGAGGGCTGGCAAGTCGAATGGCAGGCGGCGACCGCCAAGCTCGGTTTTCCGGCGGATCTCTCGCCGGATGAAGTGGTGACGCGTTTGGATTCGCTGTCGGGGCTCTTCGACGGCTTGGTGCAGCTATCCGAGCAACGGCGACGCGCGACGCGGATCGAAGAAGATCGTGCTGCGTTTCAAGAGCATGTCTCCGATTGGATTCAGACGTACGCGCCGGATCTAGCTTCTCGCGCGCCGGATGTCGCGGCCGAGGAGCTCGTGCGTCGCTTTCAAGCGGCCGAGCATCAGCGCGCCGAACACGCGCAAATTCAGGCCGATTTTGCCGAATTGACCGGACATTTGTCAGCGCTCGAGCGGAGGGCCGAGCAGGCGCGCAGCGAACTCGAAGGCCTGCGTGCCGCGGCGGATGCGCCGGATCTCGGAGCATTGGCCGCAATCGAGGGCCGTGTCGCAGAAGCTCGAGGCCTCAAACGAGAGCTCGATGCCGTCGAAGGCTCGTTGCTCAAAGACGAGGGCGTGCCCTTGGAGGCGTTGCTGGAGGCGGCGCGCGGGGTCGAGCGTCCGGTTCTGCAAGTTCGATTGCGTGAACTGGAAGAAGAGCTCGAACGGTTGGACGAAGAGCATCAGAACCTGAGCGCGCAGGTTCGCGATTTGGAACACGGCCTACAGCGTTACGCGGAGACCGACGCCGCCGACTACGCTCAAAGTCTGAGCGTCCAGGCCGCTGAAATTCGCGAGCAGGCGCTGCGCTACGCGCGGCTCAAGCTGTCGACGGTGGTCCTCCAGCGCGAGGTCGAACGCTATCGCGAGCAACATCAAGGCCCAGTGCTTCGCCGTGCTTCGCAGCTCTTTCCCCGGCTCACGCTGGGCAGTTTTCGCGGCCTGCGTGTCGGCGTGGAAGAGCGGCAGATTGTCGCTTTACGTGAAGACGGAAAAGAAGTTTCCGTGGACGGCTTGAGCGAAGGAACGCGTTACCAATTGTATCTGGCGCTGCGCATCGCGAGCCTGGAGCGCTACCTGGAGCGCAACCCTGCCTTGCCGCTCGTGCTCGATGACATCCTGATTCACTTCGACGATGAGCGGGCGGAGGCAGCGCTCGGGGTATTGGGTGAATTGGCCGAGCGCGTTCAAATCCTGTTTTTTACGCACCACGCCCGCGATCTTTCACTCGCAGGAAGGGCGATCGCGCCCGAGCGTTTGTTTCGCCACGGCCTCCCCGGTGCATTATTGAAGTAGTTGGACAAATGGGTGCGACAGCGCCCGACACAAAAGAACCCCATGCGCTTCGCAGCGAAAACCGAGCCAAGGCTTGCCGGGTCGCGAGCCGGGGGAGTATCCTTCGAGCTAATTGTCTTCGCGTAGGATTGGCTTTTCGATACCCATGACGATGGTGTTCGGTTCATGAGCGCAAGTTGGGGACCTGGCACGGTCATCCACGGGCGCTATCGCCTGGACTCCTTGCTGGGTCGTGGCGGAATGGGCTCGGTTTGGCGCGCAGAACACCTACAGTTGCGTTCGCCCGTCGCGATCAAGCTGCTCGACTCGGCCATCTCCAAGAGCGAGCAAATGTCGAAGCGCTTCCTTCGCGAAGCGCAGTCAGCCGCGTTGCTGCGCAGCCCGCACGTGGTGCAGGTCCTCGATTTTGGCGTGGAAGAGGGCACGGCCTTCATCGTCATGGAGCTGCTGCAGGGTGAGTCACTCGCCGAACGCATCAAGCGCGTCAAACGCTTGCCGGCGGAAGACGTGATTCGCTTTTTGACCCAGGTGCTCCGTGCGGTCAGCAAAGCGCACGAAGCCGGGATCATTCACCGCGATCTCAAGCCCGACAACATCTTCATTTGTGCGGACGATTTGGAGATCGCAAAGGTCTTGGACTTCGGCGTGGCCAAGGTCACGGGCGGCGATTTGGTTGGGGCAGGTGGCACCCAGCCGGGCACGATGATCGGCACGCCGTACTACATGAGTCCCGAGCAAGTGAAGGCGACCGGTGTCGATCCTCGCTCGGACCTATGGAGCATCGCGGTCATTGCGTACGAGTGTCTGGTCGGAGCTCGTCCGTTCATCGGCGAAGAGCTCGGCGAGCTCGTACTGGCGATTTGCACGGGCTCTGCGCCCGTGCCGTCACAAAACGTGCAGGTGCCGCCCGGCTTCGATGAATGGTTTGCCAAGGGTACAGCGCGATCGCGAGCTGCGCTTTGGCTCCGCGCGCGAAATGGCGGATGCGCTGATCGAGCTCAGCACGGCGGTCGGCCCAGCTCGCCCCCAGTTTTCGACCGTGCGAAACCTGGGCGCGATCTCGATCCCGATGCCGCCCAAACCGAACGCATCGCCAGCGAAGGTGTCGGGTCCCCACTTCGACCTGACTACTGGACAACGCGCCGTGGCAGCCCTCGATCACTCGCGCGCCGCAGTAAGCCCCGCGATTTACGCGCTGATCGGAGCAGTGGCGTTGATCGTCGCGTGTCTCGGTTGGTTCGTCGGTTCGGGGCGAGCCGTGACGCTCAAGCCCTCCGTCGCTGGCGAACCCGCAGCCGCGTCGCTCACGACGTCGAAGCCGGCAGTCGCGCCGACGTCTCCGGCGTCGTCCGCCGCTTTCGTGCTGGAACGTCCGGCGGCGCCCGTCGTTCCAAGTGGCGCGGCTGCCGCGGAGGCCAGCGCGCCATCCGCGACGGCGCTTGCGGTTCGGCCAAACGCCAAAGCCGTCCCTTCGGCTTCGGCGCGCGTCGATTCCAAGGCGGGCACGCCGCGCAAGAACGACCCGCTGGAAAATCAGGAGTGGCGCCGCTAGTCGGGGGCGTTTTGCGCTTCGGTTTGCTCAACCAGTCACGACTTCGATTTGGCCGGCCATGACCACGGCCACGAGCACGTCGCCATCCGCGTGCATTTGCAGCGCGTGCTCGGTGCCTTCGCTCATCTCGTGCAAGTCACCGGGACCGTACCAGCGCTGCTCGTGATCGAAATAGCCGCCGTCCAGGACTAGCAAGCGCTCCTGACCCAAGTGCCGGTGCGTCGGAAACGGCAAGCCCTTTCGAAAACGCACGAACCCAGTATCGAGGCCGGCCACCGCGGGGCCGCCCTGGAAATGGAACAACGTGACTCCTGGCACGGGGCCCGGCTCCCAATCCGCTTCGTTCGCAGCGCGGACGAAGATCGCGCGCAGGGCGTCGGCATTCAAATCGAAGAAACGAGTCAGTTTGTCGAACAGGGGCGCATAGCGCTCCTCGCTCTGGCTGATGGTCGCCAAGAGCCGTGCGCGTCCGTGCGCGAGGCTTGCTCGGTCCGGCTTCACCAAGGCCGAAAGCCGCGCGAAGCACTCGGCGAGTGCTTGGCGATCGGCCTCGCTGTCCGCCTGTTCGCTCGCGAAATCGGGCAACTCGGAGCCGGGGAACAACGGCTTCATCGGCGCTCTCCTGGCTGATCGGCGAGCGCGAGACGCAACGCGCCGAGCGCGGCGGCGACGCGCGATTTGACGGTGCCAATCGGGATGCCAAGGCGCGTCGCTATCTCGCTCGAGCTCAGCCCCTCGAAGTAGCCTAAGAAAAGCACTTCCCGCTGATCGTCGCCGAGCGTCGCGAGCAATTGCCGTAGCCGCGCGAGATCGGGCGCCTCGGAGTCGAGCGCTCGCGGATCCGCGAGGCTTGCCAGCCAATCGCCATCGCCGGTCGGGACCGTGCGTGCGACGCCAGCCGACTTGCGAAAGTCGATCGCGCGGCTGCGCGTGCGCAGCAACAGCCAAGCTTTGACGCTGCCACGCTCGCGGTCGTAGTCGGCCGCGCGGCGCCAGGCTTCTACGAACACGTCGTGCACGATGTCCTCTGCCTCGGATTTGCCGACCACGATGCGCCGTGAAAGAGCGAGCATGAGCGGCGCGTGCCGGTCGTAAAGGGTCGCGAGCGCGCGCGTGTCCCCATTCGCGATGGCGCGAACCAGGGCTTCGTCGCTTTCGGGCGCGCTTGCGCCGCTGTCACTGTCACGGCTCACTCGCGCGAAACGGTACCAGCGCGCCTCCTTTCGATCCAGCCGCCGCCCGGGCTGGCATTCTCCTCGCTCGAACGGAGAAACCGGCGGATCCCTGAAACTTGCTACACCCTTCTACGTACGCGCGAGCCGCTGCTTCGGATCGCTGGCGCCTGCGGTCTTTCGCGAAAGCCGATGCGCGGGACTTGACAGCTGCCCTGGTACAACGAAAAGGTCCCTGGTTTGGCGAACTTGCCCGAAGAAATCACGCTCGAACTGGGCCTGGATGAAGCCCAGGACGAGGCCAACTTACGCCGGCTGGTGCAAGCCAAGCTCGGGATCTCCGCCGAGCAACTCCCTGGCGTGACGGTCGAGAAACGCTCGCTCGACGCGCGCCGCGGTCGCGTGCGTTTCCATGTGCTGGTCGCACTTGCGGATCCTGCCCAGCGCCCGCCGCTCGGTGGCGCGCCGCTGCGCGAGGTGCGAGAGCAGCCGAAGGTGATCGTCGTTGGTGACGGTCCGACAGGACTTTTTTGCGCTTATCAGCTGGCGCGCCACGGCATTTTCGCGCATGTGCTCGATCGCGGCAAACCGGTGCAGCCGCGCCGGCACGATCTCAAAGCACTGAACGCGCGCGGCTTCGTCGACGCTGATAGCAATTATTGCTTCGGAGAGGGCGGCGCAGGAACCTACAGCGACGGCAAGCTGTACACGCGCTCGCACAAGCGCGGCAACGTGCGCGACGTGATCGAACTACTGGCGGTCCACGGTGCACCCGAAGCGATCTTGAGCGACGCGCGACCGCACATCGGCAGCAACCGCTTGCCCAAGGTGGTCACGGCCTTGCGCGAGCGATTGGAAGCGGTGGGCCAACGCTTCGAGTTCGGCGCACGCGTGGTCGGGCTCGCGACCGAAGAAAAGGGCGGGAAGAGGCGCGTGATCGGCGTGCGGCTCGGGGACGGTCGAGAAGTCTCGGGCGACGCCGTGGTACTCGCGACCGGCCATTCTGCGCGCGATGTGTTCGAGTGGTTGGCAGCAGCGGGCGTCGCGCTCGAGGCCAAGCCGTTCGCGCTGGGTGTGCGCATCGAGCATCCCCAGCCGCTGATCAATCGTTTGCAGTATGGTCGCGCCGCAGAGCACCCCAGTTTGCCCAACGCGGCCTATCGCATCGCCGAAACGATCGAAGGTCGGGGCGTGTTTTCGTTCTGCATGTGTCCCGGGGGCTGGGTGGTGCCGGCATCGACCGCGCCCGAAGAGTTGGTGGTCAACGGCATGAGCCTGTCGCGCCGGGATTCGCCGTACGCGAACTCGGGGCTGGTCGTTGGCATCGAGCCGACGGATTGGACCAAAGCGGGCTTCTCTGGGCCGTTGGCTGGGGTTCAACTGCAGCGGCATCTGGAGCGCGCAGCATTCACCGCGGGCGGAGGCGCCTTGGTGGCACCCGCGACGCGCACCACGGATTTCATGGCGCGCCGCGCCTCGTCCACGTTGCCCGAATCGAGCTACATCCCCGGATTACTGGCGAGTGATATCGGCCAGGTGCTGGACAGCGTGGGCGTGGATCTCGCGCGTCGCTTGCGCGCGGCACTGTCGCGCTTTGCGCGCTCGATGCCCGGCTATGTCAGCGACGATGCCGTCTTGATCGGCGTCGAATCGCGCACCAGCTCTCCCGTGCGCGTCCCGCGTGATGCCGAAAGCCTAGCCTCCCCCGAAATCGACGGTCTCTATCCGGCGGGTGAGGGGGGCGGCTACGCGGGCGGCATCGTCAGCGCCGCACTCGACGGCATGCGCATCGCCGACGCGCTCGCCCAAAAATTCGCCTGAGCAAAGCTGCGATTCAGCGCTTGCTCGCCCAATCGACGCCGTACTTGCGCGCGAAGGCCAGCGCGGGCAACGACGAGGGACGAGGCGCGCGAACGGTGTCGGGGACGCCGTCTCTGGCCGGCGGGATCATCGACTGAAATCGTGGCGGGCAATGATCGGTGTCGTTGAGCGAGCCCTGCCGGAGTGGTTCGGCGTCGTCCTCGCCGGGAGGGGCAGGGAACGAACTCAGGCGCAGGCTGCGATCGAGACTGTCGAGCGCTTCGCTCTCGGACGTGCCGGCGGCTTCGATCGAGCCAGAAAAGGCGCGGAAAACGCCTGAGCCTTCACGCTCCGTGTCCGGGGCATCGTCATCCTGATACACGCACGCGAGGGGACCGCTCTGTAGGCGAATTAGCTTCACGTGGTGAAAGAACGGTTGCCCTGCCACGGCAATTAAGGAGATTCGAAGTGCACACTTGCATTTTCATAAGCGTGTGCTGCGTCAGTCGTTTGACGCGGGCTCGTGACAGCGTGTCGCGAATCAGCCGTTTTCGGCTACGCCGAGCGCAACGTGAGCTCCGCAATTTCGGAGGGCGCGCCGAGCCGCATCGGCGGACCCCAATAGCCCGTTCCGCGGCTGACATACACGAGCGACTTATCGAAGCGCGCGAGTCCGGCGACGACTGGCTGCTGCAGCCGCACCAGGTACGTCCACGGCCAAAGCTGCCCGCCATGTGTATGCCCCGAGAGTTGCAGCCCCACGCCGTGCTCTTTGGCCTCGAAAATAGTGCGCGGCTGATGCGCGAGCAGCACCAATTCGCGGCTGAGATCGCGGCCCGCGAGGGCCTTCGGCAGATCTTCACCGTGCCCGTCGCCGAAGCCTTTCGCCGAATGATCGTCGACGCCCGCCAAATCGAAGCTCGCGTGTTCGCTGCCGATGCTCACGCGCTCGTTGCGCAGCACGCGCACGCCGAGCCGTTCGAGCTCGCGGCACCAGTCCGCCGCGCCCGAGTAATATTCGTGATTGCCGGTCACGAAGAATACGCCGTACTTGGCGCGTAGCTGCGCGAGCGGCGCGACGTGTTCGCGCAGCTCCTCCACGCTGCCGTCCACCAAGTCACCGGTAATGACGAGTAGATCGGGCGTTAGCGCGTTGCACTGTTCGACGATGGTCTCGATGAAGCTGCGATGAATGGTCGGTCCGACGTGCACGTCGGAGAGTTGCACGATGCGCGTGCCGCTGAGCGCTCGCGGGAGCCGCGCTAGCGACACCTCGACGCGCTTGACCATGACGCGGCCAAGCCCGGAGCGCAGCGACCACAGACCAAGGGTGCCGGCGACCAGCGCGACCGAGCCGGCGAGCAAACGAGCAACGGCTTGTCGCCGTTCCGGGAGCAACGGCTCGGCATCCGTCCATGCCCGGCTGACTTGCCAGAGCCCCCGCGCGAGATCGGCAACGCCGAGTGCGAGCGTTAGAAACAAAAGTAGACCGAGCCAGGTCATCGCCAGCCAAACCAGCACCGAAACAGGCCCGCCGAGTGCGCTACGTCGCAGAAACAAACTGGCCGGAATGGCCACGAACAGCAAAATCAGCGCGTAACTCAGGGTCCGCGTGGCGGTGGCGGGCAGCCCGGGGTCGCGCACCAGGCGAGACCAGACGTAATAATGCGCCGACCCGGTCAGCGTTATCATGATCGAAAGAAACAGTGCGAACGTGAGCAGGCGGGGCATTTGTCCGGAAAAATATGAGGTGGTTTGCCGGGACTGCCAAGGGGTTCAAAATACCCGTTCTGAGGGTTGAAGAACTGCCACGACCGGCCTACGTATTCGGGCGTGCACCGCGTTCGGCGCCCGCCGCACGCCTCGACAAATTCTCCCAAGCAAACCGCTTGGGGCCGACCCAACTAGCAGCAGGAGCTCCCGTGGACAGCTACAGGCACGAATCAGACAAAGACCCCGTCGAGACGCGGGAGTGGCTCGATTCGCTCAGCGCCGTGGTCGAACACGAGGGCAAGGAGCGCGCGCGCTTCTTGCTCGAGCGCACGATCGAGGACGGCCGCCGTCAAGGTGTCGCCCCGGTTTTGCCGCTCAACACGGACTACGTGAACACCGTGCGCCTCGAAGACCAACCGGAGTTCCCCGGTGATGAAGAGCTCGAGCGTCGCATTCGCCGCATCATTCGCTGGAACGCGGCGGCCATGGTGCACCGCGCCAACAAGAAGTTCGACGGCCTCGGTGGTCACATCTCGACCTACGCCTCGAGTGCGACACTGTACGAGATCGGCTTCAACCACTTCTTCCGTGGCAAAGACGGCGACAGCTTGGGCGACCAAGTTTACTACCAGGGGCACGCGTCCCCCGGCATGTACTCGCGGTCCTTCCTGGAAGGCCGCCTCACGGAAGACCACATGCACCACTTCCGTCGCGAAACCGAGCGCGGTCGCGGTCTCTCGTCGTACCCGCATCCGCGCTTGATGCCGGACTACTGGGAATTCCCCACGGTCAGCATGGGCCTCGGTCCGATCGGCGCCATCTACCAAGCGCGCTTCAACCGCTACATGGAGAACCGTGGCTTGGCGGACACGTCCAAGTCGCACGTGTGGTGCTTCGTGGGCGATGGCGAGACGGACGAGCCGGAAACGCTCGGCGCGTTGCGCATCGCTGCTGGCGAGAAGCTCGACAACCTGACCTTCATCGTCAACTGTAACTTGCAGCGCCTGGACGGCCCGGTGCGTGGCAACGGTAAGATCATCCAAGATTTGGAAGCGGTCTTCCGCGGCTCCGGCTGGGACGTGACGAAGGTGATCTGGGGTGACAACTGGGACGAGTTGTTCGCTCGCGATCACGAAGGCGTGCTCCGCCAACACCTCAATGCCGTCGTCGACGGTGAGTGGCAGCGCCTGACCACGGCCTCTGGAGAGACCGTGCGCAAAGTGTTCTTCGCGCGCGATCCGCGCATGCTCGAAATGGTGAATCACCTCTCGGACGAGCAGGTCGGTGCGCTGCGTCGTGGCGGTCACAGCAGTCGCAAGGTGTACGCGGGCTATAAGCGCGCCTTGGAGAGCAAGGGTCGCCCGTCGGTCATCTTGGCTCACACCGTCAAAGGCTGGCGCTTGGGCGAAGCTTTCGAGGGCAGCTACGTCACGCACTCGAAGAAGAAGATGCAAACCACGGAGCTCAAGGCGTTCCGTGACGTCCTGCAGCTGCCGATCGCGGACGACAAGGTCGAGGAATTTCCGTTCTATCACCCGGGTGCGAACAGCCCGGAGGTGCAGTACTTGAACGAGCGTCGTCGTTCCCTCGGCGGCGCGCTGCCGAGGCGCCGGACCTCGGCCTCTGTGATCGAAACTCCGAAGTCGGAACTGTTCGGAGAGTTCTACCAAGGCATGGCCAAGGGCGAAGCCTCCACCACCATGGTCTTCTCGCGCATGCTGGCCAAGATGCTGCGCGACAAGAAGATCGGTAAGCTTTGCGTGCCGATCGTACCGGACGAAGCACGCACGTTCGGCATGGACGCGCTGTTTGGGCAGGTCGGCATCTACGCCTCGCACGGCCAGCTGTACGAGCCGATGGACAAGGGCAAATTGCTCTACTACCGCGAGAGCAAAGACGGCCAAGTGCTGGAAGAGGGCATCACCGAGGCTGGCTCGATGGCGTCGTTCATCTCGGCCGCCACTTCGTACTCGGTGCTCAAGCAGCCGATGATCCCGTTCTACATCTTCTATTCGATGTTCGGCTTCCAGCGCACGGGCGACCAGCTGTGGGCAGCGGGTGACTCCATGGCCCGCGGCTTCGTGCTCGGCGCGACTGCCGGCCGAACCACGCTCAACGGTGAAGGCCTACAGCACGAAGACGGCCACAGCCACATGATGGCGATGAACGTCCCGAACGTCGTTGCTTACGACGTGGCGTTCGCCTTCGAGCTCGCGGCCGTCATCGAAGACGGCCTGTCGCGGATGTACGAGAAGAACGAGAATATTTACTACTACATCACGCTGCAGAACGAAGATTACTCGATGCCGCCGATGCCGGAGGGCGCGAAAGACGGCGTGCTGAAGGGCATTTACAAGTTCCGCAACGCCGAGACCAAGCTGAAGCACCACGTGCAACTCTTCGGCAGCGGCTCGATCATGCAGCAGGTGTTGAAAGCGCAAGCGCTGCTGGCCGAGAAGTTCAATGTCTCGTCGGACATTTGGGGCGTCACTAGCTACCAACAGCTGCGCAACGACGGCATGTCGTGCGAGCGCTTTAATCGCCTCAACCCGGAAGCGACGCCGCGCGTGCCTTACATCACGCAGGTGCTGACTGGAGTCGAAGGTCCGTTCATCGCGGCCTCCGACTACATCAAAGCCACGGCGGACGTTGTCGCGCGCTTCATCCCTGGTCGCTTCGTGCCGCTCGGCACGGACGGCTACGGCATGAGCGACACGCGCGAGGCCCTGCGCCGTCACTTCGAGGTAGACGCGGAGAGCATTGCCATCGGCGCGCTCGACGGGTTGCGCCAAGAGGGCAAGCTGAGCGGCAAAGATCTTGCGGCCGCGATTGCTCAGCTCGCTGTCGACAGCGGCAAAGTCGAACCGATGACGGTTTGAGAGCAGCGCGCTACGGGCGCTTCTTGTCGGCTGGCCAAGCCACGGCTCAGCCGCCCGACAAGAGCGCCCAGGTGCGCTTCGGAGTTCCTCAACCCCCAGCCTCGTCGAGCAGTGAAGTCGCAATCCGCCGGTGGGCCTTGGGCATCGCCAGGGCGTCCAACTCCTGCGGCTCTTTCCAGGCGCACTCGCTAACCGTAAGCGGTTTTGCAACACCCCCTGGTGCCTTCGTCCGATACGCGTCGAGTGTGATGCGAAAGCGGGTCACCGTGTGTCGCACCACGCATAGTAGCCCCGTCGCCTGGCCGCGCAGCCCGACCGCGCCCTGCAATGCCCGTGCAGCTGCGGCTTCGGGTGTCTCGTTCGCGCCGACCTCCGCGTTCGGGAACAACCACATGCCGGCCCAGCGTGGTGCGTCAGGGCGCAACTTCGTCACCAGGACGCGCGCGCCGCGCGAGGTGATCGCCGCCACCATGTGCACCTGCGTTGGCTTTGCGCGTGTGGGCAACTCCGGCAAGACCTCGACCAAGTCTTGCGCGAGCGCCTGACACTGTTTGGCCACGGGACACGTGTCGCAGCGCGGGTTTCTGGGCGTGCACACCGTTGCGCCCAATTCCATCAATGATTGGTTGAAATCACCCGCGGCTTCCTTCGGTACGAGCGCGCGGGCATGCTCCCAAATCGCGGCTTTCAAGGGCGCTTTGTTGGGATCGCCGCGCAGCGCGAAGAGCCGGCAAAGCACGCGGATCACGTTGCCGTCGACCAAAGGCTCCGGATGACCATAGGCGATGCTGGCGATCGCGCCGGCGGAATAGGGACCGATCCCGGGCAGCGCCAAGAGTTCGCTCACGAGCTCGGGGACGCGCCCGTCGTGCACTTGCAACATCTGTTGCGCCGCGCGCCGCAAATTGCGCGCGCGCGAGTAGTAGCCGAGGCCTTGCCAGGCGTGCAGCACGTCACTCTCCTCGGCGTTGGCGAGCGCGCTCACGTTCGGGAAGCGCTCCATCCAACTCCGGAAATAGGGAATGACGGTGCTGACCTGCGTCTGCTGGAGCATCATCTCGCTGACCCAAACCGCGTATGGGTCCTGCGATTTTCGCCACGGAAGCTCGCGACGATGCTTCTCGTACCAAGCGAGCAGTGCCCGGCCAATTGCCCGGGCGCGCTTATTGTCCACGGTGTTGATTTTCTGCACGCTTGATTCGAGAGGCCAACACGATCGATTCTGTCAGGAGTGTCGCTCGAAATGGCCTAGATGTAGGTATTGTAGGTCTAACGCAGGCTAGGTTGAAGGATGCCCGAGAAAAAACCAGCATCCTGCGTTGGACTTGTTCGGGCTCCAGGTTCCGTGAGAAAAAGAGGGTTCGGATTTCATGGCGGAGCCACTTCTCGTCTCGCTCGAGTCCATTCGCACCGACGGTTGGTTCGAGCGTATCGGTGAGGGCATCGGCAGTTTTCAAGCGCTGTGCGACATCGTAGGCCCGCGCTTCTTCGGCTTTGCCATGATCACGGGCGCGCGCATCACGTCGCTCACGGTGGATCGACGCACGCCTGACAACACCCTGGTGGACTTCGTGGTCGGTCCCGAAGATACCGAGGTGGTCGAGAGCGACACGCAGCGCCTGACCCTGGCAGATTTTCGCCGTCGCTTGGTTAGCGCGCTGGTCACGGAAGAACCGCTCGGACCCGCGCCGCGGCGCGCGACCGATCTGGAGGCGGTGCAGCTCCACATCGGCGTGCGCTACTTGTTGCTCGCGCCGCTGTACGGCTACACGCTGCGCGAGCTCTCGGTCGATCGTGAGGGGTCGCAGCTGCGGTTGTTGCATGACGGCATCGAGGAAACGTACTCGGTTGGGGCGTTTCGTGCTCGATTGCGCACGCACGTCCGTGAAGAACTCGAGCGTCTAGCGCGGCCCGCTGCGCGCGGAGCCATCGAGCTCAGCCGGGTTGCGGAGGCCGAAGCTGCCGCTGCCCGTGGGGATCAAGTGCGGATCTTGGAGCTGCTCGGCGCTTGGCCGGCGCCGCTCGCGATCTTCTTGCGCACGCCGGATGGCCAAATGCTGAGCCCGGAGACGCGCGCGCTGATCGCCAAAGCGCTCGGCCTGCTTGGCAGCGCCTGCATCTCATTGGGCGAGATGGGTAAGGGTGAGGAAGTGCTCCGGCTCGGGGTCCAGTACGCGGGCGATGGCAGCGCGGCCTCCGACATTTACTTTCGCCTCGGCGAAGCCATGCTCAGCGACGCTCGGCCCGGTGAAGCGATCGGACCACTGCGCCGCGCAGCGAATTTGGGCTCACCCGGCGAGCGGGTGTGGCCGCTATTGGCCCAGGCATTCCTGGCGCGCGCTCGCTACGCCGCGGCCTATTCGGCGATCGTCGAGGCGGAGCTGGCCGGCGCGGAGCCGCAGTCGCTGACCGGGCTCCTGCAACAGGTTGAAGCGGCCCTCGGGCCGCCCTTTCAGGCTTGGCGAAAGACCCAGGAAAATCCAACTCCTGCGCCCGCTTGAGCGGCGAGGCAGGGAGGGCTGGCGCGGTTCGTGTCTGGCGGCCGCGCGCGTGCATTGACAGCTCGCGGACGGCAGCACTACATAGCGGCCAGACGTAGCGTAATTTCCAGAGGTTGCGCGGTTGTCGCGTCCGAGCCGGCCTGTTCGAGCCACTTCTCGGGTGACCGCCCGCAAGCCTCGACGCCTGCGTCAGCAGCACCTCGCCGCGCTGCACCACCAAGCTAGCCCCGACCGAGCCCCGCATGCTTCTAACCTACCTGCCGATGTTCGTGATGTTCGCCATCGTGTTGGTGATCTCATCCGTGATGTTCTTGGGCGGCCAGTTCATCGGCCCCAAGAATCCGAACCCCGAAAAACTCACGCCCTTCGAGTGCGGTAACGACACCGAAGGCGCGAAGAACACCAAGCTCAGCGTCAAATTTTATCTCACTGCGATCCTCTTCGTCGTCTTCGACATCGAGGTCGTGTTCATGTACCCGTGGGCGGCCTTGTTCAAAGGTCTCGGCTGGAGCGGCTTCGCGACGATGTTCAGTTTCATCATCGCGCTCGTCGTCGGCCTCGCCTACTGCTGGAAAAAAGGAGCCCTCGAATGGGAGAGCTGAAGCAGTCCTCGACTCAGATTATCGAGCCGGGTGGCTCGGGTGGCGCACAGTTCGCCACGACGCGTTTGGAAGCCGTTTTGGCCTGGGCGCAGAAGTACTCGCTGTTCATGTACCCGTTCGTCACGGCGTGCTGCGGCATGGAGTTCATGGCCGTCTCGAGCCCGCGCTACGACTTCTCGCGCTTCGGCTCGGAAGCGCCGCGCTTCTCGCCGCGCCAGTCGGACTTGCTGTGGGTCGTGGGTACGATCACGCAGCGCCAAGCGCCGATCCTCAAGCGTATCTATGAACAGATGGCGGAGCCAAAGTGGGTGCTCGCGTTCGGCACGTGCGCTTCGTGCGGCGGCTTCTACGATAACTACGCGTGCGTCGCGGGCGTCGACAAAGTGATCCCGTGTGACGTGTACGTGCCGGGCTGTCCGCCGCGTCCCGAAGCGGTGCTCGACGGCTTGATGTTGCTGCAGGACAAGATCCAGAGCGGCGATCGCCGACCGTCGATCGTCAAGCCGCGACAAGATCCGGTGGTCGAGCAGAACATGGGGCTCGTGCAACTTCGTAAGTCGCGCACCTCCGTCGCGTAAGCGCCTCTCAGCGAAATCGAGCCCGAAGACATGTCAAAGGCCTTGGTCGAACTCATCAAGAAGAATTTCGGCACTGCTGTGCTGGAAACCCACGCGCTGCACGGCGACGAGACGGTCGTCGTCGAAGCCGCCGCTTGGAAGGAAGTCGCGCGCTTCCTGCGCGACAACCCGCAATGCAGCATGGACATGCTGAGCGATCTGACCGCGGTGGATTTTCCGGAACGCGAACCTCGCTTCGAAATCGTCGCTCACTTCTACTCGCTGACCAAGGGTCACCGGCTGCGGCTCAAAACCCGCACGGGTGATGCCGAGGGCGACGACGCGGAGGTCGACACGCTTTGCGACCTGTGGGCGAGCGCGAACTGGATGGAACGCGAGACGTTCGACATGTTCGGCGTGATCTTCAAAGGTCACCCGGATCTGCGTCGCATCCTGCTCTACCCGGAGTTCGAGGGGCACCCGCTGCGCAAAGACTACCCAGCCGACAAGATTCAACCGCTCATCGCGTATCGCGACGTGCCGAACATCGAGAAAGTGGCGCCCTTCAGCGTCGACGAAGGCATGTCCTTCGGTCGCCAGACGCACACCGGTAGGCGCCACGACACCGACGACTCACAGGTGAACTGATGGAGCCCCTCGATCAAGAGTTAGACGAAGCCGAGCTGGAGATGCCGACGGAGCCGATGCTCCTGAACGTCGGCCCGGCGCACCCCGCGATGCACGGCACCGTGCGCTGCGTGATGGAGCTCAGCGGCGAAATCATCGAACACGTCGACGTGCAGGTCGGTTACCTGCACCGCGGCTTCGAGAAGATGTGCGAGCGCGGCACGTGGAGCCAAGTGTTCCCGTACGTCGATCGCTGCAACTACGTTTCGCCGATGCTCAACAACGTGGGCTTCGCGCTCGCGTGCGAGAAGATGCTCGGCGTCACCGTCCCCGAGCGTTGCCAATGGTACCGCATGATCTTGGGTGAGCTCGCGCGCATGTCGGATCACCTGACGTGCGACGGCGCCATGGCCATGGAACTCGGCGCTTTCACGCCGTTCCTGTGGATGATCAAGGCGCGCGAGATGATCTGGGATCTAATGGAAGAGGAGACCGGTGCTCGCCTGACGCACAGCTTCGGCCGCGTCGGTGGCATGGCCTCGCCGCCCACGGAGCACCTGAAAGAGAACGCGCGCGCGGTCGTCAAACACATCCTGAGCGTGGTCGACGAGTGCGAGAAGCTCTTGCTCGGCAACCGCATCTTCCTCGATCGATTGGAAGGCGTGGGCGTGATCAGCCAAGCGGACGCCATCTCGCTCGGCTGGACCGGCCCGTGCCTGCGCGCCACCGGCGTGCCGTACGACGTGCGCAAAGCCAGCCCGTACATGAAGTACGGCGAGGTCGACTTCGACGTACCAGTCGGCTCGGCGAGCGATTGCTTCGACCGCTTCATGGTGCGCTTGGCCGAGATGCGACAGAGCGCGCGCATCATCGAGCAGTGCTGTCTGCGCATGGCCGACTCCGGCCCGGTCAACGTCAGCGACCCGCGCATCATCTTGCCCCCGAAGGAAGAGGTGTACAGCACGATCGAAGGCACGATTCAGCACTTCAAGATCGTGATGGAAGGCCTGAAATTGCCTGCCGGCGAGGTGTACGCCTACTCCGAAGGCGGCAACGGCGAGCTCGGCTTCTACCTGGTGAGTGACGGCAGCGGTACGCCGTACCGCGTGCGCATTCGCCCGCCGTGCTTCCTGATCACCGGCGGTCTCGAGCGCGTGATCACGGGCGCCATGATGGCCGACGTCGTGCCGAGCTTCGGCTCCCTCAACATGATCGGTGGTGAGTGCGATCGTTGAGATCGGCACTCATTCTTTAGAATTTTTGGATTTTCGGAACTTCGGATGCCTACCTTCAAGATAGACGACCGCGAAATCCCCTTCGAACCGGGCGAGACCATCATCCGCGCTGCACAGAAGGCGGGGATCGATATCCCGCACTACTGCTGGCACGCCGGGCTCTCGGTCGCGGCCAACTGCCGCATGTGCTTGGTCGAGATCATGCCGCCGCCGGGTCGCCCGGCGATGCTCCTCGACGTGCTGGCTTGGGACAAAGACAAGCAAGACTACATCCCGCAGAAGAAGCCGAAACTGGTGCCCTCGTGCCAGCAAGCGGCGGCTGACGGCATGGTGGTCAAGAGCCAGACCAGCGAGCACGTGGATACTGCGCGTGCTGCGGTGCAAGAGCTGTTGCTGCTCAACCACCCGGTTGATTGCCCGATCTGCGATCAGGCAGGCGAGTGCCGCCTGCAAGATTACTGGCTCGAGCATGGCGCCACGAAGAAGCGCATGCGCGACGAGCCGGTGCACAAGCCCAAGGGCGTCGTGTTCGGCCCGACGATCGTGTACGACGCGGAGCGCTGCATCGTGTGCACGCGCTGCGTGCGCGTGTCCGAAGAGCTGGCCAAGGATCCGGTGCTCAGTGTGCGCGAGCGCGGCAACCTGAACGAGATTGTGGTCTCGCCAGGCCGTCAGCTCGACCATGCCTACACGCTGATGACCGAGTACGTGTGCCCGGTCGGCGCGCTCACCTCGATCGACTTCCGCTTCAAGGCGCGCGTCTGGTTCTTGCGCTCGACGCGCAGCGTGTGCACGGGCTGCGCTACTGGCTGCAACTCGTTCTCGGATTTCGATCCGCGCAACCAAAAGGTGTATCGCTACCGTCCGCGCGAGAATCTGGCCGTGAACAAATTCTGGATGTGCGATGACGGCATGCTCGATCATCGCCGCATCCACGAGGGGCGCGTGCTCGAAGCGCGCGTCTCCGGCGCCAACGCGGCGTTGCCGACGGCCTTGGCCGCGGCCTCGGAAGTCCTCAGCAATGCCAAGCCCGACACGACCGCGGTCGTGCTCAGCGCCGAGCACTCGCAAGAGGACAACTTCGCGCTCTTGAGCTTGGCCAAGGCCTTCGGCTTCGGGAACGTCTATCAAAGCGGTCGCCCTGCGGGCCCCGCGGACGACATCTTGCGTCACGCGGACAAGAACCCGAATACGGCGGGCATCGCGGCGCTCGGCAAGGCGGCGGGCCTGAAGTCGTTCGTCGAATTCGTGGAAGCCATTCGCGCGGGCAAGGCACAAACCGTGATCGCTCTCGGCTCGGCCACACCGACCGGTGGCGGCGCTGCCGCGCTCGCGGACGTGAAGAACTTGGTTGCGATCTCGACGCACGAAGGTGCGTTCCCGGAGCGCGCGCGGGTCGTTCTTCCAGCCAGCAGCTGGGCCGAAGCCGACGGCACCTTCGTCAACGCCAAGGGAATGGCTCAAGAGAGTGAGAAGGTGATCACGCCGCAGGGAGCCTCCAAGCCTGCGTTTCGCTTGATTGCCAAGCTCGCGACCGCGGCCGGCAAACCCCTTTCTTGGAAGAAACTCGCGGAGCTGCGAGCCGCGATGAATCCGCCTGCACGCAGCAGCGTTGCGCCGGAGAGCGCGTCGCTGGGAGCCGAATGATGACGCTTACCCTGGTTTCGTTTCTGTTGTTCGTGCTCAAGGCCTTCGTGGTCGTGATGTTCGCCATGAACGTGGCGGTCATCCTGACCTGGGCCGACCGTCGCCAAGGCGCGATGATTCAAGACCGCGTGGGTCCGAACCGCGCGGTCGCCTGGATCCCGACCAAGGTCGCGCAAGCGATCGCCGTGGGTCCGGCGTTTGCGGTGATCGCCGCGGTTGCCTTCGTGGTGATCAAGCTCGAACCGCCGGCGGAAGAGCTCGGTCAGCGCGCGATGTTGTTCAGCCAGCTCGGCATTTTGTTCACCTGGGTGACGGGTGTCGTGCTCGCCGGCAAGGTGCAGAACCGCGGCGTGACCAATAGCTTCGACGCATGGTTGTTTTCGCTCGGCGATCCGCGCCGCATTTTCTACGGCGGCTTGTTCGCGCATTTCCTGGCGCTCTTCGTCGGCCTCGCGTTGAACGACTCCGCATTCGGTCCGCAGATTCGCCTCATCGGCTACGGTGGTGGCGCGGGCTTGTTGATTCTCTCGGTGTTGTTTGGCGCCCTGTACGCGGCCATCAGCATCAATGGAGAGCCGCGGGTTGGCTTGCGTTTGGCCGGTCTGCTGCACCCCGCGGCGGACGGTCTGAAGACGATCTTCAAGGAAGACTTCATTCCGCCGAACGCCGACAAGTTCCTGCATAGCCTCGCGCCGTTCATCTCGTTCTTCCCGGCGCTGGTCGTGATGGCGGTGATCCCGTTCGGCGACACGCTGTGCTTCTCGCTCGGCGAGAACGGCGGGATCGGCAGCCTGATGACGACCGTCCCGCGCGACGGCGTGTGCACGGAAGCCGCGATTCGGCTTCAGGTCGTCGACCTGAACGTCGGTCTCTTGTACTTCTTCGCGCTCGCGGGCACCGGCATCGTCGGCGCGGCACTTGCGGGTTGGGCGAGCGACAACAAGTACAGCTTGCTCGGTGGCGTGCGTGCTGCAAGCCAGATGGTTTCGTACGAAGTCACCATGGGCCTCACCTTGGTGGGCGCCGTAATGGTTTACGGCACGCTGCGCGTCGATCAGATGATCGAGTGGCAGTCGCAGAACGCTTGGGGCATCTTCGTGCAGCCCGCGGCGTTCTTCCTGTTCTTCACGGCCTCCGTCGCTGAGTCGAAGCGCATTCCGTTCGATATCCCGGAAGGCGAGAGCGAGATCGTTGCCGGCTACTTCACCGAATACGCCGGCATGAAGTTCGCGATGTTCTTCTTCGCAGAGTACATCGCGGTCGTCACCTCGGCCGGTTTGATGTCGGCCATATTCCTGGGTGGCTGGGATCTGCCGTTTCTGTATCGAGATGGCCTGCACGTGAAGATTGGCGAGACGCTGATCTTCGAGCAAGCGCTGCCGCACTTGGCGATCGTGATCATCGGGGCCTTGGGCTTCGTGCTCAAGACGCTGACCTTGTGCTGGCTGCAGCTGATGATCCGCTGGACCTTGCCGCGCTTCCGCTACGACCAGCTGATGCGCCTCGGCTGGCGCAAGCTGCTGCCCGCATCGCTCGCCAACGTGCTGATTACCGGCGTGATCGTGATGGCGATCGTGCAGGGCGGACCGGCCGTCGGCAAATTCATGTCACTGGTCGGGGACTACACCAAGGCGCTCGTCGCCTTGGCCGGTCTCGGCGGTTTCATCTACTTCATCGTGTTCTTGGTCAAGCCAGTGAACAAACGTAAGTCTTTGGCTTCGTCGTCGGCGCAGTTCGCTGCCGCGGCGGGCGGTACTCGCAGCGCACGGATGTCAGCATGAGCAATCAAACGTCAGCTTTGGGCCCCAACAAGGTCACGGGCGTCGCAGTCGCGCGCCCCAACCGCACCGCGTCGGTCCAGACCTACATCCCCGAAGTCGCCAAAGGCCTCGGCATCACGATGAAGCACTTCTTTCAGAACACGAAAGAAATGGTCTTCGGCCAACGCCCCGATCCTGTGACCGAAGGCATCGAAGACGGCATCAACTGCATCTCGTACCCCGAACAAAAGCGCCCGTACCCCGCGCGCTCGCGCGGCGTTCACCGCCTCACTCAACGTGACGACGGCTCCCCGCGTTGCGTCGCGTGCCTGTGCTGCTCGACGGCGTGCCCCGCCCAGTGCATCCACATCGAAGCCGGCGAATACCCTGAAGGCGATCCGCGCCGCGGCTACGAGCGCTTCCCGCAACGCTTCGTCATTGATGAACTGCGCTGCATCTTTTGCGGCTTCTGCGTGGAAGCGTGCCCCTGTGACGCAATCCGCATGGACACGGGCATTCACGCCGCTCCGTACGACTCGCGTGAGCAGTTCATCTTCGAGAAAGATGTGTTGATGGGCTTCCCGGGTCGGGATGGGTCTCATTTGACTGCGAACCCAAGGCACGAGCCTGGAGAGGGCTCGCACCCGGGGCTGGATCGCGAGAAGCACTGAGACTGGTAGCTTGATGCGACCGGCCGCGTGTTGAGAAGGACACGCGGCGCCTTCGGCGCGCGGTTGGAGACTCTCGCTTTCGCACGTTCGGACGGTGACGCTTGGCCGCTCGCGCTGACGCTGACGGAAAGCACGCGCCTGTTCGGTCAGTTCTCGTAGGTCTCCATCTCATTCGCAGATCGTGATCTGATCCTGCCAAAGTCGGCTGACCTCGACGTATTTCCGGGCATGCGGCTGCTGAGGCTCTCCCGCGCGCCCGGCGCGAGCGTGCGGCGCCCTTCGGGCGCGCACCAAAGTTTGTGGGCAGCGTCGCGTTACTCCGCTCGGCGCTTCGCGCAGGGAGGCGTGTGGCTCGCGTTGAATCTGGCGTGATTCGACTTTTTTGGGGGGGGCGCTCTCTGGGGCACGGGGTCGCGGCGTGAGGTGCAGTGCAGCTCTTTCGGGCGCCCACCAAATCTCACGGGGCTTGGCGCGGAATCGGTGGAAGTGCACGGTCGGAATCCGTGGAATTACCTAGCTGAACGCGTTTAGTAGAACCTCGGCCCGATCGGCGCTAAAGCACGAAAGAGTCATGGAATACGAACCAGTCATTGGGCTTGAAGTTCACGCGCAGCTGCTCACGAAGAGCAAGTTGTTCTGCGCTTGTTCGACCGACTTTGGCGGAGAGCCGAACACCAACGTTTGCCCGGTGTGTTTGGGGCTACCGGGATCGCTCCCGGTCCTCAATCAGCAAGCGGTCAAGTTCGCGGTGCAAACTGGTTTGGCGCTTGGCTGTACCGTCCACGAGAAGAGCATCTTTGCGCGCAAGAACTACTTCTATCCGGATTTGCCCAAGGGCTATCAGATCAGCCAGTTCGAGGAGCCGATCGCGACCCATGGGCACCTCGATATCGAGGTCGACGGCGTGACGCGGCGCGTGGGCATCACGCGCGCGCACATGGAAGAGGACGCGGGCAAGAACGTGCACGGGGTCGCGGGTGATTCGCTGGTGGATTTGAACCGCGCCGGCACGCCGCTGTGTGAAATCGTGGGCGAGCCGGATTTGCGTTCGAGCGCCGAGGCTGCGGCGTACTTGCGCGCGCTTCGCGATCTGCTGGTGTTCATCGGCGTCAACGATGGCAACCTCGAAGAGGGCAGCTTTCGCTGCGACGCGAACGTCTCGATTCGCCCCAAAGGTACGGAAAAGTTCGGTACGCGCTGCGAGTTGAAGAACATCAACTCGTTCAAGTTCGTGCAGAAGGCGATCGACGCGGAAATCATCCGTCAAACGGCGATCTTGGACGCAGGCGGCAAGGTCCGGCAGGAAACGCGCAGCTTCGATCCGGACACGGGTTTGACGCAGACCCTGCGCGCCAAGGACGACGCTCACGACTATCGCTATTTCCCGGAACCCGATTTGCCACCGCTGCGTGTGGATGCCGCGTTCATCGCGGCGGAGCGCGCCGCGTTGCGCGAGCTCCCCGTCGCCGTGCGCAAGCGCTGGGTCGAACAGCTCGGTCTCACGATCGCGACGGCCCAAACGCTCAGCGGTCACCCGAAGTACGTGACGTTCTTCGAGGACGTGTGCAAAGTGTTCAACCAGCCGGTGAAAGTTGCCAACTTCGTCGCCAATGAGGTGCTGCGCGGCGCGAAATCGCACGGCCTCGACGCTACCTTTACCGTGACGCCGGCGCAGGTCGCCGAGTTGCTGACTTTGGTCGAGGCCGGAGAAATCAGCGGCAAGCAGGCGAAGGAAGTGTTCGCTGCGCTCGAGGGCACCGACAAGAGCGCGCGCGCGATCGTCGAAGAGCGCGGTCTGAAGGTGGTGTCCGACAGCGCATCGCTCGAGAAGCTGTGCCTGCAGCTGATCGAGAAATTCCCGAGCCAGGCCGCCTCGGTGCGAGCGGGGAAGAAGGGCCTACTCGGCTTCTTCATGGGTCAAGCCATGAAGGAGACCGGCGGCTCTGCCGATCCGAAGCTGGTCAGCGCGTTGTTCGAGAAGTTGCTCGGAGGCGGCGCATGACCGCAACGCGCAGTCTGAAAATCTACGACCCGAAGCCGCCATGGCTGAAGGTGCGCGCGCCCGGTGGTGAAAACTACACGCGCCTCAAGCAAACGCTGCGCGAGTTGGATTTGTACACGGTGTGCGAGGAAGCTCGCTGCCCGAACGTCGCAGAGTGTTGGGCATCGGGCACGGCCACGGTGATGCTGCTCGGTCATACGTGCACCCGCGGCTGCCGCTTTTGCGCGGTGACCACCGGTAATCCGCGCGGCGCGGTCGATCCGCGCGAGCCGGAGCACGTGGCCCGCGCGATCTCGAAGCTGAAGCTGCGTTACGTGGTGCTGACCATGGTCGACCGCGATGACTTGCTGGATGGCGGCGCGTCGCACATGGCGCGCGCGGTCGTGGCTTTGCGCGAACACAGTCCGGGTCTGCTCGTCGAAACCTTGGTTGGCGATTTCGGCGGTCGCATGCGCGACGTCAACGCCATGGTCGATTCGGCCCCTGACGTGTTCGCGCACAACATCGAAGTGTCGCGGCGCATGACGCCGAAGATTCGCGATCAGCGCTGTGACTACGATCTGTCGCTCGGGGTTTTGGCGCACGCCAAAGCGCGCCATCCGGACCGCTTCGTCAAGAGCTCGATCATGGTCGGAGTGGGTGAGACTGACGACGAAGTGCTGGAGACGATGCACGATCTGCGCAAAGCGGGCGTGGACATCGTGACCCTCGGTCAGTACCTACGCCCCACCGCGAAGCATGCGCCCGTGGAGCGTTACGTGACTCCGGAGCGCTTCGACGAATACGCACGCGAGGGGCGCGAAATGGGCTTCGCGTTCGTCGCTTCTGGCCCGCTGGTGCGCTCGAGCTATCACGCCGCCGAGGGCTTCGTTGAGGCTCGTTTGCGTCCGCCACAACCAAACGACGAGGCTTTGCACGACGCGCTCGCTCGCGAAGGCCAGGCTGCAGCAGCTGTTTCCACGGCTATTTTTCCGCTGCCTTCGCATCCGGACCTCGATCGTGCACCGCTGATTCGGCCAGAATCATTGGTCCGACGCTGACGGGCAATGACTCGGCGGCCATCTTCGGTTAGCGTGGCTCTGCCCTAATCGAGGGAAAAACTGATGCCCGCTCCGGACTCCAGTCTGATCGGTAAGGTCGCACGCAAGTTGACCCAGGCTCCCGCATACGCCGCGACGGAAGGCGGTCGGGGGTCATTGTTGAGCTTGGCGGCAAGTTCCTATGGCTGGAAATCCGACAATGACGAGCTGACCCAGCCGACTGGTTTCGATCCCGAGGCCGCGCGCTTGTTCGAAGCGGTGGTCGAAGGTGCGTTTTTGGTCGCCAACGCCGATGGCGATTTCGACGACACTGAGCAAGCCGCCTTTCAGCACGTGGTCGTGAGCGCCTGCGCCGGCCGTGTCGCGGAGCGTCAAGTGTCGGCCCTGCTCGCCGATCTACAAGATCAGCTGGACGAAGACGGGCTACAGAAGCGCATCGAGATGGTAGCTCAGGCCATCACCCGCGAAGATCACGCGCGCGAGGTGCTCAGGGTTTCATCACTTCTGGCGCACGTGTCGGGTGGAGTAAGCTTGGTCGAACGCGAAGTGCTGGACAAGCTGGCCGCGAAATTCAAACTAAAGGATGCAGCGGTCGAACAAGCCATTGCAGAGGCTGCCCACGCCTTGACTGAATAGAGCGCAGGGTTCGGGTGTTTGCTGCAACGAGGCAGCATTACCGAGTCGAGCTCGCTCGTTGGCTTGTCATTTCGTGAGAGGCTCGAAATTCTGAATGGATATGATGCCCGAAACGTCTGCGAGGCCGGATCAGCCGGCGAAAGTCATTCGTGCGCTGTCTGACGACGGCACGCTCGATCCGCGTCACGATCCTCGCTTGAGCGAGAGCGACGTGATCGAAATCTACCGCTGGATGGTGACCACCCGGCAGCTGGATGAGCGATTGGTCGCGCTGCAACGCCAGGGGCGCATCGGCTTTCACGTCGGCTCACTCGGCGAAGAAGCGGCCATCATCGGCTCTGCCTTCGCTATCCGTAAGAGTGATTGGCTGTTTCCCTGTTACCGCGAGTTCGGCGCCGCGCTGATGCGCGGGCTCGACCTGCAGAAGTTCATGGACAACATGTTCGGCAACGCGAACGACACGGTGCAGGGTCGGCAAATGCCGAACCACATCACGTCGCGCGCTACCGGCTTCACGTCCGTGAGTTCACCGGTCGGAACGCAGATCACGCAAGCCGTCGGCTTCTCGTGGGGCGCCAAGATCGACGGCAAGAACGTGGCAAGTTTGGTCTATTTCGGCGATGGCGCGACCAGCTCCACGGACTTCCACAGCGGGATGAACTTTGCCGGCGTGTTCAAGGTGCCGGTGGTGTTTTTCTGCCGTAACAACGGCTGGGCGATCAGCGTGCCCGCCGAGCGACAAACGGCCACGCGCACCTTCGCGGAGAAAGCTGCCGCCTACGGCATTCCCGGCGTGCGTGTGGACGGCAACGACATCTTCGCGGTCGTCAGTGTCGTGCGTGAAGCCGTGCGGCGCGGTGAGCAGGGCCTTGGTCCGACGTTGATCGAAGCCGTCACTTATCGCATGGGCGGGCACTCCACGAGCGACGACCCGAATCGCTACCGCGCGACGGACGATCTCAAGCCGTGGGCCGAGCGCGATCCGCTCGCGCGCCTCCGCCAATACCTCGAGCGGCGCAAAGCCTGGGACGACCGCGCCGAGCAAGCGCTCATCGCGGATATCGACCAGCGCTTCCGCGCTGCCGTGAGCGTGAGCGAAAAAACGCCACCACCCGCGCTCGAATCGATCTTCGAAGACGTGTACCAAAAGCCGCCGTGGCACTTGCAAGAGCAGCGTGCCGAGCTTTTCCGTGGCCCGCGCGCGCCGTCCTCTCACTGAGCCTCATGCTCGTTTTTCTTTTCGAACTTAGCCGGGCGTAGAGCCTCGGAGCGATAGCGATGCCGCAGATGAATATGGTGATGGCCGTCAATGAGGCACTTCGCTCGGCGATGCGCCGCGACAAGCGCGTCGTCGTGATGGGCGAGGACGTGGGCAAAGTGGGCGGCGTGTTCCGCGTCACCGCGGGCCTCCAAGAGGAATTCGGAGAAGAGCGCGTGATCGACACGCCGCTCAGCGAAAACGGCATCGTCGGCTGCGCCGTGGGCATGGCCTTGTACGGCATGGTGCCCGTGGTCGAAATCCAGTTCGCCGACTTCATTTGGCCGGCCTACGACCAAATCGTGAACGAGCTGGCCAAGTACCGCTATCGGTCGGGCGGCGAGTACCCAGCCAAGGTCGTGATCCGCACGCCGGTTGGTGGCGGCATCAAGGGCGGGCATTACCACTCGCAGCACCCCGAGGCCGCGTTCATTCACGTCTCCGGTTTGAAGGTGGTCTGTCCATCCAACCCGTACGACGCCAAGGGCCTGCTGCTGGCGTCGATTCAGGATCCCGACCCTGTTCTGTTTTTCGAGCCCAAGCGCGTCTATCGCGCTGCAAAGGGTGACGTTCCCGACAACGACTACATCGTCCCGCTCGAGAGCGCGAAGGTGGTCCGCCCCGGGCGCCACGTGACGGTCTTGGCCTACGGCGCCATGCTCTATGAAGCGCTCGACGCGGCAGCCAAGGCCGCCGAAAAAGGCGTCGAAGCCGAAGTCATCGATCTGCGAACGCTGTGGCCCGTCGACATTGCGACGATCGTCACGAGCGTGAAACACACCGGCCGGCTCGTGGTGGTCCACGAGGCCGCGCGCACCTGCGGTTTCGGGGCGGAACTGGTGTCCCTAGTGGTGGAACGCTGCTTCTATCACCTCGAAGCTCCGCCGGTTCGCGTGACCGGCTTCGATACTCCGTTCCCGTACACTCTGGAGATGGAGTACATGCCGCTGTCGCACCGCATTCTGCCCGCGCTCTTGGACTCCGTGCGCTCGTAACCCCGCAAACGTGCCCGTGCCCGTGCCCGTGCCCGAAAAATCGAACCACGGGACCGCACGCCGTCACGCACTGGTGCACGCGGGCTGCTAAGAGGCAGCCCCATTCCAAGGGAAGGAGAGGGGGCGCTCGTGACCCAGCAGCGCACCTCGCAGGGCGCGTTGTTCCCGACACATTGAGGAGAGATCGGGCATGGGCACGGGCACGGGCACGTTTACGGGTGGGAGAGGGTTGCTCTTGACCTGCAGCACGATCCCAGCGAGAAAAGCGGCCCATGGCGAAGTTCGAGTTCAAGTTGCCGGATATCGGCGAAGGCGTTGCTGAAGGTGAAATCGTCAACTGGCTGGTTCAAGCCGGCGACGACGTCGCCGAGAATCAAGAGATGGTCGAGGTGATGACGGACAAGGCGACCGTCACCATCGGCGCGCCCAAGGCCGGCAAGGTCAGTGAGCTCCGCTTCAAAGTCGGCGATACGGTTCCCGTCGGTCAAGTGCTGGTCGTGTTCGAGACCGGTGGTGAAGGTGCCGCTGCTGCACCGCCCGCTGCCGCACCCGCACCCGCACCTGCGGCAGCCGCGCCGGCTGCACCCGCACCCGCACCCGCACCCGCACCTGCGACGAAGTCGGAAGGTCCGGTCGCCAGCGCCGTCGGCGACATTCGCGAAACTCTGCCGGGCATGGCCGCACCCGTGGCGAAGAGTGGTGGCTCGGACTACTACGCCGAAAAGCCGCTCGCGGCGCCAGCAACGCGCAAGCTCGCGCGCGAACTCGGTGTGGATTTGCGGCGCGTCGAGCCAAGTGGCTCGGCTGGCCGCGTGACTCGCGAAGACGTCGAGCGCAGCGTGAACGGCGCAGCCGCACCCGCCGCGAGTGCTGCCGCCGAAGCGCCCGCCGCCAAAGCGCCGCCCGCTCCCGCAGCGCCGCCCGCGAAGCAGGCAACGGACGAGCGCGTGCCAATCCGCGGTCTGCGCAAGCGCATCTTCGAAAGCATGGCGCGCTCGAAGCACACCGCCGCGCACTTCCACTACGTGGACGAAGTAGACGTCGGCCCGATCACGGCATTGAAGGATCGCTCCAAGCCCTTCGCCGAAAAGGCCGGAGTCAAGCTCACGTTCTTGCCGTTCTTGGTCAAAGCCGTCGTCGCTGCGCTCAAGCGTCACCCGCGCCTGAACTCGAACATCGACGAAGCAGCGATGGAGCTCGTGGTCCGCAAGACCTACGACATCGGCATCGCGACCTCGACCGAAGCGGGCCTGATCGTCCCGGTGGTGCGCGGCTGCGATCGGCTGAGCATCATCGAGATCGCGCGTGAGATTGACCGCGTGGCGCGCGCGGCGCGCGACGGCAAGAGCCAGAAGGAGGACCTCGGTGGCTCCTCGTTCACCATCACCTCGCTGGGCAAGCTCGGAGGCCTGATCGCGCCCCCGATCATCAACTACCCAGAAGTCGGCATCATGGGCGTCCACGCCATCAAGCGAAAGCCGGTGGTGCGCGGAGACGAAATCGTGATCGGCGAAGTCATGAACCTGAGCTGGTCCTTCGACCACCGGATTATCGATGGTGATGTAGGTGCAAACTTCGCGCAGGAGATTATTTCCTACTTGCACGAGCCGGATCGGTTGATCGTCGAAATGGGCTGACACGCCTGCGGGCAGCGCGCCCGTCCGTCCCGCTGAGCGGAGTAACGCGACGCTGCCCACAAACTCTGGTGCGCGCCGAAGGCGTCGCACGCTCGCGCCGGGCGCGCGGGAAGGGTCAACAGCCGCATACCCGGAACCAAAACGAGCGTGAAGTCCTGGAAGACCAGATCGCGATCCGCGAATGAGATGGAGACCTACGAGAACTGACCGAACAGGCGCGCGCTCGTTTACCCAGCCGACACGCTCCTACATAGTCGCACCAGGGCTGTGGACCGGGGACAGGTTAGTTGTGCGTTTCAGTGCGTGGCGAGCTTCGACAATTCGAGCGGTTCACGCTATTTCATTTACACCGTCCCGCTCGCTCGCGGGATCGGGCGTAAGGGTGTAGCCTGTTGTCGGTAAGTCGTAAGGTTTGGAGTCTTTGACAGCGATGAAGGGTCTGTTCAGTGTTGCCGCATTTGCGCTTGTCCTACACAGCGCAGCGTTAGCTCACGCGGCTGAGGAGAGCTCTGAACCAACCCCCGCTCAAGTGCGCACCGCGGCGGAAGCGTTCGATCGCGGACGTGAGGCGTACAAGACGGAGGACTATGTCGAAGCCGCCGAGCAGTTCGAAAGCGCCGACGCCAATGCGCCAAGTGCAGCCGCGCTAGAACTCGCGATCCGCTCTCGTGACAAGGCGGGGCAACTCGATCGCGCGGGCACCCTTGCCGCACTCGCACTCGCGCGCCACCCGGACGATCCGAACATTCAGAAGATCGCGCCGTCGATCGTGGAGCGCGCCAAGGCCGAATTGTTCGAACTCGACCTGAAGTGCAACGAGGCGTGCGACGTGACGGTGGGCGGCAAGATAGCTCCTGGTCGTCGTTCGACTGAACGCACGCTGTTCCTCGCCCCGGGCCACTACAACGTTCGCGTGGGTTGGTCAGAAGATCGCTCCGAGTCCAAGTCGGTGGACGGTAATCGAGGTGAGGCGGGTTCATTGGAATTCAGCGCACCCGTGGTGGCCGCGCCGCCTCCGCCCGTGGTCGCGCCAGTGACGCCGCCGCCCAGCGAAAAGCCGGCGGATGAGAGCGAACAGAACAATTCCTCCGGTAAACTTCCGCCGTTCGTGTTCATTGCCGGCGCGGTGACGACCGGCGTCTTGGCGGGCGTCACTGTCTGGAGTGGTATCGACACCAAGAACAACCCAGGTGCCGATAAGGTGCGTGAAGCGTGCAAGACCGTCGACACCAGCGGCATGCACAGCTCCGAATGTGATTCACTGTATAATGACGGGCTCGATCGGCAGCACCGCACCAATCTGCTGCTCGGCGTGACAGCTGGGGTAGGCGTTGCGACCGCGGTCGTTGGCGCGTTCTTCACCGACTGGGGCGGCTCGAAGAAGTCGAACGCGGAGCAAGCCAAGAAGGCCGCTCCCAAAGGGCTCTCCGTGCAGCCGTGGGTTTCCATCGGTTCTGGGGCGAGCGTCGGGGCGCTCGGAAGGTTCTAGCGAGTGGCGAAACTGTTCGACCCCAGCGCTGGGCGACAGCGCGTGGATCGCTATGAGCTAGTCGGCGAGATCGCGTCCGGTGGCATGGCCACCGTGTACCTCGCGCGCCTGACCGGTGTCGGCGGCTTCCAACGTTTCGTTGCGATCAAGCGACTACATCCGCACCTCGCGACCGAGAAAGAGTTCGTCGAGATGTTCCTGGATGAAGCGCGCATCGCCGCCCGCATTCATCACCCGAACGTCGTTCCCATCCTCGAAGTGGGCGCTAGCGCCGTCGGCTACTACCTGGTGATGGAGTACATCGAGGGCGACACGCTCGCGCGCCTGTTGGCCCGCGCCGCGACTCGCGGCAAGCGTTTGCCCGTTGGCATCGCGCTGCGCATCGCGCTCGACATGCTCGCCGGTCTGCACGCCGCGCACGAACTCCGTGACGACTCGGGCGAGGCCGTGCACTTGGTGCATCGCGACGTCTCGCCGCAAAATGTGCTGGTCGGTGTCGATGGCATCTCGCGCATCACGGACTTCGGTGTCGCGCGCGCCGCGAGCCGTTTGACGGCCACGCGCGTGGGGCAGCTCAAGGGCAAGATCGCCTATATGGCGCCCGAGCAAGCCGCGGGAGAAGAAGCCATCGACCGCCGCGCGGACGTGTTTGCGGCGGGTATCGTGGTTTGGGAAGAGCTCGCTGCCAAGCGTCTGTTCAAGGCCGAGAACGAAGCCGCGACGCTGTCTCGCGTGATGACCGACGCGATCACCCCGCTCACGACGATCGTGCCGAGCCTCAGCACTGCACTTTCCAATGTCGTGCTGCGCGCGCTCGAACGCGCTCCCGACGGACGCTTTGCGAGTTGCGCGCAATTCGCTGACGCACTCGAGGCCGCCGCGACCGGCAAGGAGAGCATCGCCACCCCGCGTGAACTCGCGGCATACGTGACCGAGGTCATGGGCGACGAAGTGATCGCCCAACGGGAAGCGGTGCGCGCCTGGATTGCGCGCAGCGAGCCGAGTCAGATCGGCTCTGAAGTTCCGACTCACTCGCCCTCGACCAGCGTGTCGGCGGCGGCGATGAGCTTGCCGGGTGTCGATCCAGCGCTGGCCACGGTCAGCCAAAACAACGCGCCCAAGGGTCGCATTTCGGCTCGGCTGTTTGCCTTGGTGGTCCTGCTGCTGTTCTTGGTCGGCGGAGGGAGCTTCCTGTTCGCCCGTCAGACCGCCGACCCGCGAGCGCCCGTTGCCGCCACCGCCGCACCGGTCCCGACAGCCCCCGCGCCCACCGCCCCAGTCGTCGTCCCGCCGCCCGAGGTCCCGCCGTCGGCCAGCGCGCCGAGTCCGGCAGTGTCGGAAGCCGCCCCCGCGCCGCCAAAACCCATGGTCTGGCAGCGTCCCCGTGCCGTCGCCGTCCCGGATTCGAAGAAGGCCAAAAAGAAATCCGAGGACGACGTAGATCTCCGAAATCCGTACCGTCAGTAGACCGCGCTGACCGTCTGGACAGTGCTGGAGCACTGGCGGGCGTTGACAGGCGAGGGGGCGACTGCTAGTTCTCCCGCCCCCACTAGTCCCCTGGGTACAACCGGAGTGTTTTCGCGAGGTTGTCCGGGGGAACCAGAGTCCCATCCGAGAATCCCGTGGCCGTCAAGAGATTCAGCTTATTCACCGGCAATGCCAACCCGGCATTGGCGACCGAAATCGCGAAGGTGCTAGACACCCCGCTCGGTGAAGCACGCGTCTCGCGCTTCAGCGACGGCGAGACCTTCTGTGAGATCCGCGAGAACGTGCGCGGTCTCGACACCTACGTGATTCAGCCGACGTGCTCGCCGGTGAACGACAACTTGATGGAGCTCTTGATCATGTGCGACGCCCTGCGCCGCGCATCGGCAAACTCGATCACCGCGGTGATGCCGTACTACGGCTACGCGCGCCAAGACCGCAAGGTCGCGCCGCGCACGCCCATCACCTCCAAGCTCGTCGCTGATTTGCTGGTTTCCGCGGGCGTTTCGCGCGTGCTCTCGGTCGATCTGCACGCCGGGCAAATTCAGGGTTTCTTCAACATCCCGCTCGACAATCTGTATGCACTTCCGGTGTTTCTCGATGACTACCTGAAGGCGCGCTTCAACAAGGATTCGGTGTTCGTCGCGCCGGACGCCGGCGGAGTCGAGCGCACGCGCGCGTATTCGAAGCGCCTGGGCGCCTCGTTGGCAATCATCGACAAGCGTCGCGAACGCGCCAACGTCAGCGAGGTCATGCACATCATCGGTGACGTGACCGGCAAAGACTGCATCATCGTCGACGACATGATCGACACCGCTGGCACGTTGTGTAACGCCGCCCGCGCGATCATCGACGGCGGCGCGCGCAGCGTCGTGGCTTGTGCTACGCATGGCGTCCTCAGCGGTCCGGCAGTGCAACGGATCGAAGAATCACCGCTCGAAGAGGTCGTGGTGACCAATTCGGTGCTCGCTTCGGAAGAGGCTCGCGCCTCCAAGAAGATCAAGTTCCTGTCGATTGGCCGCCTGCTCGGCGAAGCTATTCGACGTATTCATAATAGTGACTCGGTGAGCTCGCTGTTCGTGTAGCGGCAGCAATTTTGGGAGATGTGAGAGATGGAAGCAATCAAAGTTACTGCCAGCCGACGCGACGGAAACGGAAAAGGCGCTGCTCGGCGTTTGCGCAATGAGGGAACGATCCCGGCCGTTGCCTACGGTAAAGAGCTGCCGACGCAGCAACTCTCTGTTCCGCCGGATGCGGTCAAGAGCGTGCTCGCGAGCGCGTGGGGTCGCAACACGGTCGTGAACCTGAACGTCGACGGCAAAGAAGGCCTGACCGTTCTGCTCTCTGACTTCCAGTACCACCCCCTGACTCGCGCGCTTTTGCACGCGGACTTCGTGCAGATCCACATGGATAAGCCGGTCAACGTGGAAGTGCCGCTCGAGCTCACCGGCAAGGCCGCGGGCGTGGTCGCTGGTGGCACGCTGCGCCAGGTTTTCCGCAAGGTGCCGATCCGCTGCTTGCCGAGTCTGATTCCGGTCAAGCTCGTCCACGACGTCACCGCGCTCGGCTTGGATGGTCACGTGGCGGCCAAGGATCTGGCGTTACCTGAAGGCGTCTCGGTACGCCTACCGGCTGAGCAGACCGTCGCCTCGATCGTTCACGAAATCATGCGCGGCGACGACGAGGCTGCTGCCGCCGCGGGCGCTGCTGCAGGCGCGGCTCCCGCCGCGGGCGCTGCTGCTGCGCCGGCTGCTGCTGCCAAGGGTGCTGCACCCGCTGCCAAGGGCGCTGCGCCGGCCGCTGCTGCCAAGGCGCCCGCGAAGAAGTGATTCTGCTCGTCGGCCTCGGCAATCCGGGGCCGCAATACGCCCAAACCCGGCACAATGTCGGGTTCATGGCGGTCGACGCGTTCTGTGCTCGCGAAGCGGGGGCAGGGCGCGTCGTGTCATTTCGAACGCGCTTCGAAGCTCAATTCGCCGAGCTTTCGCAAGGTGATACGCGGGTCGCTGTGCTCAAGCCCGAGACGTACATGAACGCCTCCGGGCGTAGTGTGCGTGCGGCCGCGTCGTTTTTGGGGCTCGAGCCGGCAGACGTGCTCGTGGTCCACGACGAGCTCGACATTCCCTTCGGCGAGCTGCGGCTCAAGTCCGGCGGGGGTGACGGCGGCCACCGCGGCTTGCGCTCGATGAGCACCGAATTGGCGAGCCCGGGCTACGGGAGATTGCGAGTCGGAATTGGTCGCCCACCGCCGCACTTTCAGGGTGACGTGGCTGATTTCGTGCTACAAGCCTTCGCCCTCGAGGAACGAAGCGAGCTCCCTGGTGTGCTCGTCAGGACCTGCGAGGCGGTCGAAGCCGTCATCACTGACGGCCTCGCTCGAACGATGAACCGAACCAACCAGCGCATGGTGCGCTGATGGCTCCTTGCTCTCGGCTCTGCTCGTAAGCGGTGTTCGGGGGCCTTTCGCCCACAAGGAGAACTAAGTGGCAGAAGCAGCAGCGAGCCCGCACAAGGCTCGAGAATACGAAACCATCTACGTCTTGAAGCCGACCGTCACACGGGAGACTCAAGAAAAAATCGCGTCCCGCCTGGAAGAGGTCGTCGGTCGCGAAAACGGCAAGCTGACTCAGGTCGACAACTGGGGTCGTCGTCAGCTCGCGTACCCGGTCGCCAAGCACCGCCGCGGCGTTTACGTCTACGTGAAGTACGTGGGCGGCGGCGCGCTGGTCAGCGAGTTCGAGCGCAACCTCGGCTTGCTCGATGACGTGCTCAAGTACCAGACGGTGCTCGTGCGCAAAGACGTCGACCTCGGCGCGTTGGAAGTCAACACCGAGAACCTCAAGTTCGAAGCCGTGGAACCCCCGGCTGAAGACGAGCCGGAAGAGTCGATCGAGCGCCAGCTCGGTTTGGTTGATTCTCCGGATCGTGATCGCCACCGCGACGCGCGCGATCCCGATGACGATTTCGGTGATGTCGATGGCCCGGCTTCTGACGAGGATGATGCACAATGAGAGAGCAAGCTCGTGATCTGGATCGCGGCGGCCGTGGCGATGACCGCGGACTCGACCGCATGGGCGACAAAGACAACGTCGGGTTCCGCACCCGCGGTCGTCGTCGTGGTTGCTCCTTCTGCTCGGACGACGCCGAGCCGATCGACTACAAAGACCCGCAAGGTCTGCGCTACTTCGTGACCGAGCGCGGCAAGATCGTACCGCGCCGCATCTCCGGCGTTTGCGCGAAACACCAACGCTCCGTGCAATTGGCGATCAAGCGCGCTCGCACGATCGCGCTCTTGCCCTTCACCACCAACGACTGAGGACAGAACCATGGCTACCAACATGCATGTTTTGCTTCAGGCCGACGTCGACAACCTCGGCACTGGTGGTGAGGTCGTTAAGGTTCGTCCGGGATTCGCGCGCAATTACTTGTTGCCGCGCGGCCTCGCCGTGCCCGCGACGACCAGCAATCTGGCCCGCGTCGAAGAGCTCAAGAAGGCCGCTGCGGCCCGCAAGAGCGAAGAGACTGCGGCCGCGCAAGAGCTGGCCAAGAAGCTCGAAGGTTCGAGCGTGAAGATCGCTCGCTCCTTCGGTGAAGAAGGCAAGATGTACGGCTCGGTCACGAGCAAGGACATCGCGGAAGCCTTCGAGAAGAATGGCTTGTCCTTCGATCGCAAGAACATCCAGCTTGCCGAGCCGCTCAAGACGCTCGGCACGTTCGACGTTCCGGTCAAGCTCCACAGCACTGTCTCGATCAACCTCAAGGTTGAAGTCGTAAAGAAGTGAGTCTGGCGACAGACAAGAAGTGAGTAGAGAAGGTCGAGCTCGACGAGCTCAACCGCGAAATGAGCCCGTCTGGTTAATGAAGTGATTCGTTGACAGACGGGCTCGATTCGTAGAAAAAGAGGCGGCGAGCTTCGCGTAAAGCGCGGCTCGTGGCTCGCGTAGCGCCCCGGCAGGTACTCAACCCGCTGGGGCGTCGTGCATTTGGGCCCCTGTGGATAACCTGCTGACTCACCAGTGGAAAACCGCAGGACAGTTTGAGGATTGTCTGGCACCGAGACATTGTCTGTCCGCCCCCGTACTTGCGGACGATGACCCTGAAACCTTTACTGAGGTCGAGCCATCGCCATGCCTTCTGCCGAGCGTTTTTCTCGCGCCCCCGCTGAACCGCCGCGCCTCGAACCAGCACCCGGCCGCGTACCCCCGAGCAACCTCGACGCGGAAGCCGCCGTGCTCAGCGCCGTCCTGCTCGACAGTGACGCCTTCGACACGGTTCAGGACATTCTGCAGCCGCTGCATTTCTACGCTGACGCCAATCGCCGCATCTTCGAGGCGATTGTGGATTTGCAGAGCGGCTCGCGCGCGGTCGACATCGTGTCCGTCGCTGGTTGGCTGCGCGACAAGGGGCGCTTGGATCAAATCGGCGGCACGCCGTACCTGGCGATGCTCGCGGATGCGACGCCCGCGGTTGCACACGTGGGCGCGCACGCGCTGGCCATTCGCGAAAAGTGGCGCCTGCGCACGCTGATCTCCACGTGTCAAAAGTTCGCAGCCGAAGGCTACGGTGATTGCGGTGAAGTGCAGGGCTTCATCGACATGGCCGAGCAGTCCGTGTTCGACATCGCCCGCGTCACGCAAGCGTCGAACGTGGTCTCGGTGCGGGATGCGATCAAAGGCGCGTTCGAGATCTTGGGTGAGGCCGCGCGCCGCGGTGGCGGCATCACCGGCATCGAAACCGGCTACACCGAGCTGGACAAGCTCACCGCCGGTCTGCACCCGGGCGATTTGCTAATCGTCGCGGCTCGCCCCGGCATGGGCAAGACGTCGTTCGTGCTCAATTTGGCGACGAATGTCGCTCGCCCGAAGCGCGTCGAGGTCAACGCCGAAAACGAAGCGTACTTCGACGCAGCCGTCGAGGAGCCGGGTCACGGCGTGTTGTTCTGCTCCTTGGAAATGCCGCGCGAGCAGCTCGCCTCACGTATGCTCGCTTCCGAAGCGCGCGTCGACATGTCACGCCTTCGCTCCGGCAAACTCCAGCGCGACGATTGGAACAAGCTCACCGAGTCCGCCTCGCGTTTGGGTCGTCTACCGCTTTGGCTGGACGACACCCCCGCGCTCACCTTGCTCGATCTGCGCGCGAAAATTCGTCGCCTCCAAGCCGAGCTCAAGCGCGGAGACAACAGCAACAACGCCAAGGGCTTGGGCTTGGTAGCAATCGACTACTTGCAGCTGATGCAGGGCCGCAAAGACGCCGGCAGCCGCGAGCAAGAGATCAGCGAGCTGTCCCGCGGTCTCAAGCAGATGGCCAAGGAGATGAAGGTCGCGGTGATCGCCCTCAGCCAGTTGAACCGCAGCGTCGAAACGCGCACCAGCAAGGACAAGCGCCCGCAGCTCTCCGACTTGCGCGAGTCCGGCGCTATCGAGCAGGACGCCGACGCGATCATGTTCATCTATCGCGACGAGTACTACTTCAAGGACAGCCCGGACAAAGGCATGGCCGAGCTGATCATCGCCAAACAGCGTAACGGCCCGACCGGCAAGGTGATGACCAAGTTCACCGGCGAGTACACCCGGTTCGACAACCTCGCGCCCGAAGAATACAATTTCAACGATTTTGACGGCTTCGGTGGCGGGGACGGCTGATTTTCTTGCTGATTTGTTGGGATCTCGGCTGGATCTCGGCCAAAAAGTGCTAGGTCTGGGCGCGAACGATGCGTTTCGTCGATGAGTGTGAGCTGCGAGTAGAAGCCGGCGCAGGCGGCAAAGGTTGCGTCGCGTTTCGACGTGAAAAATACATTCCGTTTGGCGGTCCTGCGGGCGGTGACGGCGGTCGTGGAGGGGATGTCGTGCTGGTCGCGGACTCGGGCCTCGGCACGTTGTACGACCTGATCCACCATCGCATGGTGCGCGCTGACGCCGGCCAAAACGGCATGGGCAAAGACTGTTACGGCCGCGCAGCGAAAGATGTCGAAGTGCGCGTGCCGGTGGGCACGGTCGTGTTCGACAGCGAGACGCAAGAAAAGATCTGTGAGCTGACACGCCCGCAAGAGCGCATGGTGATCGCCAAAGGCGGCGAAGGTGGTCGTGGCAATCGTCACTTCGCCACGCCCGAAGACCGCGCGCCGCGCCACGCCGAGCCCGGCGAGCCCGGTGAAGCGCGCTCGCTGCGGCTCGAGCTGAAGGTGATGGCCGATGTCGGGCTGCTCGGCTTCCCGAACGTCGGCAAGAGCACGTTCATCAGCGCGATCAGCCGCGCGCGCCCGAAAGTGGCGGATTACCCGTTCACCACGCTCGTGCCGCACTTGGGCGTGGTCACGATTGGAGATTTTCGGCAGGGCCTCGGCCGCAGCTTCGTCGTGGCCGACATTCCGGGGCTAATTCCCGGTGCGAGTGAAGGGTTGGGGCTCGGCATTCAGTTCCTGCGCCACCTCGATCGCACGCGCCTCTTGCTGCACCTGATCACCGTCAGCGGTGAAGAAGGCCGCGATCCGCTCTCCGATTACCACGCGATCCGCAAAGAGCTCAAAGCCTACAGCCCCGAACTCGCGCGTCGCCCCGAAGTGGTCGCGCTGACCAAAGCCGACTTGCCCGACGTGCAAGAGGCCTACGCAGAACTCAAAATTGAGTTCGAAAAACTAGGCGTCGATCTGCTCCTCGTCAGCGCCGCGACCCACCAGGGCCTGGACGAAGTCGTGCAGTACCTCGCCGAACGCTTGTTCATCTGATCTCGTCTCTCCCGTAAACGTGCCCGTGCCCGTGCCCGTGCCCGATCTCCCGTCAGAGGCGCTCTTCATCTAATCAACGCTTCATCGCGTCCATTCGAAAGAGT
>Ga0164309_10000055_pt1 | contig 60337 bp, 89 predicted proteins | sample Whisoiple_247_MG_FD_109984 | JGI IMG/M metagenome (GOLD analysis project Ga0164309, IMG submission 109984) | Soil microbial communities amended with fresh organic matter from upstate New York, USA - Whitman soil sample_247_MG | ecosystem: Environmental > Terrestrial > Soil > Unclassified >... | reverse complement strand
TGCTGCAGCCTTATTGGTGCTGAAGTCTGCAGCCACACCTCCACCATTCGCGAACGCCTGTCCAGACTCGGCTGTGCCCCATCCGTTGGTCGTGTCACGGCTGAAGGTGTCGTGGAAGATAGGCATGCAGGAGGTAGCTCGGACGACCTCTCCGGAGCATCGCAGGTCCAACGGGAACTCGTCCGGATAGAATCCAGCTCGGTCGCGTCGAACGCGAACGTTGTTCATGTAGATGAGCGCATTCGCCGGAGCTGCAGATCCGATTCGGATACGAGCCCGTCCCCGGTCGGTGTTGGCGGGAGCCGTCATCGCTCCGAAGATATAGGTCCAGGTCTCCTTGGGAACCGTCTGGATCGGACCCGTGGAGGTCGAGATGAAGACGTTCGCGGAGTTGTACCAGTGGATGCTGGATCGGACATCGGCCAGGTCCACGCTCGACCAGATCCATCCATGGCAGTAGTAGGACAGGGTCGAGATCATCGTCCCTGCTCCAGATGTTACGCTCGCCACTCCGCCGGGGTTGGTCACGCCGTCCGGGATGAACCGGAGCGAGTTGATCGCCTCGAATGGAGCGGCAGCCGGAGGCGTGGCGACGGCCAGGGCACCGCCCTCCGCTAGCCACCCGGTCGTTCCGCCGTTCATGTTGGCGTTGCTGTTGATGACCGGATATGCAGGATTCCAGGGGATCCTGCTGTTGACGTCGATGATTGCGTCCAAGTTCGTTCCGGTGGACGTCGCATCGACGAGCAGAGTGGATCCGGTGAGATCAGCCCTGTTGTATGCGTTGGTGGCGTACTTGTTGCTGTTGGAGGTCGGACCGATGCCGCCGGTGCGGAAGGGCTCTCCGGGCACACAGGCGAACGTGATCTTCCACTCCTTCGGGCCGATCGTCTCGCTGTATCCGATGATCAGCAGATCGACGTCGTCCGGAGGAAGGTCATCCGGAAGATCGGTCAGGCGGATGATGTCGCCAACGTCGGCCTCCATGATCGACGCGTGCATCGGGAAGATGCGCTCGTTGGCCATGTCGATCGTGATGCTGGTATAGCGCAGACCGTTGAAGGTTCCGCGCGCCAGCCGCCATCCTGCGATCCAGTTCGCAGTTGCGGCGTTGTTGATGTTGTATTCCTTGGAGATGTCGTACAGACCAACTCCGTTCGGAGGATCCTGGATGGACAGCTCGCCGCTGGTCAGCACTGCCGGTTCAGAGGACGATCCGCCTCGAACAGACACGATGATGGAGTTCTCGGTGAGCTTGTCATCGTCGATCGGCTCGAACGGCGGGCTGATCTGGCCGCTGGTGTACGACAGCGTGATCGCCGGATCCTGGTTGACCAGGTTGCTGACGCCACGGTATTTGATGCCGAGGATCTCTCGAGAGTCCAGGAGCAGCCCCTGATCTGCCTCTGCGGCTTCCGACAGGAGAGCGACGAGATCGTCAACACCCTGGACTCCGAGCTGCACTCCGCGAGCCTGGTTGCTCTCGACCTCTCGGTAGATCCCCTCCTCGCCGGTGAGGCGACGGATGCGAGTCGGAGCAGACTCTCCATACCAGCCCTGCAGCTGAGCGCTCTCGTCGAAGAGCGACCCCTGCACCGAGTTGACCGAGAAGTGCCCCATCACGGTGTCGCCAAGCCCAGAGCCGATGTCTCCGAACGAGACGCTCGTGATGACGCCAGCCGTCAGCGACGCGAAGTTCGCCACCCAGGCAGTTCCAGACGATGCACCCTGCTCAAGCTGAGCCATGGTGTACTCGATGTTGGCGCCGACCTGCTTGATGCCGAGATGGAATCGGACGGCCTTGCCCTGCGGACTGAACACGATAGGGCCACTGTCTCCGACGAGCGCTCCGTATCCATCGTAGGCAGCGAACCTCAGCGACCCACCCGTCAAGTAGGTCAGCCGGTACTCTGCGACGGATCCGACGCTTCGCAGAATGGCGATGATGTTATTGTTGCCGACTCCAGCGGCGGGGATCTTCATCAGCCAGCGCACCTGGCTGGATCCAGTGAACGTGTACGTCGGCACGTTGGCCGTGAACCTGGAGATGTTCATCTTGGGCAGCGGCTCCGAGGCGAGGAACGAGCTGTCCGCATGGAGCGTCGCTCCTGCGATAACGAAGGTCATCGCCTTGGTGTTGTCGGTGGCTGCCGAGATCGACTGCGCGTTCGCCTGGTCCTCAGCAGGCCAGTAAGCGAGCAGGTCGGTGTCCTGATTGATCATGATGGCGCGGTAGGACGCCGACTTCAGCGGCTTGTTGCCAGACGACAGGCGTCGCAGGATGCCGGTGGGCTTGATCGGAGAGTGCCGGTCAGCCTCTGCGAGGGACCTACGTGGCGGCCACGAGGGCACCTCGCCAACGAGACGCACGTACGAGCTGGTGATGTACCCGCCGCCATAGACGGTCCAGGTTCGGCCGGTGCTGTCCACCCAGGAGGTGTCACCCTGGGTTCGAGATGGGATGTCCAGGTTCGCGACCAGGGTGCCATTGATGCCGTTGCGCAGCTGGAAGGCGTAGAACTTGCCGATCGGGCTTCGCAGCTGGAGCCCGGTGGCCTGGCCTACCTCGATCGGAGACGTCGAGTTGAAGATGCTCGTCACGCCAGCCGTCGTTACCACCGGGTCGCCGAAGGGAGTCCAGGGTCCGGCGATCGTCGGCGCGGTGTAGAAGTTGACCGTGTAGCCGCCAAGGCCGTTGTTCACGTCGAGCGTCGCCTTGATCGCGATGCGATGCCCGACCGGCATGTATAGCGGAATGGTTGATACGACGGTCTTACCGCCAGCGCCGGTGCCGTCCGTGGACCACGTGAGCTCGATGGTTCCGTTGGCGAGCTGCAGGAGCCGCCAGGAGATCTGGTTTCCGGACACCGAGGTCTGGTTCTTGCAGACCAGCTCCGTTGCGAAGCCGTTGTTCCAGTTGAACAGTCGGCAGTCGACTCGAATGTCGATGTCGCCAGTGATGTCGAGCGCGGCGTTGTCCGGGGTGCTGATGCCGTCGTCTCCGAGCGGAGCCGAGACCTGCAGCCAAGGCGTGCCGGTGTCGAGCTCCAGTCGGAACGGCGTGTTGCGACCGATCTTGCCGTACAGCGGCGAGTTGGGATTCTTCGCGCTGAAGCGGCCGTCTCGGTTGTCCAGCAGGAGCGACATCTCGCTCGGGTCGGCCTGCTGCCCCTCGGATGTCATGCCCCGCGTGATGGTGATCTGCTCGGTCTGACGAATCAGCGGAGTGATGTCGTTCCAGATCCCATCGTAGAACAGGAATCCATCGAGGAATGGAGGAAGAGCTACCACTTGTTACACCCCCGCTGCAGAGTAGTTGGTGATGGAGCCGCCACCCTTGGTGCGGACCACCTTCCGGAAGAAGTTGGTGAACTCCGAGTCGGCACCGTCAATCACGAGACGAACCTCGTTAGACCCGACCAGAGCGCTGTTGGTTGTGTTGCTCATAGCAACGTTACCACCTGCCCAGCCGGGGAGATCGGAAGTGACGCCGTTGAGCGTCTTCTGGATCTCTGGAATCTGGTTCGACAGGCCGTCGTTGAATCCGTCGATGACGGCCGTTCCGGAATCGAACAGGATCTTCTGGTCAACCGTCATCGGGCCCTTCCAGGAGGGCAGCATGTCGGTCAGATCACCAAGCAGATTCTTGACCTTGTTGAATCCGTTCTTGATTCCGTCGAGGAATCCGTTGATGACATCCCTACCGGCGTTGATCAGGAGATTTCCGAGGTTGCCGAGGCCGCTCAGGATGCGGCCGGGGATGCTCTTCACGAAGTCGATCATCTCGTTGATCTTGTTCGCGATCCAGAGGTTCATCAGGATGAAGTAGCTCAGCAGGAGACTGGGCAGGTTGGAGAACCAGTTCCAGAGCGACTTCATCATGTCAATGAACCAGGTCACCTTGGCGACAACCCAGTTGACGCCGGACGAGAAGACGTTCTGCAGCCAGGCCCAGAACGCAGAGGCTGTGCTGGAGATCCAGGCCCATCCTGCGGAGAAGGCGTTGGTGATCCAGTTCCATCCCGCCATGATGATGCCGACGACCCAGTTCCAGGCGGCAGCCACGGCCTTCCAGGTGACGTCCCAGATGGTCTGGAAGAACTGAGTCTGCGTAGCCAGGTAGAAGATGCCAGCGACCAGCGCCACGATCGCGAGGATGATCCAGGTGATCGGGTTCGCGAGCAGGGCAGCGTTCATGACCCACTCTGCAGCGGCTGCGATAGCGAGAGCTGCAGCCAGAGCCAGGATGATCGGAACGAAGATCTTCACGATGCCCTGGTGCTCCTGCATGAACTGTCCGACAGTCTTCAGGACCGGAAGCAGGGTCTGTCCGAGCGTTGTGGAGATCTGCCTCCAGATGGCCTCCAGCTGCTGCGACGGAGTCGTCTCCATGCTGTCAGAGAGCTTGGCAGCAGATCCGGCTGCATCGTTGAGACCGGCATCCGCCGCTGCCGTGGCGGGGTTCAGGGCATACAGCGCCGAACCGAGGTCCTCTGCCTGGGTGCCGAAGAGTCCAGCCGCCAGCTGAGCCTGCTTGGCAGGATCCTTGATGCCCTTGAGCTTGTCGAGAACTGTCTGCAGGCCCGCGCTTGCCTGGGGTCCGCCGTGTGCGATCTGCTCGGTCATCTTCTTGGCGTCCAGTCCGAGGCCCTTGAAGGCGTCAGCGCTGGACTGCGAGCCGTCGACCGCACGGAGCGAGAACTCCTTGAAGGCGTCCGCGACCAGGTCGGCGTCTCGTGCACCGCCCTTGAGGCCCTGAGAGACGAGACCCATCGCGGTCGGACCGTCGATGCCCAGCTTCTTGAACTGGACAGAGTACTCCTGTATCGTGGGCAGCACGTCGTCCCGCATGTTGGCGGGGATCTGCTGCATGGTCTTGGTGATCAGGTCGAAGCCCTGAGTCGCGTCCTTCACCAGACCAGTCTTGATGAGCTGACCGACGGCGGCGGTCGCATCTCCGGTATCCTGCTCGAACGTCGTCGAGAACGCGATGGCGCTCGTCGTCATGGTGTCAAGCTGCTCCTGCGTCATGTCGCTGACGCTTCCGATGGAGCCGTTGATCTGTCCGATGACGTTGCTGACGTCCTGCATGGACTCGCCGAAGCCCTTCTGGTAAACATCACCAGCAGACTTGCCCGCCGCAGCAGCCTGCTCCTCCGTGAAGCCGAAGGAGTTCTCCAGCGTCGACTGCGCGTTGGAGATGTCCATGGCAGAAGCCATACCGGCGGCGAAGGCGAGACCGCCAGCGGCACCAGCGGCCTTGCCTACCTCGGCGAGGCCGCCCATGCGCTTCTCGACGCTGGCCATCCCCTCCTCGGTGTCGTCCTCGACGGCAACGGCAACGACGATCTCTTCGTCTGCAGTTCCGGCCATCGGTCTCGCCTCCCTCGTCGCCTATTCTCGGCCCCAGGGATTGCCCGCTGGGACCTGCCTCACCCGCCGCGCCTTTCTCTCGGCAGAGGGCCCTTCCTGGGCCGCGTTGAGGCCTCTCCGTGCCTCCCGGGCTTCCTGCTTCGCGGCGTTCGCCTCAAAGCCTGCCTGGAGGGACTTGATTGTCTCCAGAATCTGGTGTGCTGTCTTCCGGGTGGCACTGCGGCTCCACACGATGAGGTGATCCTTCATCTTGGGCGACGAGCCCTTCCTCATGTGCGGAGCCGCAATGTCCATTCCCAGACGAGCCGCAACCAGGTCCATCCGGGCGGGGGTGATCGGTCCGTACAGGTTCTGGTAGGCGATCATGTGGATGATCTCCTTATCCGTGAACCGGTCCAGCACCTCGCCCGGAGGGATTCGGAATCCTACGGCCAGGTCGTACTGGAGCTTCAGCTCTGGCCGTTCTCGAAATCCTTCTCGGCCTCGGCCACCTGGTCCTTGTAGCTCTTGTCCAGGCCGGACAGCGAGGTGGCCAGGACGTCCAGGCCCTGCAGGATGCCCGCGTGCTTCTTGGCGAGGCGCGGTGCGTCGCCGTCGGTGAAGATGCGCTGACCAGTCTCAGGGTCGCGGAGGCAGTGCACGAGGAGCTCGGCCCGACGGTGCTTCAGCTCGATGTCCATGTCGACCTGGTCGCCGTTGCGCTGCTTGGCTCGCAGCGCCGACGTCTTGGCCCGCCAGGAGCCGAGCTGCTCGTCGGTGAAGCCCATCACGCGGATGGTGACGCCCCACTCCTCGATGAAGACATCCTTGTGCTTGATGTCCTTGGCTCCGAGGATCTGGTCCTTGAGACTGGTCATGATTAGCTACCTGCCGTGTGTGTGAGAGTGGGCTTGCCGGTGACCTTCAGAGTGACGGCCCGCTCCATGCGGTCGTCGATGGGGAAGCTGTCCTCCAGCTTGGTGATGATGCCGGAGAACTCCCAGGTCCACTCGTTCGCCTCGCCCGGGAGGACGACGATCCGGTAGAACCGGGGGTTGTCCTCCTCGAAGTCGGCGTCGAGGTGCTGGTGGGTGAGCGCGCCGGGGTCGTAGTTCAGCGTGAGGCTGACCTCGCCGCCGTCCTTCAGGCCCTTGACGAACTCGCGGTACTGGTTGGGCGAGTCGTGCGCGGTGACCTCGATGGCGTCACGCGCCTTGGTCGGCCCCGAGAGGTCCGACACGTTCGCGATGGTCTCGAAGACGCCGAGCACCGTCGTCTCGCGCTTGAACTTGGTACCCCATGCGTCCTGTCCGGCCATGGCTAGGCCTCCTGTTCCATCGTTATCCGGAATTGTACCGGAACATGCCTGATTTCGGGGTCCGGGTCGTGCAGGGTCAGAACCTGCTCGAGTCGAATTGAGGTGCAGTGGAATCCGGGGATATCGAACTGCGACCTCTGGTGGTCAAGTGCCGCAGCGATATCCTGAGCGATCTCGAGCGGCCTCTTCCATCCGCGAGTCCTCGACCAGACGTGAATCGTCTCGACGATCTGCCAGCGGAAGACTGAGTGGTCGTTGTCCGGAGTCGCGAAGGCTTCGCCAACCGTGGCGTAGTCCGTCGGCGCAGCTTCCGGCACATAGTCGTACACGGGTACGGGACTGAGCACGGTCGTCAACAGGCTGTACAGCTTGGCCTGGACCTCGTTCAGCGGCGGGATGCCTGGCAGGCTCATTCGTGAATCGCCCCTTCCACGCTCTTCCGGAACCGCTTCGGCGCGTTCACCTTAGCCCATGCGACCACCGGTCGGATGTAAGGCTGCGCCGGAGACCGGCTCGTCCCGTACTCCACGTATCCCGCGTAATCCACACCACGGGGCCCGACCGTGATGCCCTTGCCCTTCTTCTCGACATCGATCGAGTCGCGGAGCTTGCCTGTATCCACAGGGCAGGCTGCCTTCATGCGAGTCTGGATCTCTTTGCCGAGTTCCTGCAAGGCTTCATCATTCGAGGTGGTGATGCGCTTGCGGATGTCGGAGAAGCGCTTCTTCAGCTTGTCCAGGCCCTTGACCCGGCCGCCTTCAGATGCCATCATTCACCGCCTTCCGCTACTCGCCAGCAGTCCCAGGAGCGACCAGGCGATCGATTCCTGCCACTTGCCAACGCGAGCCGCTGTCTCCGCCTTCTCGCGAGCCTCGGTGGGGCCGATGGGGCGCTCCGGGCGCGCGGGTCGCTCGTCGTTCACTGTCGGCCTCCCTACGGCTCTCTCTGAATCTTCTCCACGTCGGCGCGCAGGTACGTGCCGGGCGTGGAAGGCCCGACGACATTCGCGACCCGATAGGTGTCGCTGCCCGAGCGATATTCATCGCCGCGCTGAATGTCGACGTCGTGATTCTGGTACACCTTGTGGGTCAAGGATGCACCAGACTGCTCAGCCTCGATCTGTTCCTTCGGGGACGCCTGGACCAGGCGGACCTTGCGCCCCGTTGAGATCAGTGTCCAGGTCGACGTTGTGCCGCCCTGGCCGTCCGAAGTCTCAACACGTCGATATACGTCGAGCGTGCTGTTGAGCAGATGCGTCACCTTGCTCATCCCAGATCCTTCCTAGGAATCCAGGGGAAGATCCCGTCCTGCGCCCCCGAGTCCATGAGGATCTTCTCCCTCGCGGTGTTCGGGTCGATGGTGCGGGTTCGCTTCCAGCTGAGCTTGGTGATCCAGCGCTGCGCGATCGGAGCCAGCATTGCGGAATCCTCCGCGCTGCCGCCCGACCCCGAGCCGCCGGAGCCATTGGTGTAACTGTAGTCGCCGAGCGTCTCGCTCTGCTTCTCCAGGCCGGTGCCGAACTCGGCTTCGCCCTGGTCCTTCTGCCACTTGGCCTGCCAGCTGAGAGCCTGCTTCAGGATGCGCAGCGTGCGCGGCTGGAGCTCGTCAGCGAGGCCATAGTGGGTGTCAGTGAACAAGTCGATGATGGACTGCGCCGTGTCCAGGTCAGACTGGTACAGCGTCGTGCCCGTGATGGCGGACGCTTCCGCCGGGGTCGCCCAGGTTCCCATGCCTCCGCCCTTCCTTCCTTGTGTCCGTCGCGGCCCAGGGAGGCCTCTCTCCGCTGAGAAGGCCCCGATCCCGGGCAAAGGGACCGGGGCCTCCCAGTTCTCTCGTTACACGGCCGCCGGGGGCCGCGCCCGGTTACGAGAGGTTGGAGCCGTCGTCGATCAGGACCGCGAACGCCTTCGGGTGGCCGATGGCGAACGCCTTGCGGTCGCGGATCTTGACGTTGGCCTCGTCGGTGGTGGAGATCGCGGCCGGGATCGGCTGGGTCTCCACGGTCGAGCGGTCGCCGATGATCAGGAAGTCGCGGTTGCCGAAGACCATGATCGGCGCGCCGGTCGGGGCCTGGGTGGCCGTGGCCGACACGCGGCAGCCGTTGGACCAGCGGATCGGGATGTCGAACAGGGTGTCCGGCGTACCCGCGTCGCCGCCCTGGCCGCGCACGAAGATGGGCTGGTTGTTGTCGTCCTTGATCTGCCGCAGCTGCTTGCGGAAGGTCGGGTGGGCGATGACGATCGACATGGCCTCGTCGAAGTAGTCGCCGTCCTCGTACCGGCCCAGGGCCTCGGAGATCTCGTCGTACTTGACGTGACCGGCGACCAGGGTGCCGACGATGTTGTCGTTGGCGGTGTAGCCCAGCGGCGCGTCGGTCTGGGTGAGCGCCCGGTACACCGAGGTGTAGGGGACGGTCGGGGCCGACTCGGCGGCGGAGACCGCGAGGGTGGCGTTGTCGAAGTACTTGCCGTACGAGGTGGCCCAGTCGATCTCCTTGGCCGCGATGATGTCGGCGGCGGAGTCGTTCAGGTCCTCCTCGGCGACGGTCAGGAGGCCGGTGTGCTTCCGGGCCGTCAGCAGGACGTCGTCGTTGTCGTCGTCGGACGACGTGTACGCGCCAGACTTGTTGAGGGTCTTGACGGCCATGCCGCTGGAGCGCGGGACCTTCTTGGTCGCCGAGCCCATCGGGGTGTGGCGACCGAGCGCCATGACCGCCGAGGTCTGCGCGACCCGCTGGATGACGGCGGAGTCGGTCTCCTCCGGGATCCACGCGTCGAAGTTGTCCGCCGCACCACCGGCGATGAAGTAGATCGGAGAGCCGTTCTTGCGGTAGCCGACGACATCGCCGGGCTCGAATTCCGTCCAGACGACGGAGGTGGCCAGCTCGGCGTCACGCTTCGCCTTCTTGGCCTGGAGCTCCTGGAGCCAGAGGTCCATTTGCTCCTCCTTTCAGTGGTTGGTTACTTGCAGAAATGCAATCAGCCCCGGTGGGGGATCGCCCCACCCAGGGCTGAAATGCACGGCCGCGAAAGCCGACGCTCGGGGTAATGATACCCCATGCAGTGCGGGAGCGAATCCCGCTCAGTAGCCGTAATCCGACTTGAGTCGCATGGCGACCTGATCGGCGCTCGACTGCTTCGGGTTCTGCATCATGTCCATCATGTCGGACATGCGACCCGAGGTGTACGTCCCATGGGAGATCATCTCCGTCGCCATGTTCACGAGCTCGACAGGGCGAGTCGCGTTGTCGCTCTTCTTGAGGTAGTTCTCCGCCAGGACGACCATCCTCTGGTGGAGGTCAGCCAGGTCCTGGAGGAACGTCGCCTCCAGATCTCCGAGCGCCATGTTTCGCTACCCTTCTCAGTCGGTGATGCCGCGCAGCCGGTCGGCCACCTTCTGGGCCGCCGTCTTCTTGACCGGGGTCACGCCCTCGTCGCCGCCGGACGCGCCACCCGCCTTCTTGGAGGAGGCAGCCTTGGGCTTCTGCTCGCCCTCCTCGCCGGTGACCTTGCGGCGCGTGCGCGCAGCGGTGGCGCGCTTCGGGCCGAACATCTCCGGCATGTCCTTCTTCAGGGCGTCGACCTGGTCCGAGACGTCGATGGTCCCGTCCTCCTCGACGTCCGCCTCGTTGACGTCGATCATCTTGACCAGGCGGTCGACCAGCGTGGGTCGGGCACCGGCCGCCATGAGCTCGGCCTTGGCCGCCATGCGGACGACCGTCGGGAGGTAGGCCGACTTGCCCTCCTCGCGCGCCTTCTCGACGAGCTCGTTGATCCGGCGCTGGGCGGCCTCGGAGTCGACCTCCGTGCCACCCGCCTTCTTCAGCTCGTCCAGCTGCGCCTGGAGCGTCGCGAAGTCCGCCTGGAGCTTGGACTTCTCCGCCTCCGCGTCCCGCAGCCGCTGGCCACGGTTCTTGGAGTTCTTCATCTTCTTCAGGTAGGCAGCGCGCAGACGCTTGACCTCGGCGGCGAGCTCCTCGGGCGTCTTGCCCTTGTCCTCGTCGTCCTCGTCTTCCTCGTCGTCGTCCTCCTCGCCGTCCTTCTCGTCCTCGTCGTCTTCCTCGTCCTCGTCGTCCTCGTCACCCGAGGCGTACCAGAACGGGGAGAACCCCGACGTGGCGTAGGGTCGGGCCCAGCCCGGCTGGAACTCGTCCAGTCCGAACTCGTCCGCCAGGACAGCGTTGGAGTTCATCGCAGCCGAGATGCCCGGCTGGAGGAGGTGCTTGCTCATTTGTGGATACCTCACGGGTTGCTTGTAGGAACACTCCTTCCTCGCTTGAACTCGCCAGCCTTGAGATCCTGGCGGGCCCGTGCGAGGACGGTCTTGGGAAGCTTCGGATTGCTGTCGAGCAATTCCTTGAGCGCCCGAATTCTCGAGGCGTTGGATTCGCTCGGGAGGGAGAACCCTCGGGCGATCGACCTTTCGGCTTCCCGCTGTACCGCTTCGGGCAAGCTTACCTCTCCCTCGCGTTTCCACGCGGGATTCCACGGAACGAGCTGGCATCGACAATGGGGATGCAGCGGAGGACGAACGGGAGAGGCATTCTCTTCCACCTGCTTCGGGTCCCAGGAGAGCCCGCCCGGGAAGTCCTGGCCAGTCTTCACGAGACGCCCAGCGTACTTGGTGCAGCGGGTACAGGCATCCTTCTCGGTGACCCACAGCTCGTATGGAGCCTTGTTGGCCGTGCTAGTCGCCTGCATGACCTTGGTCACGTTGGTGTTGACCGAGGTGGTGATGGTCGCCTTGGCCCGGCCCAGGCCGTTGCGAACCTGGCGCAGCGCTCCGAGGATGCCTCGGAGGCCCAGGCGCTCGATGAACGACGGCTTGAGGAGCTTGGCTGCCGCATCAGCGCTCTCGCGCGCGGCCGCACGGACGGCTGCTGCCTCCTCGGCCAGGTCTACGGCGGGAACGGCTACGTTGGCCGCTGCCTGAGCGCCGGTGGCCGCCTCAACGAAGGCTGCGCCCTGGGTGGTTGCGGTCGTTACAGCTGAGCCCACGGCCTCCGAGAGGGCGGAGATGACCGAATCCTCCAGGCCGCCGAGGGCCGTGTTGCTTGCCCTGAGCGCGTCCGCGACCATCCGGTTCAGCGCCTGGCCCGCCTCTGGTGTCCCTCGGGTGGAGCCGAACTCGGCGATCCAGTCCTTGGTGGCCTGCGCGACCGCCTTGTCCACGGTGGCGAAGCGCTGCTCGGTCGCCTTGCGGACGGCCTCATCCTCGATCGCCTTGATCGCCGCGATCTGCTGGTCGTGCACCATCGCCAGAAGCTGCTCTGTGTTGAGCGGATCGGCCATGTCTCCTCCTCTCGTTCTCTGGGTGGGGCGCAGCCGCTCTCACCCGGCTGCGCCCCGGTCTGTGGCCCTGTCAGGGGACCTGGTCCGCCTCGGGCTCCTCGTGGAGGTTGGCGATGTCCTGGAGCAGGGTCGTCACGACGTCCTGGACCTCGGTGATGTCGATGCCGAGGACAGAGGCCGTCCCGAGCTTCTCCATCGCTGCGCCCAGGTCTCCCAGCATCGTGATCCGGCGGGCCAGCTCAGCCTCGTTGGGCTTGCCTCCGGTCCACATCTTGACCGTGGCCTCGTCGTAGCCCGCCTCAGCGAAGGCAACCTCGATCGGGATGCCCAGCTGGACCTTCTTGTCGATCAGCTCCAGCTTCTCGGCCTCGGAGACGTACTCGATCGGCTTCCACTTGATGTTGATCGAGACGCCGTCCTCGTCCGGCTCCGAGTCGTAGATGATGTAGTAGGCGAGCTCCAGCATCTCCTCGAAGCCCGCGTCCAGGTGCTGCTGATGCCATCCCGCCTTGGTGTTGAGCCGGGCGTCGCGCTGGCGGATGCTCTCGCCAGTGGGCGTCCCGCCACCAGTGCTGTCGGCGGTGAAGTAGTACACCGGGGTGCCGGTTGCCACGGCCATCATCTTGACCGCGACGTCCATGGGCTTGAGGTACTGGTCGACGTCCGCACTGGCGAACTGCCCGACCGAGTCGAAGCCCGACAGGTCCCAGATGCGGCCCGGACCGGACGTCAGCCTGGAGATGACGTTGTCGCCGCCGTTCGCGTCCGGGACGGTGTCGTCCTGGCCGGACCAGTCGATGTCGTCGCCTCCGCCAGCGCTGCGCGTCTTGGCCAGGGCGTAGCGCTGCGGGAAGGCGTTGAAATCCGAGCCCGACATCTCGTTGCTGATGAGCTTGGTCAGCTGGTTCTGCGGTCCGTACGCCTTGAGGTGCAGCGGCTTGCCGTAGGGCATGTCATTGCGGAGGTGGATGAAGGGGATCTCGCCGACCGGGTTGTCCACGTCCTCGACATAGACGAAGTCATCGATGCCGCACTTGTTCTCGGGCGTCTCGTAGCGCTCGATGGTGCCGTCTTCGAGGTACAGCCAGGCGCACTCCTGCTTGCCCTTGCCGGTGCGCAGCCGCTTGACCGCGTGCGTCTTGCGCGACTGGTTGGCCTCGTCGTAGAACACGCGGACCTTGAGGGGCGACTGGTACGAGGCGACGACGCCGGTGACCACCTGAGCCGGAGCCCCGACAGGCTGCCCCTGCTCGTCTACGATCTGCTCCTCGTCGCCGTACTCCGGCCACAGGAAGATGTAGGCGTCGCCGAACTTCTCGGCCGCGAGGATGGCGGTCTTGTGGACGAACTGCATCTGGTTCGCCTTCCACACCTCGTCCTGGATCACCTCCGTCACGTCCGGGTCGCTGGTCTGGATGTCGACGATCTCCAGCTTCTCAACCACGGCGTCAACCGGGACCGCGCTCAGCACGGCCTTGTAGTTGATCTCCTTGGCGATGAGGATGCGCTGCATCAGCAGCGACTGGAACGGCTCCTGGAAGGTGCCGTTGTAGTACCGATCGGCCTCGACATAGCCGGGCTTGTGTTCCTCCAGCTCCTTCAGGGAGCATCGGAGGAGCTGGGTGTGTGGCATCCTGGGCTCCCTGGGATATGGTGTTTCCCGGACTTACTGCGCCGGTAATTGAACTATACCCCAGGACGACCTTCGGCCCGGTGCAGAGCGTATAATAGAAAGGTTATGCGTAGCTCCCTGAGTTCGCGCTGCGCCTCTGTCGAGGAGCGGGCTTGAGGAACTTCAGGACGGCATTCCCGATGGCGTCGACAATGTCGTCGTGGGCCATTCGCGGGAATCCGACGAGCTGCTCCTCGGCTCGCTGAAGCCGGGTTGTGTGGACGACTCGGGAGGGATTCCGCTGATACAGCGCGTGAACCCTTCCTGCACGAACTTCCTTGGGCTCGGAATTCGAGAACAGGTGGATCTTCACAGGCATATCGTGCATGGCCTCCTTCCACAGGGTGCCGCCCTGGTTCGCCTCGACCATGATGACCGAGATCTCGGGGAAGGCCTCCAGGATGGCCAGGACCTTGTTGCGCAGCGCTGCGCCCAGGAGCTTGACCTCGGTGGCGTACTTGACCTCGCACCGGCGCTTCGGATCTCCAGGCTGATGAGCCGTGGCGCCCACCACAGCCAGCCCAGTGAAGTCGCTCTTCTTGCCGTCGGTCACCGCTCCATCGACCGAGAGCACGGTCATGGCGCAGGGCAGCTCGCCATAGGTGAAGTCCTCACGAGTCCAGTACTGGCCGTCGATGGCGAGCGGGTTGTTCTCGTAGTTCTTGGCGAACGACCGGGTGTGGCGCACCGAGTTGAGCCACTCCATCGGCCACTTCTCCGGCCACAGCGAGCGCTCAGATCCGTCGGCCTCGACCACGATCGGCTTGTAGTGGTGGACCCGGAACTTCTCGGTCTTGATCCAGTCCTCTGTCTCCTCCTCGGACATGGTGGACTTGATGAGCTGGTGCGTGATGGAGCCGGGCATGGTGACGGTGCCTGCCAGGATGACCCGAGCCCGGATGTTCAGGGGCAGGATAGCGTCCGTGAGAGTGGACAGCCGCTGGTTCATCTGGTAGTCGGAGTACGAAGCCTCGTCGGGCTCCAGGTCGTCCAGGATCAGGAGGTCCGGACGCTTGTCCTCCACCTTCATGCCGAGGACGCTGGCGTCCGCTCCACCGGCCGCGAACACGAAGCCCGACTGCGCCTGGTACAGGTCCTGGGTGTCCGAGACGTTGACGTTCCCTCGACGCTTGAGGGGCTGGCACAGCTCTGGGAAGTCCTGCTGGAGAAGCGGGTTGGCCTCCAGCTCTCGCTTGAAGCTGCTGAGGTGCTTCTTGGCCTGGGGCCCCGAGTCCGCGAACGCCGCGACGAACGAGACGTGCTTGTGCGCAGCAGCCCACATGGGGAGGATCTTGAATAGCCAGGTGGACTTGCCCGCGTCTCGAGGCGCGATGAAGGCGTCCCGCATCTCTCCAGGGCCGAACTGGGAGGCAGGCTTCTCCGCCCACTCACGAGCCTTCTCGCAGAGGTCCCAGTGGAACTCCGACATGGAGATGACGCCGACCTCGGAGGCTGCCCCGCCCGCCACCTCGTCCAGAGGGGCGGGCATCTTGAGCGAGTGCGGCATGTACGTCAGGGCGAACAGGAGGGGCTCGTCGTAGGTCAGGTGCCGACGGCCAGCGGAGGTGCCGAGCAGCGCCCGGAACACCGCCAGCACCTCCTCATCGCTGCGCCCCTCTGTGTAGCCCTCCATGCTGTACTCGGCTACCTCCCTGAAGTACTCACTCAGGGTCATCGTCGTCATGGCTGGCTCCAGCTTCGTTGCGGGCCACCTCAGCCCGCAGGACTGTCTGTGTGTAGTCGACCAGGCCCAGAGCCCGGTGGTACGGGATCCCTCCCTCGTGGGGCAGGACCATCATCACGCTCGCCACCGCGTCGCCTTCCTCGTCAAAGGACTGGAGCGATGCGAGCATGACATACTCGGTCAGGACGCCTTCCGCGCCACGGAGCCGGAGCAGCTTCTCGAGAGAGGCCTCCAGCTCCGTGTACGCCTCCTTCAGCTCAGGGGACAGGCGGGGCATCGGTGACCTCGACCGGCAGCGGCTCGGTCTGGGACGGCGCGGGAGTCGGGTCGGGGGTGACCGGCGGCGGGGGCAGGAAGACTCGGAGGTTCACTCCGAAGTACTCCAGCAGCGCGTCGAGCGATCCCGGGAACCCCATCTCCGAGGCCGACTTGATGGCGCTGTAGTGCGTCTGGGCGATCAGCAGTCGCTGCGCCCTCTCCTCGTTCTCGGCGACCGCCTGCTCCAGGGTCGGAGCGGGCGTCTGGGGAGCGGGCTGAACGATGTCCGAGGCCGCCGGAGCAGGGTCGCTCGGCGGGGTCCAGCCCATGGACACGAGCCAGGCCGACGTGCGAGGGCCGATGGCGGCCTCCACAGGCGCAGCCGACTCGATGACCAAGTCAGTTGGGGTCGACATATCTCTCCTCTCAGGCCCTTGCGGGCATCATGTCGCACGAGCCGTGGCGCGTCCTGACGTAGGACACGACATCGCCGTCCGCCAGGAACATCACGGCCACCCTCGCACACGTCGGGCACATCGCCTTCCGCATGATGGCGAGGACGTCTCCGCTTGGCTTCCGGAACGCCAGCGCGTCCTTGAGCTCGTAGTCGCTGGTGGTCTGGTTGTCCACGGTCCGCTTCGGGAGTGGAGTCTTGGCCACCTCGTCCTTGACCGTGGCGCAGCGCGAGCACGTGCACCCGGCTCGATTGCAGATCTCGTGGCTATCCCCGGCGACGCCGATCCAGCACTCGCCACAGACACCAGAACGGACGGTCTCCGCACGAGCCTCCGCTACTGCCACTCCTTCGGCACCTGCCGGTGCGCCGCCATCAACTGCAGCCGGATCGCCAGCGCCTGTCGCTGCGCCTCCTTCTTCGTGGGATACACCTTCCCCACCGTTCCCCACTGCCATCCGCCCTTCACCTTCCGTACAGGCATCACGGACCTCCGCCGTAGTACCAACCGGGTTGTTCGTGGCCTTATCATACCGGCACGTACCACCCAGGACGTGGCGCGACGGCTCACGGAACACCAGTCCGCTGCCGCACTTCCCGCACAGCTGGACTCCGTCGTCAGCCTTGCGCACGCCCTTCCATCCGCACTTGCCACACTTGATGCGCTCGCACGACCCGCACTCTCTCAGCATTCCGCTCTGCTCCCTCGATATCCGTGGCCCGCCATGGGCCAAACTCACGAGCTCTCCAGGACCGATTCGCCCTGGTTCGCCCTATTCCCCGCCAGCTTCTCAGCCGCTCGCTGCGCCCCGAACCCGTCGCCCCCGACCGAGACACCCCGAGATGGCCCATAACCGACCCATAGCCCAGAGATCTCCCCCGACCGGTCCCCCGGGCCCAACCTGCCCCCGACAGGCCGGCAGAGACGCCTTACAGCGATTCCGTCTCCGAGCGGACAACCTCGCCCTGGACAACGTGGCCTCCACCGGAGGGGGCACCGAAGAACTGGTCGAGCATCTTCATGACCTCCAGCGCATCCCCATCGACAGTCGTCGTCGTGAGCGCGACCTGGAGCGGCTTCTGAACACCAGTGAGAGCCATCTCACGGTCCAGCAGTCGAGTCCAGGTGATGGTCGCCTTGTCGTCTCCCTGCTTGACTCGAGCCCACACAGCCCGCTTGGCTACAGAGATCTGGTCGAGCAGGTGCTGTCGATACGCCTCGGACGTCTCGTCGAGCTGGGGCTTGATCCGCTTCTCGATCCAGCGCCGCACAGTCTCGAAGGCGAGATTGTCGTTGAACTCCTCGTTGATGATCCGCACAGTCTGCTCGAGAGTGTACGAGTCCATCCGGAGCTGCATGGCTCGAGTGGTGACCTGCTCTCGAAACTCCTCTGTGATATCCGTGGGCCTCCCTCTGCCCCGCCTACCTGCTTCCAGCCGCTTGTTCAATCGTGCCACTGCAACTGCACCTCCACTCTATACGATGATCACCCCATAACCATACGCCATCCATCACAAAGCCGTTCTCGACACACCCTCAAACGAATGAATCCCGCCCCTGCTCGGATCCGCACACGCATCCGACACCGCCATCCGTTCTGAGCTCTACCTGCTACTTCTCTCTTCTCCTTCGGATGTTCGGATGAATTGGGAAGAAAGCCCCGTAACGAGGCAAGTAGAAGTAGGCCCTATAGCCCCTATCGAGAAAGGCCCCGAGATATCGAGGAAAAGGTAACGCCTAAGGAGCGTTAAGGGTAAGGTAGCGAAAGTGAAAAGTAGGAGGAGATAGGGAACGCATTCGTCCGTCCGACTCAAAACAACCCTATCTGCGCAGGTCAGGCTCATCGCACCAATGAGACACGCATCCGGTCCGCATTCGGATGCCGGACCCGCTTTTCCCTCCAGTTTTCCCTACAAACATCGACATTCAGCCCAACGCCTCTGAACCCGTTCGCCTCGACAACAGCCATCGATACCCATATCACCAGCACCCACGCTCGACCCCGTTTTCACCACAAAAACCAGCCTGCGATCTCAGACCCAACGCCCGACGCCGGTTTGGGGTATAGTAGACCCAGGGCCAAGCGCCCACCCCGATTTCTCCACCGAGAAAGGCTCAGAATGGCCATCCAGACCGCTAACTCAGACCTCCGAGCCCGCATCCTCTCCGCGCACGGGAAGGTCGCTGCCGGCATCCGCCTCAAGCAGCCCGACCTCGAGCTCCGCGCCCGCCAGGAGCTGGCCCTGGCACAGGCCGAGAACACCATCCTCCTGCACGACGAGTTCCTCACCAACGAGGCGCGCGCCTTCCTGGCTCACCTCCTCATGTCGGCCGACCGCCCCAGCCCCGAGGCCGTGGCGCACACCACCAGGCTCAACGAGGAGGCGCGTACCCTTCGAAGCGCGCACACCCCGGCCGACCTGGTCCAGACGCCGGTCTTCTCCAGCCCCACCAGCAACGAGCCCGAGGACGAGGACGACAACAACCCCGAGCTGGACATCTACGACCCCGAGATGGAGTTCGAGGAGGAAGAGGACTACGACGAGGCCGACTACGACCTCTGACAGCCCACCCGCACAACACAAGCAAGGAGGAGCGTTGGCAATCGAGCCAACTCGCCGTCGGCGTAAGCTCGTCGGTGCAGCCAGCAAGTACCAGCCTGGCGTCCAGCGCGAGAAGTACTCCCCCAGCCCGAAGCCGTCGGACGAGTGCCGGTGCACCCGCGCCACGGCAGCGAAGCCCTCCATCGGAGAGCTGACCCACCTGTACCCGTACTACGATGCGGACGAGAAGCGGCTGTTCTCGCGCTTCCGCTACAAGGTCACCAGTGCGGGCTCCAGCGAGGGCGACAAGACCTTCCGGTACTGCCAGCACTACGACCGGACCAATCCGCAGCACGTCGCGCTGCTGTACGGCCTCCACCGCGTCAAGGAGGCTGTCCGGAACGACGTCCCGGCGACCTTCCTCACGGAGGGGGAGAACGACGATGAGGCAGCCTGGGCGCTGGAGGATGCGTACGCTACAACGACGCACCTCGGCACCCGGTTCCCCATCGAGGCTGCCGAGCACTTCCGTGGATACCAGGGCACGGTGTACATCATCGTGGACCGGGACCACCTGAACCCCGACCACCAGGCCCGGTTCAACCACGAGAACCCCGACAAGCGGATGGACTACCCCGGCGCGGCTGCCGCCCTCCGCAAGCGGCGCGCGCTCACCAGCGTTGGCGTCCGCTGCTTCTTCCGCGAGGCCCGCGTCGGCAAGGACCTGCGCGACCACCTGGAGGCGGGCAAGAAGCTCTCCGAGCTCCGCAAGGTCTCGCTGGAAGAGATCAAGGCGCGGGCTCCCAAGGAGGCTGCCAGCAAGACCTCTGCGACGATGCGCCTGTCCGAGTCGGACAAGCCAGAGGGCCCCGGCATGGCCAACTTCGTCCGGGCGCTGGAGGCCAAGGGATTCTTCCTCGAGAAGATCGGCCCGACGCGCTACAAGACGAACTGCCCGCACCCCGACCACGACGACAACAACCCCAGCTTCGAGTTCGAGCAGGGAGCCAAGGGTGTCGTGGCGACGTGCGAGTCCAACGACTGCACCGTCGGCAAGGGCATGGGCGAGATCTGCAAGAGCCTGGGCATCCGCCTCCAGGACATCTTCGACAACACCAAGGCCAAGCCCAAGGCAGGAGGCGACGGAGCCAAGCTGGACCTCGTGGGCTCCGAGCAGTACTGCCCCGACCCGTCCGACCCGATGATGGTCGCGCGCCACATCCAGGACGAGTGGGTGCACCCGGAGGACGACTCTGTCGGCATCCTGTTCACGGGTGAGGAGCTGTGGGTCCACGACAACAATCGCTGGACCTTCGTCTCGGACGGCCAGATCCGCTCGCGCCTGTACCGGCGCATGGACACCGAGATGACACTGAAGCTCCGCAACGAGGAGTGGGTGCCGGTCCGCTGGGCTCCGAGCCCTGCCAAGATCGGGGCTCTGCTGGACGCGGTGCGAGCCGTCAACTACAGCGGGCCGCTCCCTGAGCCCGGCACCTGGATGTCGCCGCCGGAGTACCCCACCCGGCACGTGGCGCTGTCCAACGGGCTGTTCGACATCGAACGCCGGGAGCTGCGGGCCCACACGCCACGTTTCTTCAACACGTGGTCGCTGCCGTTCGGCTACGAGGCCAGCGCCGAGTGCCCCACCTGGATGGGCTTCCTGGAGGAGGTGTTCGAGGGCGACCCGGAGTCCATCAGGTCGCTCCAGCAGTGGTTCGGATACCTCATCTCTGGCCGCACTGACCTGGAGAAGGTGCTGGCCGTCGTTGGGCCGACCCGCTCCGGCAAGGGCACCATCGTGGAGATGTTGGAGCAGGTCATGGGCGTGAACTCCTACGCCTCCTTCACGCTCCGGAGTCTGGTGACAGAGTTCGGCCTCCAGAACACGCTCGGCAAGTCGGTCATGATCGCGCCCGACCTCCGCAACTCCCTGCGAGCGGACGAGATGCAGACCGCCATCGAGCTGCTCCTGCGCATCTCGGCCAACGACCAGGTCCGGGTCAACCGCAAGAACATGAAGCCGCTCGACACCAAGCTCGGTGTGCGCATCGTGATGATGTCCAACGAGCTGCCCGCGTTCATGGACTCCTCCAACGCCATGAACTCGCGCATCATCATGCTCAAGATGCGGAAGTCGTTCCTGGGACGCGAGGACGAGACCCTGAAGCGTCGCCTGCGCACCGAGGTCCAGGGGGTGTTCAACTGGGCTCTGAAGGGCCTGGAGGACCTCACCGAGGCGGGCCGGTTCATCCAGCCGTCCAGCGCTCAGAACTACATCGACACCATGGACGAGGGTGCGAGCCCGCACGAGCAGTTCCTGACCGCAGCCTGCGATGTCGGCCCGGTCGGCGACCCCAACTTCTGGTGCTACCACCCGGAGCTGGTGCAGATGTGGAAGTCGTACTGCGACGCCAACGACATGAAGCCCGGCAACCCCAACTGGCTGCCGCGCAAGCTCGCGCCGGTCGTCACTCGGCTCGGAGGAGAGCTCGGCAAGGGCTCCCACATCGACGAGCACGGCACCAGCTTCCGAACCATCACTGGAATCCGCATCAAGGAGTCCAGCGGCCCCAAGGAGAAGATCCTGTGAGTAGCAAACCGACCGACAACAGCCACAACATCGTTCCGCTGACCTTCCCTGTCACGGGCGACAAGGTGCGCATCGTGGAGATCGATGGAGATCCCTGGTTCGTAGCGGCCGATCTGTGCCGAGAGATCGGGCTTACCCAGGTAGCCCAGGCCGTCCGTCAGAACGTCGTCGGGGGTAGTTCTACTAAAACCACCCTTCAGACCGAGGGCGGCCCTCAGAGCATGATCCTGGTCAATGAGGCCGGCATGTACGAGCTCGTGATCTCGAGCAGGAAGCCTGGTGCCAAGATCTTCCGAACCTGGATCTTCAACGAAGTCATCCCGACGATCCGCAAGACTGGCTTCTATGAGACCCCTGAGCACCGCGAGTCCAAGGTGATGGAGCTCCTTGAAGCAGGTGACGAGGGATATCGGCGCATCGAGTGGGCCAAGCAGAATGGCGAGATCCCTTCTTGGGTGGCGCAGCAGTTCGCTGATAGCCAGGGGCTGCTGACTGATGCCCTGGGCTTCCCGGCGGTGCTCACGACGTCGGGGCAGATCGACGACGACAACGGGGTCGAAGCCGATCGCAACGTCCGATTCATCAACGGCCAGCAGCGCTCCATGATCTATAAGAAGGCGACTGGTCGCCTGCCGCTTAAGGCTCCAACGTTCCGACGCGGTAGGTACCGCATCGTGAACCACTTCCCCAAGAACCAGGCCAAGCAGATCGACGGCTTCATGGACCGCACCCCAAAGGAGATCGCCAAGTGACCGGCGAAGAGAAGACCAAGGTGATCCTGCGCGGGCTCACGCCGCAGCGCCGCGCCGTCCTGGTGAAGGAGCTCCGGGCCGCGCGGGACAAGGTGATGGACATCGAGGCAGAGCTGACCGTGGCGCTGGGCATCAACAAGCTGCCAGGCGGAGTGGAGCGGTTCGACCGGGCCAACGCCGCTCTCACCGTGATGGCGCTCAACCTGGCCGATGGCACCAATGAGCAGACTGACTGACCACCAGTGCCGGTGGTGTCCCTGGGACTGCCCGAGCCCAGAGACGGCTCCCTGCCGAGAGACGGATCACACGCCCATGGCGGCGGAGCCATGCGACTTCCCGCCTGGCCCTCTGCCCACCGAGGGCTCCGAGATCGCCAAGATCATGCAGGGGCGCAGCAAGGCCCGACGCAAGACCAAGACCGCCAGAGTCATCCGCGACCTGTCCGACTGGGAGGATCAGTGACCTACAACTCGCCCAAGGGTGAGCATGCCGGCAAGCCCGGCGCCAATGCCAAGCACGAGGTGTTCGTGGTGCTGCCGGACGTGGCCCGGCCCAACGCCACGGGAACCGAACGGGTCGTGCCGGACTTCGAGTGGGAGCGCCCGGCAATCCGCAGCAACCGACAGGCCCGACGCTCCAAGGTGGCGCGGCGCGGCCGGAGCAGGAGGAAGTGATGGGACAGGATCCGAGCCGCCCGTACGTGCCCAGGGCCACCGGACAGATGCTCTCGACCAGAGAGCGCAAGGTGATCATTGGGTTCGCCCAGGGCAAGACGGCCAACCAGATCGCAGCCGAGCTGTTCGTCCACAACAGCACGGTCAAGCTGGCGCTGCGACACGCGGGTGACCGACTGGGCCTCCAGCCCAACCAGCGCGGAGCCATCCGGGTGCTCGTGGCCTGCCTGCAGCAGCGATGGCTGTCGCTGGACGACATCCCGCGCAACGACCAGTAGCAACAACAGCGGCCCGGTACCCACCCAAGGGGTACCGGGCCGCAGCGCGCCGACTAGCAGCCGACCGCCAGACCAGCCGGGTGCGCAGCGCCACCACAGTCGAGGCAGACGTGCGACAGGCAGTAGCAGCCGGACGGCAGCATGGCGCAGTCGGGGCAGGACGCCAGGCGCAGCGCGGACGCCGCGACCCAGAGGCGCAGGGCGGCGAGGGCGACGAGGTAGTACACAGTGACCTCCATGGGGTCTAGTTGGTGTCCCAAGTCTACCCCATGGAGGTCCAGTCCGCTACTACCGGGTGCCCCACTGCCCCTCGGCGCGCAGCCGGGCGACGATTGCCGGCAGCTTGTCCACACAGTCGCGCAGCTGGGCCGTCGGCAGGGCCTCGTACCGGGCCACCGTGTCCGCGTCGCCGGGGTGGCCCAGGATGGCCGCCACCTGCTGGGCCATGTCGTGCTTGGTCATGTGTCCTCCTCATGGGACTGGCGGGACCTCCCCGCCTACACACAAGTCTACTGCGTGTCGACACACCGAAACTACCCTCAATTTTGGACTCAGGTTCACAGCCGGCATGCGATTGGTTCGTGCACGAGCGACCCAGAAAAAAGATGGACTGGGCTCAGACTGGAGGTAGTGAAACTGGACAAACTCGAGTATACTTAAACTACAAGGACAACGAAGGGCTTGGAAATGGACCTCACCGCTCGTATTCAGAAGGACTCCCCCACCGCGACTCCGACCGGCCGCGTCGCCGGTGCCTGGGTCGAGTTCTACGCGCCGGACCCGGAGTGGGGCGGCTACTCCTTCTGGGCCCGGCCGGACGGGGCCGACTACGTCCACGTCGACCCGCTGGACCCGGAGTCGGGCGACCCCGACTCGGACTACCTCGACGCCGCCCTGCTGCTGGACTTCCTCCCGCCCGGCTCCGACCTCTAGTCGCCGCCGCCCGGCTGCCCCTCGGGGTGGCCGGGCGCACCGGAGTCCGATTGGTTCGTGCACGGTGCATAGTAGCGGAAACTCGAGAACTGGAGTATAGTAGTTCTCAGGAGGTCGGAGAGAGGCTCCGACCCCGAGGCCCCAAGGAGGCCAAGATGGAGACCATCGGCATCGAGTCCCAGCCCGCTCCCTGCCCGCCCCACCAGCCCGGCTCGTCCGGCCCGTGGAAGAACCGCTGCGTCAAGTGCGGGAGCCCCTGCTAACTAGCTCCACCGGGGCCGCTCAGACCGGGCGGCCCCGGCCCTTCCAGGCCCCAAGGAGGCCAGCATGAACAGCACCACCGTCGTCGAGGACGCCAAGAACAAGGCGCGGGAGCTCGCGCCGCTGAGCAACGCCGCGCTGGGCGTGGCCATGGCGGACTACTGGGAGGACATCTACTGGCTTGCCGGCAACCTCGGATACGGCGAGCTCATGAAGACCCACTTCGCCGAGCTGGCCCTGGCCACCGTGCGCAGCGAGCTGGAGCTGTAAAGAATCTTCATCCAGTACTCCAGTGGAGGTAGCGAGACTGCCTCCACTGGAGTATAGTTGTTCTCAGGACAAGACGAGGCCCCAAGGAGGCCAGCATGAACGAGAACGACCAGGAGCTGCTCGACCGCCTGACCCTGACCATGGAGACGGGCGGCTCGCTGAGCCTGACCGGCCGGAAGCGCGGTCCCTGGCGGGAGGTCCTGGAGTTCGTCCCCTCTGAGGGCCAGGCCTACGCCTACTGGGCCCGCATGGACGACGAGTGGCACACCGGACACCGGGTGTGCGCCCACCCAGACACGGACCCCAGCGAGCTGGACCTGGACCTGTACCACCTGACCCAGTTCGACGAGTAGCCGTGGCCGCCGGGCCCCGCACAACCGGGGCCCGGCTCCAGCTTTACTTCTCCAGTGGACTGGAGTATAGTAGTTCTCAGGAGGGAGCGCCGCTCCCGACAAGCCCCAAGGAGGCTATCATGCAGAAGAACACCCGCATCGTCGTCCGCAACCTCGGCAACGGCTGGGCCCGCGTGACCATCGACAACGAGACCCGCCGGATGCGCAACAGCGAGGACATCCTGGTGAAGGTGGCCGACCAGGCCCGCGCCAAGGGTGCCCAGGGCGTCAGCTGGGGCGCGACCTCCCACCTCCAGTGGGTCGGCTTCACCTTCTAGTCTGACCGGCGGGCCGCTCCCCAACCGGGGCGGCCCGCTCCCTCCCCTCTCACCACCTAGGCCCCATGGAGGCCCTGCAATGGCTCACATCGACGACGCTCAGAACTCCCGCCGGACCCTGGAGGAGTGGCTGTCCCGCAAGCCGGTCATCTGCGGCCGGTGCGGCAACACCGCCCCGATGGGCCTGACCCGGATCGTGGAGGAGCCCATCGAGCGTACCGGGCCGGTCTTCTACGGCCAGGCCACGGTCAAGGAGATCCGCGTCTGCGGCAACTGCTGACGCTGCGCCTAGGAGGCCCGTGCCGGCAAGTCCGGTGCGGGCCTCTGCAGTTGCCGGCAAAGAAGTTTGCTGGAGAGGGTTTTGAGCCCGGCTCGAGTAGGGTAAACTGTAGTTAGCGGCAAGGAGCCGCGAAGCCCCAAGGAGGCTACCATGTTCGACCTGATGAAGATCCTGACCAGCGAGGCGACCAGCGCGGAGGCGGCGGTCGAGACCGCGAAGAAGGGCTTCGCGGAGATGCTCCAGCGGCCCGAGGTCGTGACCGCGTCCCAGATGGAGGCGCTGGCGTACGCGCAGGCGTACTGCTCCGAGGTCATGGTGTTCTGGATCACCGCGAAGAAGTACGAGGCGGACCGAGCGGTCCAGCTGACGAAGCTCCAGGCGCGGTACCGCTCGCTGGTCGAGAACCTGGCGGAGGACTACGGGATGTGCAGCACGAGCCCGTGGGCGAACGCGGTGGACCTGACCCGCCGGAAGGCGCGCGTCAACCTGATGCACAAGCTGGGAGGGATCCTGAGCTAGTCCGCAAGCCACACCGAGAGCCCGGCCCCGTCCCAGGGAGCCGGGCTCTCTCGCGTTCCGGCCTCAACGTGGCCCAGGGCGGCCCCATAGCCGACAGCCGGGCCGCTCCGGCTCCCCCGCGCCCAGCCCGCCAGCGCGCTCCCGCGAGAGGGCCCTCGCTGGGCCGAGCCGGGCTGCGCCTCACATTTCCTGAGGTGGTCTTGGCCGGCGACAGATTCGCCCGATTCGCCCGATTCGCGTCGCACTCATGCCGGCCTCAGGCTTCGAAACTTCTTCAAAAAACTTTCGAGAAGTTCTCACTCAGCCTGACCTGCGCAGATGTCACGAATGACCAGGTAGATGGGTAGTTGCCTTCCAGCCGGAACTGGCGCATGATTAGTCCTGCAAGCGAGGGCGGCGAGCGAAGCTCCCGGGACGGCGACTCCAGCCGACGGTCGAGGCTCCACCCGAAGAAGCGAGCGACGAGAACCAGGGCCATGCGGAAGGTCCGAAGCAGTATTGCACTCCGGAGACTGGGCACCGACCCACCACAAGAAAACGGTAGCGGAAGTGAGTAGCTCACAACTCCTCGGGGACGGACGCGGGACAGGCTAGGGAGACACGGAACCAGCCATCCTGTGCGAGAACATCCGAGAGGTCGGGAACGAGCCAAAGCCAAGCGGAAGGGCGGAGCGGATGGTAGGTCCCACCGACGCCCTGCACAACCAACAAAGGCGAAACTCGCCGGGCCCACCAGCTCGGCGAGTCGACCGGTGGACGCCGGTCCTGAAGAGCCTCTGGAGGCTAGCATGAAGTTCCGAATCGGCGGCATCACCAGCGCGGGTCTGCCCAAGCGGATCCCCAACGCAAGCGAGCCGCCAAACGCGTCCGAGGGCCGGGCCAAGGCCAAGGCGGCCCACAAGGCCAAGAGCCGGGAGCGTGGCAACGACCCCGCGCCCAACGTGGACGAGGGCCTGATCTACCGGATCGGCACCAACGGTCCGGACCAGATCGACATCTGATCCGCCGAGCCGGGGAGCCCAGCGCTCCCCGGCTCAACTCCAGACTTTACTTCTCCACTGGAGTAGGGTAAAGTTCTACTTAAGCGAGAACAACGAAGCCCCAAGGAGGCTACCATGACCAGCAAGTCTAACTTCGAAGCCCGCGCCGCCGCCCAGCCGACCGACCTGCACCGCGCATTCGCCGAGTGGATCTACGTCCAGACCGGCGTCAAGGTCGACGTCAAGGCCGTCCAGCTGGCCACCACCCTGCGCCACGACTTCCAGAAGTCCGAGGAGAACCAGAAGGCTCTCGCCGCCCGTAAGGCCGTCGCCGCCAAGGCCAAGAAGGCCGCCGCCGCCAAGAAGGCCGCGAAGCTCCAGGAGAAGCTGGCCGAGGTCGCCGCCGAGACCAAGACCGAGGAGGTCGTCGACGAGGGCACCGCGATCTACCGCGCGGCCTTCGAGAAGGCTCGGGCCCTGGGCGAGGACCACGGCGAGGCGGCCCGCCAGGGTGGCGAGGCCCGCGCCGCCTGGGAGCGCGAGCAGGAGGGCATCCGCAACGCCGCCAAGGAGAAGGTCACCATCGTCTACGGATCGGGCGAGCCCCAGGTCCACAAGGCTGGCTGCGCCGACCTCAAGAAGCTGACCAGCCGCCAGGGCTACACCCGGGAGACCCGGATGGTCGCCAGCCACACCGAGATCACCGAGATCATCTACTCCGACATGATCGACTCGGGCGAGAGCAGCCTGGAGGACAACTACATGGCCTACTCGGTCAAGCCCTGCTGCCCCAAGCTCGACGCCTGACCCAGGACGAAACGGCCCGGACTCCCCAGCCAGGGGAGGACGGGCCGTCTGCGGCTAGACGGCCGTACTGACGAGTCCCGCAAGGAGGACAGGATGCCCCAACGCCTGATCGAGACGCACGAGGTCTACGAGATGGCCGTGGCGCTGGTGAAGCTCAAGGAGGGCCCGCGTACGGTGGCTATGGAGGAGGCCAAGCAGCGGGTGCTCAAGGACCAGGAGATGCCTCTGCTCAACGCCATCATGGTTGCCTGTCAGGACATCGAGATCGGCCGGACGCCCTGCCTGGACGCGGTCTGATGGAGGACGACGAGCGCGAGCTCATGGACGACGACCGGTGCGAGCTCTGCGGCGAGGACGCGGACGACGACACCGGCTTCTTCACCGCCCCTGGTGAACTGGTATGGGCGCACAGCAGCTGCGCCGAAGACGCGGGCCTGGAGCTCGCTTAGTCCCCGAGGAGGACGCATGACCACCAACGACCGCACCGAGGTCTTCAACTACTTCGCCAACTGCCGCTCCCAGGTGAAGCTCTCCACCTTCGCCCTGTTCAACGGCATCGTCAACCACGACTACGTCGTCGTGCACGCTGCGCCTCCCCGCGTGGTGAAGGAGATCATCGGCTGCATGACCATGGTGCAGCTCAAGGAGGACGGCCTGTACATCCCGCTCACCCCGAAGTCCTAGGACGAAACCGGGCCTGGCCCGGTCGGGCGCTGCATGGCGCTCCTGATGAGTCCCGACAGAGGAGAGACAGTGGACATCACCCCGCTCGAGATGGAAATCGTCGAGGCCGACAAGGACGAGCTCTACGAGGTCCTCACGAGGGACAAGACCAAGGCGTTCTTCAACACCGGCGAGCGTGGCCACTGGGCCATCCTGCTGATGATCAAGACCATGGAGCAGGACGTGCCGGAGCGCTGGCACATCTGGGGTACCAAGATCCAGGTCGCCATCCGCATGCACCACGTGTCCAAGCGCGACTCGGAGCAGGGCGTCATCTCGGACGAGCAGCTCAACCTCTGGGAGCGAGGCGACAGCAACGGCGCTCGCCGGGCCGCTCCCTTCCTGCGAGAGCTGCAGCCGGCAGAGAGACCTCTCGCTGTGGCCGAGGCCAACACCCGGATGGGCATGCACGGCGGCTGGAACTTCTCCGGCTCCGTCTGGGAGGCGGTCAAGTCGATCAAGGAGGGCAGGGGCACGCCGTGCCTCGACGCCAACCGGGAGATGCTGGAGGCCGAGCACAAGGTCGAGCGCATCAGCTAGGACGAAACGGGCTCCGGCCCGTCGGGTGCTGGATGGCACCCCTGACGAGTCCCCATCAGGAGGGCATATGGTAAGGATGGAGAACCGAATCTGGGTTCTCAAGAGGCTGCTCCCCCGCTTCAATGGCGAGAGCCTGGGGGAGACCGAAACAACAATCCTCGCATCCTTCGAGAACCTCGAGAGCGCGGACAAGTTCGAGGAGTTCATCCGGGAGGACATCCCGGTGCGCTCGTGCCTGGAGATCGCGCGTCAATCCGACGCCGATGGCCAGGTGCATATCCGATTCACCCTGCAGTAAGCCCCGAAAGGAGGGCACCATGTTTGACAAGGACCGTGGCGCTCACGTCACGTTCAACGCCCCGGTGCTGCCGGTCTCGCTCGACCCCGAGACATTCGAGGAGCACCTGGACTTCGCCACCTGGTACACGGTGATCAGCTCCACCCGGCGCACCGACCGCGTCCGACAGCTGGTCCGCCGCGACCTGGCCAAGTACTCGCTCATGGAGCTGCGCGCCATCTTCCTGTTCGCCGTCAAGGAGCGCGAGCTGGAGAACGCCAAGGGCGAGATGCTCAACCCCATCGAGCGTGCCGGCATCTGGCAGGAGCTCTACGAGGCCGACCTGACCAACTGGACGTCGGACTTCTCCGAGCCGCCCTTGGCCCGCCCCATCGCCACGGAGACCAGCCTCTCCGTCGTGTACCCGAACAACTAGTCCTGTAGGAGGACATCATGGCCAAGCGAGTCATCCGCCCGTACGTCGCCGACTTCCTCATCAAGCACGTGGGGCAGGTCGTCACTCTCCAGCAGATCACCAAGGGCATGCCGGCAGGCACCAGCCCCGAAGCGGTGCAGACCTGCGTCCGCAACCTGATCATCGCCGGTGACCTGGAGATCACGGTCATCGCCCGAGGCAAGAGCTGGCGACTGGAGTCGCTGGAGCGCCCCGACCTGGTTGAGTCCGCTGCGCCCGTCCAGGAGCAGGACGGAGCGCTCTGCTCCATCTCGCTCGTGGGCACCATGTCGGACGGCACCCTCGTCGTCAAGGACGAGGACGGCAGGCTGTACCGCCTGATCGCCCTCTAGCAGCCCGCGACAGGCCACGTAGACCCAACGAGAGCCCGGCTGAGCCAACCGCCCAGCCGGGCCCTCGCCGCTCAGCGAGACGGCCGCCTACGGCTTCTCGGATTTCCTCAGGAAACGTGGCGTCGGCCGGGCTCGACAGGGCTCATGCCGGCGTCGAGTCCGCCGCCCGGTTCGCCCGATTCCAGGGTGAATCGCCGTTGACGACATGATTCGCGTCGCACTCATGCCGGCCTCAGCTTTCAAAAAAACTTTGGAAAAGTTTTGCAGAGTATGCATAGCCTCTCACCTGCGCAAACACCGCGTTCCCTGAGGTAGATCGGTAGTTGTCTTCCTCACGGAATCAGGGCATAGTTCTACTCGTAAGCGAGCAGGGCGAAGGAGCGACTCCCCGAATGGCCGGTCTGGCCGAGGGTTGAGACGAAGCTCCGGCCCCGAGACCGCGAGCAACAGATGTGGGCCATGCGAGAGGTCCTTAGCAGCAAATGCAGACTCGGAGACAGGGCACCGCCCTCCACAAGAAAACGGTAGCTACGGCGCAGGCACTGGACTCCTCGGGGACGGACGCTGCGCGGTCAGGGAGATACGGAACCGGCCGCGCGGACGAGAGAACATCCGAGAGGTACTGAGGCGGCACGCCAAGGCAACGTGAAGCTGCAGATCGCAGCTGACGAATCAGGAACAGAACAACCAAGGACGAAACCTCCTGCCGGCCTCAACGTCGGCGGGAGGTCCGCCGGTGGATGCCGGTGCCGATGAGTCCCTGAAGGGGAGGACAACATGTCCGAGAACACCACGACCAACGCCAAGACCTTCGCCGAGCGTGCGGCGACGGACCCGACGGCGCTCCACAAGGCGTTCGCCGAGTGGATCAAGGCGAACACGGGCTACGACGCGGACCTCAAGACGGTCCAGATCGTCTGCGCGATGCGGATGGACTTCCAGCGCAGCGAGGAGAACCAGAACTCGCTGAAGGCGCGCAAGGAGGAGGCCGCCAAGGCCAAGGCCGAGGCCGCCGCCAAGAAGAAGGCGAAGCTGCTCGCCGAGCTCGCCAAGCTGGAGGCCGACGCCAAGGCGGAGACCCAGACTGAGGCTCCGGCCGCCGAGGAGCCCGCCAAGGCCACCGAGGAGGTCAAGGGCGAGAGCCCGGAGGCACCCGAGGACCCGGCTCAGCCGGACGCCCCGCAGGCCCCGGAGACCCCCTCCGAGCCCGCCGAGGAGCCCAAGCGTCCGGTTCGCCGCCGCCGGGCCGCCAGGGCGGCTGAGTAACACTCAAGACGGGCCCCGGCTCGGAGTGACGACAGCCTCCACCTCCGAGCCGGGCGCTCCACAACTCCCGACCGACGGGTCGGGTCGCTGGCATCCGTAAGGATGGGCACGAGAAAGCAGGCTTCCGCGAATGCCTCCTAGGGGCATGGTCGTCCTCCAGGTTATCCCTGGTCTCGCTGCGCATCACGAGAAGGCCCAGCAGGGCCGCGCCGATGTGCTCAATGCCCGGCGCGGCCCACTCCAGGACGAAACGCTCGGCTGCCGGCTGAGCGTCCGCCACTGCACGGTGGCGCTGATGAGTCCCCAGGAGGACATGATGGCTGCTGTTCCGTTCGCCGAGCTGGAGCGCAAGTCGGGCGACCTGTACGTCATCCAGGTGCCCAACGGCACGCTCTACATCGCTGAGGCGATCGAGAAGGTGGGCAACCACTACCGGGCCTACTTCCGGTTCATGGAGAACAACATCCCGTTCGACTCCTCGGTCAACTGCACCGTGGCCGAGATCAAGCAGGTGATCCGCAACGGGATCGCGATCTGGTTCAACCGGGGCTGACGCCCCACCAAGGACGAAACGCCCGCAAGGGCGTCCGGCGCTGGATGGCGCTGCTGACGAGTCCCCAAGGAGGACCCATGGCCCAGCGAGGCTACGTGATCTGCTCGGTCGACGAGAAGACCGGTCAGGTCCAGGTGCAGGCGATCGTGACCGAGCCCAAGGACGGGCTCAACCCCAAGGAGCGCGCGGCCGACATCGCCGAGCGTCTGGCGCTGGTGCCCGGCCAGAACCCCGACCTGAAGTTCTTCGTGGCGGAGGCCGACGCCAACGCCACCAACTGGCAGATGGGGCTGCTGGAGAACCTGGGCGAGCAGAATGGAGACGACTTCGTCAACGCGGCGCTGCTCACGCTCAACCGGCTGGGCGTCGTCCAGATCCCGCAGTGGCTCTCCACCATCTGGGTGACCGAGGAGCTCCGCACCCGCCACAACATCCGCACGAGGATGGAGCCGGGCAGCCGCCTCCTCCGAATCGACACGTACATCCCGCGCCAGAACCAGGGTCCGTCCGAGGACGACGGCTTCCAGGAGACGCGCGGCCTCGACTGACCACACCAGATCGAAACGCCCTTCGGGGCGTCCAGGCGTACGGTGCGCCTGCTGAGGAGATCGTGGAGAGCACATGAACCTGCCCGACCTGGTAGAACGACTCAACGCAGTCATGGAGGAGCTTGAGAATGCTGGTCAGAACCCGGCTGATGTCGAGGTGATGACCGGCGCTCAGCCGACCTATCCGATCGCCGGGGCGATCCTCGGTGTTGTCAACGGAGACGAGCTGGAGCTCACCGAGAGCCCGCTCACGCGCAACACGGTCTGGCTGCCGACGGAGTTCGTCAGCGGACACGGCGCTCGCTCGCCCTACGCTCCGCGTGCCCTCTGGGACATGGTCTGATGGACGACGAGAAGATGCGCCGGGAGCGCAGGTACGAGATCTACGCGATGATCCTGCTCGGCGGGTTCGCACTGTTCTCCATCGGAGTGGCTCTGCTCCTCGCAGCAAGCCTGCTCGACTGACCTCAAGCCAGGACGAAACGTCGCGGCCAGCGACGTCCAGGGGTAAGGTGCCCCTGCTGAAGAGTCCTTGAGGAGACTCCAACTATGACCCCCAACCCGATGCTCGGGAAGATCCAGGCCCTGATCGCCAAGGCCGACAGCACGGACAGCCCGCAGGAGCGCGAGGCGCTGCTGGCCAAGGCCGACGAGCTGATGCAGAAGTACGCGATCGACGCGGCCATGCTGTCCGCCGCCAAGAAGCTCAACGGCGGCAAGATGGAGGAGCCGATCAAGGACCTCTTCCAGTTCGGCCAGTCCGGCGAGGACATGCTCAGCCAGTGGTACAACCTCGCCATCGCGGTGGCCGAGCACTTCGACTGCCGGTTCATGGGCTGGTCCAACGGGCACGGCTACATGGTCGGCTTCCCGTCCAACATCGAGATGGCGCAGATGCTCTACACGAGCCTGCACCTGCACGCCCTGTCCAAGCTGGACCCGAGCCCGAACAAGGACCTCTCGTTCGAGCAGAACGTCCACGAGCTCCACGAGGCCGGTCTCCGCTGGCGGGACATCGCCCATCAGATGGACAAGGCCTGGCACGAGGCCTCCGAGCTCGGCATCCCGCTGGACAAGAGCTGGAAGCTGATCTCCTGGGACGAGAAGAAGAAGGACGGAGGCCGCCTCATCCGGGCCGCCAAGGCGTGGGCGAAGGCCATCGGAGAGCCCTACATCGCCACCTCCTCGCCGATTACCTTCCGCCGAAGCTACGCGCAGGGCTTCCTCAACGAGGTTCGCGACCGCTTCTCCATCCTCAAGTCGTACAAGGAGCAGCAGGTCGAGGCGACCGCCGGTGCGGCCCTGGTCTTGTTCGACCGGAGCAAGCTCGTGGACGCGCTCTTCGACGAGGTCCGTGGCGGACAGAAGGACCGCAAGAGCCGCGTCAAGGTGCAGTACGACGCCTACGAGCGTGGCCGCGCCGAGGGCCGGAAGGCCGACCTGGGGCAGACCCGCGTCGGTGCCGGCAGGAAGGGGATCGAGGGATGAAGTGTGGTGCCTGCAAGGAGGACCACGACACCGTGGAGGAGGTGCGAGGCTGCTTCGGCGTACCCGCCACGGTCTCGTCGGCCCCGGCCACGGTGTCCCCGAAGCAGCGCTCCCTGGCTCACGCCCTGGCCCGCGAGCGGATGCCGCTCGAATGGGTGGGCGACTGCTCGGACGAGGCCTACCACAACAACATCGAGGCGATGCAGCTGCCGGACCTCCGCCAGTTCATCAACCAGATGCTGGAGCAGCCGTACATCAAGGAGGACGCCAAGCCGCTCTTCGCTCAGCTGGAGAACGGCCGCTACGCCCTGGAGCGCGATGGAGACATCCGCTTCTACCGCGTGGGAGGCACGGCTGTCCGGAAGCTCTACCAGCTCATCGGGGCTCCGGGCGACTTCCGAGAGCAGCGTATCTACCGGCCGGTCAAGATCCTCAACGGGATCCTGGTGGACCGCGTGGCTGCGCTGGCCCTGTACGGCATCAACGTCGGCCGGTGCGGTCGCTGTGGATCGCCGCTTACCCAGAAGCACACCAGGGAGCGCGGCATCGGCGACGACTGCTACGCCAAGACGATGGGAGGCTGACGATGCCCGACTTCATCGTCACCATCAAGATGTCCAAGGACCCCAACCACGACCCCAAGAACAAGATCACGGGTGAGTGCCCCTCCACGGGAATGGAGTGCACGGACACCACCGGGGAGCACCACAGCTTCCTGCACCAGGCCGGGAGTGCCGAGGAGATCCGCACCGGGCTCCAGGCTCTCGGAGTGCACGTCACGCGGATCGAGATGGTCAGCGGAGCCTTCGGCCCCGTAAGCCCGCGTAACTGATCGGCGCAACCGCGTCGGACAAAGGTACTCGGAACGGGCCCGCGAGCCGCCTACGACCCCGTAGAATCGGTTTTCGGGCCCGTGTCCGAGGCATCATCGGCTCGGAGGCCGACATGAAGTGGAACGACCTGCCCGACGGAGCGACGCTCTCGATGTCCAAGGAGGACGCGATGTCGCTACGGGGCGGTGGCCCGCGCACCTTCGTCGCGGGCATGATCTGCGGCGGCATACTGCTCATCGGGCTGCAGAGCTGCGGAGCGGACGACCACAAGACGCCGCCCAAGCCCCGGCCCAGCAAGACCGCGACCGTCAAGCAGGGCGCATCGTGAGCTGGCTCCGGCGCAAGCCGAAGCTCAAGGGATACTTCTGGGTGATGGTGGTCCTGCTTCGCCAGGATCCGTTCGAGACTCGGCTGATCTACGGCCTGACCCACGCCAAGCCGGGCGAGAGCGCGATGGGTGTGTTCAACACCGCCAGGCAGCAGCTGGAGGAGAAGCACAAGGGCCTCTCCGGATGTCCGATGCTCAGCTTCACCATCGTCCCCAACGACCTGTAACTACAACCAAGAGAGTGAGTCCCGCACCAATGTTCAACATCGGACTCGTCGGCATCCTGATCGTCCTCGGCCAGATCCTGGTCGGTGTCGTCGGTGGCTCCGCCGCGCTCTGGGTCCAGCGCCGGTACTTCCTGTTCGAGGAGGAGGACCAGTCGTTCGCCATCCCGACCACCGTGGCTGTGTTCGGCTGCCTCGCCTACTTCTGGGTGGTGATCTCCGGTGGATTCCAGTAGAGCCGACTGGTCCGAGGTGTGGCTAGACGTGGCCGCAGCCGTCGCCAAGCGCAGTTCCTGCAGGCGCTCCAAGGTCGGGGCGGTCCTCGTGTTCATGAACGAGGACACCTACGTTGGCTACAACGGCCCGCGCAAGGGCGAGCTCAACTGCGACCAGGGCGGCTGCCCGCGCGGGCTCAAGAGCTTCGAGGAGCTTCCGAGCGCCTCGTCGTTCTCCGGAGAGGGCAAGTGCACGGCGGTCCACGCCGAGATGAACGCGCTGCTCAAGTTCCAGCACTCGCACCAGACGGTCCATGCGCAGGTCCGGCGGCTGATACTGAGCCACTCGGTGCTGTACACCACGCGTGAGCCCTGCGAGGACTGCTGGTATCACATCAAGCGCGCGAGCATGACCGCCGCCCAAGTCGTCTGGCCGGGCAAGTGAGCGGCCCAACCGTCCGCGTCGAGCTCAGCGAGAAGGGCGACCGCATCGTCTTGCGATCCCCGTTCTTCGCTGGCGTCGCGGAGATGTGCAAGGACATCCCGGGGGCCAACTGGTCCAAGAGCCAGAACTGCTGGACCTACCCGGTATCGCTGCGCACCTGCCGGCACCTGCGCCACGTCTTCACCGACATGCTCAAGGTCGGTCCGAGGCTGGCGGATTGGGCTCGGCAGGCCATCGCAGAGGAGGAGGGGATGCGGGCGCTGGGGCAGCTTCGAGACATCGAGCTCGAACGTGTGCCCCAGATCGCCCCGCGTCTCGCCGAGGCGATGGCAGCGCGCACGTACCAGCGAGTCGGGGCAGCCTTCATGGCCAACCAGCCTGATGGCGGTGTTCTGTTGGGCGACCAGCCGGGGCTCGGCAAGTCTCTCCAGACTCTGGGAGGCATCGTTGAGCGCGGCATCGAGGGCGGGCGACACCTCATCCTGTGCCCGGCCACAGCGGTCCGCATCGTGTGGACGAAGGAGGTTCACAAGTGGACCGACTTCCGCGCCATACCGATCGACGGCTCTTCGGCCAAACGCCACAAGGCACTTGCCGAGGTGCTGGCTGCTCCTCCGGACGAGCCGCTGTTCGTCATCACCAACCCGGAGACCGCGCGCATCCGCATGGGGCGCTGGTGCTCCAAGTGCAAGATGTTCACCGAGGACTTCACAACTCCTCAGCAGGACGTCGAGCACACCGACAACGGGCACCAGACCTCACCCAAGCCCTACGAGGTCAAGTTCCCTGAGCTGTTCGAGATCGCCTGGAACTCCATCGTCGTTGACGAGTCGCACCGCTTCCTCGGAGGCATCAGGGGTGCGCACTCCAAGACGCAGGTGGGCGAGGGTCTCTGCCGGCTGGAGCTGATGGACGAGGGCCTCAAGGTGGCGCTGTCGGGCACGCCCATCAAGGGCAACCCGCGCAACTTCTGGGGCGTTCTCCACTGGCTCAACAAGAAGATGTACGGCTCGTTCGGCACCTGGGCTCACCAGTACCTGGAGGTCAACAAGACGCACTACGGCGAGAGCGTCGGCGGCATCGCGCCGCACCGGGAGGAGGACCTCTACAAGTCCCTCGACCAGGTGATGCTGCGCCGGACCAAGGCGGAGGTCGCACAGGACCTTCCGCCCAAGCAGTACATGGAGCACTGGTGCGATCCAACTCCTCAGCAGCAGAAGCAGTATGACGAGATGGAGGAGATGGGCGAGGCGATGTTCGGAGACACTCACATCTCCGTCACCGGCGCTCTCGCCGAGCTCACCCGGCTCCGTCAGATCGCGACGGCCTACCAGGGCGACAATGGCCCTGTGATGTCGAAGAGCTGCAAGTGGCTCTTCCTGCTGGAGCTCCTGGAGGAACGTGGCGTGTGCGGGCCGAACCGCTACGACGACGGGCGCAAGTTCGTCATCGCCTCGCAGTTCGGACAGGTCATCGACGCCATGGAGTTGGAATTCGCCAAGCTCAAGGTGCCCACCCTGAAGATCACCGGCTCCGTCTCGCCCAAGCGGCGCGTCGAGGCGCAGAACATCTTCCAGGCTCCGGGCGGGCCACGTATCATGCTCATCAACACGATGGCTGGTGGCGTCGCCATCGACCTTGACCAGCACTCGGACGAGCTGTTCTTCATGGACGAGACCTTCATCCCTGACGAGCAGGAGCAGGTCGAGGACCGCATCCACCGCGTGTCGCGAATCCACAACGTGACCATCCACTACCTGTACGCGAACGGCTCCATCGACGAGAAGATCGCGGCGTCGAACGTCTCGAAGGACGAGTTGCAGAAGCGGATCCTGGACGGAAGGCGAGGTGTAGAGTTCGCCCTCCGGCTGCTGAAGAAGGAGGTGTGAACGTGCTGAACATCGCGCTCTTGATTCTGGTCGTGGCTCTGCCGACGCTCACTGCTATTCGGGCGTACCGCAAGGGCTACCAGGCGGGAATCAAGGACAGCAAAACAAGAGAGACGATCAGGAATCGCTACTCGAGATCTCCTGAAAGACACTCCGAATAACAAGATCCCCGGACACGAGCGATATGGGGTATAGTTGCTCGTGCAAGCACATCCGACATGGAGTTGAATCAATGGCTGACGAAACGCGCTTCGACAAGCTCGCCGAGAAGGACCCGACCGATCTCCACGAGCGCTTCGCGGAGTGGATCGAGGAGAAGACCGGGTACGAGCCGGACCTCAAGACCGTCCAGCTGGCCTGCGTGCTCCGCATCGACTTCCAGCGCTCGGACGAGAACCAGGCCGTCCTGGAGGAGCGCAAGGCCGCCGCCGAGGAGCGCGAGCTCAAGCGGGTCGAGCGTGCCGCCGCCCGCGACGCCAAGAAGGCCGAGGAGGCCGAGAAGGCCGCCAAGGCCGAGGCGCGCAAGGCCGCCAAGAAGAGCGCTCCGAAGAAGGCCGCCGCCCCCGTCGAGGAGGACGAGGAGGACGAGGACGAGCCGGAGGAGAAGCCGGTCGCCCCGGTCTCCCGCCGCCGTCGCCCGGCTCCGGCCAAGCCCGCCCCCGAGCCGGAGAAGCCCGCCGAGGCCCCGGTGTCCCGCCGTCGCCGCCGTCCCGCCCCGGCCAAGGCCACTCCCAAGGCCGCCGCCGTCGGCGAGGACTTCGACGAGGACGACCTGGACTGATCCAGTCCAGAGCACAACCCGCACACCGACGAGAGGGCCAGTTGAACCCCGGCTGGCCCTCTCGCCATTCCCCGGAGCACATATCCATGCAGATGTTTCTTCTCATACAGAATCCCGGTACCGACAAGGCAAGGGTCCGTGGCGTGTTCACGACCGCAGCCAGGGCGAAGAACCACGACCCCGAATTCAAGGGGATGTGGTCAAGCGGAACCCGCGCTGGCTCGTTCGAGATCAATGTCGGGCACCTCATGGGCAAGCACCACATGGTGAGCCCGATCCTGGTCAACGAGGAGCTGGAGCCCTATGCCTCTACAGATGCTCAGGACGTCTGAGCGAGGATCCTTCAAGGAGTGCCCGCTCAAGTGGCACTGGAGCACCAACGAGGGGCTGGCCGCCAAGCGCGACTCCAACCCCCTCTGGTTCGGGCAGGGCATCCACATCGCCCTCGCCGAGTGGTACCAGAAGGGGCTGGAGCGCGGTGAGCACCCGGCCGACACCTGGGAGGACTTCTGCGCCGACGAGAAGCGCTTCATCCCGACCGAGTACGACGAGGATGAGCGCAAGTACGTCGAGGCCAAGGAGCTCGGCGTTGCCATGATGGAGGGGTATGTCGACCTCTACGGCAACGACGAGCGGTGGGACGTCATCGCCACGGAGCAGACGTTCAATCTCCTCATCGCCGATCCGAGAGTCCCCCGGCTCCCGAGCGGCAAGCGCAAGGCCCTGGTCAAGTACGTCGGCACGTTCGACGGAGTGTACAGGGACACCGGCAGCGGCGAGATCTTCCTCATGGAGCACAAGACGGCTGCCGGCATCTCGACCGATCACCTTCCGCTCGACGACCAGGCAGGCTCGTACTGGTACGTGGCGGACAGGGTACTGCGCAAGCAAGGGCTCATCGGTCCACGCGAGTCCATCGCAGGGATCATGTACAACTTCATGCGCAAGGGCCTGCCCGACGACCGGCCACGGGACGAGAAGGGCAACGCTCTCAACAAGGATGGGACAATCTCCAAGAGGCAGTCTCCGCCTCTGTTCCAGCGCGAGCCCGTGTGGCGCTCGCGGGGAGAGCGAGCCACGATGGAGCGCCGCATCCAGGATGAGGCGTTGCACATGGAGGCGATGCGTAACGGCACGCTTCCGATCTACAAGCGACCGACTCGGGACTGCTCTTGGCGATGCGAGTTCTACAAGATGTGCATGCTCGACGAGGCCGGAGCCGACGTCGAGGAGTACAAGGAGGCGGTCTACAGGAAGAGGGACCCGTACGGGGACCACCGAGAGAACAGGAAGGCAGCATGAGGGCCGTTATGCCCGCAGCCCCCGGCGAGGTTGACCGACTCCGACGTAGGATCGGACGAGCCCTGGGCGCTCAGCAGATCCAGACCGAGGACCACGACTACATCCGACAGCGGCTCGACGAGATCTCGGACCGCCTCCACGAGATGGAAGAGAGGGAGAATGGCGCGGCCTAGCGCTATCCGACCGGTGAAGAATCAGAGGGCATACATCCACGCGGTCCTGGTGGCCGACGCGGGATGGGGCAAGACGGTCTTCGCCGGTTCGGACGAGAAGGTCCTGTTCCTCACGTGCGACCCGGAAGGCACGCTGTCGGCGGGCACCATGGGCTCGGACGCTGACGAGTGGCCCATCAAGACGTACAAGGATCTCGACCAGGCTTATCGCTACCTCCGCGACGAGGGGCACAAGGAGTACACCTGGGTCTGCATCGACACCATCGGTGGAGCCCAGCGGATCCTCCAGCGGTCGGCCCTGGACGCCTCGTACGCCGCCAACCCTGCCAAGCGCGACCCGGACGTTCCGTCCATGGACGTGCACCAGAAGGCGCAGATCCAGACCATCAAGTTCATCATGCAGTTCAACGACCTGCCGATGAACGTCCTCTACACCGCACACCCGTACAACCTGGAGGACGCGGAAGGCGAGCCCTACGTTCTCCCGTACGTCCACGGTGGCAAGGGCGAGGTTGCCCAGCAGACCCTGGGCCACATGAACGTGGCCGGTTACGGAGTCCTCGCCGAGGACGACAACGGTCGAGAAGTCCGGCGGATCTACTTCTGCCAGACCGGCCCGTACAAGGGCAAGGACCGGTTCAACCGGCTGCCCAAGGTTATGGACAAGGCGACTCTCCGCCAGGTCCGAGAGCTCATCCAGGCCCCACCGGCGGCCCGGAAGACGGTGGCGAAGAAGACCGCCGCCCGTCGCACGTCCGCCTGATCAACACACCAAGGAGTAACACAGCATGGCGAAGATGAAGTTCGGTGTCGGCGACAACGTCTCCACCGACTCCGGGTTCGCGCCGTATGAGGGCCCGCTGCCGAAGCCGAACGTGGTCTACCCCGTGAAGCAGAAGTCGGCCACCATCCGGCTGACCGGCGAGCAGTCGCAGAACCCCGGCACCGCCTACATCAACTCGATGTGGGAGATCACCGAGGGCGAGTGCAAGGGCTTCTCGGCCTTCCACCGGGTCATCCCGGGCAACTCCGAGATGCAGCAGACCCGCGTCGCGCAGTACATGCAGGCCGTCTGCGGCAAGAACTCCGCCCCGATCGTCTACGACGAGGTCGAGGACGGCGGCAAGGTCAAGACCGTCGGCGGCAAGAATCCGGTCGGCGTCACCGCCGGTATGACCTTCAAGCGCAAGAAGGACGACTACAACTCCATCGAGGGCGAGGAGCCGGTCTACACCGCCGAGCCCAACGACCTCATCCCCGGCTGGAAGCCCAAGGCGGCCTCCGCCCACCCGCTCCCGGACGCCGTCGAGGACGCCCAGGAGGAGGACGAGGAGCTGGACGAGGAGTTCGAGGAGGAGGACGGCGACGACGTCGAGGAGGACGACGAGCCGGACGCCGACGAGGAGGAGGACGGCGACGACGACTCCGACGGTGAGGACGAGGAGGACTCGGACGACACCGACGAGGACGTCGATGACGTCTCCTTCGAGGACGCCGCCAAGATGACCCTGGTCGAGCTCAAGGCGCTGGCCATCGCCAACGACTACGAGGACGGCGACCTGGCCCAGTACAAGGGCCCGAAGGGCAAGAAGGCGCTCCTGGCGCTCCTGGTCGAGGACGACGTCGTCTCCGCCCCGGAGGACACCGAGCCGCCGTTCTAACCCGACCAGCCGGCAGACCGGCGTCCCGAGAGGCCCCGAGAACCGATTCTCTGGGGCCTCTCGCTGATTGCCGGGCCGACCCTGGGCCGTTGGCCCAACCCAACCGTGCGCTGTCCGCAGAGGGCCGCGCACGGCCTTCCTGAGTAGCACAATTGGCAAGTGCGCCGTCTGGGTCGCTCCCGGGCGGACGATGCGAGTTCGATCCTCGCCTCAGGAGCCCAGCGCGGGTGAGTGCCCGGCTGCCACATCAGATACAGGAGAAGCAATGCCCGACATGAGCAAGACGCCGTACATCACGGAGGTCGTCGAGGTGGACCGAGGCACTCTGCAGGCGCTCACGCCGGAGGACGGCTGGAACAGCCTGGCGGGAGTCGAGGTCCTCGAGATGGGCCTGTCGTGGGACAAGTCGACCGGCGGCCATGGTGGGCTGCTCGGATGGGCCAGCCGGAAGGTTGGTTCGGATCTGGACGGCGTCGCGGTTCTGTACACCCGAGCCAAGCCCGTCAAGTACCTCGGCTGGGACGAGCTCGACTGCTTCGCCAACGAGGCTGCCGCCGGTTCCGCCACGCACACCGGGGACAACCAGACCGGCGAGGGTGCTGGCGACGACGAGACCATTCGCCTCCAGCTCGGTCGGCTGCCCGAGCGCATCATCTGCATCGTGCTGACGGCCGCCGCCTTCAAGCGGGGCTCGGACATGCGCCGCGCCAAGAACATCCTGGTGACGCTGTACGACTCGTCCGGAGGCAACAAGACGCCGGTCGCGATGATCGAGCCGAGCCTGCTCAACCCCAAGAACACCATCGGCGTGGCGGTGGTGCGGCGCAAGCCCGGCAACGAGACCGAGTGGGAGCTCATGGTCATCGACTCGTCCGTGGACGTCAAGCAGGGCGACCGCGACGACTTCCTGGTCAAGAGCATGAACCTGGTGACGTCCGCTCGCTGATCGTCGCCGCCAGCATCGCGCCCCGGTTCAACTCCTGAGCCGGGGCGCTCCGTTGAGAGGAGGTGCCATGTACGAGATCTACTACAAGATCGACCCGCGAGAGGAGCGCCTGCCCAAGTGGGCTCAGGACCAGCTCAAGGGTATGAGGGCAAGCATGCGCTCCATGCAGCGGGCTCTCGAGCAGGACGTGTCGGACGCGAACACCTTCCTCCGTGCCAACCACCCCATCCCGGATGAGGCGTTGGGCAAGGACGTCCGCGTCCTCTTCAAGCTCGGGGCTCGCGGATGGCGGGACGACTACACCGTCAACATCGAGGGCGGATTCCTTCACGTGTCCGCTCCCAGCACGCTGATGGTGGTTGCGACGGCCTCCAATCGCATCCAGATCAAGAGCTACGAATGAGCAGCGAGTACAAGGACTACAAGCCGGTCTGGCGGGACGAACGTGGCCGCGTGCGATCATCGGTAGTCTCATACACCGAGGACGGCGCGAACGACCGAGCCGACCAGCTGGAGGACCAGGGCTTCGAGATCATCGATGTCGTGGAGTGCAAGTCGGGCACGCCGGTTGAGGAAGTGGAGGGCTGGTTCAAGTGAGTGCTCCGAGAGTGATCTGGTGGCTCAACGAGCGACCGACCCTCACGCTTGCATCGCTGATGGACGATGCGACCGAGGACCTGCTGGCGTTGCTGCTTCAGGCGCACGGGCGATTCAGCAACGGCGCTGAGAAGTTGCCGGCAGCAGAGCAGGGCTGGCGAGGGAGCCATCTCGCGCTCTGCACCTACGGGGCGCTCCTGTCTCAGGAGTTGCGCCTCAACCGAGCCAACGACCCTGGCACGTTCTGGACCTTCGCCAACTACGGCAAGGACATGATCCGGGTCGGCGGAGCGTTCAGCATGCCGGTCTGGTACCAGGACGAGGACATCATGCGCTCGCACTGGTCCGCCGGTGTGCGCCACGGAGCGATCATCTCGGGCCTCAAGTGCCCCTGGGACGAGGTCGACGAGTTCTGGCCGGTCCTGTGGCCGGTGCTGACCGAGAGCGGGTACGAGCTCCGAGTTGCCAAGGCCGACAAGGAGGCGATGGCCTCCGACGACCTCTGGCTCCCGGACGACGTCGTGAGAAGGGTGGCCAACCTCTGATGCCTGTATCGGACACGGTGCGAGGACTCCTCGCCAAGAAGATCCGCAACGCGCCGGATCGATCCTCCCAGGATGTCTGGCTCGACCAGTGGTCTCGCTATCGAGACCTGGCCACGGAGTGGGACGCCCACTGGTGGGGCTTCAATCCGGACACATGGATGCGAGCCGAGCGTGAGGAGTTGGACCTCCGACCGCCGCTCCTGCGAGAGAGGGCGAAGGCCGTGAGCCTGACCTGCTGCGCGGACAAGACCGAAGGATGCATCTGCGAGACGATCCAGCCCTGCGGAGGCGTCCACATCTTCGCGGCCGGGTGCCCGGCCCACAGAACGAACGGAGAGGTCCAATTCACGTCGACGATCCACGAGGTGGGAGAGAGGCGAACGACAACCGTCCACACCGGACGGAGAAGGTCCTCGGACCGTTCGTCCTGAGCACCACCCGTACCAAGCACCACCTGTGCGTGTACCGCCCTTTCAGCGTGCTGTACGCTAGCAAGGGCGGAGGCCCGATCCTGAAGGATCAGCCGCGCAAGTGGACCTACATCAACGGCGTCCTGTTCCACATCTGGGACCGACACGTCGTCTTCACCTTCCGAAGGAGCTTCTACAGATGAAGGCGTTGATCCTCGGCTGCGGACCTGCCGGTCTCATGGCGGCTCACGCTGCCACCCGGTTCGGCTTCGACACGGTGATCGTCAGCAAGGCTCGGAAGTCGTTCATGAACGGGGCGCAGTACCTGCACGCGCCGATCCCCGGTGCGTCGCTCAAGGACCCGTTCATCATCGACTACCGCCTGGTGGGCGACGTGGCGGGGTACCGGGACAAGGTCTACGGACCGGGCTTCCAGGTCGAGGTCAGCCCTCAGTCGCTCGTCGGCCATCACCCGGCGTGGGACATCCGCGAGGCGTACGACCACCTGTGGCGCCGGTACGGTGCTGGGGTTCGGGACCTCCAGCTGAACCCGTTCGCGCTGACCCGGCTGCTGCACGACGAGCTGCCGGACATCACCATCTCCACCGTCCCCGCCAAGATCCTGTGCCACAAGCGTTCCGACCACACGTTCGTCGCCGAGACCGTCTGGGCCACGAGCGAGCTGGAGACCGACCTCAGCGACAACACCGTTCTCTGCAACGGCGAGATGGACGTGAGCTGGTACAGGGCCAGCAAGATCCAGGGCTTCTGCAACACCGAGTGGCCCGGCACCGACTACCCCATGGGGTATGGCGGCCGGGTGTGGGAGGTGGTGAAGCCCATCAGCACGAGCTGTACCTGCTTCCCGGAGGTTCACCGGATGGGGCGGTACGGTAAGTGGACCAAGGGCGTTCTCTCGCACCACGCATGGGAGGAAGCCGTCAACATCTTCAAGGAAGCGAGCAAGTAGCATGCCGCGTCCCCTCAGGCCCGCTCCTGAATCCCCCGTTGTCGCGCTGGACCTCGACGGAACACTCGGCGACTACCACCGACACTTCGAGGCGTTCGCCAGGATGTGGTCCGGCCGGGACATCCGCTGGGATCCCTCGATCCAGGGCTCGTTCGCCTCGCAGCTCGGCATGAGCAAGGCCACGTACAGGCAGTGCAAGCTCGCATACCGCATGGGTGGCATGAAGCGCTCCATGCCGGTGTTCGACGAGGCCCGAGAGCTCACCAAGGCCATCCGGAGCCGTGGCGTGCGCGTGATCGCATGCACGACGCGTCCGTACCTGCACATGTCCACCATCGACCTGGACACGCAGCACTGGATGCGGCGTCACGGCCTCCAGGTCGACTACATCCTGTACGGCGAGCACAAGTACAGGGACCTGGTCAAGTCGGTCGGCCGGGAGCGGATCGTCTGCGCGATGGACGACGACGCCTCCCAGCTGGCCATCGCCAAGTCGCTGGGCATCACCACCATCATGCGCCTCAACGAGGCCAACCGGGCTTACGGCCCGTTCGTCAACGAGCTCTGGGCCTCCGACCTGGAGGACGCCAGGCTCACCATCTGCGAGCTGATCGACATGCACAAGAAGGAAGCCAAGTGAAGGGTCTCATCCTCGGCGCTGGCTCGGGCATCGGAGCGCGTCTCCTGCACGATCTGCAGCTCATCGACAACCGATTCTTCGGGGTCGAGTGGTTCTCTCCGAGCTGGCACGACTGCGACGTCTCCAACGGAGCGGAGCTGTCCCAGTACGTCCGCAACAACGGGCCGTTCAAGTTCATCGTCTACTGCCCCGGCACCAACGCTCTGATGCCCATCGGCGGCATCAACCGGAGCGACCTGGCGTACCACTTCGAGGTGAACGTCTCCGGCTTCATCCTCCTGATGGACGCCCACGAGAAGCACTTCCCCGGCGCGGAGGGCTCGGTGGTGGCGATCAGCTCGGACGCCGGTCGGATCCCCATGCGCACCTCCATCGCCTACTGCTCCAGCAAGGCCGCGCTCAACATGGCCGTCCGCGTGGCCGCCCGCGAGCTCGCACCGCGCTGGCAGATCAACGCGGTGGCTCCCGGCATCATCGACGACACCGAGATGACCAGGTACATCGACAGCGCCGTTCCGGCCGTGAGGGGTTGGACCCACGAGAAGGCCAAGGCGTACGAGCAGTCGATGATCCCCATCGGACGCCGGGGCACCCCGGCGGAGATCTCGCACGTGATGCGAGACCTGCTCAAGTCGCCGGGCTACCTGACCGGCTCCATCGTCGAGATCTCCGGAGGCAAGTAACATGCGCATCCTCAACTGCAAGAACACCTTCGACGCGCACGTCGAGCCGGGCGACAGCCAGGAGCTCCGCAACATCGCGACCCAGCTGATGCCGGAGTTCCTGCACCTCTTCGCCCAGAAGAACAAGGACTACGGCAACAACGCCCAGGAGCTCGGGCTGCGCGGCCAGTTCGCCGACATCTGGCGCAAGATCGCCAAGCTCAAGAAGTCCATGTGGGACGGCGAGGAGCTGCTGTTCGAGGGCACCGACGAGGTCATCATGGACCTGATCGGTCACCTGTTCCTCTCGCTCAACATGCTCCGAGTCAAGGAGGAGGCCGAGCGGGTCTACGCCTACAACGAGGACGACGCCGCTGTCGACGCCTTCTTCCGGATGGTCGGCGGCGACCCGCGTGCAGCGCTGGCTGTCGCCTCGGTGCTGCACCCGCCGTTCCGAGAGCTGGTCTCCAACCGGGCCAAGGAGATGATGGCCGCCGATGCGGCCGAGGCCACGGAGGCGTTCAAGCTCAAGATCGTCCGGGAAGCCCAGGGGCTGATCCCTGCCGGCATCTCGGTGGCGGGTCTGGGCCGGGCGACCGACGAGGCCGCCGCTGCCGAGAGCGCTCAGACGGAGGCCCGCTACGAGGCCTACGACGAGCCGCTGGCCGGAGCGTCCGAGGGTGACGTGGTCGCCGGTCTGCTCGGGATGGCCTTCGAGCCGGTCCCGGACACGAGCGACTTCGTCGGCAAGGTCGCTCACGCCGCCAAGCGCTTCCGCCAGCCGGTCCCGTTCGGTTCGCTGTCCACCGACGAGCGGCGCACGGCCGTCGACGGGGCGCTGGACCGGCTGAAGGTCGGACGCAGCACCTTCGAGGCTGTCGCCACCGGCGTCAACAAGACCGAGATGTCCCTGGCGGAGTGGCTGTACCGCCGCCACGGCCAGGGCGTCAAGGAGTGGGCCGACCTGGAGCCGCACTTCAAGAAGCTCTGGGAGATCGAGGCCGACGCCGCCATCCAGATCGCTCGTCGCGGCTGACCAGCACAACCGGCCCGCCCCTCGCTCATCAGCGTGGGGCGGGCCTCCCCTTGAAGGGCGGTATGGATGTCGGGAGCGCTGGATAGATCAAGCATCACTTGGCTGCTGGACGAGATCCTGAAAGCCAAACGAGAGATAGATGCCGGCAACAAGGACCGGTATATTTCGGGTCGATACGTGGCGCTCAAGGCGGCTGCCTGCAAGTTCTGCAGGGTCTCAAGGCCGGACTTCGATCGCTATATCGATTGGCTCGAGATTCAGGTGCAGAACGGCGCGCGCATCGGAGCAGTGACCGAGCCGTCTCCCTGGGTAAGGATAAACTGCAAATGAAGTATGTGTCGCTGCATCACCATTCGACATATTCGTACATGGACGGCTTCGGCTCGCCGGACGCCCACGCCAAGCGCGCAGCGGACCTCGGCATGTCGGCCCTGGCCCTGACAGAGCACGGCAACATCTCGTCGCACGTCAAGCACCTGTTGTCGTGTCAGAAGTACGGGATCAAGCCGCTGTTCGGCCTGGAGGCGTACACCGCCCCTGGCAACATGCGCGAGATGGAGTGGGTCGACAAGAACGGACAGGTCCGCGTGGGCATGTCCCAGAAGGCGCACCTCACCCTGATCGCCATGGATGAGACGGGGCTCCACAACCTCAACCAGATCGTCACCAGGTCATGGGCGGAGGGCTTCTATCGATGGCCCACCGTCACCGGCGACATCCTCAAGGATCACCACGAGGGTCTGATCTGCCTCTCGGGCTGTGCCGACTCCATGCTCTCCAACGCGCTGCTCGGAGGCAAGTGGATTCGGAAGGGTGACGAGCGCGAAGCCATCAAGGTGATGCGCCGGTTCCAGAAGCTGTTCGGAGACAGGTACTACCTGGAGACGCAACAGTTCCCGGAGCTGGGTCGCACCGGACAGCTCAACCCCTGGTTCGAGCAGCAGAGTCGGAAGTACGGGATCAAGCTGGCGGCCACCTCGGATTGCCACTACCCGTTCCCGGAGGACAACGAGATCCAGAAGATCCTGCATGCCGCCGGTCGCAACATCGGCACGGTGGCGGCAGCAGAGGCGGGCTGGGAGTACGACATCCGCCTGACCTTCCCCACCTCGGACCAGCAGATCTACGAGAGGCTGCGCGGGACGGGCTTGAGCAAGTCCGGTGCCGAGCAGGCGATCCAGAGCACGGCGGAGATCGCCGAGCGATGCAACGTGACGCTCCCGAAGATGGACCGAGTCCGCTATCCCATCGAGGGCGAAGCGGGCTACAAGGAGGGCATGTCCTCTGTGGACATGATCCGCAAGTGGTTGAACGACGGATGGAAGTACCGGGGATTCAGCAAGCTCTCGAGAGACGCGCAGCGCAACTACGTGGCCCGCGTCGAGTACGAGCTGGGCCTCATCGTGCAGAAGGACTTCGTCGACTACTTCCTCATGCTCTCGGACGCGGTGCGACACACCAAGGACGCGGGCATCCCGGTCGGACCGGCCCGAGGGTCGGCCGCCGCCTCGCTGGTGTGCTACCTCCTGCGCATCACCGAGATCGATCCGATGCTGTATCCGCAGATGATGTTCGAGCGATTCATCGACCCGAACCGGCATGACCTGCCGGATGTGGACCTGGACTTCGACGACGAGCGCCGAGACTACGTCCGACAGCACATGATCAAGCGATACGGAGTGGACCGCGTCGGCAACATCGGTACCTACACCAGGTATCGGGGCAAGAACGCGATCGACGACGTGGCGCGTGTGTACGAGATCCCGGCCTTCGAGGCGAGCAAGATCAAGGAGGTCCTGGTCGAGCGCTCCGGCGGTGACAGCCGGTTCGATGCCTCGCTTGAGGACACCATCGCCCAGTTCCCCCAGGCCAAGGAGGTCTTCGACAAGTATCCCGCGTTCGAGAATTCCATCCGCCTGGAGGGCAACCTCAAGGGCTTCGGAGTTCATGCGGCCGGTGTGGTCGTCGGAGCGAAGCCGCTTCACGAGTACGTCGCCACGTACTCCAAGCACAATGTCGGAAAGGAGAAGAAGACTCTGGCCGTGCTGTCCGTCGACAAGTACGACGGCGAGTACTTGGGCCTGCTCAAGCTCGATGCGCTCGGCCTCCAGACCATGGGCATGATCCGCATCGCTCTCGATATGATCGGCATGTCTCTGGAGGATCTCTATGCGATCTCGATGGAAGACCCGAAGACTCTCGACGCCTTTCGGCGTGCTGACGTGGTTGGCATCTTCCAGTTCGAAGGACGTACGACTCGTATGGTATGCCAGGAGGTGGCCCCCACAACATTCCTGGAGCTGTGCGACATCAACGCGCTCTCTCGTCCTGGGCCGCTTCACTCTGGCTCTACGGGTGACTACATCGCCGTCAAGCATGGGCGCCAGAAGGTGGAGCATCTCCATCCGCTGGTAGACGAGCTCACGCACTACAGCCAGTACCAGATCATCTATCAGGAGCAGATCCTGGCGCTGTGCCGGAACGTCGGCAAGTTCCCCTGGGTGCACGCCTCGGAGATTCGCAAGGTGATCTCGCAGAAGAAGGGCGAGGCAGCCTTCAACAAGCTGTACCAGACTTTCCTGGAGGGCTCACGCTCCCAGGGGATCGAGGATCAGCTGGCCGACAAGATCTGGAAGAAGCTGGTCACGTCCGGCACCTACGCCTTCAACATGGCGCACTGCGTGTCGTACAGCATGCTGGCCTTCTGGTGCATGTGGCTCAAGCAGCACCACCCGCTGGAGTTCTACGCGGCCCAGCTCCGCAAGACGCCGGTCGATCCGAAGACCGGCAAGCACATCACCATCATGCGCGACGCCGGTGACGCTCGGTACGGCCGGGACTTCAAGGTGTTCCCGCCGGAGCTCAACGAGTCCGGAAGCACCTGGGAGGTACACTCCACGCGCACAGGAGTCCGAGCCGGGTTCAACCAGATCAGCGGCATCGGCGAGTCCTACTCCGAGGCGATCCTCACGACCCGAGAGGAGTTGGGCGGGTTCGAGGGATGGGAGGACCTGATCAAGGTTCGTGGCATCGGGCCACGCAAGATGGAGCAGATCATGGCCTTCTGTACGAAGGAGGATCCGTTCGAGCTGAACAAACTGCGAGACGGAGCAGACTCCATCGTGACGGCCATCAAGCGAGGCCAGCTCGGATCGGTCCCGCTGCCCAACACCCTTGCGGACAACATCCCGTACGACGCGAAGAAGTCCAGGCACGTCATCCTGGGCACCGTGCGAGCCCGCAACCTGCAGGACCTCTACGAGAACCACCGGTCGCGTACCGGTGAGGAGTTGGATCCGAAGACTGTCAAGGACCCCAATCTCAAGGACAGCATGACGCTGTACATGGAGGACGAGTCCGGTCTGATGACGGTCAAGGTCAACCGATGGGCGTACCCTCGAATGAAGGACGCGCTCTGGTCGATCGCGCTCGGCCACGACTTCGTTCTCATGGAGGTGGAGAAGAAGCCGTTCTACGGCAAGACAGTGCACTGCAACCGCATGTGGGTCATCGACCCCGACGACTGACGTGGCGTAGGCGCGGGGCTCCGGCTCCGCGCCCGCCTGGACGGAACAAGATGGCTAGCGACACGATGCGCCGAGTGCTCTCGTACAAGCGGAGCACTGCTGAGCGCAAGATCACCCAGCAGTACCAGCTCAGGAGCGTCCGACTCCTCATCCAGGGAACCAGGAAGGACAAGTCCAATGTCTAACATCTACACCGTCCAGGCCGTCATCGTCGCCACCAGCGGACGCCTGTACAAGTCGCAGCCCAGAGAGCTCCGGGATGGCCTGGAGCTCGACGACTACAAGCAGGGCCTCCGGTCCGATCTGCGGATGGGCCAGTACCCGATCGACTTCGTCAACGAGCTGGGCCACGAGCAGGTCATCATGCCCGCCCAGGTCGAGACGATCATCTTCAACGTCCTGGGCGTCCGACCGGAGCACTCCTTCCAGGAGCCGATGTACGAGCAGCTGCGCGAGCAGTGGCAGGCCGACCTCCGAGGCGAGACCAAGGATGGTCAGCAGGTCATCGTTGACCACAAGTTGGAGCAGGACCGCGCGGTCGTCAAGGTGACGCCGATCGTCCCGCAGGAGCCCGGCTCCGCCGCCTCGACCATTCCGGTCCACGGGAACACCCAGACCGTCGTGCACCGCTTCGGTCCCCCGCGCACTCCGGACCCCAAGGTCTACGACATGGCCAACGAGGAGACCCAGGAGATGCCGCTCCCTCGGCAGACCAACGTCGACGAGAAGAACATGGCGACCAAGGCCGTTGAGCGCGTCACCGCCTCCGTCGGCGGTCCGGGGAAGGCCCAGAGCGAGCCGCGAGCGACCCGTAGCGGGCAGCGCGCGGCTCGGCCGGGTAAACTCCCTCGGAGCTGAACCCCGATCAGTTACAAGGCCGTCTACGGCCTCTCAGAGAAAGCGAGGCGCTCGTGCCTGAGCCCGACCTCGACCATCTGCACTACCGAGCGATGCTGCTCGTCCGCGCCGAGCGACGCAAGCAGCTCCGGAAGTGGGGAGTGCAGAAGCACCCGGACGGAACCGGCTCCGAGGTGGCGGCAACCTTCGCCGAGCAGTGGAAGTCCATCTGCGACGCCAACAACGCTGCCGACAAGGACGACTGGGCGACCATCGCCACCGAGGAAGCTCTCGAGGTCCTCGCCGAGACCGACCCCGACAACCTCCTGACCGAGGTGATCCAGGCAGCCGCCGTCTACGTGGCGTGGGCCGAGGACCTCCTCGGAAAGCAGAACATCCAGCAGAGCAACACCATCGAAGAACGGACGAACTCGTGAGCAAGGGCAACAACATCCCCGAGTGGCTCGACCAGCACCGCATGGAGCAGCCCTACCCGCCGTTCTCGGGGCTGGCCACCTACGTCACCAACCCGCAGGACCTCGCCAACGTGACGCTGGCGGACCTGGCGTTCAACAAGCACTCCGTCAACGACGGGGAGCACGTCAACCCCGAGGACAAGGGGCAGATCCTCGTCGGTACCGCCGACCTGTCGGTCCGCCTGGTCCAGGGTGTCGACTTCGAGACCTTCAAGAAGGTCCTGTCGTCGGCGACCCGCGCCACGGTCGGTATCTCCGCCGACGGCGGCGACGACAACCGGGACTGGGAGGAGATGATGCGGGGCGGCCTCCAGTCGGCGCTGGAGTCGCAGTCGATCGTCTTCCAGGTCTTCGGCGCGAGTCGGGCCCTGACCCACCAGCTCGTCCGGTCGCGCAACGCGGCCTTCCACCAGCAGAGCCAGCGGGCGACCTGGTACGGCGACAAGCCCGACGTCCGGATGCCGCTGTCGGTCTACCAGAACAAGAAGGCGCGGGAGGCGTTCGAGAAGGCGACCGACGCGGCCTGGGAGGCGTACCGCGTCGCCTGCGACGAGGACATCTCGTACCAGGACGCCCGATTCATCCTGCCCGAGTCGACGGTGAACTTCATCCAGTGCACCTACACGGTGCGCGAGTTCATCAACGTGTTCGCCTACCGGGGCTGCTCCATGTTCATGTGGGAGATGGTGGACGTGATGCGCAAGATGCGCGCCATCCTCCTGGAGCAGTCGCCCTGGCTGGAGCCGTACGTCAAGATCAGCTGCGAGAAGACCGGCTCGGAGTGCACCGAGTGCTCCGGTTCGGGCAAGGTCCTCGACACGGAGCTCGGCATCCCCCAGGCTCGCACCTGTGGCCTCTGCTCCGGCTCCGGCCGGATCGGTGGCAAGTGCACCTTCCAGGGCTGGGAGTCGCCGGAGGGCCAGTGCGACAAGCCCTGGGCTCGGGACGAGAGCCGCACCTTCAAGCCGATGTTCCACACCATCGGTCGTCGGCCCGGCATGAAGTGATCAGCCGACTGATCTGCCCGGCGTGCCTCCGGTTCCGTGGACCTCTCCACTGGATCGTCCGGCGCGCCGGGCTCTGCCCGTACAACCCATTCCCGAACAGGAGTTAGACATGCAGCAGGACCGCTACCAGCCGACCGCCTCCAGCGGTAACCAGAGCTGGAACAAGATCGCCTGGGCCGTTGTCGCGCTGGCCCTCGTCGTGATCGTCGCCGTGGCTATCGGCGCGGGGCAGAGCAAGCAGCCGGTCTCGACCAAGCCGGTCGCGAGCAGCAACCGGCCGACCACCACGCCGGACGCCAAGACCGCCATGACTCGTGCGGTGTTCTACACGACCTGGAACAAGCAGAGCGAGTACCAGCGGGACAACCTCTGCTTCGAGCTGAAGGCGTTCGGCAAGGCCAAGACGGCCGCGACCCTGAAGCAGGGTGCTGGCGGCTCGAACAACCTGGACTGGAACCTGGCCGCCGACCTGATGGCCGCCGAGTGCGGTAAGCGCTGATGGCGCAGATGAGCTTCGGGTCGCCGCCGAGCTCTGACCGGCGCGGCCCCGCGTTCCCCGCTTCGTACGGCGGGTCGTGCTCCAACGACCGCTGCCTTGATGGGCAGTTCGAGGAGGGCGACGACATCCGAGCCGACGGGGCAGGCGGCTGGGAGTGCGCCTTCCACAAGACGGAGGACGAGGAGTAATCATGGTCAGGAGACGCTGCAGAACCGCGTCGTGCCGACGGGGGAGGCAGAGGTTCGGGGATGCCGCTGGATATTGCTGCACCAGCTGCAAGCTCGAAGGGTCGCAGGCACATGCGACAGTCTGCACTCTCCTGACCGAGAACAGCGCCATCGATGCAAGGGCTCATCCTGGGGACCTGGTTATCTCGAGCGCTCCCCGGCGCACCGGGAAATACCTGTACATCCAGAACGGTTCGGCTCTCATAGCCGTTGCCCGCTTCCTCAGCGACGAGGCGGCGGAGAAGTTCTCGGAGTGGGCGCAGAGCTGCTCCGAGATGGGCCTCAAGATCGATTGGAATGACGACGATGGCGAAGAAGGGCATCGCCCGGAACAGGCGTAAACTGGTATTGAAGTTCGGCCTTGTCTGCCAGGGCTGTAAGCTGGACTTCCCGAACGACAAGCTGACGGTGGACCACATCCGACCCTTAGCCAAGGGCGGCCACCCGCGAGCGCTCGGGAATCTCCAACTCCTGTGTGAGCCCTGCAACTTGGACAAGGGCGACTCGTGGGACGGCGTCTCCGGCCTCGGCATCGAGGACTGCAACCGGAAGCGCATGACCGTTCCGCAACAGGCCACGCGATGCCTCCAGTTGGCGTGCGATGCCGTGGCGGACGCCGGGCCAGACGCCAGCCTCCCCGACCTCGTCGTCATCGGCGTCGCAGCCGCCATCGGATCCATCCCGGACGGCTATGCGACGCATCCAGAGTTGGCTGCCGAGATCCGGACCTACTGGTCTGGGCAGCGCAGTCTCCGCAAGTGCAACAGATAACAACTCCTCATAGAGGATGAAGGGCAGGCCTCCATGCAGTGGCGTAACCAGCGCGAGAAGGAGCTCGGTGTCGAGCTCGGATTCATCGTCAGCTCCGTCGGCGGAGCGTCGGCGCGGATCGTGAACGTGCTGTTCCCTCCGGGCGACGAGGGGCACAACAGCCCGCTCCAGGGCAACGTCCGGCCCGCCTCCTCCGCCGAGTGCAAGATGTGGCGGCTGCTGATGAAGTCGACGATCGCCTGATGGTCCACGCTGTGGCAGACGCGAGGGACGCCCCGGTCGACATCTGGGACCGGGGCATCTGGGACTTCGACGAGGGCGAGGACTTCGACGATGGCGAGTGGCGGATCCTGGCCTGCGAGCTCAAGGCCATCGCCACCCTGCTCGGAGGAGTCGGATCCGCCGCTGAGATCGTGCACCGCGACAAGAAGTCCAAGATCGTGGGGCGCACGTACCGCTGGCAGTACATCGCCATGAAGCTGGGATGGAGGGGGAAGCTCTAAGTGGATTGGTCATGGGCGAACAAGCAGCCATCCGGAGGATCAAGCAACGGGATCCAGCCTCTGAGGGTTGAGGAGGAGGACGGAGAGCTCCTCACAACTGCCAACTCCATCACGGCAGTTGACCCCGGAGGATCGACGGGCATCTGCACCGTCTGGTACTCTCTGGAGAAGCTGGCCGATCCCAGCACTCCGTTGCTGCACTCGCTCTACGCCTGGCAGGCTGAGGGCCTGCACGGCGGGGAGAACGAGCAGACGCTCGCGGTCCTGCGCTGGTTCGCCAACCGATCAGCCGGGCCCGATCTCTCGGACATCGTCATCGAGGACTTCATCCTCGGCTCGGCGATCAAGGATCGGGAGCTGCTGTCTCCCGTCCGCATCGGGCACAAGATCGACTACCAGCTCTGGCGCGGCCTGAAGGTGGCCAGCGGGCACCGGCTGTCGTTCGAGCCCTACTGGCAGCTGGCCAACGACGCCAAGCGCGTCATGACCGACCAGCGGCTGCAGCTCATGTCCATGTACACGCCTGGGCCGGACCACGCACGCGACGCAACCCGCCACGCCATCCTGTGGCTTCGGAAGCATCGCGCGGACCTGCTCAAGGCTGCCTAGCAGGAGGCCGCCCGGCTGACCCAGGTGGGTCGGGCGGCCGTCCGGGAGGGATTCTCATGGCACGCACAGCGCGCTGTCGCGTATGCGGCGTGTACGCTGTCAACAGGAACGGGGCGTTCGTCCTGTTCTGCCTGGAAGGCTGTCCGATGGCCTGGCCCGATATCACCAGTATTCTGGATCGGGCCGACCGGACGTACAGCGGTGCTGCAGAAGCGCTCATCCGATTCTGGGCGAGCGAATGGAATCGACTTGACAAGAATGTCAAATAGGGAGTTAGCAGACATGAGCGGAAGCATCTTCGAGGGTGCTCTCGAGATCATGCGGGAAGCCGGGATCGAGCCGCGTAGCGCGCAGGTCCAGCTCCTGAAGCACCTCTCCGGCACAGGAGCGAAGTTCGTCCAGGCTCCGACTGGCGTCGGAAAGTCGTACTCGGTCATCGCGCACGCTGCTGCGTCGGCCGAGGAGACCGGCGACCACTCGGTCATCATCGCGGCCGACAACACCCTGCTCGATCAGTACGCCATGAAGGACCTTCCGGTCATGGCGAGGAGCGGACGCTTCTCCTACGCCGTCGTCAAGGGGCGTCGCCACTACGCGTGCGCCTCAGCCAACAACGAGGACAACCCCGACTACCAGGCGATGCTGCAGCGCTGCTGGGAGGTGGGCAAGGAACGTGGCCCGGAGGCGGCCAAGCCCAGCGACACCATCAACGCCTGCAACGGTGGTGGCCGCTGCATCTCCTGCGCTGGAGACGGAGTGTGCCAGAACCCGGACTGCGCGCACGAGAACGGGATCTGCTGGGCGAAGCGCGCTCGGAAGCTGGCGGGCGAGGCGGACATCGTCCTGACCAACACGAGCCTGTGGCTCGTCAACGCCACGCTGTACAACCAGACGGACGGCCTCATCAAGCTGATCCCGTTCGGTCAGCCCTACGTCGACGAGGCCCAGCAGCTGCCCGGAGCGGTCCGAGACTCGCTCGGATGGACCCTGGGTCCCAAGTCCGGCGGCACGCTGGGGAAGAGGCTCATGGAGGACCTCCAGGACGCCGTCTCCTCCATCATGGACAAGTACATCGCGCAGGAGATCAAGGAGGGGCGGAGCGCCGACAACAAGAGTCCGGCCAAGCGCTTCAAGGACCGAGCCCTCACCGACCAGGAGCGCAAGTTCCTGCACGACGCGCTGGTGATGCTCCGCGAGGACGCCAAGACCAGCAAGGAGGTCCTGGACGAGCTGGCCGAGGACGACATCGAGACGCCGATGCAGTTCCTGGAGCGGCGCATCAAGGCTCTCGAGGTGTCGCTCAAGCAGGAGACGGACGACGGCTACAACCTGACCTGGATCGATCCGGAGGGCATCCACTGGGACGTCCTCAACGCCGGTCCGGCCATCAGGGACACGTGCATGGAGTGGGAGCCGAGGATGGTCTCCGCGACCGTGCCCGGCTCGCTGCCCCGTCGCACCGGATACCCGGACAGCAAGGCCGAGTTCCTGCCCCAGATGTTCGACTGGCGCAACTCCTGCGACGGCTTCATTTTCCCGGAGTCCATGGACCCCGGCGACTGGCAGAACAAGGGCTGGTTCAACGAGCGCTGGGAGCTGCTGTGCCAGCACATCGACGCCGTTGAGGGAGGAGCGCTCATCCTGGCTACCTCCAACGCGGACGCCGAGCGCCTGCACGGTCTGGCCGTGGCGCGGTACGGGGCCAAGCGTCTCGTCATGGTCCAGGAGCCGGGCAACACCAAGGAGAACCCCGAGCTGATCCGCCGGTTCAAGGAGGACGGCAACGCCATCCTGATCGGCGTGGAGAGCTTCTGGAAGGGCGTCGACGTGGAGGGTCCAGCCCTCTCGCTGGTGGCCATCTGGAAGCTGCCTTACTCGGTTCCGACGATGCTGCACAACGCCATCGGCGGCAAAACCAGGGACATGCAGTTCGCCTACTCCAGCGAGTGCATGCACACCCGGTTCGTCCAGGGTGCAGGACGCCTCCTGCGCGGCCCGAAGGACCGGGGTCGAGTCGTCTGCTGTGACGGACGCCTCCACAAGGTCCTGAAGCGTCCGCTGCCCGCGATGTCCAAGCACCTGCCGCTGGTGTTCAGGAACGGCTGAGAAGCCGCGTACGGCCCGCTGCCGAGAGATCTCGGATCGGTTGGGACAACGGCCCAGCCCCGATCCCCGCTCTCGGCAGCGGGCCGTATAGCTCAGTTGCCGGATGCCTGCCGGCTGACAGTCCGACCCCGAACGCGCAAGAGCCCCGGTCCCTGGGTGGGATCGGGGCTCTTTGTGTTGGTGGACTTAGCCGCCCAGCACCACCTCGAACATCGGGTTCGGCTGGGCCAGCTTGGCGTAGATGCCGAGGAAGTCGCCCTTGCGGATCAGCTTCTTGTCGACGACCGCCTTGTTGCCCTGGACGTAGAAGCCCTGGATCTTCACGATGCGCGGCACCCAGTGGCCCTCGTCGGTCACGCGGAAGGTCTCGAGCCGGGCCTCGATGAAGCCGAACTCCGTGGCGACCCAGGCCAGCAGCTCGTGCGCGTCCTTGGTGCCGCCCAGGTCCTCGATCGTCTTCCAGCCCTTGTCGGTGCGGATGGCGATGCGGAGCGCGGTGGGACGAGCCAGGAACGAGGCGTTGTACTCGTCGCACTCGGCCTGGGTCGGGTGGAACTCGGTGTCGTTGCCGAAGCTGGCCGGGCTGAGCGGGACCGAGAGGCGCAGGCTGTCGACGAAGGCGTCCTTGCTCTCCGGCATGTACCAGCCGTCGGTGTCGCCGATGCCACGGCTGACGTAGCCACGGTAGGCCAGGCTCTCGAAGTTCTCGCGGTTCATCTTGTCCTCCTGAGGGACTCGCTGTCGGTTGGCCTTACACTAGAGAGTATACCCTACGAACTCGAGGTCCAAACCACAGGGGTCGAACTTTTCTCGAGTCCGCAGGGCAACTCAGTCGAAGTTACTGCCAGAGGATGTGCCAGAGGAACCAGAACGCGAACCCGAGCCACAGGACCAGGAAGGTCCACCGGCCGTACTCGGTGTTGGTCTGGAAGAACCGGCGCGTCTTGGCGGACAGGGTGTCGGGCCAGCGCTTGAGGGCCACGGCGATCAGCTCGTAGACGAGAGCGACTCCGATCAGGACGCTCCACACGACGTCAGAGGTCATTGCTCCTCCTAGGGCCACTGGATGAGGCGAGAGACCGAAGCCCGGTCCTCGTCGAGATCGATGGCGACATGGTCCTTGTAGCTGTGAGCCATCTCGTTGAGCTCCTGCGAGGACATGCGCAGGATCCGATTGGCTCGCTCCTGGATGGATCCGGTCAGCTCGGAGCCCCGCCTGTTGTACCCGGCGAAGCCCGCGTGGTAGGCCCGTGGCGTCGCCCCGTAGGCGGTCGCCAGGCCGCCTGCCTCGCGCTGCCGGTTGAGGAAGCCGTCCTGCTCGGCGTGGCCAGCCGGGATGGCCGATCCAGGGAAGCGATGGCCGCAGTACCACACCATGTCGCGGTAGTACTCCTCACCGACATCGGACACAGCGCGCTGGAGCACTTCGCTGCGGAAGCTCACTCCGAGAGACTGGTACGAGGGATGGAGATAGACGGCCTCATCGTCGCGGGTCGGGTCAGCGTCGAGGACGAACTGCTGATTCCTGCAGGCCGACACTGCGAACGCCTCCGGAGCCAGCTCATGGGCTCGCCTGTGGAAGTCGAAGTAGTCGTATCCGACCATGATGTCGTCCTCAACGAGGTGCACCAGCTCGAAGCCTTCGGACGCCGCCTCCTTGTAGGACTCCATGACGTTGGTGGTGTTGCTCCGGTAGCGGTGCGGCTCCTGGCGTCGCACCTGCAGCTTTCCCTCGGCGACCCGAGCGTTGAACTGGCTGAAGGCCCACTCGGTCTCGGAGGAAGCGTATCGATCCAGGCACACGCGGACCACGATGTCTTCTCGGTCGCGTGCTGCCCAGATCCGCACGAGGGCGGCCCACAGGAAGTCGGGCCGCCTCCATGCAGGGACGAGGACGATCTCGCTCATCACACCTCCGCGATGAGGACGCCGGTCTGGTAGCCGTCGCCCGTCCGCGTCTCGATCCGGTACTGCACTCCGTGGCGCTCCAGCCAGGGGGCGATCGCGTGCCCCTTGACGACCCCGGTGGAGTTGAGGTCCACGTCGTCGATGAGGAGCAGGCACCCCGGAGCCATGAGGTGCTGGGCCACCATGAACTCGTGCAGGATCAGGTTGCCGTCGTTGTCGCTGTCCAGCAGGACGACGTCGAACGACGGGCGGTCCTCCGGCGGCAGCGAGAGGATGTCGGCGAGGACATCGACCGAGTACCCCTGCCGGAGCCCGACGTGCTCTCGGAGGCCCAGTCGGGTCAGCACCCGCTCCGAGGCGTCCACCGAGAGGTCGATGCTCAGCAGAGAGCCGCCGTTGTCGCGGGCGTCCTCGGCCAGGG
>Ga0164309_10000054_pt1 | contig 60708 bp, 53 predicted proteins | sample Whisoiple_247_MG_FD_109984 | JGI IMG/M metagenome (GOLD analysis project Ga0164309, IMG submission 109984) | Soil microbial communities amended with fresh organic matter from upstate New York, USA - Whitman soil sample_247_MG | ecosystem: Environmental > Terrestrial > Soil > Unclassified >... | reverse complement strand
GCTCGTGCCGCGGAGAGCTTCGGCTTTGACCAAGTACGGCGGGTAGACTTCGGTGTAGCCGTGCTCGCTGGTGTGGAGGTCGAGCATGAACGCGGCGAGCGCGCGTTCCAGGCGCGCGCCGAGGCCCCAGAGCACGGAGAAGCGTGCGCCGGACAGCTTGGCGGCGCGTTCGAAGTCCAAAATGCCGAGCTTTTCGCCTAATTCCCAGTGTGCCTTGGGCTCGAAGGCAAAGCTCGGCTTGTCGCCCCAGGTGCGCATGACCACGTTCTTGTCTTCGGTCTGGCCGTCGGGCACGGACTCGTGCGGGACGTTGGGAATGCCGAGCAGCACTTCTTCGATCTGTGCTTCGGCGGCGGCGAGTTCGGCCTCGAGCCCTTTGACGGACTCAGAGAGCGCCTTCAGTTCGTCGCGGCGCGCGGCCATGCCTTCTTTGTCGCCGCTCTTGGCAAGCTTGCCCATCGCGTCGCTGGCGCTGTTGCGTTCGGCTTGGAGCAGCTCGGTCTTGCGCGTGAGCTCGCGTCGCGTCGCGACCAGACTCACCACGCCGTCGATGGCATCGGCGAACTCTGCGCCGCGACGGGCGAGCTTTGCGCGAACCTCATCGAAATGATCAGCGACGTAGCGTGCATCCAACATATGATTTGTCCTCGGGCCCGAAAAAGGTCGGTCCTGGGTAATAACTCAAATCGCCGAAAAAAGCACAAAACCCGCGCTGTACAGGGCTGCCTGCGCGGTCAAAATCCGACGCCAACGCCGACGCCCACACCGAAGGTCGGTCCGTATGACGGTGCCATGCGCAGGTTCTGCACCAAGAACATCTGGGTGACGAGCGTGCACGTGCGACGATTCGGACCGTTGCAGCCCGTCCACTGACCGAGTGCACCGCGGTCGCCGTCTGGATGGAAGAACACGACGCGACCATCGGGCGATAGACTGACCCAGGCTTGTCCCGAGAACGGCGGCGTCGCGTTGCTCACGCCCACATAGCCGAGTGCGAGATCATCCGTGCCGACGATGTGCCCATCTGGCAAAAGCACGGCGAAAGCGTCGTAGTCCTCGTTGGTGATGCGGCCCACGCGGTCGATCGTGAAGCGCAGCTTGCCGCCCTCGAGCACTTTGCCGTCGGCTTGAATGTCGACGCTGTCTTCGTCACCGCGCTGCCAGTGCGCGGGTGCGATCACGAGCGGCGCGCCGCCCTCCGCCCAGCGCGGCGGCGCACTGGGCGCACAGCTTGCCAAAAGCGTGACGAGCAGGCACGCGGAGCCAAGAGCAGATCGGTTCACCGCGTCGAGGATAGCGCGCCCCGCGGCTTGGCGCGACCTCAACGCTTGGTCGCGCTGACCAGGTACTCGAACAGCTCGACCTTGCTCGTGCGGCTGCGCAGGGTCGTCACTTTGGCCGCGCGAAACCCGCACAACTCGAAGATTTCAGCGAAGAATCGCTCGACCGGGAGCAGCACGTCGAAGAACTTCGAGTTGCCGACCACGTAGTGCACCTCTCCTCCGCGCGCGACCACTGCAGACAAACTCTTTACGTGCAGCAACATGTCGACGAAGTATTTGGCGACATAGCGCGCCAAGACGTCACTGTGCCGAGCGATCTTCGCGGTGATCGCGTCGAGCTCTGCGAGTGGGCTCGAGTGCTTGCTCTGCCAAACTGCGACGCGGCTCGTGGCCAAACCCCAAGTGCCGCCGATCGCTTGCCAATCGAGCTCCCCGGCGTCGCTCGGTTGCTCCAAGTACCCAAGCCAATACATGTACGGCCGCAACTCGCGCACGTAGCTCATGCGATTGGCGTACGGAGGCGAAGTGATGACGCTGCCGAACCGCGTTTTTCCCACGTGTTTGGCCACGCTGCGCGCATCCCCCAGGTGAACGCGCCGGGTGCTCGTCGGTAGTGACACCGCTGCGGCCTTGGCAATCGGCGTGAATGCATCACGCAGCGCGACGGAGACGTGGCGCGCGCTCGGCGACGCCTTCTCCGCCTGTGCAAAGGACATCGATTGGTGACCAAAGCTGACATTCGCGCTCGTGATCAGGCTTCGGCAAAACGCGAGCTTGGCCAAGTCCTGCGCTGCTTTGTCGGTATCGGCGTGTGTGAGTACCGCGAACGCACGGCCAAGCGCATGGAGTGCCGGTTTGCCCCACCACTTTTCGATCTGGTGGAGCGCTGGGAGCCAAGGCGCGTTGCCTCGCGCGAGTGCAGCGCGGCTCATCTCGCCGATCAGAGCATCTGCGTGAGTCAGTGATTTTGCGCTGTATTTTGCGGTTTTGGCGCGCGCGAGCCAAACCAAGAAGGGATTCACGTCGAGCGTCGAGCAAGGGATTCCGAGCTCCGCGCAGGTGAGCAGCGTGGTGCCCGTCCCGCAAAACGGATCGAGCACTGGGAGGTCGGGCAGCGCGCGCGATGCGAGCAGTTCGCGCACTAGGTGCACGGAGTACGCGGGCGTGAGACGCAGCCAGCCGTAGCGCGTCTCGCGCACGTTGCCGTGAAAGGTGAAGCGCGCGCGAGGAGCGCGTGCTTTCGCGCTGCGACTCGAGTCGAGTCGAAGCGACTCAGCCGTGGACGTTTTCGCCGAGGTACGCTTCACGTATCCGAGGATCCGTTCGAAGGTCTGCACAAGCGCCGGACAGCACGACCTCGCCGGTGACGAGAACATAGGCGCGCTTGGCGACCTGAAGCGCCAAGCGCGTGTTCTGCTCCACGAGCAGGATCGTGATCCCAGACCGGGCGATTTCGGTAATTGATTCGAATATTTGGGCGACGAGCTTGGGGGCCAATCCGAGGCTAGGTTCGTCCAGGAGCAGTAGTTGCGGCTCTGCCATCAGCGCTCGCGCGATGGCCAACATTTGTTGTTCGCCGCCTGACAACGTGCCCGCGTTTTGCTCGATGCGTTCACCGAGTCGCGGGAACAGCTGAATGCTGCGCGCCAAGTTTTTTTCGATCGCTGCAGCGCCGCGATTCAAGAACGCACCTAGTAACAAGTTCTCGCGCACGCTCAAGTTGCCGAAGATGGCGCGCCCTTCGGGCACCAACGCCGCTCCGAGTTCGACCACGCGATGCGTGGCGAGGCCCTTCACGTCGCGGCCGAGCACGCGCACCGTGCCTCCCGAGTGCGGCACGAGCTGCATGATCGACTTCAAGACGCTGCTCTTACCGGCGCCATTGGCGCCGATCAAGGTCACGATCTCGCCGCGTTCGACGCTCAGCGAAACGTTCTTACAGGCGGCGATGCCCCCATATTTGACGCTCACCGAGCCGAGTTCGAGCGCGATCGGCGCGGTCACGCGGAGGCCTCTGCATCAGGGGTCTCTTCCCCCAAATAGGCTGCGAGGACGCGCGGGTGGACTTTGATTTCTGCAGGAGCGCCTTCGGCGATCGTCTCGCCGTGGTCGACGACGTGGATCGTTTCGCACACGTTCATGACGACGTTCATGTTGTGCTCGACCAAGATCACCGTCAGCCCGAGCTGGTCGCGCAGAAACCGGATTTGGTCGTTCAGGGTGCGCGCTTCTTGGCTGTTCATGCCCGCGGCTGGCTCGTCCAACAGCAACAGCTGGGGAGAGAGCATGAGTCCGCGCGCGATCTCCAAACGGCGCTGAGAACCGTACGGCAGGCTGCCTGCCACTTCGCCGGCGAGCTCCGCGAGACCCAAAATTTCCAGTAATTCGTGGGCGCGTTTGGTCAGCGCTTGCTCGTCGCGCTCGTACGCACGAGTGCGCAAGATGGCGGACCCAATGCTGGCCTTGTGCAGGTGATGCCCGGCAACCATCACGTTTTCGGCGACTGTCATCGTCCGGAAGATGCGGATATTTTGGAACGTGCGGGCGACTCCGAGCTCGGCGATCAAGGCCGGTTTGAGGCCCGCGATGTTCTTGCCTTGAAAGGCGATCTCACCGTGCTCGGGCGTGTACACGCCGGTGATCACGTTGAAGAGCGTGGTTTTGCCCGCGCCGTTCGGGCCGATCAAGCCGAAGATTGCGCCCTTTTCTACCTGAAATGAAACGCCGCGCACGGCGTGGAGGCCGCCGAAGATCTTGTCGACTGCGCGGAGGGCGAGCAGGCTCACGCGCTCTCCGTGGGTGTGGCGGGCTGGGCTGTCTTTTTGCGACGCAGCAGATGATGCAGCTCGCGCGTGCCCAGCAACCCCTGAGGGCGCACGATCATGATCACGATCAACAGCAGAGCGTACAGCACCAGCCGGTATTGCTGAAGATCGCGCATCAGCTCGAGCGACACGGCCACGAAGATTCCGCCCAAAATGGCGCCAGAAATCGAGCCTAGGCCGCCCACGATGATCATCACGATCATGTCGATCGACTTCTCGAAGCGGAAGTCTTCTGGGCGCACACCGGCTTGCATGTGAGCAAACAGGCCGCCAGCAATCCCCGCCGTCGCCGCGCTGATGGCGAACGCGGTGACCTTCAACCGCGTGCTGGGCGTGGCCATTGCTTCGGCAGCGATCTCGTCTTCGCGAATCGCGGTCAGGGAACGGCCGGTCTGCGAGAACGTCAAATTATGGATGCCAACGACGACCGCGCTGACCCAAGCGAACACCCAAAAGAAATTGGTGTACGCGGGGAGCCCGGATGGATCGTCACCAAAGTAGCCGGTGGCCGAGCCCAAAAAGGCCGCGTTGTTGAATAGGATGCGGATGATTTCGCCGAAGCCGAGCGTGACTACGGCCAGGTAGTCGCCCCGTAATCGCAAGCTGGGCATGCCCACGATCAGCCCAGAAACACCGGCAAATAGCGCACCGGCGAGCAGAGCCAAGTTGAACACGATCGCATCGGAAAACGCCCCGCTGCCGAGCGCACCGTGCACCGGTCCAGCCAGCTTTACCCCGACGAATGCAGCGCCGTATGCACCGACGGCCATGAACCCGGCATGTCCAATCGAGAATTGGCCAGTGGTGCCGTTGATCAGATTCAACCCCACCGCCAAGATCACGTTGATGCCGGCGAGCAGGATGATGCGTTGCACGTATTCGGTGAACGCCGCCTCGACGCCCAAGCGCAGCGCGTAGATCGCGAGCAGCACGGCGCCGGCGATGGCGACACGAACAGCGGCCCGCATCACACCTTCTCCACGCGCACGACGCCTAGAAGGCCCTCGGGCTTGAGCAACAAGATCAAGATCAAGATCAGGAACGTGATTGCGTCGCGGTACTCGGGCGAGAGGTAGCCAGCGGTGAGTTGCTCGGCGAGGCCAATCAGCAATCCGCCCACGACGGCGCCGGGGATGCTGCCAATCCCGCCCAAAACCGCGGCCACGAATGCTTTCAGCCCGGTGAGCACACCCATCAACGGGTTGATCGTGATTTGGTCTAGGCCGAACAAGATGCCACCGGCCGCCGCCAAGGCCGAGCCGATCGCAAAGGTCGAGCGAATCACGCGATTGGTGTCGATGCCCATCAACCGGGCAGCGTCGATGTTGAACGAAAGCGCACGCATCGCGCGCCCGGTCCACGTCCGTTGCACGAACAGGTGCAAGCCGAGCATCAGGCACAGCGCGACCGCAAAGATCGTCAGCTTGATGTTCGTTACGATCACGCCGAACCACTCGAAGCGCACCTCACTCAAAATCGCCGGGTAGCGCTGCGGGTTGGGCGAAAACAACAGCATGCCCGCGTTCTGCAAAAAGAGGCTGACACCAATCGCGGTGATCAACGGCGTGAGCCGCGGTGCACTGCGCACGGGCCGATACGCCAAGAATTCGATCGTCACGCCCAAGAGCGCAGCTGCGGCCATCGCGATGATCAGCACCAGCAACGCCAGATACAGCGGAAAAGCCTGATTGTGCGCCTCGAAGCCAACCACGCCGAGCGCGCCTGCAGCGTAAAAGCCGGTGTACGCACCGACCATGAACACCTCGCCGTGAGCGAAGTTGATCAGCTTCAAGATGCCGTAGACCATGGTGTAGCCCAGGGCGATCAAGGCATAGATCGACCCGAGCGAAAGGCCGTTGATGAGCTGTTGAAGGAACTGAGTCACGCGAGTGGTGCGCTACGGCGCGATCGACGTTTCGAACTTCGCTTTGCCGCCGTCGACCTTGAGTACGACGGCGCTCTTCTCAGGGTTGCGCTGCGCGTCGATCGTGATTTTGCCGGTGACGCCTTCGAAGTCCTTGGTGGTGGCGATGGCATCGCGAATCGCGCTCGGATCGTTCTTGCCGGCGCGCTTGATGGCGTCGATCAGGACCAGCGCGGCCTCATAGCCCAGCGCGCCCAGGCCGGTCGGTGCTTGACCGTACTTCTTCGTGAAATTGGCCACGAATGCTTGGGCTTTCGGGCTCGCGACGTCCGGCGCGAAATGGTCGGAGAAATACGAGCCGTTGATCGCGTCGCCCCCGATTTTGAATAGATCGGGCGAGTCCCAGCCGTCTCCGCCTAGCAGCGGCACCTTGAGTCCTAGACGATCCGCGGTGCGCGCTACCGTGCCGACCTCCGAGTAGTAGCCCGGCACGAACACCGCTTGTGCTTGCGTGCCGCGGATGGCGGTGACCTGCGCGCTGAAATCGGTATCGCCTTGCGAATAAGATTGCTCGGCGACGATCGTGCCGCCGGCCGCGGTGAAGGCCTTCTGGAACGCATCTGCCAAGCCAATCGAATAGTCGTTCTTCACGTCCTTCAAGATGGCGACCTTGTCGAACTTGAGATTGTTTCGCGCGAACGTGGCCATCACCTTGCCTTGGAAGGGATCGATGAAGCACACGCGGAAAATGTAGTCGCCCACCTCGGTCACCTTGGGATTGGTCGAGGTAGGAGAAATCATGGGGATTTTGCGGCGCTGTGCGACGCGACCGCCGGCCAGCGATAGGCTCGAGGCGACCTCGCCGAGCACGGCGCTCGCCTTCTCCACGTCGATCAAGCGGCTGACTGCGTTGGCGGCTTCTGCCGAGTCGCCGCGCGTATCGAGGGTGACGAGTTTCAGCTTCTTGCCGAGCACACCACCTGCGGCATTGGCTTCCTCGATGGCCAAGCGCACCCCGCGATCGGTGTCTTGCCCGAAGTGCGCGGTGCTGCCAGTCATCGAAGCGTAGTGACCGACCACGATCTCGCTCGCGTCCGACCCACCACCGGCGCCACCGCCCTCCGTGTTTTTCTTGCAGCCGATGGCCGAGGCCAGCGCTGTCGCGCACAATCCGGAAATCAGAGTTCGCCGCAGGATCCGCATCGCCGGGGAACCTAACACAGGGCTGGTTTCCGGGGATAATCCTGGAGACAGGCAAGGCCAGCGCTATTTGCAGGCGCGTAAGATCTTTAGGCCATCCACCTCGACCTCGCACAATCGCGGCGCGGCCGCCTTGGGGGCTGCTGAAACCGGGGCAGCCAAGAGCTTGATCGAAACCTTTTGGTCGCGCTGCGCGAGCACTTTTGCGGTGCCCTTCAGGGCACCTTTGACCGCCTGAAATTCCACCGTTTCAGCGGGGGTCGCGAGCACCTCGCACGGCGTCTGATCGCACACTTGGAAGCCGTTCTTCAGCAAGATCGCGCCGCTTGGCTCGGTCGTGACGTCGAGGTGAATGGCTGCCGCGGGCGCCTCGGCCGCACCTGAAACCTCTGGCGCGGAGGGCGCAACTTGCGGCGCCGAACCGGGTGCCGCAGCCGGTGCAGTTGGAATCGCGGTCAATGCCGAGGGGGTCTCGGCGGTGGGTCGAGTCTCGCCTCCGCGGTGAGTCAGTAACCACGCCCCCACCCCACCCACTGCAAGCAGCGCCAGACCCCCAGCGATCAGCGCATTCTTGCTTCGAGGTGCCGGTGAACGGGCGCTCGCCTCGGCTCCGATCAGCGTCTCGGCACGCGCGATGTCGGTATCCCTGCCGCGAGCTGGCCTGACGCTGGTCCTTGTCTGGGTGGAGGACGGCGCCGGTGCGGCGTTCGAAAATAACGACTGGGTTGGCGTGCCTGCTACGTGTAGTGCTGGAAGAGACGGGTGCTCGCTCGGCGTCTGCAGCTTCGGCCGATAGCCAAGCGCGGCAGCCTCGTCACTGGCGCTGATTGCCTGCGCGAATTCGAGCATGGTTTGGAAGCGGACCGTCGGATCCTTCTCCAAGGCGCGCATAATCACTGCCTGGAGTGAGCGCGAGACTGCAACCTCTGGACAGATCTCGCTCATTTGTGGGGTGGGATCGCTCAGGTGCTTGGCCAAAACGCCCAGGAACGTGTCACCAGTGAACGGAACCGCACCCGTGAACATCTCGTACATGATGATGCCGACCGAATAGATGTCCGAGCGGGGGTCGGCGTGTTTGCCGCTAGCCTGCTCGGGCGCCATATACTCGGGGGTCCCGAAAATCATGCCGGTGCGGGTGAGGCGGCGCTTGGTTTGGACCACCTCGGTTTCTTTGGAACGCAGCTGCGCGATGCCAAAGTCGACAATCTTGACGATCTCCTCGCCATCGATGGTCCGCTGTAGGAACACGTTTTCCGGCTTCATATCGCGGTGAACGACGCCGCTTTCGTGCGCTGCCGCGAGCGCGCGACACATCTGCATCGAGATGCGAATTCCGCTCGCTACGCCGAGCACCCGCTTCTTGGCCAGCTCATCCGCGAGGTCGTTGCCCTCCAAAAACTCCATCGCCAAGAAGAACCGGCCGTTCTCGAGTTGGCCGAAGTCGAACACGTCGAGCACGTTTGGGTGCTTGATTCGTGACGCGCTGATCGCTTCTTGCTGAAAGCGGGTCACGATGTCGCCCTTGACGGCGAACTCGGCGCGCAAGATCTTTAGCGCCACACGCTTTTCGATGGCGACGTGTTCGGCCAGGTACACCTGACCCATTCCGCCCTCACCGAGCAGCTTCTGGATGCGGTAGCGACCCGCAGCCAAGGTTCCAATCATCGCGTCGTCGGGGTCGTTCATGGCTGCCAGCGCAACGTCATTGCTCGCCCGAGAAACTGTGTCGGGAGAGCTCGGCTGAGCCTCAAACCATAGCGTTCCTTATCTAAGCGGGCTAGGGGGCCAGTGGTACGGGGCAGATGCGAGCGAAAGCGCAAAGCGAGCGCGCGGGGTGGCAAGAGATCGCGCACTTTGGTACGCTCGCCAGTCCAACATGATCGTGGTGATGGAGCCCGATGCGTCGGACGCGGCGATCGAGAGCGTAATTTCTTTTCTGTTTGCGGCCGGGTTCGACGTTCACCGATCGAGCGGTCAATCTCGCACCATTCTCGGCGTCGTCGGGGATGTGAGCGCGAACGACGTTTCAGTCGTGAGCGAATTCGAAGCCGTCGCTCAAGTGACGCGCGTGAGCGAGCCGTTTCGGCTGGCGTCAAGGCGCTTCAAGCAGCGTTCGACGGTGGTCGAGGGGCCCTGGGGCAGCATCGGTGGCGAGCGTCCCTGGATCGCCATCGAGCCCATTGGTCTCGTGGGTGGCGCGCGCAAGCGAGCACCCGGCGACGATGAAGCGCCGTCGACCGCGGAGCTTCCCTACCGGGTCGCCGCGGGTCGGCCTTTCGACGCGGCCGTGACGCGTTCGCATTTGGCCTTCGAAAATGTGGGTTCGCTGGTTTGCTTGTCGATGCATCCGCAGCCGCTTGCACAGGCGTTTCCCGTGCGGTTCGTCGAGCGCGGACCCAGCTGGGGAGCCAACGCGTGGATTGGCGCCGCCGAGCGTGAGCTCGAACGCGGTTCGGAGAAGGTCGTGCTTTTGGAAGCCGGCGGTGAGTATCCGAATGGCGCGCGCACGCTGGAGATCGCGGCCATCGCGCGCGCCAAGATCCGCACGCACTTGCCGCTCGTGGTCGACGTTGCGAGCATCGCGCAGCGCGCGAAATACTCGCAAGCCGTCGCCTGTGCGGCGATTGGCGGCGGTGCGGACGGCGTTATCTTGCGCACTTGGGTCGGTCGCGAAGGTGAAGTCCCGCGCGTGCCGGCGACCCTGCGCTGGGGCGAAGCGGTCGAGCTGGCCGAGCGTTTGCGTGAGATCGGCGCCATCGTGCGCAAATGAAGCGCCTAGCGATCTTCGGTTTCGGGCTGATCGGCGCCTCCATCGCCGCTGCCGTTCGCAAGGCGGCTCCGGAAATCGCACTGGTCGGGATTGACCTACCGAAGGCCGTCGCCAGCGAAGAAGTGCGCGCTCTGACGGACGAACAGGTCGAGAGTACAGATCTCGGGCGCGTTCTGCGCGCGGTGGGCGACGCCGATCTCTCCGTCTTGGCGGCTCCCGTGAGCGTCATTCGCGCGGAGCTTCCGCGGTTGTTGGACGCAGCCCAGGTCGTCACTGATTGCGGCTCCACCAAGCGCTCGATTTGCGCTGCGGTTGTCGGTCTGCCGCGGGCGCGTCGCTTCGTTCCTGGGCACCCAATGGCAGGCGGGCCCGAGGGCGGCGCAGCGCTCGCACGAGCGGATCTGTTTCACCGCCAAACTTGGCTACTTTGCCCAGAAAACAGCGACCCGGACGCGCTTTCACGAGTCGAACAACTCGTGGCGCTCGTGGGCGCGAATTGCGCGCACTTGAGCTTGGAAGCGCATGATCGCGCCGTGGCGTACACGAGCCACGCTCCACAGCTTCTCGCGAGCGCGCTCAGCGTGCTTGCGAGTCGCGCGAATGCGCTGCCCGCTGCGGGACCTGCGTATCGCGCAACTACGCGTAGCGCGGGCGGAGCTGAAGTGATGTGGCGCGATATCTTTGCGGCCAATGCCGACGAGATCAGCGTCGTGCTGCGACAGCTCGCGAGCGAACTGGAAGGCGTGGCGCGCGGCTTCGAGGCTTCGCCGCCAGACTTGTCACCTGCGCTCGCACTCCTTGCGCAGGCGCGCAGTGCGCGCCGTCAGTGAATCGAGCGCGCGCTTTGGCCGAACTTTTGCTAAGGCGAGGACCCATGAGCCGGGTAGCAGTCCGCTGGTCGTTTTTGAGCTGCTTGCTCGTGCTCGAGGCTTGTATCCTGAACCCGCATCCAGTGCCTCCGGACGAGGTCGACAGTCCGAGTTTCGGTGGCTCCCCGAGCCCCGGCAAGGGTGGATCTAGCTCGGGTGGTAGAGCGTCCGCAGCGGGCGGGTCGACACCAATGCCGGGCACAGGCGGCAGTGCGTCGCCAGGTATCGGCGGTTCGGGGAATCTCGGCGGATCCGAAGATGAGGGCGGTTCTTCGAACTCCGGTGGAGCCGCGAATGGGACCGCTGGCGCAGCGAACTCCGGTGGAACCGCGAATGGGACCGCTGGCGCAGCGAACTCCGGCGGGCAGAGTTCGGCCACCACCGCCGGTTCGGGCGGTCAAGGCGGTCAGGGCGGTCACGGTGGCAGTGCCGGTGCTAACGGCGGCGCGTCCGGTTCGGCTGGTGCGGCCGGATTCCCGACGTCCGGGAGTGGAGGTTCCTCTGGCGCATCGGGCAGTTGCGGATGCGCTGGCACTTCCGGGAATGCGGGTTCTTTTGGAATTGCGGGGAGTGCCGGCTCGAGCGGGGGTGGCTTTGGACGGCACTAGGTTGTGCGAGCCACCCTGGCGCGGGAGTCGCGCATTGCGCCAACTTGTGCCAGCAGCGCTGCACCCGCTGCGCTGCCTGGTCGAGCTGCGCTGCTGGCCCGTCGCGTGCTAGGCTCTGTGTCAGGCAATGCGAGTGCGTTGGCACAAGTGGTGGTTACTGGCGGCGTTGGTTTCAGCTTGCGGGCTGAATCCGCAGCCGGACATTCCTGCTGGATCAGCCGCAGGGCCTGGCGCAGGCGGCAGCATCGGCGCCGGCGGGCGGGGATCAGTTACTAATCCGTCAGGTGGCACTGGCCCTACAGGGCCCAACACCGGTTTTGGCGGTGAGTTCAATGTCGGCGATGGCGGCGATGGCGCACAGGCCGAAGGCGGCGCTGGCGGCGTGGCCGAAGAAGGCGGCGCGGCCAACGGCGGCGGCTCAGGCAAAGGCGGCGCCGCGGGCAACAACGCCGGCGCGGGCAACAACGCCGGCGCGGGCAACAACGCCGGCGCGGCGGGCGGCGATTAGCTCGCGCCCGGCGCGCCCATGTAGTGATCGAGCACGTTGGAAATCAGATCCGCGAGAATGCCGTCGGCAACGCGAAGCCGACGACTCAACTCGCGCGCCAAATTAAGCACGATCAGCGAATAGGATCGCAAATCATAGCGATACAGCGCGTCGAGATCCGCCGCCGTAATCCGCAATAGGCGCGATGGCGCGAGTGCGCGCACCGTTGCTGAACGCGGCTGAATGTCGACGATGCTCATCTCGCCGAACCAGTCACTCGGTCCGAGCAGAGCCACGCGCGCTTCCGTCGCGCGCTTGCTCTTTTTCAGCACTTCCATCTCACCGCGAAGGACGACGTACATCGCGCTGGCGTCATCGCCCTCGCGGAAAACGATCTCACCGGCCCCCGGATTCTGAACGGTGAGCGTTCCCGCCAAGTGCGTCAGCACTTCATCGCTCAGCGCACCGAACAAGCCGATGGCGCGGAGCTCGCTCGGGCTGACATTGGCTTCAGGGGAATTGCTCATGGCCGCTTTTGCCAGCTTCTATCGTTGATTGGTTGCTCGTCAAACCACCGCTGCTTGAAGCGGGAAACTCATAGGGTCTTCTTGAAGACGACGCGTGGCCGCGCGGGCCCGGCGTAGTCTTCGACACTGGTCACGCTCCAACCCGTCGCGCGGTGAAAAGCAATCGAGCCTTCGTTCCCGGTCGTGGTGACCGCCTTGAGTCGCGTGCACCCGGCCGCGCGCGCATCTTCTTCGAAGGTCTGATAGAGCACCTTGCCGACGCCGCGCCGGCGATAGTCCGGATGAATCCCGACTAGATGCACATAGCCCGTTTTGGGCGGCCCAGGTGCAACGAAACCCAACAGAAACCCGACCAAGATTCCATCATCTTCGACCACGCGCGCCATTGCGCCGAGCTCGTGAAAGAAAATCGGATGCGCGAGGGCGGTCGTTGGACCACCCCACCAGCGATCGATGATCTGCACGATGTGATCGTAGTCTTGCTTACCGAGTGGCCGAGTAATCATGGGCTCAGTCTGCGCTGCGATGAAAACGATGCGGGTCGGACGCTCGAGTCAGCGTAACACGCGGTCACGCTCGATTCTTCCCGGAAACGCGAGATCACCGTTCTCGCTGGCTCGATCAATGGTGCTCGGGTAACACTTCCGCCCATGCCTCTTCCAACGCGTGAAACGCTCGAGCGCGAAACCGCACGCGACTCCCGACGAGAGTTCCGGATTGCCCCGTCGATCTTGAGCGCGGACCTCGGACGGCTGGCCGAAGAGGTAAAGGAAGCGGAACTCGCGGGCGCCGACTGGATCCACGTCGACGTGATGGATGGTCGCTTCGTACCCAACATCACGCTCGGTCCGATGATCGTGAACGCGGTGCGGAAGGCGACCAAGGTACACGTCGACGTCCACTTGATGATCGTCGAGCCCGAGCGCTACGTCGAGGCATTTGCTGGAGCGGGTGCTGATTCGATCAGCATTCATGTGGAGGCGTGCACGCACCTACAACGAGCGTTGCATCAGCTGCGTGAATTGAAGGTGCAGGCCGGGGTTGTTTTGAACCCGCACACTACCGAGGATTGCCTGCGTTACCTGATGAGCGACTTGGATTTGGTGTTGCTCATGTCGGTAAATCCCGGCTTTGGTGGGCAAAAGTTCCTGCCCCAAGTCCTGGCGAAGATTGCCGCTGTACGGCGCATGATTGACGAGTCGGGCGCCAAGATTGAGCTCGAAGTCGACGGCGGCGTAGCCCCTGACACCGCTGCCAGCGTCGTTGCAGCGGGTGCCACGATGCTGGTTGCAGGCAATGCAATCTTCGGTCAATCCGATCGCCGTGCGGCGCTTGCGGCGTTGCGCGCCGCCGCTCAATGATGAACTGGCACGAGCGCTGGGCGGCAATCTTCATCGCTGGCTTCGCGTTCGGGTGCGCCGGTTCACCCGGCAATGTCGCAACTGCTGCACCCAGCGCGTCGGCGCCGATCGCGTCGGTTGCTCCGACCTCGAATGGGGCCTCGCCTGACGTCGCTCCCACTACCCCGAAAGACGCCGAAGCGGAGCGTACCGTCGCGCGCGCATTGAAGTACGTTTCCGCGCTGCGCGAGCTCGACGCGCTGGGTCCCGTCACCGGCCGAATCATTTCGCGCGACGAAATGGTTCAGCGCGTCGAGCGCAGCCTCGATACCGAGATCCCGCCCGCGGTCGTGAGCGCCTCTGGGGAGATTCTCTTCGCGCTCGGTACCGTCCCTGCGTCGTATGATTACCGAAGTGGCCTGCTCGCGGTCATGCGCTCGGAGCTGCTCGGGTTCTACGAGCCGCGTGAGAAGACCATGTTCCTGGGTGGCGACCTTCGCGGCCAGGAACTCGACGCGACTCTCTGGCACGAACTCGTGCACGCGCTGCAAGATCAGCACTACGGTCTCGGCAAAATGCTCAGTTGGAGCGACGACGCCGGCGATTGGCAAGGAGCGTTGCACGCTTTGGCCGAGGGCGACGCGACAAGCGCCATGCTCGACGGGCTATTCGCTGAAAAGGGCATGCACGCGCCGGATCTGCCGGATTCGATGATGGATCTGCAGGGCGCACTGTCCGCCGGCACGGTGCTGCAAGTGCCGCCGATCGTGAAGCGCTCGGTGGTCGCTCCGTACATGGACGGTTTGGCATTCGTGAACGCACTGCGCCGCCGCGGTGGATGGGCGGCGGTCGCGGCCGCGTGGCAGCGTTTACCGATCAGCACTGAGCAGGTACTGCACCTCGAGAAGTACGACGCCCACGAGCCCCCCGACCCCATATCGGCCTTGGCACCCAGCCCATCTGGTCCGACCCAAGTCGCTTACAGCGATGTGTACGGCGAAGAGACCTTGCGCATCCTGTTCGAGGAGTGGATGCCGGCGCGTGCAGCACGCGAGGCCGCGAGCGGCTGGGCCGGCGATCGCGTGAGTGCCTTTTCGGATGGAGCCGTGACCAGTGTCGCGTGGCACATCCGCTATGACACCGACGCCGCGGCTCTAGTCGCACTGCACGCCTTCGCCCGAGGCGCTTTGGCTCCAGAGGACAAACCGCTGGACGACCGCGGACGTCTGTCCGAGTTCGTGTCCGCCACTGAAGCGGAGCGGGCTACACGTGCCGGACAGCTGTGTCGTGAGCGGCACACTCGTGGTCCTTTCGCCGTGTTACGCCGGCGTCGCGATCTGGTCGTCACGCTCGGTCCCTACCGCCGCAATGCCGAGGGCGTTCGCTCGGAAGGCGAGTGCAAGGCCGCGTTGAGCTGGGCGGCCGCCCTGATGACCCAGGCCAAACCCGCGCTTTAGCGGCATTTCAGCGGCATTTTACGGGAGTGGGTCAAGAGTGACCCGTGCCTGGGTACGCAGTGACCTCAGCTAAGCGTCAAAAGCGCGACTAAGTGTTCAATCTGAGATGCGAAGCGCGTCTCAGACGGTTGGCACGGAAGCTGCTTATACAATTCTCGAGAAACGAACTCCGCGCTCAAGCGTTGATCGAGAAGGTAGAGGCGAGATTGGCAAACCCAAACAACACCGGAAAGCGAACGCCCACCACGCGCTCATCCGTCGTGAGTTCTGCGGCAGCCAGCGCCTCGTGGATGGCCCTGCTAGCGGCGACCAGCCTCGGTGCGGTTTCGGTGGAGCGCATGCGCGCTGAAGTTTCCGCGCAGGACTTGGCTGCGGCGACCAGCGCAGGTTACCGCCTGATCGTTCAGTCATACGCTTCCAACTCAGTTGCCGCTGATCAGCTGCCCGGCGCCAACCACCGCCCGCTCGCATCGATGCAGCGCGCGGTTACGGCGGAGGAACTCGCTCAAGGCATCGCTGTGGATGTTCTCCAAATCGACGAGCACAGTAGTGAGGAGGCCCCCGTGATCGTGGCTTGGCTCGAGCACGGGGCACCAGATCTCGAACTGGATGCTCTCCGTGCGCGCCCAAGCCGCGAAGCCGTCTACGGTGTCGGCCAGAGCAGTGCAGGTTCCGCGCAGATCGTGCTTCGTCGTTTGGCAGCGTGAGTCGCGCAGCCACATTGGCCGTGTTCTCGGCCCGCCGCTGCCAATGTTGCACACGACCCCGGCGCGTTTAGGCGGCAGCGCGGTCTGGGGGTGGGCGCTGGACACGGATTGCTCGGGCGCGGCGCGCAAAGTCCCGTCGCTCCTCGGTGGTCAACGTCAGGCCTCCGAAGCGAGCCGCGATGTACAGCTCCGTCAATGCCAGCGCCTCTTCACCGACGGGGTGCCCGATTGCCTTGAGGCTCATTGCGTGCGCCCGCGGCGGTGTGCCGGTGGGGCGCGCGACGCCCCGCGTGGCCAGCGCCGCTTCGAGCAATCGATACAGCTCGACGATCTCACGGGCCGCGGTCTCGCGTTCCGTGGCGGCGCGGGCCGCAGGTGACAGCGTTTTGCGTCGACGACTGAGCCAGACCGCTCCGTACACGGCGAGCCCGATCCCAGCCAGACTGAGTAACGTCGAACGAGGCGAAGACAACAGCTTGCCGACCGGGCCGGGTCGATCGCGCAGGGCGCTGTAGCTGCGATGCACCGATCGCAAGATGCCGACCTGTTGCTTCAAATCGTAGCCAATGACATGCCGATTCCAGCGCTGCGTCGTGGCTTCGACGAAGTCACGCACGAACGCCAAGAGCCCAGTGATATCGCTTTGGGGCGCCGCGCTCGCAGGCGGCGTGGGGTCGAAGCGCGTCCACCCCGTATCCTCCAGGTAGACTTCGACCCAGGAATGCGCGTCGCCCTGCCGGACTGCATATGAGCGAGCAAAACGGTTGTAAGTCCCGCCGATGAAGCCGGTCACATTGCGTGTGGGCACACCCAAGGTGCGCAGCATGACGGCCATCGCCGTCGAGTAGAACTCACAGTGCCCCCGCTTGGACACGAACAGAAAATCGTACAGTGGGTTTTTGGCCGCGCCAGAGCTCGAATCGACGTCGTAGCGATAGTCTTTGCGCAAACGCGCTTCGATCAGGCGCGCTTCCAGCCGCGGGTCGGTGGCTGAGCCGACCCACGTGTGAGCGAGCTCCGCGACACGCGGCGGCAAATCTGCCGGCAAAGTGAGGTAACGCGGGCGCTCGGTTGCGGTGAGTGAGATAGAGGTCGGCTCGTCCGCCGCGGCTAGCGAGACGTCATAGCGGAGGCCGCGTTCGTCCTGTGTTTTGTAGGTGAGCGACCCCTCTGGCCCGCCAGTAACTTGAGGGATGTTGTTGATCAGCGATGCGCCTTGCTGCGACACCGTGAGTGCGACTGCCTCGGGCGGCAAAAACACCACCGCCGGTTCAATCGGCTCCAGGTCCACGTGCATCAAGCGGTCGTGAAGGAGATCGGGGAAGCGCAACACTTGCACTTGTCGCCCGCGCTGCTCGGCGCGTAACGTTCCGCCCATGCTGCGCGACCAACTCTTGCCGCGGTACGTGTCGAACGCCGCGCCGCGCAGATAGAGCGCCACGCGGGATGGCGGTTCCTTCGGCAAATTCGGCACTTCTACACGCATCACGATCGTCGGATCGCTACGCAGCCGACCGACCCCACCGAGATCGACATGCTCGGTGAAGCCGACCATGCGCTCGGCCTTGGGATGGCTGAGCAGTAGAAGCGAGAGTCCGACCCGTGGAAACGCGACGAACAGCGCCAGCGTGAACAGGAAGATCGGCACCGAAAGCAAGCACGTAAAAATCAGGAACGAGCGCCCAATCACGCGCCGACTGCGCAGGATGCGCGGCACGTCTACGGGCAGACCGGTTCGGTCCCGCGCGCCTTGGCGGTAGTTGCCTTCCACTTCGCGGCGCAGGTGACTGAGCACGAGCGCGCCGGGTGCGATCACCAAAAAGCCCAGAAAACAGAGGCCGTACGCCAAACCGCTACCGAGCACGGTGGCTGCGATCAAGTGCAGCAATGCCAAGACGATGACCTGCTGATCGTGCGCGGCGCCACGCCGAGTCGCCAGGCGGATCACCTGCAGCGCCGCCGCGAACTCGACCGCGGTCTCGAGCAAGCTCGCGCCGGTAAACAACCGTACGGCCTGCAAGCCGAACAACGCGAGCGGCAGCACCACTCCGATGCGGCGCGCGAGCGGTCGATCTTGGAAGCTTTCGGGGATGAGCACGGCCAGCGCGAGCCCAACCAAGATCGCGATTGCGAGCCAGTGATTCAATTCGCCGCTGGTGATCAGGGCAAGCAGGCCGAGTGCGGCCAAGCTGTCCGTCATGATTCGGTGAATCAGCCCGAATCTCACGCGCTTTCCCTGCTCAAATCACGGCCGTTGGCGGGCGCGTTTTCCGAGGGCGTCTCGGCTGGCTTTGCCTCCAAAAGCGCCAAAAAGCGCAACACTGGGTCGGCGCCGACTGCGCTCGTGGCTCGCACTCGCTCGCCCGTGCGCGCGCGCACGGTAACGCCGTCACCGCGTTTGATGTGCGCGACCGCGCGTGAGGCCACGTCGCGAATACGGCGTTCGAAGCGCGCGCTCCAATCTTCGTCGGGCGTGCGTCCGGGATGTATGGAATCGATCAGGTACGAGACGTCGCGACGTACTTCGCGGGCTCGCTCGCGGACGATCAATTGCTCGACGCTCTTGCGCCAATAGATGTCTCGCGGATCATCACCTTCGCGCATTGGTCGCAAGGACAGGATCTCGTCTCCGGATCCGCGTCCGAGCGCGGAGTTGCCACCCAAGCGATCGCCCGGCAAGTTGCTTGGCAGCTGAATCGGATCCACCGCGGGATAGATGATCAAGTCACCGTCGGCGGTGAGCTCGCGCGACTTTTCGAACAGCCCAAAGGGAAAGCGAGTCGCGACGCGAAAACCGACGTGACGATCGCGCCCTCGGCGGGCGGGCGTCCGGCGATAAGCGGCGACCTGGGCGGAACGCGGGCTGATTTTCAGGAAGAAGCAGCGTTTGTCGGCAGGTTGCCCGGCGCGCAGATCCTCCACCTCGATGGCGTACGAAGGGATCCGACGCTTGTGGTTGAACACCTCGATCTCCACCAAGTGCGGGCGTGCGACTTGTGCTCGCGGAGGCAAGCGACGAACGACCGTCAGCTCACGCAAGCTCAGCTCGCTGAGAACTCCCGAGACGACAATCATCGACAGCAGCATGCCGAGCAACAGGTAGAGCAGGTTGTTGCCGGTGTTGATGGCAGCGAAGCCCACCCCAAAGGTGATGCCGATGAAGTATTTACCCTCGCGGGTGAGCTTCAGCCGTCGCGGAGGACGAAACCAACGCCTGAGTCGCGAGAGGGACAGGGTCAGGCGATCGCGCGCGCTAGCTCGGGGCGGCGTAGCACGCGTCGCCGAACGCACGCGGTCGCCCGAAGCCGGCGGTTCCGGCGCGGGCGCAGTCGGTTCGGGCGTCCGAGGAGGCTCTGCCACGGCACTTTTCCTCGCTCAAAGTGGGACTGGGACGCGGGCGATGACTTCGCGAATGGCGGCTTCGGTCTCTTCTCGGGTCGGCGCGTAGCCTTCGGCGTGCGCAGCCAGGCGCACGCGATGCGCGAACACTGGCACGGCCAAGCTGTGAATGTCGTCCGCGATGCAGTAGTCGCGACCATTCAGCAGAGCGCGCGCGCGCGCTGCGCGCGACAAATTCATACCCGCACGAGTGCTCGCCCCGAGCGAAAGCGCCGGACTGCCGCGCGTCGCGGTGACGAGGGCTTGCAAGTACGTGCCGAGTGCGCCGTCCATCACCACGCGCTCGACCTCACGCTGCAAGCTGACCAAGGTCTTCGGATCGAGCACGACGGGTACGCTCTGCACACGGTCGTGATCAGGCTCCATGATCAGCCGCATCTCCACCTGTGGCGGTGGATAGCCGATGCGAATGCGCATCATGAAACGGTCGAGCTGCGATTCAGGCAGCGGGAAAGTACCAGCAAAATCTTGCGGGTTCTGGGTAGCCACGACCAAGAATGGCTCGGGCAGCGGGTGCGTCTTGCCGTCGAGAGAGACCTGCTCGTCGCTCATCGCCTCGAGGAGCGCAGATTGCGTGCGCGGGCTGGCGCGATTGATCTCGTCCGCGAGGAGCACATTCGAAAACACCGGACCATGCCGGAGCACGAACTCGGACGTGCGTTGATCGAACACCGACACACCGAGCACATCGCTAGGCAGCAAGTCACTCGTGAACTGCACGCGCCGCATTTGCCCGCCGACGGCGCGTGCGAGCGCACGTGCGAGCGTCGTCTTGCCAACCCCCGGCACGTCTTCGATCAAGATGTGGCCGCGAGCAAGCAGGGCAGTGAGCGCGAGCTCGACGACCTCGGCTTTGCCCTCGAGCGCGCCCTCCACGGCACGGCGCAATTCGAGCAAATGCTCGAGACGCTGGGCAGGCATCGCAAGAGCGGAAGAACTCATTCTCGAGCCATGGTAGCATGCTGGGGGCGCAGACTGCGTCAAGCCGAAATGGCCGTACTTTCGCCGGGTTTATCGAGACAGAACGCTTACTTCGCAACATCCGCCGAGGTTGGCCGTAAGGCGCGCGCTCAAGCAGACGGGTGGCGAAAAGCGACATGGGAGCCCGCGCACGCGGGGGGCGGTTCGTGATCGAACGGATCGAGGTGCGTGGGGTCACTCGGCTATTTGGCGCGACGCCGGCCTTGCGCGCCGTCAGCACACGCTTCGAGGCGGGCAGCATCACCTTTCTGGAGGGGCCAAACGGTGCGGGTAAGAGCACGCTGCTCGCCGTCATCGGTACGGTGCTCGCGCCGACCCGCGGGCAAGTCGTCTATCACCCCCTTGGGTCGGATCCTGAATTGGTGCGCCCTCACTTGGGTTGGGTTGCGCATGATTCCCTCTGCTATCGCGAATTGAGTGCGCGCCAGAACGTGGAGCTTGCGGCGCGCGTCTACGGCGTGGAGGTGGAAGGCGCGTGGCAACGGGTCGCGAAGCGCGTGGGCGCAGAAGCGCTCGCGGATCGCCGAGTTGCGACGCTTTCCCGGGGTCAGCGGCAGCGCATCGCCCTGGCTCGCGCGCTCGTCCACGATCCATCGCTTTTATTGCTGGATGAGCCCTGGTCGGGGCTAGACCGCACTAGCGCAGAGCATTTGCAGAAGGCGTTGCTCGAAGAGCGCGCGCGCGGCACGCTGGTGATCGTTGTCAACCATGCGGATGGGCTTGCCGATCAGCTCGGCGCGCGCTGCGTGCGGCTGGAGAACGGGCGCATCGTCTAGCTAGCGCGCGAGTGCGGCCGGTGGCGTTGCGAGCAGGCGATCGAGCAAGGCGTTCACTCCGCTGTCGTCATTGCGAGCCAGAACCGCGCTCGGCGTCAGGATACCCAGCGTCGCAAGCTCGGAGGCGTTGCCGCCCGTGCTGGCATCTGGCTCGCGAGCTCCCGAGAGTACCAAGTGATCGGGGGCGCGGCCCGACGCGCGCATTGCTTTCAACGTCGAGCTGACCTCGTGCAACACGCCCAAGGAATCCGGCGCCACCAAGACCCAGATGGCGGGGTCGAGGTGCTGCGCGAGTTCGAAGTTGCTGACGCCGACGCCAAGCGGCGAGAAGACGCCTCCCGCCGTCTCGATGACTGTCCATAGTGCCCTATATGGCACTATACGTGATGCCACCTCGGCTTCAGCGCGCTCGATCCATGCGGCCACCAGGCCGGGGTCGAGCTGGATACCACTAGAGCGGGCCGCGAGATGCGGGGAGACGGGGTCTCGGAGGGCGTAAAGAGGGTGCTCGAGGTGAGTCCAAACTGAGCCAGCCGCGGCGAGCGACGCAGCGTCCGAGCCGTTGGGCGGGGCGGTGGAATCGGTCCCCCGTGTGATGCCGCTTTCGATCGGTTTGAGACCCAGGGCGGCTCGACCGCGACTTGCCATCGCGCGCAATAGCGCGACGCTCACGCGCGTCTTTCCAATACCCGTTCCGCAGCCGAGGACTATGACCCGCATGCTTCCTTCACTGAGTCCACGAGGCGATCGATGTCGGTTGGAGTAAAGGTTGCTTTGATCGTCAGGCGCAGACGCGCGGCGCCGTTCGGAACAGTGGGGGGGCGAATCGCTTGCGCGAGAATACCGTAACTTCGCAGTCGGGCCGCTGCCTCAAGTGCCCGGGTGTTGTCCCCCAGAATCACTGAGACGATGGGTCCGAACGAACTTGGCGCGATAGTAAGGCCGGCTCTTTGGAGCTGAGTCCGCAGGTCATGGGCGTTCGTCGCTAAGGTCTGGCGGAGCAAGTTGGCATCGCGCGCAAGCTTGACGTGAATTCGAGATAGGTCTGCCAAGCGCGGCGAGGGAGCGGTTGAGAACACGAAGCTGCGAGCCTTGTTCCAAAGGAACGTCCGCAACTGGGAGGAGCCGGCGACGAACCCGCCGTGGGTTCCGACGGCTTTGCCGAGCGCGCCGATTAGGACATCCGGCTTGATGCCCGCTTCAGCGCACCGACCAGCTCCGTTCTTGCCGAAGACGCCGAGCGCGTGCGCTTCGTCCACGATCAAGCAAGCATCGTATTGGTCGCAGAGCTCACGCAGTCTGCGCAGGTCTGGGCCATCCCCGTCCATGCTGAAATAGGACTCGGTGACGACCCAGCAGGCGCGCGAACCGCGTTGGTCTTTCAATGCACTGCGGAGCGCATCGAGGTCCAGATGCGGCAGAATGCGAACTTCGGCCTTGGCCAGTCGGGAGCCGTCGATCACGGAGGCGTGGTTCGCAGCATCAGAGAGAATGATGGAGCCCGGGACCCCCAAGGCCGAGATGAGCCCAAGATTCGCGGCGTACGCAGAACTGAAGAGGAGCGCGCTTTCTGCCCCGACCCACTCCGCCAGCTCGGATTCGAGTGCGAGGTGCTCGTCAGTCGAGCCATGAACAAGCCGCGAGGCTGCTGCTCCCGGATTGCCGAGTGTTTCACGTGAAACGGCGCGGCCTGCGAAGCCCAGATAATCATTCGAGGAAGCATCCAAGGGCGAAACCCGCAGCTGCTCGGCCGCCTTCGCGACGGCCCTCCGAGATGAACCGTCATCCGGCTCACGAAGCAAGCTGCTCAATCGGAGGTCCGTGAGGACCTGATCAAGCAAAGATTCAAAGCGCATCCCGCTGTTTTAGCATCGCTGTCGGTCGCGCGCCGCTGCCAGCAGGGTGCCATGGGCGTCGACGGCTAGCGGCCCAAGGAGGAGGATTGGTGCGGTACTCGGCGAGAGCCACGATGTCTGGGGATTGAAGCGGAGTCATGGATAGGTCGTCTTGACGAACGGAATGCGGCTCCAGAGAGGCATTGGCGCTCGCCGGCAGGCACCACGGCGTCGCGCGCTTCGGGACCGCAAAGGGGGACGTGTGCTTGATCCGAAGACCCGCCAAAGCCAAAGAGCGAGCCTTCTGAGGCTTGCTCGCACCCAGGGCACTTCGGCACTTCGACCACTCTGCCCATTCCAGCTCCGATACGGACGCCGCAGACGCGGCGCCTGCGGGCGAAGGTAGGAAGGCCGGTCTTTCGGGCAGCGAGCTACGATGGCGGACGTTCGCTTGATCGGCACCTTTGACCCGCCGAGTTCTGAGAGAAACCGCACCCAGCGCTCCGGGCAAAGGCTCACTCAGCTGAGCCCCAAAACCCAGGTTCGCCAAAGCCTAGGTAACGCCCGCTCAATCAGGTGCCCGACCTTGGGCCTGATGGCTAAGGTCTGAGGCGACCGATACCTGCGCGGTGCGCTGGCTGAGGTGCTCAAACGGGACTGCGCGAGGATCCGGAAGGACGCCCTCCGCCCCGGAAACCGCACCCAGCGCTCCGGACAAGGCTCAGTCAGCTGAGCCCCAAAACCCAGGTTCGCCAAAGCCCAGGCAACCCCGCTCCAGTCAGGTGCCCGACGTTGAGCCTGATGGCTAAGGTCTGAGGCGATCGATACCCTCCGCGGTGCGCTGGCTGAGGTGCCCAAACGGGAATGCGCGAGGATCTGGAAGGACGCCCTCCGCCCCGGACCCCAGCGCAAGAGTTCGACTGGCAGCCGCCTTGGCCACCCTCCGAGTTCGACTCGGGCATTTGAAGTCCCTATGGTTCAGCGTCCCTTTACGTTGGCGGAACTTCTCGAAGGGGCGTTGCCAGCGACGATCGAAAGAGTGAACTATGGCGCTTGATCAGTCGCAAGCGGGCAACGCCTCTTTGCTTGCCCGGAGAGGCGATACGCTGCCAAGGTCCGAAGTGCAAAGGCGTCATCTGACGACGAACGCGTCAGTCCGCGATCCGACGACCGGCATCACCTCGCCGCGTTTCACGTGAAACTGATAAATACTCGCAGTCACTATTATAAAACTAAGTAAAATTAGTAGTTTATGAAACACGCGACGCAGTGAGCGTCAGCACATATACAGTTGATTCTTATTGATTGTCTCCGCACTCTTCGATCAACGCCCCGTGGCAATCGCAGAGCAACTGCCATTGAGATATATTGCTCTCAATGAAAACGCCGGAGCTCGAGTTGGTACCGGCCCCGAAACGGGGACAGTACGACCGAGCTTTGAGTCGTCGCGAGCGGCAACTGGCTCAGCGGGAGCGAGTGATCGCGGCGATCGCGTTAATCAGCGCAAGCGATCGGGAGCTCAGCATCGCGAACGTGGTGGAGGCCGCGGGGATCGGTCGCAACACGTTCTACGAATATTTTGACGATCTGGAGCATGCGCTGCTCGCGATCAAGAATCGCGTGCTGAGTGACTTCGCCACGCGCGTGGCTGTCGCGATGCAGGCTGCGCGCACCCCGCTCGAGCGCTTTCGTGCCCTGGCACGCGTTTGGTCAGAGGATTTGCTCGAGCATCCCGCGCAGATGAAGCTCGCATTGCGTGCGCAGCCGGAACTCGTTGAGCCCACGCAGCTGTCCCCGCTTGGCCAGCACCTTGCGTCCGTGCTGACCGCCGAGGTCGACTCGCGCAGTGCGCTGCCGGGTTTGAGAGAGCCCCTGCGAGTCGCTGTGGTGGCGGCGCTGTTCGATGCGGTTAGCCGTGGCCACCTGAGTGGACCCTCGATGACGAGCGAAGAGTTGCAGCGCGTCCTGTGCGACTGGTCGGTGCGCTTGCTGCGTTGACCGAGGCAGCGCGAATCGCCAGCCTTTAGCAATCCCCCCTGGCAGCAGCCAAGGTTCCGTCTCTCGCCGAGACGCCATTGAAGACGGTCGATCGCGAACGGGCTCAGAAGCGTTTCCAAATGGGGTCCGGGCTGGGCTGTCGGCCCATTTTTGCCCACAGCCTGTGGAAAACCTGCGCGTTGCTTGGGCTCAATCTGCGCGCGAAGTGCCACCAACAAAACCCCGACAAAAACGCCGAAGCAGCATTTCCATCGCGGCACCAGGATGCTAGCGTCGCCCGCGCATGCCCAAAGGTCCGGTCGAGCTCCGAGTTGGGGGGCAGACCTACCGCGTCGTTGCGACAGCGGAAGAGGCCGATCTGCATCGTTTGGCCGATGTGGTCGACGCGCGTCTGCGACAGCTCACGGCCCCGGGGCGCCAGGTGTCCCCACAGTCGTTGTTGCTTGCGGCGCTGTCGTTGGCGCACGACCTCGAGGACGAGCGGAATCGCCGGCTGCGCTCAGAGCAGCGCTCCCGCGAGATGTTGAGCAACCTGGTTTCCCGCATCGACGCTGCGCTGGAAGCTGACTCGCTGGAAGCGGTGGCCACGCCGACCCCGAGCGAAGCGAGCTCCGATGAAGCCGAAGTCGAGTTCGACTTTGGGCCCGGCCTCGAGCCATAGCGTCGAGTTCCACGCCCTGGCAGCAGCGATTCCGGGGGGTTTTTATGGTCACGAGCGGCGGCTCGGACGGCACCGCCTTCGGCGTCAAGGGCGGAACTTAGGAGCGGGCGCCAAGGCCTGCACACGGCCAGTCAGTCCTCCTCGCGGCCGACTCCTCGCGCCTGGTTTTCGTCGCTCCTGAGCTACAACCAGCGAGGTGTGCCGCCTGGCTGGCGCCTTTACCAGCCGGGCGCCTCGGCCCGCGATCATCGACTGGGCATTTCGCGCGCCGTTAGTCTCCCGGATCGGGCGCTTTGTGCAGCCATTCGTAGCCGAGGATGAAGGGCAGGGCGAGCCACAAGCCGTCGATTTGCAGGCCAACGTAGAGCGTGTTGCCGCGTGGGCCTGAGACGACCGAGTCGCCGCCGAGCACGACGCCGCTGGCCATGACGTAGTGGCCGTGAAAGTTGTGGCTGCGCAAACCGAAGAAGGCCTCGCCGGCGATGCGTAGATCGCTGCCGTTGCGGCTGTGCGTGCCCGCCGAGAGCACGATCGGGAAATCACCCTCGAGGGTTGGTAAGAGCAGGCTCAGGCCGCCACCAAAGCGCACATCGGAAAAGGTCGCCGTGCCGAATGTGGCGTAGGGGCCCAACGCGAAGTCTGCGTTGCGATCGCGCCCGAACAGCAAATCACCCCGAAAACCGCCGCAGAAGCCGGTCTTTTGCCACACTCGCTCGCTACCCAAGCCGCACAATGAGGTTTGGGCGGCGACGTTCCACTCCGGATCGGCGTGAGCCTGGGACGCCACGGCGATGGCGGCCAAGAGCGCGGCGATGAATGAGGTTCTGCGCATGTCGGTGGAGGGCTCGGCGAGGTCGCGCGCGCGGCCCTGGCGCAGACTCAGGGGCCGTACGAGGGATTCTGGGCCGGATCGCGGCACAGATCGAGCGACGCGGAACACGCCGTACACGGGAAGCTTTGGTCCTGGCCGGGACGGCAAGGGACCACTTCGTTCGTGGTGTCGGTGGTGGCGGCTCGCGTACACAGATACGCGCCACCCGCGGGCTGCGATGGATCGGCCGCGCTCGTTGGATAAGTAACCAAGCAGCCCTTGCAAACTCGGATTGGGAAGTCCAGCTCGCTGGAGGTGATTGCGGTGTTGCCCAGCGTGTCCCCGAAGACTCGAATTTTGGCGACGACGGCGCCGGCATCGAGCAACGCTTGGTTGCCACCGAGCGCGGAGGGAATGATGTCCACGGACATCGCGCCGTACGCGGCGACGTCCCCAGCGGAAGCATCCACGAAGCCGGTGCCGACGGTGGAGTAATTGCCGAGCAAGCGACCGTCGAGCGTGGTCAGTTGGACTTCTGCGCCGCGCAACGCGACGCGTGAAGTTTCAGTGCGAAGTTGCTCGCGCGAGCCGCGCTGCGTGAGCTGATTGCCGACCAGCAGGAAGCCCCGGTAGCTCTGCGTGAACGCCACGTCCATGACGCCGCCGGCCAAGATGGGCGCGGTGCCGTCCGCCTTCACGGTGCAAGTCGTGTCATCGAGCTTCATGACGCCGACCACGAACATCGAGCTGTTGTTGTCAGCGCAGCTCGGAAGCAGCGGCAGTGAACCCAGCGTGAGCAGGAGTGCGGGGAGCAGGGACTTGGTCGTCGAGCGGCGCATGGGGACCTCGAAATGGCTGCGACGCGTCGAGCGCGCACCTGAGCGAAGTGTACCGAGCGTCGCTTCGAGACGCCAAGATTGTGCGCAACCTCTCTTAATGAAGTGCGAGCTTTGCGCGGGATTTCGCTCATTCTGCGAGCGCGAGGACGCGTGTGCGCAATTCGCTCAAGGCGATGCTTTGGGTCTCGACGCGACCGAGCGCGCGCGCGAACACGAAATTAACGTTTGAACCGGCGCGCTTCTTGTCGTGCCCGACCAAGGTCGCGGCTTCTGCGAGCGGTTGACCGGCGAGGCTCGCGGGCAGGCCCAATCGGCGTAGCAGAGTAAGCGTGCGTTCGCTCAGTTCGTGCGGAGTTTGGCCAAGCGCTTCACCGAGCCGTAGGGCCGCGACCAAACCGAGGCTGACGGCTTCGCCGTGGGTGAGCGCGCTGTAGCCGGCCTGCGCTTCGAGCGCGTGGCCCACGGTGTGACCCAGGTTGAGCACCGCGCGCAGACCCGACTCGCGCTGATCGAAGCTCACGATGCGAGCCTTGACGCGGATCGAGCGGCGCACGATCTCGGCGGTCAAATCCGCGTCGCGGGCCACGACGCGTTCGGCGTTGTCTTCGAGCAGGGTGAACAGCCCCGGGTCGCCGATCAGCGCGGTTTTGACGACCTCAGCGAGTCCGCTGATGAAGCCGCGCGCGGACTCGGTGCTCAGATAATGCACATCGCACAGGACGCCTTGGGGTTGCCAGAAGGCGCCCACCGCGTTCTTCGCGGAAGCCAAATCGACGCCGGTTTTGCCGCCCACGGAGGCGTCGACCATGGCCAGCAGGGTGGTCGGGATGCCGATCCAACGTACGCCGCGTAGCCACGTGGATGCTGCGAACCCGGTCATGTCGGTGACGACTCCGCCACCCAAGCCGACGAAGGTTGCCTTGCGATCCGCGCCGCCTTCCAGTGCGGCGTGCCAAATGCCTTCAATCGAAGCAATGTTCTTGTGGGCTTCGCCGGGTTCGAGATCGACGCGGATCAGTTGCGCGCCTGTAGCGCGCAGCGCGTCTTCGATGGGTGCGGCGTGAAGCGCGGACACCGTTTTATCCGAGACGAGGACGCACACCGGGCTTTTTGCGACCAGCGCGCCGATGCGCCCGCTTGCAAACCCAACACCCGTCTGTACGCCGTAGGAGGCTTCGGCCGCGCCCACCGCGAGCTCGTCGCGCGCCCACACCTCGCGCACTTGAGCAGCCACCGTTTCCAGCGGGTTTTCGCAGGAAATTCGTGCGTGCGCTTCAGCGTAACTGGGCGCGCGCAAAGCCAGGAGTTCGGTCACGCGTTGTTCGGGATTTGGGCCGGACAGCAGCGGTCTCTGCCCTTGGCGCAGCGCGCGGCGAGTGAGCTCGGCGGGTGAACCTTCGAGCGTGACGACCACGCACTCATCGAGTGCACGCAGGCGGATCTCGCGCGAGAGCAGCGCGCCACCACCGAGTGCGATCACGGGCGCGTGCGCGGCACGAGTGGCTTCGTTCAGCACTCGTTCGAGGCAGGCCTGCTCGAGCGCGCGAAACGCGGCCTCGCCGCGAGTCGCGAACAGGTTCTCGATGCTGCCGGCTTCGCTCTCGATCGCGCGATCCAGATCGATGAAGGGCCTCCCTGTGGTTCGGGCAACGAGTGCCCCCACGGTCGACTTTCCGGTGGCCATGAAACCGTTGAGAATGAGTGGTCGTCGCATCGTCAGGAACGTGGTGTAACTCGCCAGCCTGGCTAGGTCGCGGCGAAGGGCGCAGAGCTTGCCGGAGTCGCGCCGCCCGCGCCAGGTGCCGAAAACGAGCTAGAGTCGGCGCGAATGTCGGTTTTGGAGGTCGAACAGCGGGGAGCCGCGCTGCGAATTCGCGTACGGGTGAAGCCTCGGGCTTCCAAGAGCCGAATTTTGCCCGTGCGCGATGGGATGCTGGAGATCGCGATCGCCGCGCCGCCGGTCGACGGGGAGGCGAATTCCGAGCTAATTCGCACCCTGGCGCAGACCTTGGGCTGCGCAAAAACCGCGATCGAAATTGTAACAGGGGCCGGGTCTCGCAGTAAGCTAGTGGCGATTGTTGGGCTCACGCTGCAAGAGCTGCTCACGAAACTGGACCAGACCGGGACGTAGAATGCGCCGCGACTCGTGACCGACGCTGGCCAGACGGGGCATCAGGCCTCAAATTCAGGAGCCACCGGAACTCCACGATGACCGAACCAACGACTCTCCGTTTTGCCAAGTACGAGGGACTCGGCAACGACTTCCTGATCGTCGACGCCGCCAATGACGCGCTGCTCAGCGCCGCACAAGTAGCGAAGCTCTGCGACCGTCATTTTGGCGTCGGGGGTGACGGCGTATTGCTCGTGACCCCGCCGACGTCACTGGGCGCGCGCGCGACCATGGTGGTGCTCAATGCGGACGGCAGTCGACCAGAAATGTGCGGCAACGGACTGCGCTGCGTGGCTTTGCACCTCGCGCTGCAAGACCGCTCGCCTGCGGGCAGCTTCATCGTCGACACGGACGCTGGGCCGCGGCTCGTGGCTGTGGAGCGCACAGACAAGCTCGGCTCGGTTTCGGTCGGCATGGGTCGGGGCCTGCCCGAGGGCGAGATCGAGCACGGATTTGGCTCCGCCAAGCTGTCGTTTTCCAAGGTTTCGATGGGCAATCCCCACGCAGTGACCTTCGATGCAGGGCTCGATGAGCGCGCCCTCGACGAGCTCGGTCCGGCGCTGTCAGCGCGCTTTCCGGCGGGCAGCAATATCGAGCTGGTGACCACGCGCGGTGAGCGGTTGCTCGACTTGTTGGTTTGGGAGCGCGGTGTGGGTCGCACGCTTGCATGCGGTACCGGCGCCTGCGCGGTGGTCGTGGCTGCGGCGCGCCAAGGGCGCGTGCCCTTCGACACCGAGGTCGAGGTGCGTTTACCCGGCGGTCCGTTGCACATCGTTGTTGGTCGCGAGACTTTGGATGTGACGATGCGAGGTCCAGCGCGGCGAGTGTTCGCGGGTGAGGTCTCGCTCACTTGAATGTCGAGCTCGGCGGCCAACCCCACGACTTGAACGTGGTGGCGATCGTGTCCAACCCGGACGCGATCGAGGTCATGAACCGAACCCTTGGACAATCCGGGGATCGGCTCAGCGTGGCGGCTGATTTGGCTGAGGGTTTGGTTCGAATTTCCTCGCAAGTTCCGGACGTTGCGTTCGTGGACGTGAGCATGGGGGACGGCGCGGGTTTGGCCGTTCTGCACCATGTGCGTGCGCTCGCTCCGCACGTCACGGTGTTCGCTCTCACCGGCGCGGACACACTCGCGCTCGGTGTGCAGGCGACCGCGCTCGGGAGCGCCGGCACGTTGGTGTTGCCGCTCTCCGGTGATGAGCTGATGAACGCGCTCGGCGATGTGCGCACACGCTTGGCCGAGCGCGATGAGAGGTTGCGCTTGGAGCGCGCAGCGGCTGCTTCCAGTCGTCACATCTCGCTCGTGGAGCAAGTGGCGGAACTCGCGGAAGCGCCGTCGCGCCGCGAGGCCGCGGAGCGGCTCAGCGAGCTGCTGATCAACGGCGTGGGGCTGATGTTGGCGGCGGTGTACGTGCCCGCGGCGGAGGGTTCACGCCAGCTGATGCGCGTCGCGGGCCGAGGTGCACTCGGGGACGCCCCCAGTTTTTGCGACGAAATGGAGCTGTTGAACCACGCACGTGAGCACAGCCGGGACACGTTGCGCCTGGCGTTGCGTCGGGAACAAAGTGGCATGGTGCTGCTGGGGCGGACCGCAGAGGGTCGCAGTGCGAGCTTGGTGTTCCCGCTGCTGCCCTTGCTGGCCGCGCAGGCCACCACGGCGTTGGCGCTGATTGGCGCGCGCGAACAGTCGCACCGCGGCGCGATGAAGGATCCGAGCTCCAGCGCCTACACCTTCGCCTACTTCGTGGACGTCGCGGGGCGCGAGATCGACATGGCGCGCCGTCACAGCCGGCGCTTTGCGCTGGCCACGATTGGCGTGCAGTTCGATCGGCCGAGTCAGGGCGAGGGGGAACCCACGGTGCTCGTCGCTGAGCACGTTTTGAGCGCGGTTCGCGACACCGATGTGCTCGCGCGCGTCGACGCCAACGAGTTCTATCTGTTACTGCCGGAGACCGGTGGGCTCGGGGCGCATGCGTGTCGGCGCCGGGTTTTGGCGGAATTGGCCGCGCGCGAGCCGGGTTGGTCATCGAGCGGCCTGGGCGTGACCGTGGGCGTCGCGACCTTTCCGCACGACGGCGGAGATCTGTCGCGGCTCCTTCGAGTCGCTAAGCAACGCGCTGAAGCTTCGCAAAACAGCGTCGTGCATCATCTGCATCTGCGGGAGCAATCCTTGGCGGATTTGGCCGATTCTTTGTTGGCGCAACCTGGACTCGAGCTCGTGCCCAATGCGCGGGGGCTCGAGAGTCCGCACTACATCGAGCTGCCCGCGATGGATCTGGTGGGTCTGGCGCTGAGCACCGTGTCTGAGGCCTGGCGCGCTGGTCAGGCGCGCGTGGTCGCCTCGGTGCACGCCGGGATCAGCGTCGGCGGTGCAGTGCGGGCCGAGCACGGCCGTGACGGTGAGGGCCTGCGCTTCGATGCAGTGGACGTGTCGGGCCTCGAGGGTTGCGCAAATCTCGACGTTTTGTGCGTGGTCGCCGAGCACTCAGCGTATGTCTTGTTGGGACGCAGTGAGGGCAACGTGGTGCGTGCGGTGCATGCGGCCGATCCGCTCTTGGTCGACCTGATCCTGCGCAAGCTTTCGGACGCGACCGACTTGAGGCTGGCGGACTGATGGCGCGCTCTATCTTGGTGGTCGAATCGGACTTCGACGCGCTGGGTGCGCTCGCGTCCAAGTTGCGCGCGCGTGGTTTGGAGGTGGCCATCGCGGACAGTGTGGCCAGCGCGGTGGACCGCGCCCGCGCGAATCCGCCGGAAGCCGCGATCGTAGCTGCAGAGATCTCGTCGGGTGGCGGCCTGAAAGCCAAATTCGCGGCGGATTCAGCGTTGTCGCGGGTGATGATCTTCACCCTGTACAACACGCTTCCCGATCGCCAGCTACACGCCGACGAACTCGACGCGCACGAGTTCGAAGACATCGTGCGTCGCATGCACGCACTGCCCGTGCGCGCCAGCGCTGCGGTGGCAGACGGCGGTGATATTCGCGGCAATCTGCAGCAGATCGGCATCTTGGATCTGCTGCAGCTGCTGAGCATGAATCGACGTAGCGGATCGCTGTCGATCACGACTCAGGCTGGCGCGGGCGAAGTGCGGCTCTCCGACGGTGAGATCGTGGACGCCGTGTACCGGCGTTTGGAGGGCGAAAAGGCGCTTTATCGGCTGCTCGGTGAGACCGAAGGCGTGTTCTCGTTCGCTAGCGGAGCGGGGCATTCGCTTCGTCGAATCGTGCTTCCGACTCGCTCGCTCTTGCTCGAAGGCATGCGCCACATCGACGAGACCAAGCGCATGCGCGACCAGCTGGACTCGGAAACTGATGCGTTCTTGGCCATCGTTCCGCCGGACACGAGCCCGCGCGAATCGGGCCAACGCGTGCTCGAGGTGCTGCTCTCGCCGCGCACGCTGTCCGAGCTGCTCGACGAAGTTCCGATCGCTGATTTGGACGTGCTGGAGGCGCTCGCGGAGCTGCTGGAATCGGGCCACATTCGCCGGATTGCGGCGGGGGCCGCGCGCGTCGAACTGGCAGATGCCGAGCGTTTGACGGTGCTTGCGGCACTGGCAAAGCGTGCCGCGCGGGCGGGGTTTCGGGCGCCCGTGCGAGTCGCAATCGCGGCCTCCCAGCAGCGGCTCGCGACGCTCACGCACGCAGTGAGCCGCATTGCCGATGCCATTGCGCCGACAGAGATGGTGCCGACTGCGCCGATCCCGCACGCGCTTTCGACGTTGCGCTTGGCCGACGGAGGAGAGCTCGGCGTGCTCGGTTTGCCCTTGGTGGAGGCCTACGCCCCGCTGTGGGCGATGGTGCTCCCGAGCTGTGCCGCGGTCGCTCGTTTGGATGTCAGCGTCCCCGATGTCCTCGAGTCTGCCTGCAACAACGCGGGCGTCGTATTCATGGATGCTACGGAACTCGTGCCGGATGGTCTCGAAGGCGATCCCGAGCAGGTCGCTTCGCTCTTGCGCACGCTGCTCGAGCGCGCTGCTGGCACCTAAATTGCGATGAGAAGATTGGCAGTCATCCCGGGCGACGGCATTGGTCCCGAAGTGATTGGCGAAGGCCTGCGCGTACTGGATTGGTTTCGGCGCGAGCAGGGCATCGAGTTCGAACTTTGGCAGCTCGATCTCGGTGCCGAGCGCTACCTGCGTGATGGAACGACGTTTCCCGCGGCGGTGCGCGACGAAATTGCGTCGAGTTGCGCCGCGGTGCTGTTGGGTGCGTTGGGCGACGCGCGCGTCCCGGGGTTCGAGCACGCGCGCGACATCTTGTTCGGCATGCGCATGGGCTTCGATTTGTACGCCAACGTGCGCCCGGTGCGTGCGCTCGCGGACAGCTTGGTCCCGCTCCGCGGCCGCAGCGCGCGCGACGTGGATTTCGTGGTCTTTCGCGAGAATACCGAGGGGATTTACGCCGGCATTGGCGGGCAGCTGCGCCGTGGCAGCGCGGACGAGATCGCGATCAACGAGGATATCAACACCCGCAAGGGTGTGGAGCGCATCATCCGCGCGGCTTTCGAGTACGCGCGACGCACGGGCCGAACACGCGTGCTGATGTCGGACAAGTCGAACGCGATGCGCTATGCGCACGAGCTCTGGCAGCGCGTGTTCCAAGAGCTACGCGGGGACTACCCCGGGATCGAGGCGCGGCACTTGTACATCGATGCGTTGTGCCTGGAGCTCGTGCGCGATCCGAGTCAGTTCCAGGTGATCGTGACGAACAACCTGTTCGGGGACATCGTGACCGACCTGGGTGCAGCGCTGCAGGGTGGGATGGGCGTCGCCGCGAGCGTTAGCTCGAACCCCGACCACCCGGAACGAGTGAAACTGTTCGAGCCTGTGCATGGGTCTGCGCCGAACCTGGTGGGTCGAGGAACCGCCAACCCGGTGGCAACGCTGCTGTGCATCGGCCTGCTGTTCGAGGAGTTCGGCTTTGTCGGCGCCGCTCAGGAGCTTGAGGTCGCCATTCGCGCGACCTTCGAGGCCCGCGAAACTACGCCTGATTTGGGCGGATCACTGAGCACGCGCGCGGTCACGGATGCGGTGCTGGCTCGACTTGCCCGCCCTGCTCCGGCCTGAAGGCCTGGAACCCGCAAAAACTCGGCCCGAGCAAGCGACTGTGGTACGGCCGAAGGATGGTCGGGCCAGTTCCTGCCCGCGAGGAAGAGGCCGCTCGCCTCACCGGCGCGCGCGGCGATTTCGTAGCCAATTTGGGCAGGCGCCTCGAGGCGTTGCGCGCCTCGCTGCGTGCGGTCGAGGAAACCCCGAGCGATGCTGCGCTGCGGAACGGGCTTCTGCGTCGCTTGCACGCGCTTGCTTCGTCGGCCCGCGTGCTCGGGTTTGCCAGTGTTGCCGAGGCGCTGACGGAAGCGGAGAAGCGGCTCCGCAAGAGCGAGTTCAGCGATGTTTCCCGGGCGCTCGATCTCTTGCCGTCGTTGTTGCAGGGCACGCCGGTTTCGGCGCGACCTGGGCCGTCTGTGCCCGCGGATCGCGCAGCCGCCAGTTGGCCGCTGAGCGTATTGATCTTCGGCTCTCAAGCGCTGATGGACGCGATTCAGACCGTCCCCGGGACGCACGTGGAGTGCGAACGAACCGAGGACATCGAGCGGGCGCGCGAGCAAGCTCGGATTTTTGGCCCGGATTTGGCCATCATCGACGCGGACCAAGGTGGTGCGCGAGAGCTGGTAGAGGCGTTTGCCAAGGACGCACAGGTCGACCCGCTGCCGCTCGTGGTGGTGGGCGAATTCACGAGCCCCGAGGCGGGAGCCGCGTACCTGGCGCTCGGTGCGACGCGGGTGTTGGCCAAGCCGCTGAACGCCGAAGCTTTACAGCGTGCCGTCGTCGAGTTGCGCGCGCAGGCGGTCGAGCCGCGGACGGGTCGAGAGCCGCTGGGTGAGCTCTCGGTAGCCGCGCTTGCAGATCGCATTTCGCTCGAGGTGCGTCGCGGGCTACTCGAAGCGGTGGAACCGAGCGCGCGCGGCACGAGCGTTGGTTTTGGCGACGGCGCGGACGTGATGGCCGCGGTGTGGGGCGCAGTCGCGCGCGTGCGCGAATTGGTGACGTTGCGTTCGAGCGGCGCCGTGCGCTTCGATCCGAGCGGTCCCGAAGGTGCATTGCCGATCGCTGCGTGGAGCAACGAGGAGCGCCGGGCCGGGGAGCGCAGCGCCGGCGGCAGCGAAGTGCGCCTGGGCGACAGCGTGTCGCTGCAGGGCCGAAGAATCGTGATCGCCGACGACGATCCAGCCGTCGTGTGGTTCATGAGCGACTTGCTCAAAGCGCTCGGCGTCGAGGTGTTGGAGGCCCATGACGGGGCTCGTGCGCTCGCTCTGGCCTACGATTCATGGCCCGATTTGGTGGTGAGCGACGTGCTCATGCCCAAATTGGACGGCTTTTCGCTGTGCCACGAGATCAAGCGCGACGTTGCCGTGCGCGATGTGCCGGTGATCTTGCTGTCGTGGAAAGAGGATTTGCTACAGCGCGTGCGCGAGCTGGGCGCCAGCGCGGACGGCTATTTGCGCAAAGAAGCGGCGGCTGCGACGGTCGCTGAGCGGCTGCGCGAAGTGCTGCGGCCTCGCGCGCGAGTCGAACAGCGAATTGCCGCTGGGGGGGACGCGCGTGGTCGCCTCGATGGGCTGACCCCACGGCTCATCTTGGAGCTGGCCAGCGCCGGCGAACGCGACGTGCGCGTCGGCATCCGCGACGCGGTCTATCTGTACGAAGTGCAAGTGCGTCGCGGGCGGCTTTGTTCGGTCACGCGTAGCTCGGCGGACGGTAGCTTCGAGCGCGGTGAATTCGTGCTGGCCGCGCTGCTCGGTGTCAGCGCGGGGCGCTTCGTGGTCGAACCCGATGCAACGCCTTGTCGCGTCGATTTCGAGGGCACCGCGGCCCAAATCTTCAAAGGACCGATCGAGCGCGCGCGCACCGCCTTGAACTCGATTTCTGCGGGGGCGCTGGTCGGCGTCACGCGAGTGCAAATCGCCACCGAGACGATGGCGGGCTACCTCGGGTGCACGCCAGATCCGGCGCGCGGCTTGCTCGACAAGATCATCGCGGGTGCCTCTCCACGCGACCTGCTCACGAGCGGTTCGGTCGCACCGCGCTTGCTCGAAGCGGTGCTGTCCGACGTCGCTCGTCGCGGGGCGCTGCTCAGTGTCGAGCGCGTGGGCCCTGAGCCGGCCGCGCTTCGGAGCTCTGAGCCACCCGCAGCCGCAATACCGCCACCGCGCACTCCCGCCCCGGCCATCGTGGCGCCTGCGCAGGACGAGTCATTGCCGCCGCCGTCGCTTCCAATGCCGCCGGTCACCATCGCGGCGCTGCAGAGCGCCCGCGTTTCGCTCACCCCCTCCCTCGCGCCCAAGGTCGACGACGTGACAGCCGAGGACGCGGGTTGGTTCGCGCTCCAACTCGAGTCCTCGCGCCCGCCTCCGGCCATCACGCCCGAGCCAGCGTTGTCCGAGCCAGTGCGAACCGCGCCGATGCCGACGCTGCCCGAGCCTCCACCCCCACCCCGTGTCCCGGCCGTTGCGGAGAAGAGCAAAGGGCTGCCGTTCAGCAGCGATGTGACGCCGGCGGCCGATCGACGCTGGCAAAAGATTACGGAAGGCGTCTTCAGCGACGCCGGGACGCTGCAGGGGGTCGGAGTGCCCGAAGTGGTGCGTGCGCCCTCGATCATTCCAGCGCCGACCGTCGCTGTGGTGAATAGTGCGGGTCCGGTCGTAAGCGCGCCGGCCACCGCGGCGTCGCGCGTCGAAGAATTGGACGCGCTCGCGAGCGCTCTGACGGAAGCTTCGCCGAGCTCGCCTCCGGTTGCGGCTCCCGTCGAGGTTGCGGCAGCGGTAGCGCCTTTGCGTTCGAGCTCAGAGGCGCCCCCAGCGCTGGCTCCCGCGGAGCCGCTCGCAGTTCTCGCCCCCGTGCTTCAGGACGCTGCAGAGCCGGCCGCCCTCGAGCCCGTACAGCCCGCAAAAGCCCCGGAGCCCCCTGCAGCCGCGCTTGCTGGCGCACCCCCCGTTCCGGTGCGTCCCTCACACGCGCCAGAGGTGCCCGCGGAAATGCAGTCCACACTCGTATCGCGCGTTGACTCGCGACCTCCGCGCGTCAGCGTCAGCCCGCTCAAGACGCCGACACCGTCGGCGCGTGTTCCGGCAGCTGGGACGAATGCTGGTTCGTTGATTTGGCTGGTCTTCGTCGCGGCCGCGGCGTTTGCCGTCGCGTACTTCGTGATCACTTACTACCGCATGCAGAGCGCCCCCAATGGAGGGGCGCAGCCGAGCGTCGTCTCTTCGCCCCTCCCCGCGACCTCGTGATGAATTCGGACCGCGTGGCGCCGGCTCGACGATGGCGGCGCCGGATTGCGATTTTCTCAGCACTTTTGGGGCTGCCCGCGCTTGCCTGTTCGAAATGGCATTCGAATGGGGCGCCGGCGCCCTCTGCGGTCGCGAGCCTACCCGCTACCGTCGCTCCACCCGCGAGTGACGCGCCACCGGTGGTCGTCGATGGTCGAGATCGGTTCGAGATCATCCCCAATTTGTCTTGGTGTGAGGTGGACCACCAAGGATTGCTCCTCGATCTCGGCAGCCCTGCCGCAGCGGCGTACAGCGGCTTCGGTCGCGAGCGCTCCGAGGAATATCAAGACATCGAACGCGATGGGCAGTCCTTCGTGCGCGCGTTTGGTCGGAGCCTGAAGTACGATTTCTGGCTCGATGAGACGCGCGCTGGGACGAGCGTCAGTGTGCGCGCTCGCGGCGGCGAGGCCAAGTGGCTCGGGCTCACGATCGACGACAAACGCGTGGGCGCGATTCGCCTAAACCCCGATGAAACCAAGGTGTACACCTTCCCCGCGCTCGCGGCCGAGCTCGCGCGCGGGCACCATTCCTTGAGGTTGAGCTTTGCTGGCGCACCGCGCGGCACTCGGGCCATGCAAGGCGAAATCGATTGGCTGCGCATCGGTGAGCGCGGCGAAGACACGGCGAATTACGCGGCGCCGACGCTGAGCAATATCGTGGGTGATGTGGTGCTGAACGGCGCGCCGAAGCGCGCTTTGGTGCTCAATCCTCCAAGTACTCTACGCTGCTGGGTGCGGCCGGCTGCCGACGCGCGGCTCAAGGTTGCGCTTGGTTTTTGGGGTGCCGGCAAAGGCACGGCAGAGGTGCGCGTCGTCGCCGATGGCGAGGAGCCCGTCGTGCTGCAAACGCGGCGCGTGGCCGGTGGTGACAGCGCGTCGTGGACGCCATTGGCCGTCGATTTGGCGCCGTTTGCCGGCAAGGTCGTGGGCATCGAGTTTCGCGCGCTCGACGGCTCGCGGGGCGGGCGCGTCGTGTTCGGCGATCCCAGCGTGGCGCGTCGAACGAGCGGCGCGATCGCGGTCCCGAAAGCAAAAGTGGCGATTGTCTTGCTCGAAGCTGGCATCGATCGTCGTCGCGTTCCGCCTTTTGGTCCCACGGGCAAACTGCCGTCGTTGGGCGAGCTCGGTCGCGCAGCGACCGCATTCAGCGGCTATCGCGCGCCCAGCGTGGTGGTGCAATCAGTGGCGGCAACGTTGTTGACCGGACTTCCCCCACGCGCGCATCGGCTCGAGGACGGCAATTCGCGCGTTGCGGATTCGGTGCGCTTGTTGAGTGAAATCGTCAAGGAAGCCAGCGGACGCGCGGCATTCTTCACCGGGGTCCCGACGACATTTGCGCCCTTCGGTTTCGGATCGGGTTGGGACACCTTCGACGCGCTGTCACCTGTGCTCGACGTGCCAGCCACCGAGCCTGCATCGCGCGCGCTCAAGTGGCTCGAAACCGAGCTCGATGACGCTCATCCTGGGCCACGCCTGCTGGTCATTCATGCGCGTGGCTCCCACCCGCCGTGGGACCTGACGCGCGAAGAAACCCAAACCCTCAAGCCCGACGAATACGCGGGCGTCCTCGATCCTCGCCGAGGCGGGATCATGCTCGCGGCTTTGCGTGCTCGCAAGACGCGCACCGCGCACCATCTGCTGGAAGAGGACTGGGTGCGCTTACACGCGCTGCAAGATGCTGCGCTGGCAAAGCAAGACGTGCTCGTCGGTCAGTTGGTGGCGCTGCTCAAGAGAAAGGGCGCTTGGGAGCACACGATGATCGTGTTCGCGGGCGATGTTTCCGCGGGCGAGCCGCCCGATTCGCCATTCGATCCCCAAGGTTCGTTGACCGAAGCACGCCTCGGCGTTCCATTGGTGATCAAGTTCCCGGGCGGCGATCTCGATGGTCGCGACGAACGATTATCGGTGAGCGCCACCGACGTCACCGCGACGCTGCTCACGACCCTCGGCATCCCTGTGCCCGAGTCGATCGAAGGTGTCGATCTGTATGCGGCCGCGCACGGCATGGTTCCGGTGGTTGCCAGTCCGCTGGTCGCGACGGCACCGGGGCGCTATTCCACGCGCCTCGGATCGTGGCTTTTGCGCGGCGAATTGGGCAAGCGCCCAACGCTGTGTGCGATCGACCTCGACCCTGCCTGCGTCAACGACGTGTTCGACGAAAAGCCTTACGCTGCGCGTGCGTTATGGCTTGCGACGTTTCGCGCCGAGAGCGCCGCTCAGCGCGCTAGCTGGCGACCGAAGGAAAAACAAGCCGCTGTGCTCGATCCCGAAACCGTCGCCGCGTTGACCGTCTGGGGCGATCTCCGCTGAGCGCCGATTCAGGTCCCGCGACGACCACCCCATAGCTCGAGGTGTAGGCGCGACGAGAAGCGATAGGAACGTGCGCGGGCCGCCTCGGCGACTGCGAACGAGCGCGCGCGCAACTGCTCGCGATCCGCGGCTTGTGGCATCAAACACACGCGATCGCTCGGCCAGTCGAGCCGCGCTACGAGCGCGTCTGCTTCGGCGAAATCTCGATCACCGTCGACCACCAGCTTCAAGAAGGCGCGGCCCGTGTCGCGCAGGGCATGGAGCGCTTCGGGACGGATGCGAAACGATTCCGGATCGCCCGCGCTCGCAAGCTTTGGCGAGACGTTCCACTGGTTCACGCGGCAGAGCGCAGCGGGCTCGGGCAGGATGGTGCCGTTCGTTTCGACCTCCACGGTGATGTCCGGCGAAAGCCGCGCAAAGAACTCGCGCAAGGCTTTTTGTTGAAGCAGCGGTTCGCCGCCGGTGAGCACCAGTCGCCGACTCACTGCGGCGTTGACGAGCTGCGCCACTTCCGCGACGGACTGCTCGCGCACCTCGTCTTCGTAGCGGTAGTGCTCGAAGTCCCAGGTGTACTTGGTGTCACACCACGTGCAGTGGAGATTGCACTGCGCCAAGCGCACGAAGATGCACGGCGCCCCAGTACTGACTCCTTCGCCCTGGAGGCTCTCGAAGATCTCCGAAACCTTGAGTGTCAGACTGGCGGACGTCATCGCGGGCGGGGTTTAGCTCACAATGTGCAACAGATCTCGTGGCAGGGTCACATTGGGCGAATCCGGTGCTAAAGGGCGCTCCATGCCTACGCCCCAAGCCACTCGTGCCTCGATCCTCGCCGCCCGCGGCGGGCGCGATTTGCGAACGATTCGCCCTGTCGAAACCACGCCTGGCTTTCAGCGTTTGGCAGAGGGCTCGCTACTTTACCGTGCCGGCGGAACCGTGGTTCTGGCTACGGCATCGATCGATGACTCGGTTCCGGATTTCCTCGTGGGCAAGGGCAAAGGCTGGATCACCGCCGACTATCAGATGCACCCGCGCGCTAACCCCAAGCGGCGAGAAAATCGCGATGGCCGCGACCGCCCGCTCGGCGGACGTGCGCGAGAGATCCAGCGCCTCATTGGGCGCTCGCTCCGGGCCGCTGTGGATCTGGATCGGCTGGGAGAGAAGAGTATTCACATCGACTGCGACATCCTCGAAGCGGATGGCGGTACCCGAACGGCGTCGGTCACGAGCGGTTTCATCGCCCTGGCGCTGGCGTGCGACAAGCTGACGAAGGCCGGAAAGCTCAACAAACCGGTGCTGCGCGACCAAGTGGCGGCGGTCAGCGCGGGGCACGTTGCGGGCGAATATGCGCTCGATCTTTGCTACCTCGAAGACAGCTCGGCGCGCGTCGATTTGAACGTGGTCGCGACCGCTACGGGCGCGATCGTCGAGGTCCAAGGAACGGCGGAGGGCGAAGCCGTTCCGCGCAGTGACGTCGACGCCATGATCGACCTTGCGCTCGAGGGCATTCGTGAGCTGTGCCTGATCCAGCGTCGCACGCTCGAGAGCGCGTCCGTAGACTTGGACGCGCTGCTCATTCCGCGCCCCTGACGCGTTAGCGCGCCTTGAGCAAGCGCTCGACGCGCTCCATCGCGCCGCGAACGCCGTACAGGGTCGAACCATCGTCGGGCAGTACCGGGCCGAGCGCCACGGCTGCCAAAATCCCGCACAAATTGAGGCGAGCGAGCTCAGAGTCTTCAGTTACAGGCTCGACGTCCCAAATCGTCGGGCAGCGTTCAGCCAAGGTTGCCATGCCCGCGGCTTGCCCTCGTTGCTCGGCATCGCGTGCGTCCGCGCGATCGTGTTCGCTGGTCCAGCGCGTGCGAATCGAGAGCAGACCTTCGTAGCCGTGTTTGTCGCTGCGCAGCAGCACTTGAACAGAGTCACGCCCGTCCGCCGCGGGGTCGCTTCGCGATTGAATGTCCAGGCTCGCGTCGAAGTAGCTCCGGGCGGTTCTGAGCAGCTCGGGCAAGTCCAGGGTCAGCTCGGTTCGTTGCGCAAAGACTCGCACGCCTTCACGCGAGCACGGCGTTCGAGCGCGTTCAATGGAGGTCCGTCCCGGCGGTTGATTTTCGGGCGAACAGCGGCCAAATTCCGCGCCGTGCGACCAGATCACGGAGGCCGTTTGGAACTCAAGCTCGCGCAGGCGAACGAGACGCGTGCGGACTATGTGCTGACGGTTCTCACCCCGGAAGCGGAACTCAGCGCGCAGGTGTCGATCGACGCTTCGACCGAGCGCTTCGAGCTGGCGCCCTTTCAAGGTGGAGTTCCGCCTGCGTGGTTGGAAACGTATGCGAACGCCCTGCTTCGCGGTGTCATCCGCACGAAGAACAGTGAAGGCGACTGGCCGCGTCGTCTGACGCGCTGGCGGCCCGAGCCCAAGGCCTAAGTCTGACGCTGGCCAGCGCCGCATGTCTCGGCCATGATGATGGTCGATGCGAGCGCAGGCTTTTTCGTCGATCGCGGTCTTGGCGGCGTTGCTTGCGAGCTGTCAGCGGGGGCCCGTCGCGCCCAGCGCGAGCGCGTCGAAAAGCACAGCGGCTCCCGCGCATGAGCTCGCGCCGGCCGCGCGTCTCGCGCGCGCGAACCAGCGCCTCGAGCTGAGCGCGTACAAGGACGCCGAGGCCGACTTTCGTGCGCTGTCGAACGGTTCGGAGAGCGTCGCCGCGCGCATTGGCTTGGCTCAGCTATTGGTCAAGACGGGGCGCGCCGAAGAGGCGATCCGCACGCTCGCGCCGCTGCTCGGTGACGCCGAGTGGGCGGCCTCGGCTGCGTTGTACACGGCGCGCGCGCAGCAGGCTCTGGGCCGCGTACGCGATGCCGAAGCGACGTTGCGCGCGGTGCCAGCGGAGCGAGCGTCGTTCGCGTTGCAACTGGAGCTCGGCACGGTGCTCCTACGCGAAGGTCGCCGGGCGGATGCCGAGCCGGTGTTGATGACGATCGTCAACGCGTACAACGACGATCGAATCAAGGACAGCGACGGCGCTGGCATGGCCTTGGTAGGTCGCGCCGCACAGTTGTTGCGCAGCCCGAAGGACGCCAACGAAGCGTACAACGCGGCAGAGCGCGCGCTGCCCAGCGACACCCAGACGCTGCTGTATCGCGCGAGTCTTTTCCTGGAAAAGTACGATCCGGGGCACGCGGAAGAGGTCTTGAACGAGATCCTGACCAAGGCTCCGGCGGAACCGGAAGCGTTGCTGTTACTTGCAAGGGTGAAGCTTGCGCAAGCGCTCGACTTCGACGAGGCGGAGCGCTTGGCGCGGGCCGCGTTGAGCGTGAACCCGAAATCGGGCGCGGCTTACGCGATCTTGGTCGGCATCAGTCTGCGTGACGGCGAGCTCGAGCGCGCCGCACAGCAGCTGACCGAGGGCTCGAGCGTCGACCCGGCGAACCTCGAGCTCTTGAGCTTGCGCGTGGCCGAGCGCTTCTTGGCGGATGACCCCGCGGGCGTCGAAGTCGCGAAAAAGGCAGTTTTCGCGCTCAATCCGCAATACTCACAGCTGTATTCGATTGTCTCGGAGTTCGCCGATTGGGAACATCGCTACGACGAGATCGTGCGCATGATGCGCGAAGCGGTCGCGATCGACAACGAAGACGGCGTCGCCTACGCGGAGCTCGGCTTGAACCTGATTCGCGCTGGCGACGACGCCGGGGGTGTTGCTGCACTGAGGCGCGCCTTTGCCATCGATCCGTACAACGTACGCGTGTTCAACACCTTGAACCTGTACGAGAAAACGATCGCCAAAGAATACGTCACCGTCGAGCATCCGCCGTTTCGCATTCGCTATCGCAAGGACGAGCGGGCGATTCTCGAACGCTATGTGCCCGCGCTCCTCGACGAGGCCTGGGGGAAGATGACCCGGGCATATGGCTTCACGCCTGAGACGCCAATCGGCGTGGAATTGTACGCAGAACGCCAGAATTTCGGGATCCGCACTGGCGGACTTCCGGAGACCGCGATTCAAGGCGTGTGCTTCGGGCGCACGCTGGCAGCGATGAGCCCGAAGTACGAGTCGTTCAACTTGGGCATGACGCTGTGGCACGAGCTGTCGCACGTATTTCACATTCAACTGTCGAAGAGTCACGTGCCGCGCTGGTTCACCGAGGGTCTTGCGGAATACGAGACCATCATTCGGCGCCCCGAGTGGGCTCGCGAGCAAGATCCAGACTTGTATCAGGCACTGCGCGCAGGGAGGCTTCCGGCGGTGGCCAACATGACGCGCGCGTTCACGCGTGCTGAGGAACTGAACGATGTTGCCACGGCGTACTACGCCTCGAGCCAAATCATGACGCTGTGGGCAACCGAGTACGGGATGCCCAAATTGAGCGACATGCTGCGCCAATGGGGCAAAGGTCAGCGCACCCCGGCGGTCTTGCGCGATGCGCTCGGAAAGCCGCCAGAATCGCTGGATAGCGAATTTCGCGCCTACGCCGAAAAACGGCTCGCGCGCTACGCGACCCAATTCGTGCCCGTGAGTCGCGGCGGTTCGATCGCGCTGGCGCAGGCCGCAGTCGAGCGCAGCCCCGACAGCGCTGCGAGTCATACCGCGTTCGCGCGTGCGCTGCTGCGTCGCGGTCGCGGCGATCGCGCCAAGGCAGAACTCACTCGTGCGCTAGCCTTGGATCCAACGCTCCCCGACGCCCGCTTCCTCGACGCTACGTTGAGCGCCCACGAAGAACCGGCGCGCGCCGCGTCCACGCTCCAAAAGTTGATCGCCGACGGCAAGGACGGATACGCCGTGGAAATGTTGCTCGCCCAGACCCTGGGCAGCGACGAGGAGGCGATGAAGCGGGCGCTGCTTGCCGCCACGCAGCTCGATCCGTCGCAGGCCTCGCCGTTCTACACATTGGCGGATTTGGCCGAAAAAGCTGGCGATACCACGGGTGAGCTTTCCGCCTTGCGCTCGCTCGCGGCGCTCGAACAACACGAGCCCAAGGTCTATCAACGCTTGCTGACCAGGCTGGTCAAGAGTGGCGCGTACGCTGAAGCCGTCGAGGTGGGCGAGGCCGCGGTGTTTGCCGATGTCTCCGGTTTGACCACGCATCTTTTGTTCGGTGAAGCGCTTTCGCGAGTCGGCAAGCGCGAGCGCGCGCAGTTCGAACTCGAAAGTGCCACGCTGTGTGAAGGTACGCCCGAAGATCTTGCGGAGGCGCACGTCCAGCTCGCCGAGTTCTACTTGGCTGGCGGTAAGCGCGCGCAGGCGAAGAAAGCAGCTGCTGCCGCTCGCAAGTTGGATCCCAAGAACCCGCGCCTGAGCAAGCTGCCAGGGTAGAGCTCAGGGCTCGCCGTCGTCGTCCTTGTCCCCGCGCAGCCCCAAAGCGCGCGCTTTCTTGTAGAGATGACTGCGTTCGAGGCCCAAGGCGCGAGCCGTCGCTGCCATCTGCCCACCGTGGTGCGCGAGCGCTTCTTCGACGATCGTGCGCTCTGCCTGTTCCGAGAGAACGCGAAAGGGGACGCCTGGTTGATACAGCCCCGCGCTTTGTGGCGCGCCGCCCATGCCCACCGAGCGCTCGATGTCTTCGCCCGTGACTGCATCGTCGGGGTTCAAGATCACCAGTCGTTCGATCAGGTTGCGTAGCTCGCGCACGTTGCCCGGAAACGGATGACGAGTCAGCGCACTGACGGCCGAAGCGGTGAGGGTCATGCCGGGCCGCGCGTTGGCTTTACGCGCGGTCAGCAAGAAGTGCTCGGCGAGGCGCGGGATGTCTTCGCGGCGCGCGCGCAGGGGGGGTAGCTCCAGTGGGACGACGTTCAGACGATCGTACAAATCAGCGCGGAAAGCGCCTTTGGCGCTGGCTTCGGTCAAGTCCTTGTTGGTTGCGGCAACCACGCGAACATCGACTTTGAACGTGGTGCTACCGCCGACTCGTTCGATCTCCTGTTCTTGCAGGACACGCAGCAACTTTGCCTGCATGGCGAGCGGCATGTCGCCGACCTCGTCCAGAAATAGCGTGCCGCTGCTGGCGCGCTCGAACTTGCCGCGTCGCTGCTTGGTGGCGCCGGTGAACGCGCCCGCTTCGTGTCCGAACAGCTCGCTCTCGATCAACTCGGCGGGCACCGCCGCACAGTTCATGCGCTCCAAGACCGCCTTCGCGCGCGGTGATGCGCGGTGGATTGCGCGCGCCACGAGCTCCTTGCCCGTGCCGCGCTCGCCGTGGATGAGGACGCTGGCGTTGGATCGCGCGGCCCGCAGCACGCGTTCACGCAGGTCGCGCATTACCCGACTTTCGCCGACCAAATCGTCGAAGTGACCGGCTTCGGCGTGGAGCTCCCGCGCTTCCGCCTCGGCGTGCATCAAGCGCAATGCGTTCTCGAGCATCACCAAGAGGCGATCTGTCGATAATGGTTTTTCCAGAAAGTCGAGCGCGCCGAGTTTCGTCGCCCGAACTGCGGCGTCGATCGTCGCGTGCCCGCTCATCATCAGAACAGCGGTGTCGTTGCCAGCGCCGCGCAATCGAGCGAGCAGATCCAAGCCATCCCCGTCCGGCAAAGCGACGTCCAGGAGGACGACGTCGTAAGATTGCTTGGCCAGGCGCTCTTCAGCGACACCGATGCCCCCCGCCAGATCCACTTGATAACCCTCGAGTGATAACGCCTTCTTTAGCGTGTTGAGGATGGAGGTTTCATCGTCGACGACTAGGACGTGGCCACGCGGCATGGGAAAACGCTAGCGAAACTGGCAGCGGAGCGCCAACGTCGGCTTCGGCAGAGCTGGAAATGGCGCGCCGCTTCGAGAGTTGCGCTGTCAGAAAAATACCTATTCGCTGAAGGTGGGAGAACACCGGCTAAATCGCGGCAATCCGCGCGTTGACGCGAACGCACACTGGGGCGGAAGTTGTGCACGAATCGTGTCGAGCAGTGCTAGACTGTTGGCGCTTCCGATGACCGAGGTTGCTCCCACCGCACAGGGCTCCCTGGAGGCAACTCCGCTCGGGCACCTACTCGTCTACAGCCTCGACCGGATGCTGACGGGGACGCTCGTTCTCGAGGAATCGGACGGCAGGCGCCACGCCATCTATTTCGATGAGGGCGGCCCGTCGAAAGCCAAGATTCAGGATCCAGTCCTATTTTTGGGCCGAGTTTTGGTCGAACAGAAGGCGATCACCGACGCGATTTACGAACGCACGTTGGTGGAGGCCACCGAGCGCGGCCAGCTCCATGGCCAATTGCTCTTGGAACAAGGGCACATCGACGAGCACGCGCTCCGTGAGGGACTGCGCGAGCAACTTTCGCGGCAGGTGCTCTGGATGTTCGGCCTGCCGAAAGACACGCTGTTTGGCTACTATGACCGGCTGAATTTTCTCGAGCGCTGGGGCGGTGAGGGCGTACGTGCGAAGCCGCTTGCCCTGATCTGGCGGGGCGTGCGTGACTACGTGCACGTGGGTCACATGGCCGAGGTGCTGGAGCGCTTCGGTGATCAGCTGATTTTGCTACACATCGACGCGCCGATCCGCCGCTTTCGCTTCGATCGGCGAGAACAAGCGATCATCGATGTTTTGAGGGCTAAGCCGCAGCCGTTGAACGAGCTACTCGGTCGTGGTCTGGCCGAGCCCGAGTACGTGCGGCGCTTGCTGTACGCCATGCTGATCACGCGCCAATTGGAGTCCGGCATTCCCGGGGTCGAGCCGGTTGGGGTGGATGAAGCAGCTTCTTCGTCGCGCATGCCGGTGGCGCAGGCGCTGCCTTTGCCCCCCACGGCCTCGCGACATCCCTCGCCGATCGCCAGCTCGCTTCCGCCTGTTCCGTCGGCACCGGCGAAACCGGTGGATAGCCCAGAGCTTGCGGCGTTCAAGACCGAGATTCGCGAGCGCGCCGCGAACGGCACTGCTGACTACTATGAGCTGCTCGGCGTGGCTTTGGATGCTCCCGCGTCCGTCATTCAAGCCGCCTTTTTCCAGCTCGCGAAAAAGTGGCATCCCGACCGACTCGGACCTGATTTGGCAGACGTTCGCGATCTGGCGACCAAGGTTTTCGCGCGCATGAGCGAAGCGCACCAGATCCTGTCGGACGCAACGCGACGCAAGGAGTACGACGAGTTGCGCAAAGACGGTGCCGGGGGCGCCGAGGAGCAAGAGCAAGTTCAACGCGTGCTCCGCGCGACCACTGCGTTTCAGAAGGCCGAAGTGCTGATGAAGCGCAACAACACGACCGCCGCTTTGGAAGAAGCGCGCAAGGCCGTCGAGCTCGACCCAAGCCAGGCGGACTACATCGCACTCTTAGCGTGGCTCGAATCCACGCAGCTGAACTCGAATCTGGATGAGATTTTGGCGCGCATCGAGAAGGCAACGCGGCTCGAACCGAACAATACGCGCATTCGCTGGTATCGCGGTTCGATCCTCAAGCGCATGGGCAAGAACGGCAAGGCCGTGGGGGATTTTCGCTTCATCGTCGAAAACGATCCACGTCATCTCGACGCACAACGCGAGATCCGTTTGTACGAGATGCGCAAGGCGGAGCAACGTCGCACGGGTCAGAAGTCGCCCAGCGACCGACCGAGTGCCTCGCCGCGCCCGAGCGGCGCGCCCCCGAGCCACAAGTCATCCGACAGCGGTACCACGAATACCAGCCGCTTCGGCAAGTGGTTCAAACGCTGATTACGGCTTACGCTTGACGCTGACTCGGGTGACCCGGACGGGCCCGAGTGCGCTCGCGCACACGGCAACGCCCACTCGTTCGCTGCCGATCGAGCACTCGCTGTGCGCATCGCCGACCGTCGAGACGACGCGCGGACCGGTGCGTTCGAGCAAAATCCGGCCGCCACCGCTTTCGTGGCTGAGCGCCGGGAGTGGGCACGCGCTGCCGGCATTCGAGTCGTCCAGCGCGACGAAGTCAGTGCTGCCGAGGCGAAGGCTGGGACTGAAACCGGACGAGAACGCGAATTCAGCGGAAAAATCGGCGTAGCGCGCGTCGCTGATCCAGACGCAACGCTTGCTGGTGTCGTTCGCGTTCGTCGCGAACGCGAGCGCTCCCGGGCCACCTTCGTAGATCAATTCGTCGCTCGGCGGCTGATCGGGTGCAAGGTGTGCCGGGCGCGAGGGATCATCTGGATCGCGTACGGGCACTAGAGGAACGTCATTGCTGAACGTCGAGCGTGTACCCAGCCGCACACCCGCGAGCACGATGCCTTGGCTGTCGTCGCTGAGCCACGCGAACGTGTCCGAGCCGAGCGCGACGAAGCGCGCTTGGGCTCGCGAGCTGCCGAGTCCGAGGCTGAACCCGCTCGCCTCGAATTGCCCGTGCCACGGATCGAAACGAAACAACTCGGCGTTGGCCGCGACCAGCCACGGGCTGCCGTCACTCCCGGGAAATAGGCTTGGGTGCCCCGCGCTGAGGTCGCCGAGGCTCAGCGCGGTCACGCTCGCGTCTGCGGCGATCCAATACGCCTCGAAGAGCGGTGCGGCCGCGCTTCCGGGAGGGCATCCGCGCTTGCAATCGCGTTTGCAGTCCTCACCATTCGCGGGCGAGCGATCTTCGCAGCCGCCCACGGCGAGCACAGCGCCCCCTGGGAGCACAGCGTAAGCGCGGTCAAAGCGAGGTGGAAGAGCGACCGAGCCGTCGAATGGTGACGGCAGCGGGGCCGTATCAGCGCCGCGCCACTCGATGGCACCCACAGGGCTGCCCGAGGCGTCCTCGCCGCCCGCGATGAACAGTCGGCCATCGTCGAGACGCAGCACGCTGGGCGCACTGCGGGCCTCGCTCAGCGTGCCCAGCAGCTTAGCGGTACGCGTGAGCGGCGAGACCACCTGGATGAAGCTCGACGCACGCAGCGCCTGCGTTTCCCCGCCGATCAACGCCACTTCGCCGCTATCCAAGACAACCGCGGCGTGTCGAGCGACCCCCAGACCAAGTGGCACGAACTCCGGCTCGAAGCTCCCCGAGGCCGGGTCGTACACTTCCGCAGTGTCATTGATGACGCTCGCGGGTGTTCCGCTCTCGTGAATCGGATACTCACCGCCGGCGACCAGGATCTTCTCTGCGAAGCCGCTGACCGTCGCGAACGCGCGGGGTTGGCGCATGGCTGCGCGCGGGTCGACGGTGACGCTCTGACCCGTGCGTGCATCGAAAGTCATCGCCCCCACCACGGCAGAGCTGGAGAAGCCCTCGCTACCTGCGATCATCAACAGCCCGCTCGTTTCAGCGTAGCCCAGCGCTTCACCCCCCAACCCGACCGGGTAGCTGCCCGCGCGGACCAGTTCGCTTGGACTATTTTTCGGCCAAAGCAAGAAGTCGAGCCCAGCACCCGACCGCTCACTGAAGCCGATGAACGTCTGATCCGAGGAGTCGGGGTGCGCGATCGCTTCGAGCGCTAGCGTCGCGCTCGGAAAGCCGAGGCGGACGTCCTGAGCGCTGAGCGAGACCGTGGGGGTCGTGTCGTTGCTGGTGGGAAAGTCACCGAGCGCGCTCAAATCCACCTGCGCCGGCGTTGGGACGGGGCGGCTTTCGAGCGCATGCACCGTCAAAGGCAACAGAATTTCGCTGGGCTCTGGCGCGCTGCAGCCAAAAACCAGCCAAAGCGCCGCCGCGGCGCTAACATAGACGGTAGCGATGTTTCCGCAGATCTTCGGCAAATACGTGCTCGAGCGCGAGATCGCAGCGGGAGGCATGGCGCGTGTTTACCTGGCCACCCTACGCGGCGCGGTCGGCTTCGAGAAGCGCTTGGTGGTCAAGCAGATCCGAACCGAGCTTGCCTCCGACGAAGCGTTCGTCACCCGCTTCGTCGAAGAAGCGAAGACCGCGGTCGAGCTCAGCCACCCCAACATCGTGCCGGTTTACGAGCTCGGAGTCGAGCAGGGTGTGTACTACATCGCGATGGAGCTGTGTGAGGGGCTCACGCTGTCCGAAGTGCTAGCCGAGACCGGCCCGCTCGGCCCGCTGGAGGGCGCCTATGTCGGCGCAGAGATCTGTCGCGCGCTCGACTACGCGCATCGTCGCGCGCGCATCGTGCATCGCGACGTAACGCCCAGAAACGTGCTGATCGACGACGAAGGCGCGGTTCGGCTGATCGACTTCGGCATCGCTGCGCCAGTGACGCGCGAGGCCGACAGCGCGCGCACCGAGGTCTTCGGATCGCCAGGGCACATGCCGCCCGAGCAACTTCACGGAGCCGAGCTCACGCCGGCCACCGATGTCTTTGCCGTGGGCGCGCTGTTGATCGAGGCCTGGAGCGGCTCTCCGCCGTTTCGCCGCGCTACTATTCAGGAAAGCGAGCGCGCCCTGTTCGTGGTGCCTCCGCCGATCGATCGAAAACAACCGCAGCTGTCACCGCTGAGCGCCTTGATCGCCAGCAGCATCGCCCTCGACGCGCGTGAGCGCCCGGTCGGAGCCGAACACTTGGCCCGGCCATTGCGTGAATTTTTGAAGAGCGAGGACAGCGGCGACATCGCACGCGGACTGGGCGAGCGCGTCCGACGCGCGCGACGCAGAGGGCGGGCCTCGAGTCCATGGCTCCCGGGGGAGGGCGGAACCGGCAAAGTTGCCGAAGGGACGCGGCCTGTGAGCACCGGACCGCACCCCGACCGGGAGTCGAAAAACGGCAGCGCGCCCGTGACTCGAACCTTCGCGGCTCGCGAAGAAGTCGAAGTCTGGACGCGCCGCTTATCGAGTGGGCCCGGGGCTCCGGCGGATCTCCCGATCACCCCCGCCATGCCCGCCACGCGCCCGCTCGGACCCGAACCGCCCGCGCCGCGTGTCGATGACAGCGCGGCGGAACCGCTGGGCATCTCTTCCAGAAAAATCAGCCGCACACCGAAGCGGGGCGCGGGCTGGCTGCTCGGCGCCGTGTCGGTCGCGGTGCTGGCTGGCGCGTTCGCCTTCGTTCCTCGAAGCGCGCCGTCCAAGGTGGACCCGGTTCGCGCGACGGCGTTGTCATCCGCGATTCCAGCACTGGTGGCTCCTGTGATGGCGAGCGCGGAACTGGCGCCATCCTCAGCCAAAACCAGCGCGTCCAACGTGGCACTCAGCGCCCCCACGCCCAGCCGAAAGCCCGAACCAGCGACGGCGCACGCGCACACCACGCCTGTCGCGCCGTCAGCGCCAATCCCCGCCGCAACGAGCGCCGCTGGCCCCAGCGCGGAGCCCGAGCAATTCGGAATGCTCAAGGTGACAGCCGATCCCCGCGCGCTCGTCGAGGTCAGCGGGCCGCACTTTCATCAGGCGGGTCAATCGCCGCTGGTCGGGTTGAAGGTGCCCGTCGGCAAGTACCAAGTCGTGTTCCGAAACGACACGTTCGGCGCGCCGTTGAACGCGCAGGTCATGATCCTGAGCGGAGTGAGCCGCAGCGTTCACGCGGACTTTCGCCAAGCCGAGCCCGCGGTCAGCGTGCACTGAGCGCGCCGCAGTCAGAGCAGTGCGAGCGCCTGCTTTTGACGCAAGGCTTCGTACACCGCGATCGACACCGAATTCGCCAGGTTGTGCGACCGCACGTGGCCAGGCATCGGGATCCCGATCACTTGGTCACCCCGTTCCTCCAGCAGTTCGCGTGGGAGCCCGACGCTTTCTTTGCCGAACACCAAAGCGTCACCGAACTCGAAGTCCGCGTCCAAGTAGCTGCGGCGGGCGTGACCGCTGAAAAACCAAGATCGGGGCGCGCGTCCGGGGCTGGTCGAAGCGATATTTCGCTCGGCGTCGAGCAGCGTCTCGTGCTGAAGGACATCGACCAGGTGCCAGTAGTCGAGGCCGGCGCGGCGCACCGCGTGCTCGTCGATCCGGAACCCCAATTTGCCGACCAAGTGCAGCGGGCACAGCGTGGCGGCGCAAAGACGCGCCACATTGCCGGTGTTCGGCGGAATTTCCGGCTCGACCAGGACGATGTGAAACGGGCGAGGCACGGCGCGCGTGCGTAGGTAAAAGTCGGATTGGGGCGGCACGTCGGACAAGGGGCGCGAGTCTAACGGCCCTGGGCCCGGTCTGCGAGGTCTCACTCGCTCTTGCGCTGCTTGACGCAAATCCCGCGCGGCAAGTAGCCTCGCCCGAACGGCCATCGGTCCGTTCATGATGAGCGCTCGCTTTCTCGGCTTTGCAGTCAGTCCACTGCTGCTCTTTGCGTCACTGACGGCGCAAGCCGAACCTATGGATTTGGCACTGGGTCGCTTGGTCGCCAACGGTTCGAGTTGCCTGAGCGCAGACGGCGCAGGGCGCTTCGAACCGACCAGCGCGCAGGATTGTCGCCCCGACAATCTCGCCTTCAAACGCTTGGTCAATCAGCTGGGCTTCGCGCTCGCACCGCCGGCGATGCACTCCGCGCGCACGACTGGTTTCGGTGGTTTCAACATTGCGTTCGAGGCGAGCTACACCACGTTGAACAGCGACGCGGATTACTGGAAGCGCGGCACTCAGGGCGCCCCAGACCCCTCGACGAAGCAAGCCGCGACCAGCAATCAAAGCCCCGCTTCGCTGCTCCAGCAGTACTCGTTGAAGCTGCAGAAAGGCTTTGGTTACGGCTTCGAGATCACTGGCGTAGTCGGCTTTTTGCCGCAGACCAGCTTGATCAACGGCGGCGCAGACGTGCGCTTGGCGCTGCTCGAAGGTTTTCGCACCGGAGTCATGGGCATCTTCCCGGACGTTGCGGTTGGCGGCGGCGTGCGCACGATCACAGGGACACCCGAGCTACAGCTCACGACGGTCGGGCTCGATGTACAGATCTCGAAGCCGCTAGTGATCGCGGGCAGCTCCGTGCTGACGCCCTGGCTCGGCTATCAATACGTCTGGATCTTCGGTGATTCGGGCTTAGTCGATCTGACGCCGGGCACGAACGCGCTCGGGGCGTGCAACTACGGCGGACAAAACGTGCCCGGCAGCCCGGACCCCACGAAAACCCACAAGAACCCGGACGGCAGCGTCAGCTACATCTACGACGGGCAGCAAGTGTGTCGCGGTGGCAGCCCGCGCGATTTCAACAACAACACCGTCTTCAATCCGGTTCGGCTACACCGTCAGCGGCTGCAATTCGGCGTGAATTATCGCTATGAAATGCTGCTCACGGGCGCGCAGCTCATCACTGACATGTTGAGTCCAGCAGACGCCAATTCCGGTCAAAACAAGACTGATCTGCAAGGCGAACCGCGTCAGACCTCGTTCATGCTCGAGCTCGGCGCGATGTTCTGAACCGCTGAGTGCCGCTCGCCTAGTGCAGCGCGGCCGCGACGACGAGCACGCCCACAGCCAGCGTCAGCAGCACTGGCGCGATCGTGAAGTACGCGGCACGGCGCGCCGCCATGCGCGCCGTTTCCGGGCTCAGCCCATGCATGCCGATGAGAAAGGCCTCGGACGCCTGCGCCGGCGCGGTGAGTCCGAGCGGCGCTGCACGGCGAGCTGCCGCAAAGCCGCTGCTAAGCGCCATGATCATCAGTCCGAGCGGCAGCGTGATCAAATCCCAGCCGCAGCCGTACAAGCCGAAGCGCACGCCACGCCCGAAGCGACGGCCGCCATAGCGACGCGCAGCAGCGTCCAGCGCGACGCCATGAATCGTGTGCAGCGAGACCATGGCCAAAACCAACATCAGCACGCCCGCGGCAGTGCCGCGCAGAATCGTCTTGCGCAGCGCAGGATCATCCAACATCAGCCCGGGCAACGACGGCAAGAACACCAGCGCGACCAGCGCGACGCCGAAGGCCAAGCCGCTCACGGCGATCGTTTCGCACACCAACGCGAAGGCCAGCGCGGTTGAAACTTCGCCATCGGGCAGCGCGCCGAAGAAGGTGCGCGCGTGCAGCGTGGCCAAATTCGAGGTCTGCCAAAGCCGATGCCAAAAGCCCAAGCCGGGGCGCTCCCACGGAATGATCGCGACGACGCCAGATTGATTCGTGCGCTCTTCGGCGACGCAACCGCTGCACGCGGGGTCGCCGCAGCCGGCGCACACCACCGTCGCCGGCACTTCGATCAGATCGAAGGCGGAGTCGTCGCGGGGCGTGCGACGTTCAGATCGCGCATCGGCGCTGACTCCCATCGCTTCCGGCGTAGCATGCCAAACGCGACTCGGCGAAGATTTGCCAGAGAATGCCGCCAATTTGCGACAGGCACACTCAGTGCAAGGTCTGCCCAGAGCTGGTTTGCCCCGGATCGGGACTGCTGATGTCAGTGACGATTCGCGGCAGATCCCGCAGCGTTCCGCCGAGGCGCAGCGCTGTCACGATGCCCGCGACGCTGGTCAGCAGACTCGCGTAAATCCCCCAACGCCAAACGATTTCCAGCGGCACACCGTGCCTTGCCTGAGGCGGCGTCGAGAGCAACATCCCCGCTTCGATCAACGTCATCGCGGCGAACAACGCGGTCACGAGCCGCACTCCGCGCAGTCGCTGAATGGTGCGCCGAGTCCAAACCAGCGGCAGCGTGATGAACCAGCCTGCCGCGCCGCCCCACAGCCAACCCGCTCGCCCGCGCGCCAGGTCGAAGCCACTGCGCACCGAGAATTCTGGCATGCGCAACTCCACCCAGGGCGCAAAAAACAGCGCCAACCCCAGCAGCGCAATCACCATCAGCGCGCCACGGTTCCGACCGAAATAGTTCCAAGGAAGCGTGCGCTGCTCGGGCAACACGAGTTCACCCGCCGCGAGCTCCTCCGCATGCGCGTCGAGCGACTCGGGCAGATTCTCCATCGGCACCAGCTTCACGCCGCACTCTGGACACAGCTTCGCCTCTGCGCTCGCGAACAGCGACCTACAAAACGGACAAGCCAGAAGCCGCGCCACACACAAAGCATAGCGCAAGCAACTCGTTGGGAATGGGGGGCGCCCCCACTCCAGCAACGCACCTCCCAGCCCTGCCTATTCCCACCCATCCCGCCTCGCCCACTACGACCGACCGCAGCCCCCGGGCTCGGCGCCCAGCTTCGAACGCGCAGGAGTCCGTCCGCGTCGAGAACCGCCTGGGTCAAAAGTGACCTCACCCCGGGTGCGGTCAAGAGTGACTCGGCTTGTTTTTGAGGATTGCGCCGAATTTCGTGGAGCCCGACCGCCCGCGCAGCCACATTCAACCCCACCGCGGACGACGAACGACGCAATGCGTCAATCAAAGTCTCGACTGCGGCGCGCTAGCTTCAACCTGAATTCACGATGACCGATCGCCTAGCAGAACTCCTGGGTCTGCCCCCGGACGCGCCTCACCTCGATGAGGCGCTTACGCATCCGAGCTTTGCCAACGAACAACGCACTTCCCGGCACAACCAGCGGCTGGAGTTTCTGGGGGACTCGGTGCTCGGCTTTTGCGTGAGCGAGCAACTCTGCGCGCGGTTTCCCCAAGCCGATGAAGGCGCGCTCACGCGCATGCGGGCGCAGTTGGTGAACGCCGAGGCGCTCGCCGCTTGGGCGCGCAAGGAGGAGTTGGCTCAGGTCCTTCACCTCGGGCGTGGTGCGAGCGCTGCGGGCTTGCGTGACAGCACGAACGTCTTGGCCGACGCGGTGGAAGCCTTGATTGCCGCGGTGTACTTGGATGTCGGTTTGGACGCCGCGCGTTCGGCCTGTGAGCGAATCGTCGCTGACGAATTGAAGGCGCTCGAACACGACGGCACGCGCGATCCGAAGAGCGAGCTGCAGGAACGGCTCCAAGCCATCGGCGGCGAGGCTCCGACGTACGAGCTGATCGAAACCGGCGGTCCCGCGCATAAGCGCTGGTTCAAAGTCGGCGTCCGTCAGGGCGAGCGCCGCTTGGCAGAGGGCTCGGGCAGTTCGAAGCGCGCGGCTGAACGCGCTGCCGCGGCGTCGGCTTTGCAATTACCGGATCTAATTGCGGAAATGGCGGGGGCTCCGTGAAGATCCGGCCCGCTCGGCGACTTGCTCTGCTCGCCTTGTTTGGCGCGCTGCTGTTCAGCGTTAGCGCTTGGGCCGGCACTTACCTCAACAGCGCGGCACTGTTGCTCAGTCAGGGCAGCAAAGAGGGCGACTATCTGCGTGCGCACCTGGGCGACAAAGAGCTCGCGGATTTGATCCACAAGCTCGCCAACGCGCGGCTGGATGCCGCCAAGGGCATGCTCGTGCCGAAGGAAGTCGTGCAAGCGCATCCGCACCTACTGTTAGTGCTCGAAAACTACGAGCGCGCGGCTGACGCCGCAACCCGCGGCGAGACCGAGAAATTCTTGGTTTACCAACAGCGCGCGCGCGACGAGGATCGCACGTTTCGCGGCGTTCTCAAGCAATTCGGCTACTCCTTGCCGGACGCGAAACCGTAGTCGCTCAACGCTCGTCGCGGCTTGCCGGTGTCGCCATCGGCGCGCTCGAGCCTGCAGGCGCCGCGTGCGCTGGTCGCGCCGAAGGAACGGGTCGTTCTGGCACGCCTGCCGGCGTGTATTTGAAGTCCTCGAGCAGCGCCTCGTTGCTCACGCTCACGTATTTGGCACGCAGTGAGGCAAGCAGCGTATCGCGCGCTTGTTCCAAGCGCTGACGCTCGAGCACTTGACGAATCGAGCCACTTTCCTGCGCAATCGTGCGATTGCTCGCCTTCATGCTGCCGCGCCGCCAAATCACCGCGAAGTGCGTGCCCTCCTTGAGCGGCTCGGCCGCGAGTTCGCCGTCCGTGAGCTTGTCGGCGGCCGCAAACAGCGCGGGATCGACGCGCAAGGTGGGTGTGTCGGTGTTGCCGTCGGCGTGAATGAAGCCGAGATCGCCGTTGCGCAGATGCGTGGCCTTGTCGAGCGAGTTGTCGCGCGCGAACTGGCTCCATTGCTTGATGCCGTCCGCGCCTTTGGAGTCGGCGAGGATCTTCTTCGCGAGCGCTTCGTCATCGGTGAGGATACGCCACACGTGGATCCGGCGCGGTGTCTCGAAGCGACTGCGATTGGCCTCGAAATAGGCCTGAATGTCGCTCGCGCTGACCGGATTCTTGGCTGCAACTTCCGCCCGCAGCTCGTGATCCATGGCCTGGCGCAGCAGCTCGCGTTCGCGGCTCTGCACGTTCGGTCGCTGCTCGAACTTCAGCCGCTCCGCTTCCTGCGCATATAACAGCTCAGGGATGAGCCAAGTCTCGAGCACTTGGCGCTTCAACTTGTCTGGCGTGTCCGCCAACGCCTTGCGCTGAAAGTCCGGGATCTTCCGGAGCTGCCGCGTCAATGCTTCGTCGCTGATCGCCGCGGGGCCCACGTGTGCCACGGCCTTGGCGTCCGCGCCGAATACGACGGAGGTGCCCAGCAACAGCAGAAGCGCGGGCAGCCGCGCCGTCGAATCACGCACAGACATTCGAACGCGAGTTTAATGCTTTCCGGGTCGCGTCGCGGCTGAAAACTCAGGCAACCCGCAGCTTTCGGCCAGGACGCGCGGGCGTCCGCGCCTGTGCTGGGCGATTCACCGTCGCTTCGCCGCACGTCACGCCCATCGCCGAAAGGCGCTGCCGCGCGATGTGCAAAGCCCGCGGATTGGCGTCGATCCCGGTGCCGACTCTGCCCAAACGCGCGGCCACCGACAGCGTTGTCCCGCTGCCGAGGTACGGATCCAAAATTGCGTCGCCCGGTTCGCTGCACGCCTCGATCAGGCGCTGCAGCAGCGCTTCCGGCTTTTGCGTCGGATAACCAGTGCGCTCTTTCGCGACCGGCGCCACGATGCTGATCTCCCAAACGTCGCCCATCGGTGCGCCCGCGGTTTTCTCCGGGGTAGTACTCGAGCAGCGACGGCGACCCGCGTCGTCGACCACGGCGCGCTGCTTCTTGTCGCCCCAAGTGGCCAGCGTGGACGGCGCGAGCGGCTCGTACAACTGGTTGAATCGCGGCGAAACGTCGGGATTTTTGACGTAGCGCAGCAGCACGTCGTGTACGCGCTGAAAATTCTTCGTCTTGGCCGGCCAGCGCCGATAACGCCATACGATTTCACTCGCGAACGCACGCGGCCCAAAAACCTCGTCGCACAGCACCTTGGCGTAGTGGCTCGTTTTGGGATCGACGTGCAGCACCAAACAGCCGTCTTCGCGCAGCAGTTCGCGGGCCGCGACCAACCGGTCCGCGAGCGCGCTCAGATACGCCTCCAAGCTGTCCCACCGGTCGTCGAAGGCCGGTGTGAGCGTGCGCACGATCTCGCCCTTGGCGTTGCGCTGCCGACCGACCTCGGCGTGCTCGCGCCCGGTCAGGAACGGCGGATCCATGTACGCCAAAGCGAAGCGCTGCCGCCGTTGAGCGAGCGCCTGGAGCGCTCGCAGATTGTCCCCCGAGACGAGCTCGAAGCCCTGCGTGCCGGCCTTTTCCAGGCAAAGTTCCACCCCTTCCGCCGGGGCAGGTTCACGTTTTCCGGCCCACGAAAGTCGCACCGAGCACACGTCACTTCGCATCGTTTTGAAATCGTATTTGGCCCGCCGCGGCCGGGCCAAACTTCGCGCGCACTTGCCGCCGCCCGGCGCGCCGGGTACGTGGACCCTCAATGAGCACCCGCGCGCTCCCGTCGATCCTCCTAGCGGTTGCGCTCGCGTTCGCTCAGACAGGCTGCGAGGCCGAAGCCAAAGACTCAACCCCCGAGCGCGTCGTGCAAGAGTTCATCGATCGCATGCAACGCGTGCACGGCGATCCACGCGCTGCGCGCCTCGCCTACGAGCTGCTTTGGGTCGACGCGCGCAGGAATTTGGCCGAGCGCGCCAAACGTGCCAGCGCCGTTGCGGGTCGCGAAATTGGGCCCGAAGAAATGATCGCGCCATCCCACTTCTCGCTCGCGTACCGCCCCAAAAAATTCACCTCCCGCACCGATGGCGATTGGTCCGAAGTCACCGTCAGCGGCGAAGCCAGCTCCACGCAGCCCCACACCATCAAATGCGTCCGCGAAGTGGACCACTGGCGCGTCGTCCTAGAACTCCCCCCGCTCCCCCCCATCCAACGCCGCCCAGACGGCACTTAGGCCACCGCATCGCGGTGTTCGGCCGCGGCGGCCCTTCGCGGCGGTGATCGAGAAATTAACCGCCGAGCCACAGAGGCCGCAGAGATCTGAAAGAGGGAGAGGTGGGTTGTGCGGCAGACCGCCGCTTGCACCTTCGCAAGACCCCGAAAAAATCTCTCTCAGATCTCTGGGGCCTCTGCGGTTCAACTCTGGGAGACGAAACGCGACGCGCAGCGAGCTGATCGCCGTCATAGCGCGGGTTGAGTGAGAGCCGCCACGAGCGGGTACGGCGGCGGTATTCGAGGTGCGATGCTGGCGTGCGGGTGCCCAAAACAAAACGCAAAACGCGCGCCCTGGTCGGGGCGCGCGTTTGTCGTTATCGAGCGGGAATCAGTTTGCGAAGAAGATCGATTCGATCTCGTTGCGCACGTTTTCTTCCGTCTGGGCGCGGGCGATCGCGATTTCTTTCACGATCAAGGTGCGCGCGGTGTCGAGCATGCGACGCTCGCCGAAGGAGAGCTGCTTGTTGGCCTTGAGGCGGTAGAGATCGCGCAAGACTTCGGCCACGTCGTAGATCGAGCCGGTCTTGATCTTGTCCATGAAGCCGCGATAGCGACGATTCCAGGTCTGGGTGTCGAAACCGATCGTCCGCTCCTTCAAAATGTCGAAGATTTCGCGAATTTCTTGCTCGCTGATGACCTGACGCAGGCCAACGGCATTCGCGTTCGACACAGGAACCATGATCTTGCGATCGGTGTCCAAGATGCGGAGGACATAGAAGCGTTGCCGCGTGCCAGCGATGTCTTTCTCATCGATGCTGATCACCTCTGCGACACCCTGG
>Ga0164309_10000053_pt1 | contig 60793 bp, 59 predicted proteins | sample Whisoiple_247_MG_FD_109984 | JGI IMG/M metagenome (GOLD analysis project Ga0164309, IMG submission 109984) | Soil microbial communities amended with fresh organic matter from upstate New York, USA - Whitman soil sample_247_MG | ecosystem: Environmental > Terrestrial > Soil > Unclassified >... | reverse complement strand
TAACGACGAGCCTCCTGGGAGGTACGCTCAAAGCGTGACGAGCAATCGTCCTCGCCGCTAATCGATTCATTTCGGGGTGTACCTCAACCTGGTAGAGGGCCGGCTTTGGGTGCCGGCTGTTGGTGGTTCAAATCCACTCACCCCGACTAAAATTCAGCTCGATTCGCGATCGGAGGGGGTCGCGAATCACCACGGGCTACCTGAGGGGCTACCTCGATTCAGGACGGCGGGGCCGGGTGTAGCAACTCGAGCGCCCGCGTAACCGCCTCGCGGATCGCAACCTTCTGTTCCACTGGCGCATGGCGTTCCATTTCGCCGAGTAGGTTGGTGAGCGTTCCCACAGTTGTGGCGCTCGGCTCGCAGATGGCTCTGAGCCGGGTGTCACCGGCCGCCTTCCACGTCGCGATCGCGGCGTTCAGCGCATCCGCAGCCAGCAAGATCTGGCGCGTGAACACCCCCTCAATCTCCTCCCCGCAGCACGAGCACTTGGTCATACCGGGTTCTACGGCCGCGCACCCGAGGAGCTTCCCGCCGCGAACCTTTGCGCCGTTCAGTAGTCTGAACGTCAACTTCGGTGTTGACGGTTTGAACCAAATTTGCCAACGGCGTCGACTTCTGGCGTTTTTTGCTTTCTGAGACTGTGGCGTCTGTGGTAGACGTACGGTGGTAGGTCACTTTGATCAAGGTCAGTTTGCCAGATGGCACCCAAGTTGAGGGTGACAGCCCCCGAGAGGTTGCAGAAATGCTAAACCTTCTGGGGTTTTCTCCGCGTGCAGACCGAAGAACTTTGGCTCAGGCGGCCGGTGCCGCGGCTGCCGAAACGGCTGAGCTCATTCGCGCCATCGCTGGCGGCGATGAGCGGCGCGTCCTTCGAATGCGGTCTGAAGCTGGCGGGATCGTGCCGAGCCCAGCTCATTGGACGCCAAAGAGGGCTGGAGAGTTCTTGGGAAGCCTGCCGCCTCACACGCGAGCGTTGATGATGTTCCTTCTCGAGCCCGGCGCCGAGTCCGTGGCGACCGCGGTCGTCGCGAAGCGACTAGGACTTCCGGGTCCCAAGCCAATTGGACCAATGCTTGCGTCCGTCCGAAAGCGTGCGGAGCAGATGGGACTTCCCAATCCGGTGCTGTCCGAGCTCGAAGACGACGAAACGGTCCGTATCGTTCGTGCCGACCTGCACTTCCGGGATGCGGCTCTCAGGCATTTATCGGGGAACGACTGAGCCAAGGCTCGACGCGACCATGATCTCCTTCCCTAAGATTCACTCCAAGCCGCTCGGCTTGTATGCGACACAGAAAGGCGCGGTACCTCAAGCGGCCACTATGAATTAGCGAAGCCCCTCGTAGTTACAGCTACAAGAGGCCTCATTGTCGGATACGAAGAACTGCCGTCTGGCGCGTTCGTCCTTCCAACTCTGCCGACAGCATCCTGGCCCTCGGGGCCGGTGCTGTCAAGAAGGTGGGTGCGCCAGGCGGTGCCGTCTGAAATTTTCGGAGGTGGCATGCAGGACCTAGATCCCGCAAATCACCCTGGAAAGCGACTCATCTTCACGGCCTCGATCACCTTGCGTAACGGCAAAAAGCTGTACGCTTGGCAGAAGGGCCTGAAGGCGTTCGCGATCTGGGTGAGCGACCAGCCAAAAAGCAAGAAGAAGCCCAACTAGTTGGGCAGTCACTTGCTAGTCCCGTAAACCGTTAACCCCGATGCCCGGCGGAGTGTCTCTCGTCGGGCATCACCTTTTTGAGCAATGCCGACGACGACATAAGGTTGGCCAGAACCCCGGGGCTGAGGTTCCGGCCGCCCACACCATGTGGGCTCCGGCGCGGTAATGACCTCCGACGGGTGCCCCGCGCGCCTGAAGTCTGTTTGTGTCCGCTACCGCTTTCGGGGCTTGCAGGACGCTGGAACGCGGGCAGGCGGCACAACGCGAAAGCGGAGCTTGCCCTCTTGTGCAGCGGCCGCGCCCTCGAGCGGATCGAGATATCGAACCTCGCGTTTGGTGCCATCCCCCTCCCACTCAGTGAAGGTCATCGACAGGTCCGCGTGCACCGTGATGGCTCGGCACTTGCCCGGTGCTGACCGATACGGGCGCGCCAACTCGAGAGCAGCGTGCACGTCGGCTTGCGTGACTCTGATCGCACGGCTGGCCATGATCACACCCGGTTCCTCGACTGGAGCGCCCAGGCCGGTGCTACTAGCCCTGACCGCGATGCCTGCAAGCGAGCCCTCTCGCGTAGGTTCGCCCGCCTCGTTGGATCGGTAGTGCGATCATGCTCGCGGCGGATATCGTCCAGCGAGCGCGCAGGGAACATGCACCCGCGTCGGGCTGATCGCGCTTTGGCGGCCATGGCTCAAGCGCCCCTCGCCGCGTCCAAACGCTCAGCGCGAAGGTCGAAAAGGATGTGCGGCGTGGTCTCGAAGCACGGCCAGAAGAGCGCTTCAGGCCCTGCTTTCTCGCCCATCGCGAGGGCCAGTTGCAGATGAGTCGCCTTCGGTTTTCGCGCGGGGAGGTTCGCCAGTTCTTGCGAGTGCTCTCTCGCTGCGTCGAATGAGGCGCGACTAGGGAGAGCTCGCTTGCTTGAGGCCTTGAGTGCGCGGCCGAGATCTACAACCTCTCGACAGAGCATGCGGCCAGCGGCTTTGGCGCGTTCGAAGTCCACGATGCACTCGGCCACTCCCTCAGGCGGTGCGAGCTCCACGGCGAGCTCGGCTGACTTGCGCGCGGCCCTGACCTCCGCGATTCGCCGGAGGATCTCGAGCGCCCGGGGGCCTTCGAGATTGGCGCCTAGACTTTCGAATAGATCGAGATCCGCTTGCAGCGATTCACGTTCGGTCGTGATCGTCGCCCTCGCAGCGATCGCGCGCTCGCCGGTCTTGTCGCTCAAAAGAATGAGCGACTCATCAAGCAACGCGAGCGAGTCGCGCAAGAGCTCAGGATTATGGCATCGGTCCAGCGGGCAGACCGACGATCCAACGGCCTCGCTCAGTGCGGCACGCAGCCAGCCAGAGGGGACCTCATTATTGTAGAGGCTCCTGACCAGGTTCCGCGAAGGTTCGAGATCAGAATCATAGTCGGCCATGACTCACCGAGCCTTTCTGGCATAGCGGGCCGGGTTGACCTTGACCTCGTTCGTAACCGCGTCGACCACGAACGGCGTCACGCGGGCGGCCTTGGTTGGCGCTGGGCTGAGATCGCTGAGCTTGGCCGCGACCCTTCCCACCTCAGCTGCGGAAGGCACTTGAAAGCGGTATTCGCTCAGTGCCGCCGGGACCGGCGCCTCGGGATCGGCGATATCGGCTAGCCCGCCATCGCCACCACCACCGCCGTCCGGTGGGGTCGTCGGGTCACCGACGCCTAGGAGCTTGTTGATCGCATCTTTGATGTTGTCGGGCGTGGCATCGTCCGGCAGGCCCAGCAGTGCGAGAATCTTGCTCAGCGCGTCGGATTGCTCAGCGGTGTACGTCCGGAGCGGGAGCATGGTGAGCAGCGCTTTGACGATCGTCGAGGGTGCGACGTTCCACTGCTCTGCAAGGCTGTAGAGTTTGCGGCGGGTGGCGTTGGGGATCCGCGCCGAGATTGTCGAGGTGTTGTGGGCCATTGCTAATTGTCCTTGTTTGCAAGGCTCAACTTAGCACTTGACTTTCTCTTAGCAAGTTGCTTGCCACAGGATAGCAACTATCCAAAGGAAAGTACCGCGCTCGACGGCATCAGAGCCCAGTGTCCCGGTCGCTTCGGGGCACGAACAGCTGCATTGGCCGGGCGGGCAGGCCGAGCCGAGCGCGACAGTTGCAGCCGGCTGAGCTACCGCAGTGCTCACACCAATTCCGCGAACCGTAGTCAGAAGAGACGGCCGGAGCCTCATCTCCACCAAGGCCCACGCCGCGGTCTCGTGCGGGCGGGCCCACGAGATAGGCGTGTACTGGGCCCTCGTACGGCGTGAGGGCCTCGGCTGGCGCAGCCGCTTTCGGGGCGGAGATCTGCGCTTTCCACTTCGCCGGAAGCACAGCAAGGATCTCGGCCTCGGTGACTTTGAGATCGTCGGCTACCTCCGCGAGAGTGAATCCCATTGTTAGGTATTCGACTGCTTTTTTCTTCAGCTTCTTAGTATCCATGATCGTCTCCAGTCCGCGCCTAGCGGCGCCAATTGTTGGTCACTTGCGCGGCCCCATGCACGAGTGCGTCGAGCCCACCGGGCGACCACGAAGCCCCGGGATGCCATTGCGTGAGGTCTCGCTCGAGTTGCTCATGCCTGCCCACGAGGTGCAGACGACCGCCGGCACACGCGACGCTCAGGGGCTGAGCGCGATCGGCCTTTGACCCACGCGCGGGGCTTTCGACGATCGGCCTTTGCATCACGCCAGCTAGGCGCATCTGCACGTCGAGTGTTGCCCTTGGATATCCGCCGCTGCCCGTCGGTTCCACGATGAACTGCCCAGCGTGGTAGCGCTCCGCCCATTGGATTGCGCGCGTTGCCCACGCCGTCGGTTCGAGTTTTTCACTGCACGAGGCCAGCACGTAGAGGTCTCGGCCGCGGATTCCTACGCACACGATGCCTGTGGGATCGGCGTCCTTCTTGTTCGATTGGCTCGGGTCAACGGCCACCACAATCTGGTCGAGGTGGGGCGCGACTGTCACCCGAGCAGATTCGATATCATCGAGCTTGAACAGCGCCCCGTCGGTGCCGAGCACTACCAGGCCGTCAAGTTCCCGATCGCCCTCGATGCTGCCCGCCATGCTCGCGTAGGCCGCATCGATCGCGCGCTGGTCGAGTGCCGGGTTATCTCGCATCGCCCCACGAATCACGCGGGTGGTCGGCTCGGTGGCGAGGGCCAATATCCAGTCGATCTCGCGCGGTGGCGTGGTGGTGACGATCGCGCGCGGTGGGAGTTCGCCAGGCACGCGGAGTGCAAGCCGGAGATTGCGCCAAAGCTCCTCACCGCGAGCAAACTTCACCGGTTCTTCCAGCCACGCGCCGCGAAGATTCGGGCCGCGATATTGGCTGATCTCCGCGGAGTGGAGGAACAGGTTCACACCGTGATCCGGGAAGAGCACGCACTGTCGCGCGACACGCTCGAGGTACCTCACCCACGGGGGTAATAGCGCCTTGATCACTCGCCATTGCAGTGTCCAGCAATCCTCGAGCGTGGGCGCCACGAGCGCGAAGTCTTGCGGCTTGTCTGGCGTGCCGTGGAGGATCTGATCGATGATCCAGCCTGCCCCTGCGAACGACTTGCCGAAGCCGCGCCCAGCGAGGAACATGCAGACGAGCCAATCAATATCACTCGGTGCGATCTGCTTGGGGCGTAGGTAGGCCTCAGGCGAATGGATAAGCCCAAGGGTTTCGAGCGGGCTCAGTGACTCGATGAACTCAATTGGCAATCGATCAAGTAGGCAACGCCCATCGGCTTGCTGTTCGCGATCGATCCGTTCCTCGGCTGCGCGCCACTGAGCTAGATCGATCATGCGTCGTCCTCACCATCGGCGCCGAGTAGCCGCTTGATCGTAAGGGCTTGCTGATTGAGCCGTGCGCGGAGGCGCTCATCTTCGGTCGCGATGTGCTGAGCGCGCTCGATCACCTTGGCGCGCGCGGCCAAACCGAGCTCGGTCAACCGATCGCGCTCGGCCTCTGGCTTGGGGCGGAGTTCGATCAGTCGAGCACGGAGGTCTTTGGCCTGCGCGGTGTAGCCGATGACCTGGCGCCCCGCCGCGGCCTCGTACGTGGCCCGGTCGGCCCAGTGCTGGATCAGGCCCTCGATCCTCTGCACGTAGCGCTCGAGGGCCGCCAGGTCATCCGTTGCTAGCGCGGCATCCACGGCGGGTTGCTCGGGGGCGACCGGCGCGGCCATGCGCTCTTTGAGCAACTTCACGCCAACGTAGGGCGAAGGAGTCTCGGCCGGTCCCGAGTCGGCCGACTTGGCCAGCCAGCGCTTGACTGTGGACTTCCCAATGCGGATGCCGCGGTCGGCCAGGCCCCGCCGGATGGCTTCCAAGGAGGCGCCGGGCTGGGCCAGATGGCGGAGCTGGGCGAGAGCTTCCGGGTCGAGTTTGGACATTGGCACGTGCCAAAAGTTTGGCACGGATCGTGCCGATGTTCCCGCCCCTGTAGTTTCAAGCACTTAGGCCAGATTCTTGGGGGAGCCGTGGCACGAAAAAAGGGGTCCGAACCGCTCGATCAGTCGCAGAGGCCTTCCTTCTGGTGGGTCGAGGGGGCCGGGGTAATACCCCCTGGTCGGTGTAGGTGGCGCCTCGATGGGGCGGACGCACGTCTCCTTGTTCTCTTGTCCCGCTTCTGCTGGCCCTCGCCCCACACCCCCTCTCTACGAGAGGGGTGGGTCAGGCGCGAAGGGAACAGACAATTGAGCGTAAAGAATGCTGGATCATCTGTTCCCGCGCGGGGCCGGTCCCTGGGACCCATAGAACGCAGGAACGGACTTCCCAGCCTTATTCGGCTGCAATCACTGTTCCCCGATAGATATCGGAAAAGCGCTGTTTTGGTGATCGCGTCGGGCACAGACTTCAGAGCCGTTCTTGGCTGGATCGTGGGGTCTGGAGCGCGCGATCGGTCCCGGGATCGGGACCGATCGCACAGCTGCTACAACCTCACGGTAGGCGGTACTGGCGGTCCCTGTGGATGAGATCGCCGGTCGCCACTCGGGCCTTGAGCACCTCCCGAATGGTTGCGCTCTTAGCTGTGACCCATGGCTCTAGGCCAGTCCGGGACTTCGGACCGTGCTTGGCGAGGGCTGCCTTGACTTGCTCCCATACGCCATCGTGGACGGCCGCCACGGCTTGCTGGGCCTTGGCCACGTCCGCGTCGCTCAGTCGCTGTGCCGCGGCGCCCAGCGCGAGCTTGAACGGCTGCTCACCACCAACGCGGCTCTTTGCGATCGCGACATTTAGAAGAGCCTCGGTGCGCTGGACCTTGAGCGTCAGTTCGCCCCCGTAGTCGAGCGCCCCGCTACCCTTGAGCTCCTCGGACCCTCGAGCGAGTTCGGAGGTTGCTACCACGATCGCAGGGTAGCGCGCTTGGTACTCCACGATCGTGTCAACCGCGGCGGTGAGGCGCTCGCGTTCGCCCTTATCGCGCCCGGCCCGTGTCTCCGCCTTTTGAATCGAGTCGATCACGATCAGCACTGGGCGCTCGCCCGCTTCCTCGAAAGCCTCCCGCACGAGATCTTCATAGGGCTTGTCCGGGTCGTGGACCACGAATGGCAGCTGTTCGAGCTTCTCTAGTTCCGCTTGGGGCAGTAAGCGAGCGGCCTCCGGCGAGAGCCCCCGCCGTTGTAGGCGCCTGGAAGTGATCAAGGCCGCTCTCTCGTCGTAGGCAAGCCACAGCACGAACCAGCCTTGATCGCTGGCGGCCTCGGCCAAGTGAAGCGCTAAGGTCGTTTTGCACTGCCCCGTGCGCCCCGCGATGAGGACGCGCGTGCCGAGCGGGATCCCACCGCCGCGCAGCTGCGAATTTAGTGAAGCGATCCCGGTGTCGAGTAGGACTGTGGTCGGCTGTATCTTCGCCCGGGCGCGTTCGCGCAGAGTAAGCGCCGTTGCTTGTGCGTTCTCGCCTGGTAGGTAGACCGATTCCTCGGGCAAGCGCCACTGCTCGCGAGCCTGAAAGCGCGGCTCCTTTTCGCCGTCCACGTCACCAGAGATGCGGTCACACCACGCTTCGACCTCCCTGCTACTGCGTGGCGTATCCCACCAAACAACGAACGTGACGCGCTCGCCGCTCTCTGCGTACACACAGAGTTCCGAACCACGCAGTTCGGGCACGCTGTCTCGCCAGTGTTCAGCCCATTTTTCCCGCGCGGCGTCACTCAAACCCGGAGGCACCGTGGTTTTCCGATCGGTCACGATGGCCCAGTATCGTGGTCGATCGGTGAACGTTGGCGGATGTTTGATCGGGGACTTGCCGCCGTTGCTGGCGTGCCATTGCAACGCTTGGGTGAGGTCGTCCACTTCATCGCGGCGCACCACGCGATCGCAGAGCGCGTCAAACATCTCCAAATTTATCGGACTCAGGATGAACCCGCCGTCCCGGTCGAACACCGCACCCGGTGACAGGTTCGGCACCTGGATCTCCTCGGCCTCGATATAAGATCGCCACTGCTCGAGGATCTGATTCACCTCGCGGTCGCGTCGATCTTCATCGGCTGCCTCGTCGGCTAGTTCGCGTTGTTCTTGCTCATGCCGCTCTAGCCATGCGATGGCAGCTTTGGCCTTCCGATCACGGATATCTACAACCGCTTTGATCGCCTTAGAGCCGTCAACTCGCTTAGAGCCGTCAACTCGCTGGGATTCGATGTTTGCCAAGAAGGCCTCGCGCCCGAGTTTATCGTACTGGCTCTCCCACTCGGCTTCCTGCTTTTCCTTCTGCCTTTTGGCTAGTGTGCGCGGGTCGCGATCGCGCGCTGCTTTGGCCGCCTTGAGGTCGGCAGCGAACGACGCTTTGGCCGTGGGCGCTTCGTCATCCTCGTCCGACTCTTCCGGCGTGGCTAAGGTCTTGGTCGCTTTGAGGTCTTCTGCAAAGCTCCGTGCGGCCTTGGGTACCGCGATCGTGCGCGGCTGCGCCCCGACCTTGCTCGATTGCTTTATAGCGCTCATGACTGCACGATCCCGCGCAAGTAGGCAGCGATTGAGGCGCGAGGCACGAACACCCGGCTGGCCCCGGTGTCCTTTGCGCGAACGCTCGCGATGCGTCCCGCGATGATCAATCGGCGGAGGTTGCGTGTGGTGGTTCGCAGGGCTGCGGCTGCCTCGCTGGTAGTCGCAAGCAGCGGGAGCTCAGCTACGAGTTCGGCGATCCAGTCAGTGCTATCGGCTTGGGCTTTCGTGGTGTTTTGGGGGCGGGCCATGGTGGCTTTCCGTTCTTCGGAAAGCACTGCCACCAGTGATGCTGGTGGGTACGCTGATCGAATTCTCAGCGACTTGGACCACACTCCCACCCACAACAGCGCGGACAGGGCCTTGGGCCTTCGAGGTGCGTTTTGGTGCTGTGTACGAGGGCCCCTGCGAACGGAAGCCTTCGTACTTGCTAGTGCCCGGGCGATGGCCTGGGCGCTCTTTATGCGTTCGATCGAGCATCGGCGTGCGCTTCCCGGACTGGCTACCGCGCGTGCACGGTTCGCCGGGCTTTGCGCCGCACTTCTTATTCGTACATTCGTGTCCGAGCTCGATCATCGCCAACTAACCCTGATGCTAGCGGACGAAGCGAAACCAACAAGGTACTATTTGATCCGCCCCAATTCGGCATCGATCCCCATGGCCGCCTCGAGCGTTCGCGCGTCGCGAGGTATCCCCCGAATCAGCCCCAAGTAATGGCGCTCAGCGACTTGCACCGAGTGGCCCAACTGTCGGGCGCTCCTATACGCTGAAGCGGCCCCAAAAATTCCCGGCGCATTCGTCAAAAATGAACCACAGGTCCTTCGAAGCGCTTGCCAACCTGCCCCCGCTGGGGCGCCGAATTCCCCGATCAATCTGCGCATGGCTGCGTTGGCCTCGCCCTCGGTGAGCTTCCACACGCTGCCCGTCGCGTTCTCATGGCGCATCCCCTCGAGCATCTTTCTCAGAGCCGGCGAGACTTCGAGCCCCACACTTCGCGCGTGCTTCGTTTTGGTGGCGCTCGTGAGCTGGATCTCCCCCGCCAGATTCCCATCATGGTCGCGAGCGTCCAGATCAACCTGTTCCCAAGTCAGATCCAGGGCCTCGCTAAATCTCATTCCCGTCAACAGCACGCACGCGACGAAAGGCGCGATGGTCGGGTGTCGATTGGTACCCCGCGGCGCTCGCCTCCCCGCGGCGTTCTCCGTGCGCGTCATCTTGAACGTCACCGCGTCGTGCTTCACGGCAGCGTCGAGCAACGCGCGGATCTCCGCGGGTCGGAGGAAGTGCGTGGCCTCGTGCGCGGCCTGCAAGCGCTTCAGCCCGTCGGCTAGCTCGTCCGCGCTGAGCTTCGGTAAGAGCCCAAGGCGCCGCAAGTACCCGAGCACAGTCCGAGCCGAACGAAGCTCCTTGTTGATTGAATTCGGAGATCGGGGCTTGGCGGTCTCGCCGGTGGCCCCCCGCTTGCCTTTCACCCGGGCGCGTAGCGGCTGCCTCACGAGGCTTGCACGGAACGCCATGAGCTTGGGCCCGGTTAGATCGTCCGCGCTCTTTACGCCCGCCCTGGGGGCCCAGGCGGTGAGCTTTTTGGTCGCAACCTCGTAGACCTCGATCGTGCGCGGCCGGAGGTGCGGGTGATCCTCGTAGTACTTGGCGATCGCGTCGTCGAGCGTCGTGCCGGTTGCCCGCGGTGCACCGGCGTCGAGGTCTAGGCGGCGCTTCGTGAGCGCTTTGCTTTTGCGAATAGCCCAATCTCGTCGGGCCTCGGCCGTGGTGACGCCGGCCAGCGAGGGCCATTCCAGCTTGCCCGTGTCGGGGTCCGTGTAACGCGCCCTCCAATGAGTGTGGCTTCCGCGGGGTTTGATCAGCACCACACCCGGATGCGGTGAGCGGGTTCGACGTTTGGCCATGGGCTACCAAACGGGCTACCTCAATCCGTCTTGGAGCGTCAACCATCGTCCGACCGCGACCACCCAGAATTCCGGTAAATACCGGCCAAAGTGGGGGTGCGTCCGGCATGGTCAAGATGCACCAGCACCATCCGAACGGCTTTGGGTGCCGGCTGTTGGAGGTTCAAATCCTCTCACCCCGACCCTGTTTTCTTGATTTTGGTTAGCTGATTCTAGCGCCAGCAACGCAGATATTCCGATGCGTGACGTCAGGGTCTGCGGAACCGCAGCCTCGGGCATCGTCCGCATCTTCTGGCTATTGCGAAGGTAACGCTCGTGCGCTTCCAGTGACGAGTGCCCCGCGAGAGCCTGCGCTTGTTGGGAGTTCACGCCAGCGTCGGCCAGCGCTTGGTTGAAGGCACGACGCCAGCTGTGGAAGTCTACCGGCTTCGTGCTGTCAGTCTCTTCCAGTAGGACGCGCTCCCGAGCGGTCAATGGGCGAACCTGCTCCCAGCGCTGCCGAGTCAGCTTCCGACCGTTCGACCGAACGCTGGCATGGGCCCTCCGTTCGTCGATGCCAAAGGCACGGCGCAAGTCTATTCGGAAGGAGTGAGCGTGGCTGCCTCCCTCCTTATGCTCGCCGGCTCGGTTGCCACGTAGAACCGGAAAGACCGGGCCGTGCGTCTTGCGTCCCTCACGCTCCCACCAATCGCGCAAGATGGGTCGTGCTATCGCCGGGATCTCCAGACGTTGCGGTTTACCGCCGCTCTTTCGGGTCTTTTTGCGGGGTGCGTACCCCCAAGCGAACGCGCCCCCCTCAATGTCGAACAACTCCCAAACGAGCGCGTGCTCGTCCCCGGTGCGCAAGCCACCGAACACGCGAGCTAGCACAGACATGACCTGTCGCTGCAGCACGCCCTTTCGGTGCGATTCTTCGGGGTGTTCCCAGCTCAGGTAGCGGACTAGCTCTTCGTCGGTCAGAACCGCTCGCTCCTTGGAACTCCGCTCCTCGGCTGCGGGCAATGCCGATGGGACGACAACTCGGGCGCACACATTCTCGCTCAAGATCTCCGAACGCCATAGAGTGTTAAACACGGCCGCAATGTCGGTCTTGACGTGGATCATCATCTGCCGCGACTTGCCTTGATCGCGAACCGCCTTCAGCACGTCGAGCACGTCAGCGGCTCGAATCTCATCCGGCGTCATCGAGCCCAGCGCAGGAAATACGTACATTTCAAGGCGCCGTTTCCGATCCTTCCACGTCTTGATCCCAGCTTTCTTCCACTCGTCCAGCTCGCGACGCGCGACTTCCTCGAAGGTATCCTTCCGCACGGCTTCCAGCGCGATGACCTGCGGTTCCCGGTGTTCTTTCACGAGTCGACGTAGCTTGGCCTTGGCTACCGCTCTAATTGTCGTCCCCAGCGGGAACGTCCGCTGAACCGAAACCCCATCGATCTGCACAGTGATGCGCGCGGACCAACCCTGTTTCGTCTGCACTAGGCTTCCGGTACGCGGACGCCCTCGACCATTTTTCTTTTCCGATTCCTTAGTCATTGCACAGTCTCCGAACGCACTACCCAGCGGTAGCAAGTGAGCTGCGCGAACAAAGGAAACGGCTCGACGCACCCGCACAAGTACCACAAAATTGGCTCAAAAGTCAATCGCAAACTCGGGGCCAGCCACTCGACCAGCCCCGAGTCGGACGTCACGCAACTTTGCTAGCGGTCGCAGTTCGATCTGCGATCCAGTTCTGCACTGCGGTAACCAGCGGCTCGATTGGCACGTCCGCTGGCCAACGTTTCGCAATTGCAGCTAGCGCTTTCGTCGCTTCTTGAGCGGTGCGCGTCGCATTGAACGCCTTGACCTTCTTACGCTTCGGCACCTTGCGCACCTTACCGTCCGCGCCCTTGCGTTCGGTCAACTGTGGATTGTCTACAGTTGCCGCTAGTGAAGCTCGAACAGGTCCAACGAACTTTGGGTCCACCGCTGCCTGCTTGGCGATTTCTCGGTCACTCCAGACGGCCCAGGCTGGGTCTCGGAGCAGCATCTCAACCGCTCGCCACCGATCGGCTTTGGTGCGTCGTGCACCGTGGCTTGCGTTGGCTCCGACCGCGTATAGCCGGGCCTCGCGTTCACCACCCTTGTGCACCTCGCAGGCGATCTCTGCTTTTCCAGCCAGTTCATGAGCCCGGCAACGGTGCCAGCCGTCCGCCAAGCGGTAAACTGCCCCCTCTTTGAACACCACGACAGGCGGCAGTTTTGCGCCGTTCGTAATGGCTTCCGCGTATTCACCCGCAATCGTTTCGTCAACACCGTTGGCTCGGCAATTGAGGCCGGGGTCACGTAGGATCTGAGCGAGCTGCAGAGTCTCCTTCTGCACAGCCGTCGCGTTCACGCCGCACCTCCTTCCGAGGCGACGAACCGAAGCCAGCGCGTCGAGCGTGGCAGCGTTGGCATTTCGGCTGCGTCGAGTGCGTCTTGCCACTCCTCGTAGTCCAAATCGATCAACGCCCCGATCTGCTGGTCAAGCGTGAACTCGGACTTCTCAGCGAGAGCCGTCAACCGTCGGAGCTGCTCTGCCGTGATCATTGCGATGAGCGGGCTCACTGTGCACCGCCCTTGTCACGTGTGGTCAGGTCAATTTCCAGCTCCGAAAGCCCGACCCTCGCCAGCTCTAGGTTGCTTTGTGCTTGCCGCATTTGGTCGCCGGCAAGTGTGATCAGCTGTCGAGCCAGGCTGACGGCTTTGGCGTGATCGGGGGCTGTCCGTTGTCCTGGTACACGTGTACCCTGCTTCTTAGATGCCATGAGATTATCCCTCGTGGTGTTTAGGGCTCCCGGTCGGTTCCAGCCGCTCGGGGGTCCGTCTGTTGGCTACCGTTTTCGCTTCAGCACCCGAGCCTCGCTCGCTTCGAAAGCCGCACGTACGAGCCGACGAACGATTGCTGCGTCGCTCTCGCCAGCCCGTTCGGCCAACGTGCGAAGCATCTCGCGTTCCTCGACACTCATGCGAATCATGAAGCTTTCGCTCTTAGGATCGGGTGCCATGCCGACCATGTATAACGGTCAGTTACACGCAGTCAACGAGTCAGTTTCTTTGGTTGCCAGCGTGACGCGTAAACGCGTGAAACTACGCGTGAACTTTCGTGCATAAAAATTATCAAGCCAAAACTACGCGTTGCGGCCTGCAAACGCATGTTTCGCTCCATGATCCGGCGAATTCGTTCTGCTGCAACAACCGACAGAATGACTATGGCGTACATATCTCGCGAGGAACGAGTCTGCGAGTTCATGAACCCTCTAGAAATCAATTCCGTTGAGGAAGTCAAAGAATGTGCGAAAGCTGCGCTAGAAACGGCGAACGCTGTTCAAGAGGAATTTCGAGTTGACCATGAACTCCACGCGCAAGTCGATGGGGTGCCAATAGGCAGAGTTGGGGCGAGGCCCATCGTGCTGGCAAAGGGAGCCTACAAAGAATTCCCCGCCTGGATTTTCACCGGCGACATCGCATTGCCGAATCCCCGTGAACCGGAACTGGGTACACAAGCACTAGCGCACAGCCTCAGGCTAGGACTCTCTGCAACGCATGTTGCCGTTGTCTCCGTCGAAGAACTGAGCGCGAATGTCATCGCATATTGGATAATGAAGATAGTCGCTGCCCCGGCAGCTGCTCCTTAACCGCCTAAGGTTCGCGGCTCTGGCTTGCCGGCGTCACGATGCTTCTCAGTAGCAGCGCGGATCGCGGCACGCACTTTGCGCAATCGGATGATCTCGCTCAGCTGCTCAGCAGACTCGATCCGTTGCTCGTCGCTGCGTGCGTCGTCAGTGAAGCTCATGTTCAGGCTCCGACTCGGCAAGCCGCTCAGAGCGCTTTCGCTTGCAGCGTCTGCGGCGTTTTCGATTGGGCGTGCTTGAGACGGTCGCAGGCTCTTCGCTGCCCCCGCGCCACCACCACGAGACGGGTTCGTCTTTCAGGACCACGTGGCCTATTCTTAGGACCGGTTCACTGTGCTGCACACGCCCGGGGCGAGCACGCTCCAGATCTTCGATTGAGCCCGGACGCAGTGATCCGGAGTCGATCAACATGCAGCGAACACGCTCATTGATGCGGTATGTTTTTGGTTCTGGGTTGTCGTTCATGAATTGTATTGAATGAAGAAAGAACGCGCTGGGTCGGCAACGCGAACAGAAATATAGGCGCACCCACGCGCAAACCGGATTCACAGACGGTTCACGGCAGGCACTTCGCCGCTTTCGGGTTTACCAGGCCCACGCAAGACGCACGCGCTTTTCGGTTTTTGAACACCGGCATGACGACAATTTACGAAACGTCATGCGGTGCCGCTGCCCATTCGCAGCGCCGAGGAAAGAAGAGGCTCGGTCGAAAACTTATGCCGCTTGAAACGTCGCACGAGCCAGAAAGACTCTCTAAGGAAGCGCGCGCGTCGCACGTGACGGTCTTTACACGATCGGGTGCCTACTCCCGCTTCGAAGACTGTTCAGGCGCGAGCCTCACCAGCGTTGCCAGGCGGGCTCGGGTTCGAAACGGCTGCCTCGCGTGCGATCTGCAGTTCACGGTCCTTGCGTTGAGCGTCACGTGCCAGCTGCAGCGCTTGCTCTCGGGGCATTTCTGGCGAGCGGGCGATCAGCTTGAGCGCGGCTTCGTAATTTTGACCAAGCTGCGGTTTCGGTGCCTTTGGAGCGTTGTCTCGGGCGACCTGCTGAGCATGATCTACGGAACTGGCAAGCAGGTTTTCGTCGATCGCGGCGAACTGATCGATCACTGCCGCGGACGGTATCGTCGGGTCTGTCGTTGCTGCCATCGTGAAGGCATGCGTCCTCGCTTCACTGAACGTCTTACGGGTTGCGCGCTCGTGAACTTGTTCGAGGGTGAGTGATGGATCGGACAGCCTGATCGCTGCCACGGTTTCGGCGAATTGATCTGAGAAAGGTTTAATCATCTTACGTGTATCTTTGTGGCTGCGCGCTACAGAATTGGCGACGACTTCGCGGGCGCGAGCGAGTCTTGCCTTTGCTTTGGCACGACCGGCTTCAATGTCGTGCCGGATGTGTTCTGGGATATTCGGATCGTCCAGGGGGTCATGGGCCGCAGCTTCGTCCCGGAGGCGTTCAGCTGCTCGTTTTGCTTCGTGCGCGGTCATGAAATCCTGACAGCTAGCGAGCTCACACCCTCGCGTACTAGAGCGGCAGACAATGCGTTTTGAACATCATACAGCCACCCGTTGATCGATGTGCCACCTAGGCCCTGGCTCGCTACTGCAAGGTCCCAGCCGGTTTTGAAACCAGTCGCTAGGGCTTCAGCGGCGGCCACGGATGCCGCGATGTTTGCGTCGATGTCATGCTGAACTGCAGCAAGTTGCTCCAGTCGCTGAGCTTCGGCTTCAGCAGCCAGGCGGCCCGCTTCTGCGCGTTCATGCTCAGCGTGTGCAGCACTTGCGAGATCGAAAACGCGAACGTGAAACGCTAGCTCAGCACGTGCTGCAACGATTCGTTGATACTCGTCCGCGGAGTGCTTGCCGGTTTCGAACGCCTGCTCGGCTTGCGCTACTGCTTGCTCCGCTTTAGCTTTCTCGCTTGCCGCCGCTTCGAGCGCCGCGAGGGTGTGTGATTTTTGGGTTTTTGATTTAGACATTGGCTTGAATCTTGGGAAAATCCGTTGCTTCTTTTGGGCGTACCGGCTTGCGCATCCAGTTCGGATCTTCCGCTGGAGCTTGTGGGGTTTCTTTCAAAAAGCTGAGCGTATTACCGAGAGCGTCTAGGACTTGAGCCCAGTCGAGTTCGCTCTCGTTATCACTGCCCGGCACGTAAGAGCGCGTGACCAAATCGACGCAACTCCAATCCGTGGGTGTCGCCCGGGCGGCAAGCTTGCTCAGTAGTAGGTGTGTGGCGAACATTAGGCGGCCACTCCCATCAAACGAGATTGTTCAGCTAGTGCGAGATCGAACTGACGATCATAGTCGGCGCCAGGGTTCTTGGCTTTCACGTCGCTCAAGATGTGAGCGAAATCGGGAACGGTTTTCACACCGGCTAGCGTTGATGACGTACCCGGATCGTCGCTCAGTTTACGCAGCATGAACGAAGGCGCGTTCTTTGGTCGCGGGTATTCCGCCTCGAAAAGCTCCGGGTCAGATGCCAGAATCAGGCGCATCGATTTCTTTGCATTGGGGCCGAGCTTTCGTGCGTCCCGATAGGTTAGGAACGCATCTTCAACCCGCGCATCCAGTGCCGCGTCGTTCAGCAATTTCAGCCGGCTCTCCAGAGCCGCAGCACGAGCCTCGGCAACATCTGCCAGCGTCCGGATATCAGCTAGGCTCGATTCGGTCTCTGCAAGGCGGACAGTCAGTGGTGCCGTTGCCTGACCAATACCATCCGCGAGCAATACCGCGTGGTCTGACATCAGGATCATTTCCTCGGGTTCATCATCCGACAACTCAGCAAGCTCTGCCGCATTGATCGTAACCTCGCTCATTTGGATCGCTGCCCCATCCTGTTCGTGCATTGCACGAGCCTCGGGAAGTTGGCGCAGAAATGGTTTGACGCAAAGTGCTAGGGACGAAAGCACCGCGCCGCGATCTGCCCCAGTGCGTGGATGCTTCGAAGAGAACCGAATGGCTGGCGATAGAAACCGGAGCTCGCGATTCAAGATTTGTTGTCGCGCTTTCTCTGTCCAATCTACGAGCCCCATCAAGTTCCCGTTCTCAATTTTAAGCCCCTTTACCCAGCCGCTTGGTACGAATTCGCCGCGGTCTTTTGCCGGCGAATCTCTTTCTGCGGAGTGGAAGTAGTCAGCGGGCACATCAATGCCGTCCTCGGCATAGTTCCGCACGATTTCTTCGAAGCATTTCTGATCGAGCGTAAATTCCCCAGCGGGGTGTCCAAGCATCCTGCCAGCGGGTATCGCAATGGTATTCCAAACTAGTCGTTTCTTCTGCATCTATTCTAATCCTCAAGAGTTATCTTCAAGCAGCCCGCGACATTCCGCGAGCTGCAAACCAACCATCAACAATCTGCCCGAGCGACCCGCCGTTGCCGTTATATCCGCCGTCGATGCCACATGAGACGGTATCGATTCCACCGCCACCGTTGATCATGTGAACGCGAGGGCGGTAACCTGAGTGCTGCGGGATCGAAGCGACGCCATCGAACGCAGCGGCAAGCGCATCGACTTGATCGTCATGCCGATCTTTGACGCCCGTGAAACCGCAGACCTCGGACACGAAAGCGTTCAGCCACGTTGCGGATCGAGGCAGGTAGATCTTGCCGCTGTTCCAAGCTGCAGCTGTCTGTATCGCTCGACTGAATTTATCAATACGGGCCGGGTGACCTTCAATGTCGATACCAGCGTCGCGGATGAACTCTATCCCGCCAAGTTCAGTGCTTGCGCTGTATGCGCAGACCCCGGCGTTCGGGTACGTCTGCGTCAACAGCTTCACTCGGTCGCGAAAAGCGCGCGGCTCAAGTCGGTCACGCACAACGTCTAGGATAAAATAGGCGTCCCCGATCTTCGCGATCGTTAAGGCAACAGACCAATCTGCGGTGGTCCGCGTGCTGTAAGCGAAGTCGAGCCCAATGCTGACTTGTGCGTCGGCAAGTGACGGTCGCGAGTCGTAATAATGCACGTCCCCGAAAACTCGAGAACCGCGCCCACGTGGCGAGCCCATGTAGAGCGAGGTCCACTCGTAGCCTTGATCGCCGCCCATCGTTTCTTTGATCTTGAGCAGCTCGGACAAGCTCCAACGCTCTGGCCAGAGTGACTCTCCCTTGGGAGTGATAGCCGACAGGTTGAGACACTCCCAACCCATCTTGACGGCCTGTCCAACCGTATCTTCTGGGTGCCATCGGGTGCCATTAACCAGGATGCTGCCGCCTGGCTCTAGCCGCGTGAAAACATCCGCAATGAGCCACTCGATCGCACGCTCACGAATCAGACCGCTTTCGGCTTCGGCTCTGCCTTTGATCGGGTCATCGACAATAACAACATGGGCACCCTCACCGGTTGAGCTGCCACCAACGGAGGTTGCCCATGTCCCGCCGTCCCCAGAGGTCGTTCTCCAGTCGGCTCGGCTGACGCTATCCGGTGCAAGCTGTACGCCGGCACGCTTAGCCAGTTCTCGGATCTCACGACTTTTCTTTTTCGAAAGTCTGTCGGAGTAAGTCGCATAAAAGATCCTCGTCTCCGGCTTCTGTGCCAGCAACCAAGCGCAACCATGTTTTATCAGTTCGGTTTTGCCGAAGCGTGGGGGGACGCTGCTTGCCATACGCACCGATTCGCCGGCTGCTACGCGCTGAAAGAAATCGGTCAACGCGCTCAGGTGTCTAGGACTCTGCAAGCGCGGGCTGAGTTCAGGAATAAATTCCTGCAACGGGATGAACGTGCCGGTCACTGATTACGGCACCTCGCACCGAAAAAATCCAAGTGGTCTACGTGATCGAGGGGGGTGTTCGTACAGGGCGAGAGGGATCGGACTTCAAAACTGGGCTGAATTCTGGTCATTGGGTGGCCTTTGGTTGTGCTGGTCGTCGCCAGCGGTCCGTTGGGTCGACTGGTCGCGCTGCCTTGGCTTCGAGCACGGTCAGCTCACGAGCACCGAGCAGGTTCTGCCTCACCTCGGTGCCTAGCTTGCTGCCCAACGCCAGCTCGCCGATTGCGTACGCGGCTCGGCTGCCTGCCATAGCAAGCGCGGCCTGCTGGACGAGAGCGCAAGCGTTTTGGGGGCACACACCATTGCCGCATTCCCGAGCCAGGCGCTCGACCTCGGCCGCTGCAAACTGGTTAGCGTCGTCGAGGTAGGCGGCTAGCATCGGTGGTGCAGCACCTCGCAATCCGAGACCCTCCAGAGCCCGCAATTGGGTTGCCCTGCGAGCTCTGGCTAGCCCTCCCCGACGTCCGAGTTCAGCAGCTGCCAAGCGGTCCGCTATTCGACCGTTGCGGCGGTTCACTCGCACCGTTGCAAGCGGCTCAGGGGTATCGCTTGCGACCGCTATACCCGCCGGTTGCTCGTCTGCCTGCAGGGTCTCGATCCGTAACGCAGCTTGTCCGTGGCGGAGGGCCATTAGGCGCCCCCGCAATCTGTCTGTTTTTCGTGCATTAGGTCCTCTTGATGAAATAGGTGGATTGCCGGCATCGCTCGCAGCGGCGGCAGTGGTTAGCGAGGGCGCGCGGCAATATCGCCAGATGTGCTCGCACGCACCCTCTACTCTTAGAAGTACGCCTTAACGTGTTTTCGCACCTGGCACGACCCGCCTACAAACATGCTCGATTTGCGATCGCGGCTCACAGTCCAGCCTGTAATACCTGGATTGTGAATAGTTCAGAGGCAGACTCTGCAACTACCCGTAATCACTAGGATCGGCTCGAAGCGCTTTTAATCCGGGGCAGGAATTATCGTCGAGATCTGCCGAATACAGCTCTAAATAAGCCCTATTCCGACGACTGAGCACGCGCTTGCTTAGCCCGTTGTCTGCTGTTCGAGCTGGCTGACCTGCGCGGGGTCGGTCAGCTAGCCAATCGATATTGGCGATCATAGGCTGCGTCGGATTGCAGCTCCCTCGCGTTGACTGCAGCTCTCGATGCGTCGTGATGGGCTGAGCTTATCCAGAATCAGGCCAACCGTGGCTGCTGATGCGAGATCACCGCATTAGCTAAGTTCCAGCACAGGCGAATAGATTGGTAATCACACTTTTTGACGGAACTTGCGGCCAGAGTCGGTTTTCGACAGATGCGGCTTGGAACTTTTCGGTTCCGGGGAAATGCATGCGAGGGGGCAACGCACACTGATACTATCTCAAGAATGATGAACACCAATGAGCTGACGGCAAAATTTCATAACCTACTGGGCGCCTACATTGCTAAAACGACGCATATCGAGAATCGCGTCGACCGAACGATCGCATCGTTTTTCAACGTTGAACACACGCTGTCTCGACAGTTTCAATGGTGGGTAATGTTTCGGATGGACTTTGCCAGGAAGCTAGAAGTTCTGCGGCATATCATTGAGGCGCTCGATAAGCAGGTTGAGTTTAAGGCAATGACGAAGCGCCTTGTTGCCATGATGGAGCAACGGAACGAACTGGCTCACGGGCAATACTCCCAACTGATTCTATTCGGTGATGAAGGCTTGGAGGGGCTCACTATGGCCACGTGGCACAGGAAGTCCAAGACCAATGATCTCGACAATATGAAGCAGCTCGACCTCGATGCTCTTGAGAAAGAGATCGTGGAGCTGGACGGGCTTCTTGTCTCGCTTGATGAACTATTCAAGCTGGCACACGGCCTCTACCCTTCGGATGAGAATATTGCCGGCGTCATGACTCACGCCGATGGGAATCTGCATGAGGTTCTCACACGCTTGGTTCCCCAAATGAAGTGATGCGCGCGGTGCACGGCTATGCGGTGCATTTGGGCAGGGGCAAGATACTGAGCGATCTCAAGGCTTGCCCCGGACCCACCAAGCATACCGCTTCCCGTCACAAGACCACCCGTAGAATCGCTTTTGCCGGCTCAACGCAGGCGCACCCAGCCCAGTCAAGCCGTCAAAGCCGCTAGGTGGCTACCTTGTCAGTGAGTCCCATTCAGAAAGCGCTCGTCCAAGATCGTCATGAAGTCTTGTACGTACAGTGGCTGCTTGATAACGACGTAGTGGGCCGGCTTCGGGCCCGCCGAACTCGTGTGAGCCAACTCCTCGACCGGGATCCGCCCGGCCCCCTGAAGCGTGACCTCCAGCATCTTGGCCAGACGCAACGTGTCCGGGTGATTCACGTCTGGTCCTAGGACGATGTGAATGCGAAGGTAGTTCGCCCTGTTCTTTTTGATCGCTGCCAGGATCTCAGACCTCGACTGTGCGTCGCTGGGGGGGAAACGGTAGCCGAAGAACACAATTACGTCGGCTTCCTCCGCAATCCGCCTCTTGGCGTGTCCCCAAATCTTGTTGAAGTGCTTCTTTCTGAAAAGGGACTTCGTGGACCCAGGCATCCCGATCAAAGGCTCGTATTCGCCCGTGGTACTGAAATCGTCCCAGTACCCATCACCAAACGTATACGGGTTATTCTCGCTTCCCGTTGTACTGACCCCCCATTGAAGACTGCCGTGTAGTTTTAGAACGGCCGTCATATTACTGATACAGGCGCCATCACCTGGCCTCATGAGTGAATCCTGGCCCAGGCCAGTGGTCCGACCCGAACTGCCCAATTGAAGCGGGAGTCTCTCAATGACCGTGTCGTAGTTGAACGTGATCACCGTGTCCTTTTCGTTCAGCATTTCCGCCCACTCGAGATACGGGTCCCAAGCTTCAGCATTTGGATCGATCCAACGATCGAAACTGCACTCGGCCGCGATTGTCTTCAGTGTGAGGTCTCGAAACCGACGAATGGTCATGGTTCCGTCTCGCTTGTGGATCATCTCCAAGAGCAATCGACTTGTGGCGGTTCGGTGGTCCGACATCTCTGCCGGGTCCCGATCTCTCGCAAGATCGACGACTTCAAGGAACTCCTCGGCGTGTTGCCAGAGCTGAGAATCCGTGCGGTGTCCGTCCTCGAACACTGTATAGACGATTGCCGTATCATGAGCGAAGGCGTCACCGAAGCGAGCTCGTGCCTGCATACGCCCCTTGTGGCTCAGCAAGTCATATAGCAGCGGCCCTCCAAGCGGCCTGCTGAACCCCGCGCCTAGAATCCAAACCGTTTTCTTCGCACCGTACGACATGCGTTCGACCCCATCAGGCCCGCTTGGGCGCGTCAAGCCAAAGCCGGGAAAGAATATGTCAGCCGAGGATGCGGGCCAGGGCGCTAGATTTCTTGGCTGCTGGTCGCGTCGCTCAGGTGGATCGATCTTGGGATTCCCGCAAAGGGGAGTTGATAGCGATTGCTGCCACGTAGCCGGGGCTAGAATCGATTCCCAATCCGGGTTGGACAATCTGTCGTCCGCTTACCGAAAGACGCCGTATAGGTCAATTCCGTCAAAGTAGTACTCAGCTATACTTCTCATCCCATCCGTTCTGTCTCCTGAGCCACGATCTTAAGACAGCAGCTGGGTCGGTCTGCGGGTTCTTGAACTCGTGGTCTAAAATCTTCTCTAACTCGTACGCCAGGTCTAACCCGTAACTCGCGGCTAGCTCGCGGTGGGACTTGTCCGGCGTAAAGCTTGGTGGAAATCGCTTCCAGCCCACTTGCTTGGCGGCTGGCCTTGCCGCGTACATATCCGGATCCTTGGCGATCATCGCGATCGTGGCCTTGTCTCGCCAACGGGAGCCCGGAGCATAAACTCGATCAAGAACCTTAGTCGCTGCGTCGAGTGATCCATCGCACTTGTCCAGCAACATCAAAAAGTGACGCTCTTGATCTTTGATCTTTGGTGGTTCTCCTCGGACAGCCTCGAACCTGTCGGTGTAGATACTTTTCAAATCTTCCAATTGGCGATTGGGCGGGTGCTCCCCCCCCAATACCTCTTTCTTATCTTCTTTACTTAACGTCTTTGTGTAACTGACAGTAACTAGTGCTGGTAACTGAGCGTAACTAGTCTGGTCACTGAGCGTAACTAGCTGAGGGTCATCGGAAGCCTTACCGAAAGCCATCTCGGAAGCCTTACCGGAAGGGTCGGAAGGGTCGGCCGTCAGCAAGCTGGGGTCGGTCATCGTCAGCTCATAGTGATTGCGTTTGCGATGCCCATTGCGTCGAACGGAAAGGAGACCCAAAGCCTCGCAGCGGTCGATAATCCGGATAATTTGCTGCCGGCTAGTCCCTAGTTCCTGAGCTAACGCTGTCATTGATGGCTCTATATTCGGCGCGTATTCCACCAGATGAGCCATTAAAGCTCTCTCCTGGATCCCGCCCGGCATAGGTACGTGACCAGTGATTTTCTTGGTTGTGGGATTACGAATAATGCCATGTATCCAATCCCTAGCCGCGCGGTAATCGTAGGCTGGTTTCTTAAAGTCACTATTTGCGATCGATTCTTGTTGACCTTTTTCGGTTGTCATGTTACTGTGGAGCTCTCATTTCGGTCCAAACGAAGTTTCCAGACTGGACACCTGGCTACCTAGTTTTTCTCTGTTACGTTTCTTTCGGTTAAAGAAGACCCCGCCCGGCATGGCTAGCTCGGCGGGGTTTTCGTTTTGTTACGCGGTCGCTATGAGCTTCACGAACGCAGGATCGCAAACAACCTCGCTCTCGTCTCGATCGTCCGTGATCGCAAGAATTCCCTCCGGTTGTACAATGCCGTGCAATAGACGGGGGTTCTCGTGCTGCATTAGTATGTTGCGGTTGTGGAACCACACAGCCTTGTCCTCGTCCACGGTCCAGGATAGCCCCAGAACGCGACCCGCCTGTGCTCGCCAAACCTCTGTCTGTTCGGTAGGGCGTGGCCCAGGTATATCACTCAGATAGCCGGCGCGTCTAAACCAGTCGAGCCAACACCTGCGAGGAAGCTCGCGGCACGGATATTCGGCCAATGACCAAATGTGTAGGAGAACAGAACGCAGCTGTTCATCGCTAACTATCCCTTTGTCGTGCCACATCTTCAGGCAAGCCGGGGCTTGGGCCCTGCCAACCGTCGTGAGTGCACCCAGAAGGTTGCCACGCACTAGTTCATCGATCACCGGCTCTTCCAGGTATGACGGCAGGTGAACGATCCGGACCTTTGGCTTTATAGCATTGATGTTCTGACTTGTATTTGTACTATTCACTTGATTGTTTCTTCCTTCTTTCTCTTGGTATTACGAGGCTAGTTGCATGTGGATCCGTTGCCGCGATTGCGTGATGAGCTCAGGCGTCGGCAGAGCGTAGGGCGCGGGTTTCGGTTTCGGTTTCGGTGCGAACCGCTTGCGAAACTGAGCCATCGCAGCTTCGGTTCTTTTCGGATCGAGCAGCAGCCGAGACATCGACAGTAGCGTTTGCTGCCCCCTCCCTGGCTTGCCGGTCGCTGTTGTGCAGACAACCATCGCTAGCGTATCGATTCCGATCCGCTTGGGTACGTGGCGCCCAGCGATCTGTGACGGCATTCGACCAGCAAGCGCCTCGCCAGTCCGCACCACGATCTGGTATACGAGTCTCGGGCTCCAGTGATCGCGCGGCTCGAATTGCGCCAGCAACTCAGCTAGAGGTCCGTTCGCTGGCGTCGCCTCGACAATTCGGCGCTTGTTTGGCCGTTGCTGTAGCCGGTGCTCGGTCTGGTCGCATTGGCTGGTGGCGCCGAGCACCACAAGATACTCTGCCGGCTGATAGTCGCGCGTCTCGTGCGTGGTCTGCGTCCAGCCGTTGCGTGCTTCACGTTCTCGTTGCTCTCGACACGAGATAACCCGCGCTGCCCGTAACTCAGCCTTGAACTCTTTTTCCGGCTGCGGTGTTACTCGCTTGTCCGGATCCTGCGCTGGACGATCTACTGGTAGTGCGCAGCTACTATGCCGGACTGCTCGGGCTTGGTGCAGACGAGCGATGTCGTCCGCGCTGTACGCTGTGTGCACCGGATCACGCTGCCCCTGTCTGAATCTGGGCCTCGGTCCACTTACGCAGCAAGCCACGGGGCACGCGCTTGGTAGCACCTACGATTGTGTAGGGGAGCCCGTGGTACCGGATCAGCTTGTCGATCTGGCTCCTGCAGACATTGAGCGCTTTCGCCGCCTGCGCGAGCGTGAGTAACTCATCTGGGTCTGCCGTCTGTGGTGTCGTTGGCACGGAGGCGAGCGCCTCAGCAACGGTCTCACGCACAATCTGTCGGATAAGTTCGGAAATGTTAAGGGTCGGAGAAAGAGCAGCACTGCCGCTCGGGGGATCGTTACGCATGTATAATGTGGGGTCCTCTCGTTTCGCGCCTACTCCGATGGTCGGAAAGGGGCTGATTAGGCTTATAACATTAATTCAGTTACGCTGTCAAGCGAAATGTGAGCGCAAGTGAATATTTGTGACTACGGTGCTTGTTTCACTCGGGATCCACTGCGTCAGTCCGGACTGGCATTCTATTTATTCTTAACCATGCGGCTGGTCGGTCTGTACGGTTGGTTGCTCGCAGTATTAGCACCGGCTGCCTCCACGGACGAAATCGCGGAGGCCCTTGTTTTAGGCTCCTATCGCGATCTGTTTTAAGCGCGGATTTTAAGTTTTGAATGCGAATACTCGTGGATAACGCACTGCCGCTCGCCTCGTTCTTGGATAAGAATCCTTGATTTTCAGTGCCGATTTTGATATCGTATCTGCTTTGGGTGCCGGCTGTTGGTGGTTCAAATCCACTCACCCCGACCCAATAACCTTGCTGGATTCGTGATCGCGGGACACGACGAAAAAAAGCCCGCGGGTACGGAGCCTACGGATGCGACTCTCCTGGCTCTCCTGGGCTCTCCTCACTTGATGGTGGGGACGCGTGAAAAGTTGTTCAGGCGCAGGAGCTTAGGAGCCGCAGTCTGTAGTTTCGGAAGCTCTTATGGCCCTCCAAGTGCCGGTCGAGGCCGGCCACAACCATGGGAAGCTGGAATGTGGTTCGGGGGCTCGCGTATGCGCTCGCACGTGGTCTGCCGAACGTCCCAAAACGCGGCGCCTAGCGGGGCGGAAGGACGTCGGGCGGATGTCCGTGCCGTGGCGTTTCGAACGGGGAAAGCGCACTTTTTTCGAGTGGCATGCTCATTGCTGGACACAGGTGAATGAAGTGGGGCCTGCTATTTTTAGTCTCGTTCTTGCCAGGTTGTTACACGCTTGCGGACGCGGCGCGCGAACGAGCTGCGTTTGATTTGAGCTGCCCGAGCGATCAAATAGCGACTTACCACGCGGTGGGCGGGGTAACGGTTGCGCGCGGTTGCGGTGTCTGGACTGAGTATCACTGTTTCACGACACGCGGCGAGCCGGTGTGTATCCGTGAAGCGGCGGCGCAGGTGAATCCTTCACCTGAACCTTGAGTTCGAGTTGTACGCAGCGCGGCCCCGTGGCGTCGCACCAGCGACTGCGACGCCGCAGGTCTCGACTATTGGAGCGCTGACTCTCAAACGTGACGAGTGTTGGACGCGCCGGCGGCAACCTCGCAAATTCTTGCGTGCAAATTTGTGCAGTTACCATTGCCCACCCAGCAACAATTTGTCTTGCACAATAGACTCTCTCGCATTAAACAACCGCCCCATGACTAGCGAAGCGACCACCGACGCCTGTACGTAGTCGTCCGGCATAGCCCGAGCGGGCCCGCCTGACGACGCCAACAGAAGGATCGGATGATGAAGCATTGGCGCGGTAGGTCTGGGATCGTCACGAGGCTCGGTCAGAGTTCTCTGGTTTGCTTATTGGCTCTCGGTCTGAGCGCCCCCTTCGTCGCGTGCTCGAGCGAACCGCTCAATAGCGCTGCTGACGGCGTTGGTTCGCTCGGATTGAACTTGGAGGCTGCGCCGGGCGTGACGCTGAACGCGGTGAAGTACACGATCAGCGGCAATGGCTTCAGCAAGTCCGGCACGATCGACACCAGTGGCTCGCCCACTGTCAGCGGCACGATCGGCGGCATCCCGGCGGGCAAGGGTTACACCATCGCGCTCTCCGCCACTTCGGTCGAAAATGGCACGATTTTCAGCGGTTCGGCGAGTTTTGACGTGACCGCGGGGAAGACGAGCGCGGTGGACGTTCGTCTCCGAGCGAGTGGGTCGACTGGCAATGGCAGCGTGACTGTGAACGGCACGCTCAACGTGGGACCAGTCGTCGACGAATTGTCCGTGACTCCCGTACAGGTGTTCGTGGGCAGCACAGTCACCCTAACGGGTGTTGCGAGAGACGCGGACAATGGCCCGTCCCCGCTGACCTACTATTGGTCGACCACGGGCGGCGTGATCGACACTCCGGTCGCGACCAACGCCACGCTCACCAGTTCGACTCCGGGCACGTTCACCGTCAAGTTGACAGTCTCGGACGGTGAGATCACGAACAGCGCGAGCACCCCAGTGACGTTCGTCGAGCGCAACGCGGGCGGCGGAGGCGGCTCCGGTGGTGGTGGCGGCGTGACACGGCCCAACGTCTTGCTGATCATCGCCGATGATTTGGGCGCGGAATCGACCAGCCTGTACCCCACTCTGACCGGTGATAGCGGCGCGGTCCCGGTACCGAACATCGAGTCGCTCGCGCAGAACGGGCTCGTGTTCGACAACGCTTGGGCGAGCCCAGCGTGCTCTATGACGCGGGGCACGATCGTCAGTGGTCTGTACGGCTATCGCACGGGCGTGACGTCCGTGGGCGCGGTCTTGCCGACCGATACCGTTACTCTGTTCGACCGGATCACCGCCGAGAGCCCGAGCTATGGGCAGTCCTTTTTCGGCAAGTACCACCTGGGCGGCGGCAACATCGATCCCAAGGCGAATGGCGCTTTCGCCGATGCGCCGAAGATCCTGCAGCACGTGCGCGATCTCGGGATCCCGAACTTTCAGGGCATCCTTGGTGGCGGGCTGACCGATTACTTCAGCTGGAACATCTACAACATCAACGGCCCCGCAGTGCCGACCACGACGTACTCGACGACCAAGCTCACCGACCTGGCCATCGACTACATCCACAACCAAGAATCGACGCAGCCGACCAATCCTTGGTTCGTCTATCAGGCCTACAACGCGCCCCACGCGGCCAACGGCGCGAACAACCCGTTCGAGGTGCCGCCGCCCGAGCTTCACTCCGTGGACTTGAGCACGGTAGGCAGCCCCAAGCCCGGCACGTACGCCACCAATATCCCCGTGTACAAGGCCAATATTCAGGCATTGGACACGGAGCTCGGTCGCTTGCTGAAGGCGGTCGATCTCGAAAAGACCGTGGTCATCTTCATCGGCGATAACGGCACGCCGGGCCCAGTCAAGGACACCAATTCCAAGATCCGCGGTTCCAAGGGCAGCGCTTACGAAGGTGGCGTGCGAGTTCCGCTCGTGATTGCGGGTGCCGGCGTGACTCGCAAGGGCCGCACGGACGACCTCGCCGTCTCGAGCGATCTGTACGCCACGATTCTGTCGCTCACGGGTATCAACGTGAGCCAGGTCAACAATAGCTACAGCCTCAAGCCGTTGCTCAGCGACAAGACGGGAACGAGCGGACGCACAGTTTCGTTCTCGGAATCGTCGAGCGGCACGAGCAATCGCGTTTATGGGTTGAAGGACAAGCGCTTCAAGATCGTGTCCAACTTGAAGAAGCGTGAGCTGTACGATCTGGTTGCGGATCCGCTGGAAAAGACCGATTTGTATGCCAATCCGGCATACGCGGCAGTGCGCGCCACGCTCGAAGCCGAGATCGACAAGCTAAACGCGGACGCGAAGCCCGGCTACTTCCCCTGAGTTTCGCCGCGCGATGTCACTCCCTCGCCGTCATGGGCGGGGGAGTGCGCGTGCCCCCCTGCCCTCGAACAACCACCTAGAGATGGAGGCCGTGATGAGCAGCGACGCCTGTCCCTAGTCGTCTGGCTCCGCCTGCGGGCGAGGCCGACGACTTTTCCAGCAAAAGGATCGATTGATGAAGAAATTGCGCGCTAAGTCCGGGCTCGCTACGCGGCTCGGCAAGGTTCCTCTGGTTTGCTTGTTGGCGCTGGGCGCGAGCGCGCCATTCGTCGCTTGCTCGAGCGAGCCGCTCAACGGCGGTAGCGAGCAAGAGGCCGGCTCGCTCGGCTTGCAACTGCAGGCCGCGACAGGCGTGACCCTCGATTCCGTGAGCTACTCGATCACCGGCAACGGCTTCAATAAGTCCGGCAATATCGACACCAGCGGTTCGCCGACAATCAATGGCACGATCGGCGGTATTCCCGGGGGCAAAGGCTACACCATCACGCTGACTGCGAGCTCCAGCGAGGGCAACGCAAGCTTCACCGGCTCGGCTACGTTCGACGTGACCGCCGGCAAGACGACGGCGGTGACCATCCACCTCAAGGGCACGGCCACGAGCGGCAACGGCAGCGTGCTCGTCAACGGCACACTCAACGTTGGACCGGTGGTCGACGAGCTCACTGTGACGCCCCTGAAAGTGTACGTTGGGAGCAGCGTTGCCTTGAACGGCGTTGCCAATGATGCGGACGCGGGCCCATCTCCGTTGACCTACTACTGGTCGACGACGGGCGGCGTGATCGACAAGCCGCTGCAGCCGAACGCAACCCTGACCAGCGCGAAGCCAGGCACTTTCACGGTCAAATTCTCCGCATCCGACGGTGACGTGACGACTTCGTCCAGCACGACCGTGACCTTTATCGAGCGCAGCCAAGACGGCGGCTCGGGTGGTACCGGCGGCGACAGCCCCAAGCAACCCAATGTGCTCTTGATCATCTCCGACGACTACGGCGCGGAAGCCTCCACCGTGTATCCGTCGCTCAACGGCGACAGCGGCGCAGTCCCAGTGCCGAACATCGAGTCGCTCGCCCAGAACGGGCTCGTGTTCGACAATGCTTGGGCGAGCCCGGCGTGCTCGATGACGCGCGGTACGATCGTCAGCGGCTTGTACGGCTATCGCACTGGTGTGACGTCGGTCGGCGCAGTGCTGCCAACGGACACCGTGACGATCTTCGATCGCATCACCGCGGAGAGCCCGAGCTACGCGCAGTCGTTCTTCGGGAAATATCACCTCGGTGGTGGCGGTGGTTTCGATCCGCGCGCGGGCGTCGCCTACGCGGACGCCGCCAAGGTGCTTCAGCACGTGCGTGACATCGGCGTGCCGAACTTCCACGGCATTCTGGGCGGCGCACTCACCGACTACTTCAGCTGGAATATCTGGGACATCAATGGCCCCGCGGTGCCGACCACGACGTACGCGACGACCAAGCTCACCGATCTGGCGATCGACTACATTCACAACCAAGAGGCCACGCAACCCGACAAGCCGTGGTTTGTGTATCAGGCGTACAACGCTCCACACGCAGCAAACGGTGGCAATAGCCCGTACCAAGTTCCGCCGCGCGAGCTGCACTCGGTGGATCTGAGCTCGGTCGGTAATCCCGCGCCGGGCACGAGCGCTACGAATGTGCCGGTGTACAAGGCCGACATCCAAGCGTTGGACACTGAGCTGGGTCGGTTGCTGAAGGAAGTCGATCTGCAGAAGACGGTCGTGATCTTCATCGGCGACAACGGCACACCCGCTGAGGTCAAAGACAAAGGCTCGAAGATCCGCGGCTCCAAGGGCAGCGCGTATGAAGGCGGCGTTCGCGTGCCGTTCATCATCACCGGTGCCGGCGTGACGCGCCGCGGTCGCGCGGACGATCTCGTCGTGACCACCGATCTCTACGCCACGATCCTTTCGCTGACGGGCATCAATGTGAGCCAGGTCAACAACAGCTACAGCCTCAAGCCGGTGCTGAGCGACAAAGCCGCCACCAGCGGACGCACCACGTCGTTCTCCGAGACCTCGAGTGGAACGACCAACCGCCGCTACGGGCTCAAGGACACGCGCTTCAAGATCGTTTCCAATCTTGGCAAGCGCGAGTTGTACGACCTAGTCGCCGATCCCCTGGAAACGACGGACTTGTATGCCAATCCTGCGTACACAGCCGTGCGTGCTTCGCTCGAAGCGGAAATCGACAAGCTGAACGCCGACGCCAAGCCGGGCTACTTCCCGTAAGGGCTGAGCGCATGCTAAACGCGGTTCCCGTCGTCCGCGATGGGAACCGCGTTTGCGCGTGGTTTCGGCGGCTCTCGAAAGCGAAGTTCTGCGAGTGCGAAATTGGTTCATCATCGTTGGCGCGCTCGTCGCAGTGGTTCTTGTCTTTGTCGTCGTTCGGCGAGAAGCACACACGCCGCCGGCAACCCTGCCGCCCGACGCGAGCTCAAGCTCAATCCGTTCGGCGCCACTGCCCTCGCCTCCAGCGCCGGCTCGAGACCGGGAAGCGTTCGTCGGCTCGGCCGCGTGCACGTCATGCCATCAAGCGCAAAGCGACGCCTACTTTGGCTCGCATCACGCAAAAGCGCTCGTCGCCCCGGGCCCTGAACTGGCAAAGGCGCGTTTCGACGGCGCTCGCTTCACGTCGAAGCTCGGAGGCGCGACTCAGTTTTCAGTGCGTGCCGACGCGCCATTCGTGACCACGCCCATCGCCGGCGGCAAGACCGCGACTTTTCCGATTAGCTATGTTTCCGGTGTTTGGCCGCTCGAGCAATACGTGGTGGCAACCGAACGCGGCAAACTGCAATCGCTTGGCGTGGTGTGGGATAGTCGCACTGCGAGTGATGGCGGCGGCAAGTGGTTTCACGTCTACGGCGGGCCCGGCATCGCTCCCAGCGACACGTTATTTTTCACGGCGCCCGCTCAAAATTGGAACAACGTGTGTGCCGACTGCCATTCGACGCGCGTGGAGCGCCGTTATGATCCCGCCGCTGATAGCTTCGACACGCGCTGGGCGGAGTTGTCCGTGGGTTGTGAGGCGTGTCACGGCCCCGGCGCCGAGCACGTGCGAACGGCCAAGGGCGGTAAGGCCGCGCCGTTCACAGCGCGTTTGAAGCCGTCCGAACCGTGGACGCCCTCCGAAACCGGCAGCCCCACTCCTCGCACCCAAGATGACCGCGAGGTCGAAGTGTGCGCGCCCTGTCACAGCCGCCGCACGCCGCTCAAAGAAGCCTTCATCGCGAGCGATCCGTTCTTGGACTCGTTCGAACCCGATCTGTTGCGCCCAGCGCGCTACCACGCCGACGGCCAAGTCGAAGGTGAAGTGTACGAGTGGGGCTCGTTCCTACAGAGCCGCATGTATCGCTCGGGCGTCAAATGCTCGGATTGTCACAATCCGCACTCGGGCAAGGTGTACGCACCCGACAACTCACTGTGCGTGCGTTGCCACGAGCCAAAACACTTCGACGTCGAAGCCCACTCGCACCACTCCGGCGCCAAGTCTCCCCGCTGCGTCGATTGTCACATGCCACCCGCGACGTTCATGCAAGTCGACGAACGCCGCGATCACTCGATTCGCATTCCGCGGCCCGATCACAGCGTCAGCTTTGGGACGCCGAATGCGTGCAACGGTTGCCACAAGCAAGAGTCCGCCGTCTGGGCACGTGATGCTGTCGCCAAATGGTTTCCGGCATCGCAAAGGCGGCCTCATTTCGTAGAAGCGCTCGGTCGCGAACGCCAAGGCTCGCTCGATGCCCCGCGTTTGCTGCGCGCCCTCGTCGATGACGCGAATGCTCCGGCGATTGCACGCGCCTCCGCGCTCGAACGACTAGGCGCGTATGCCTCCGAGAAAACACTGAGCACGCTGCGAACTTCGCTCGAGAGCTCCGAGTCACTCGTGGTCTACGGTGCGGTGCTCGGCGCGGCGCAGCTTCCGCCGCAACAACGACTCCCTCTGCTCACCCCGTTGCTCGAACATCGCGTGCGCGCGGTGCGCGTTGCAGCCGGCAAGGCACTTGCCGGCGCCCCAACCACGGCCCTTTCGCCGAGCGCGCGCACAGCACTCGAACGCGCATTCACTGACGTCGAGCAAAGCTTCGACGTCAGCGCGTCGCGACCCGAAACGCACGTGGAACGCAGCGCATTCCAACTCGCACGCGGTCAATTCGCACAGGCCGAAGCGTCACTAAAAAACGCGCTACGGCTCCAACCGTGCATGACCGAGGCGTACCTGAACCTCGCCGATCTGGAGCGGCAACGTCACGACGAAGCGGCAGCAGAGCGCGCGATTCGCGCGGCCATCGCTTGCAACCCGCAAAACGCGGCCGCACACCACGCACTCGGCCTGTGGTTGGTTCGTGCCCATCAATCGCAAGCCGCCATCGCGAGCTTGAAGAAGGCCGCCGAGTTGCTGCCGAGCGATCCGCGCTTCAGCTACGTTCTAGCGGTCGCGCTAGCCGGCAACAACCAGCGCGACGAAGCGATTCGAGTGCTCGAGGCCAGCTTGAAAGCGCGGCCGAACAACGCCAACGCACTGCAAGCGCTGGTCGGCTACTTGCGTGAAGCCGGGCAGACCGCCCGCGCGAACGAACTCGAGCAACAGCTCGCGACGCTGGTTCGAGACTGAGTCAACGCGCTTTGGCGACGAGTTCGAGCTCACCCAGCGCACTCCGCGAGAGCTCGAATGTCAGCGAAACGGTGGGCAGAGCGTGTGCCGTCACTTGAACGGTCAACTCGAGCGGCTGCACGGCGATGCCGTTCGGCAGGCCGCCGTGCACGGAGCTGTCGTGCACGATAATGAAGTCCGGATGCCCCTGCGGCAGTGCGACCAGGTCGATGAACACCTCGCTGTCGCGCTCTAAACTAAAAGGGTGTGCGCCGCCGTGCGTCCGCTGCAGCCGCACCGACTGAAACCAGGCCGGTGCAGGCCGACACTTGATCAGCGTAACCTCGACCTGATCAATCGGACGGCTCCCCGTATTCGCTACGCGAATGCGCCGAAAGCTGAGCTTCGGCAATTCCTGATCGCAAAGCTCGCCGACTCGATCCACGACCAAGCGCGGTCCAATGTCCGGCCCGCGTTCGCGGTTACTCCGTCGCGCCGACCACAGCCACAAGCCACTGCCGACGACAGTAAGCACACTCGCCGCCCAATTCACGCCGCCCGCGAAGTAGGCAGCAATCACCAGTAACGCGAGCACCGCGAGGGCGACGGCCGTGCCAGGCATCGATTTCGAAGACGATCGGGGCTTACTCAAGCGCTCGACCTTAGCCTCCCTCGCCAGCGCACGGGCAAGAGATGCGCGATCCGTCGCGTTCCCGGCATGTTTACGGCGCTTGGTACCGCTCCCTGAGTTTGAACCGCCGAGCCGCAGAGGCCGCAGAGATCAGAGGGAGAAGGGAGTTTGGGGGGGGCATGGTGCGCGGCGAATCGCGGCCTATGAAGGTCGCTACGCGACGGTGGGTGCAAGCGGGCGGATTGGTGCAAGCGTCGGAGGGCGTCGAGGTTGGTCGCTATTTGGGCGCAAAAGCGACGCGCTTGGCTAACCCCAGCTCCTTCTCCCTCAGGCCTCCGTGGCCTCTGCGGCTCGGCGGTTAGTCCCTATCTCTCGTTCTCGTCCGCGTCGCACGCGACGACGAACGACCGGTGCGCAAAGCAAATGTCACGTGGCGTTCACCGAGGTGGAACAGGCGGCTGCTCAGCTATTCCAAATGAGTTTTCAAGACGATGCAGTCGAGCCGCTCGCGGTCGAGTCGGCAGCACATTTCATGGAGTTGTTGCGGCGTTCGGCGCCGCGCAACGCGGGCGACCGCTATTTTGACGAGCGCGAGGGCCAGCGGCGCGACTGGAGCGAAGTGCGGCGGGCGTTACCGCGGGAGCTCGGTAACTAGTCCGAGAATTGGGGAGATTCGAGGGTCAGGCACGGGGAATGCGCGGGCGGCAGCGCTTTTGCGCGCTGCTGTTGTCGACTGGGCGACCATGGTAAGCCCGTTCGGTGAGCTTCTTCGCCATCCGCGCGGGCGAGCGGCGCGACGTTTGGACCGCATTTCTGACGCTGTTTGCGCTGATTGCTAGCCATGCATTGCTAGAGACCGCGCGTGATGCGCTGTTTCTGGCCAAAATCCCGGCGTCTCGTCTGCCGCTGATGTTCCTGGCCATCGCGGGGCTTTCAGTGGCTCTCGTGAAGGTCAATGGGCTCGCCACGCGGCGCCTCAATTCGCGGCGCGCGTTGTCCGCGCTGACTTTGACGGCAGCGGCGATCACGCTGGGCTTTTTCGGGCTCGGCCAGCACTTGGGCGTTTGGGGGTTGTACGCGCTTTACGTTTGGTCGGGTTTGTTGGCCACTTTGGTGCTCGCGCACTTTTGGGACTTGGTCGCCGAGCGCTTCACGATCACACAGGCCAAACGGCTGTACGGCTTCATTGGTGCGGGCAGCGTGCTCGGCGCGATCGCCGGCAGCGGCGCCGCAAGTTTGCTCGCGCGCGCAATGCACGCGGACCGTCTCGTACTGGTGGCAGCGGTCGGCTTGGCGATCGCTGGGCTGATCCCGCTATTGTTCGCGGAGCGCGCGAATGCACCGCATGCCAGCGAAGAAGCGCCGCGTCTGAGCGACACCGTGGCCTACGTGGCCCAAGATCCCTACGCGCAGCGGGTGGTGGCCGCGCTGTTCTTGGCGACGGTCTGTTTGACGATCTCGGACTTCGTTTTCAAGAGTTCGATTGCGGCGTTGGTTCCGAAAGCGCAGTTGGGCGCGTTTTTGGGCAGCGTCTACTTCGCGACCAACGTGCTTTCGTTGCTGTGCCAGGTCGGGCTGGTAGCTTGGATTTTTCGACGCTTATCGCTGGGCGCGGCGCTCGGGGTGCTTCCTGCGCTACTCGTCGCGTGCGGTCTGGGCATCGCCGCAACCGGCGCGCTCGCGGCGGTGATCGCGCTCAAGGCCGTCGATGGTTCATTGCGCTATTCGCTCCACCGGACCGCGGCCGAGCTCTTGATTTTGCCTTTCGGTGATGATGGCAGGCAGCGCGTCAAAACCTTCGTCGATTTGGTCGGGCAGCGCGGCGGACAGGTGTTCGCGTCGCTGGCGATCTTGGGCTTCGCCTCGCTGAATGCTCCAACACGCGCGGTCTCGGCCGGCTTGGCCGTGCTCGCTGCGACCTGGCTCGGCTATGCCATCGCGCTGCGCGGGCCATATTTGGCGGTATTTCGCGCTCGTTTGAAGGCGAGCCGCTCGAATCAGCTGGAACACTTTCCGGAGCTGGACGTTGCCTCGCTGGAGACGCTGCTCGCGTCGTTCGAGAGTCCGATCGACCGCGAGGTGATGGCTGCATTGAACGTGCTCGAGCGAGAACACAAGATACACCTGATGCCGGCGCTCTTGCTGCATCACCCGTCGGAACAGGTGGTCGTGCAGGTGCTGATTCTGCTCACGCGCTCTGGGCGGCGCTCGGCAGTGCCGACAATCAATCGCATCATCGAGCATTCCTCACCCCAAGTTCGAGCGGCGGCGTTTGCGGCCCTCGCCGTGTTGGCGCCGGATCCGGAGCACTTGCGGCGGCAACTCGTGGCGGAACCTTCCGAAGAAGTACGCGCAACGTTGCTCGTCAATCTGCTCGTCTCTGGTGGGACGCTGACCGCGGAACGACAGCAGCAGATCGACGAGCTGCTCGTTTCGGGCACGGCGCCCGCGCGCGTGGCGTTTGCCGACGCGGTCGGTCACGGTCACGCGCCTGGCTTCGAGCGGGCGCTGAGCGTCCTGCTGCAGAGCGCCGAAACCGAGGTCCGGCAGGCCGCGGTGCGAGCCATGGGCAATTTGGCGACCGAGAGTCTATTGCCGCAAATCGTGGCCGCTTTGGGCGACGAACGCACGCGTCCCGATGCCGAGCGAGCACTGCTCAGTTACGGCGGCAGCGCCATGCCGGCGTTGGTCGCGCGCTTTCAAGATCTGTCCAGCGCGCACGCCCTGCGTTGGCGGCTCCCGGGCGCAATGGCACTGTGCAGCTCGAAGCAAACGGTCAACACGTTGATCGAATGGCTGCCCCGGGAGCCTGATGGCAGCGTTCGTTTCGCGATCCTGTTGGTGCTCGAGCGCCTCGTTCGGCAGCACCCCACCCTCTCCCTGGACCGCGCCGCGCTCGGACGCTCGGTGAGCGAAACGCTGACCCGTGCCTATCGCCACTTGGACGCGCGTCTGAATCTGGTGCGCGGTGCCGAACAAGACACTTCACACAAGACACTCGGGCACGAGTTGCTCCACGATCTGCTGCGTGACAAGGAGCGCAACGCGCGAGGACGCCTGTTTCGGTTGCTCGGACTGTTGCACCCAGCTGAGGATTTCGGCCAGATTTACCGGAGTCTCACCTTGAGCAAGCAGCACCGCGCGACCAGTGTCGAATTGCTCGAAAATATCCTCAGTGAGCCCGTGCGCAGCGCCGTGCTCGGCTTGGTCGATGATTGTGCGGACGAGCTTCGGCTGACGCGCGCGGGGCGTTATCACCGGACGCGACCGCTGGGTTACTCGGCGTTGCTTGCTCAATTGGCCGAGGGTGAAAGTGCCGCAATCCGAGAGCTCGCGCGCTACCACGCGGACGAACTCGGCCTTCGCTTGGAAGCCAAACAGCCGGGACGGGCCGCGTGAACCACGAGATGCTCGGTGCCGGCCAACCGGTTCGCAAAGGGATTCGCGACCGCGTGCTCACGCTCCGCTCCTACACCATGTTCGAGGGGCTCGATGACGACGCGCTCCTGCTTCTGGCCGAACACGGCGAGCCAGCGATCTACTCGGACGGCGACATCGTCAGTCCCGAGGGTGAGACCATGCGCTCGCTCTGCCTGATCGTCGAGGGTGAGTTGCGCGTTTCTCGCCAAGGACAGCTGCTGACCGTTCGCAAAGCCGGCGAGGCTTATGGCGGACTGCCAGTGCTCGCGCGCGTGCCTTCCACATTGGCGGTCGCTGTAGGCAAGACTTTCCTGCTGGAGATCCCCGCGCCGGCCTTCGAATCGGCGCTGACCCAGAATTTCTCGCTCTTGCGCACGACACTCCGTCAACTCGGCACCTCCGTCCTGAAGATGCGCGGCAATCTGCCAACTCTCCCCAGCGGGCAAGGCGCGATCGACGAAGGAACGTACTACGACAAGCCGCGATCCCTCGTTGAGCGACTGATCAACCTACGTCAGGGCAATTTTCGGCACATGAACATGGAGGCGCTGATCGATCTCTCGCGGAGCATGGTCGAAGTGCGCGTTCCGGCCGGCGCACTGCTGTGGAGCGCGGGTGATCCATCGACGCACGCCTTGCACGTCGACGTCGGGCGCGTTCGCTGCACGGAGCGGGACGGCCGTTCCGCCTCGGTGGGGCACGGCTTCACGATCGGCGTCATGGACGTCTGGTCCGGAACGAGAGTTTACGAAGCGCGCGCCGAGACTCCGCTGATCGCCTACCGCATCGACGTCGAAGGCTTCCTGGCCTTGCTCGAAGCGCATCCAGAAGTCGGACTCGACTTACTTCGTGGCTTCGCGCGCGATTTGCTGCAAGGGCCGCGATCGAGCGAGCCACCCCCGATCATGCCCCGCAGTTGAACATCGCCTCCGCGCAAAATCGCCTCACTATTCAGGCGCCACTCGGCATGCTGTCCAACTTGACCGCCCGAGCGTCGGCACGCACTCTCGACTGAGCAATGGCGTCGGATGTTTTCAAGGGCAACGGCGAAATCTCGAAGCTGATTCGCGCGAAAGATTGGACGACGACGTCGCTCGGCGCGGTCGACACTTGGTCGGGCAGCTTGCGCACGGTGCTGCGTTTGATGCTCAGTTCACGCTACGCGATGTGGATGGGTTGGGGCCCGGACCTGATCTTCTTCTACAACGACGCTTACGCAGCGCAAACGTTGGGCACCAAACATCCTTGGGCCCTCGGACAGCCGGCGAGCGCAGTCTGGGCCGAGATTTGGGATCAGATCGGTCCCCGCATCGCTCACGTGATGCAAACCGGGGACGCCACCTGGGATGAAGGGTTGCAGTTGTTCCTCGAACGCAGCGGCTATCCCGAGGAGACGTATCACACGTTTTCTTACAGCCCCGCGCCGGGTGACGCTGCGGGCGAGAGCGGCGGCTTGTTTTGCGTCGTGATCGAAGAGACGGAGCGAGTGATCGCCGATCGGCGACTCTCCTTGCTGCGCGACTTCGCGGCGAGCCTCTCGCAGACCAAGAGCGCGGAAGGAGTATTCGGCGCTCTCGCGCAGTGTCTGCGAAAGGAGGCGCGGGATCTGCCGTTCTCACTCTGCTATTCGTTCGCCGACGATAAGTCCGTGCAGCGCATGTCGTTCACCGGCTTCGCTGGCAGTGAGCCAGAAGCCGCGCCGACGTTTCTGCTCGATCGCGCTGAATTCTGGCCTCTTCAACAGCTATTCGAGCATGCGCCGGAGATCGTCATCGAGCTCGATCCGACACGCGCTTGGCCGAAGGGTGCTTGGGAGCGTGCGCCCAGCCGGGCCCTGGCGTTGCCCATCACTCAGCCTGGCGACCACCGCCCGATCGGCGTGTTCATCGCGGGCTTGAATCCACATCGCCCGCTCGACGACAGCTTGCGCAGTTTCATCACGCTGTTCGTTGGGCAGCTAGCTGCGGGATTGGCGAACGCAGGCGGCTACGAAGCGGCCCAAAAGCGCGCCGAGGCGCTTGCGCAGATCGACCGCGCAAAGACGGCTTTCTTCTCCAACGTGAGCCACGAGTTTCGCACTCCGCTGACCTTGATGTTGGGTCCGACGGAAGACGCGCTGAGCTCGCCAGAGCGCGCACTCTCCGGTGCGAACTTGGAGACTGTGCACCGCAACGAGCTCCGCTTATTGAAGCTAGTCAATGGCTTGCTCGACTTTGCGCGCATCGAGGCCGGACGTGCGCGCGCGTCGTATCGACCAACGGATCTGCGCGCCCTGACTGTCGATCTGGCGAGCACCTTTCGTTCCGCGATCGAGCGAGCAAGCTTGAGCTTCGAGGTGGACTGCGAACCGCTCTCCGAACCGGTCTATGTCGACCACGATATGTGGGAGAAGATCGTGTTGAATCTGCTGTCCAACGCGCTCAAGTTCACGTTTAGCGGCGGCATCTCAGTCAGCCTGCGCTTTCACGCGGGGCGAGCAGTGCTCACCGTGCGCGACACGGGCGTGGGCGTCGCGGCGCAAGAACTGCCGCGCCTGTTCGAGCGGTTTCATCGCATCGAGGGCACGCGCGCGCGCACCCACGAAGGCTCCGGCATCGGCCTGGCGCTCGTTCACGAGCTAGTTCGCCTACACGGCGGCTCGATCGAAGTCGAAAGCACGTTGGATCAAGGCACTACCTTCGCCGTCGCGATCCCTTCGGGCAAGGCGCATCTTCCCGAAGACAGCATCGGGGATGACACGGGTCGCCCCACGCCAACCTCCGCTTATGCGGCTTACGTGGAAGAAGCGCTGCGTTGGGTGCCGCCGTCGAGTTCGGCGCCTTCGAGTCGTAAACGAGACGCACAGCTCGGCGGGCGCGTGTTGGTCGCCGACGACAACGCGGACATGCGCGAATACATCGTGCGCCTATTGGGGCAGCATTGGTCGGTGGAAGCCGTTTCCGACGGTCTCGAAGCGCTGCAGGCGGCGCGCCATGCACCGCCGGATCTAGTCATTTCCGACGTGATGATGCCGCACTTGGACGGCTTTGGACTGATTCACGAGCTGCGCCGTGATCCACGAACCGCCAATACGCCGATCATTTTGCTCTCCGCGCGGGCCGGTGAGGAAGCGACGGCCGAGGGGTTGCGAGCCGGGGCCGACGACTACCTGGTGAAGCCGTTTTCGGCGAGCGCGCTCTTGATCCGCGTGGAAGCGCAGCTGTCCAGCGCTCGGCTGCGGCGAAGTCTGCGCGAGGCCGCTGAATCCGAGCGCAAGCGCTTGGAGACGATCTTTCGCGAATCGCCGGCTGCAATCAGCATCATGCGCGGGCCGGAGCTGCGGATTGAACTCGCCAATCCGCTGATCTTGCAGGTTTGGGGCAAGACCGCCGACATCATCGGAAAGCCCTTCGCCGAAGCGGTGCCCGAGATCAACGGCCAGGGCTACCTAGAGCTGCTGCATGCGGTTCGCGAAACCGGCGTTGCGGCACACGGCAAAGAAGCGCTCGCGCGTCTCGACCGCCTGCGTGACGGCGTACTGCGTGATGCATATTTCGACTTCGTGTACGCTCCTTTTTCGTCGTCCGACGGCACGATCGATGCCGTGTTCGTGCACGCTTACGAGGTCACGGATCAGGTCATGGCGCGGCGCAACTCCGATCAGCTGCGCGACACTGCCCAGCGCGCGCGCCAAGAAGCAGAGGCGGCCAATCGCCTGAAGGACGAATTCTTGGCGACCATGAGTCATGAACTTCGCACCCCGCTCAACGCGATCTTGGGTTGGTCGTCGTTGCTGCGTCGTGGCGCGCGCGACGCAGATGGCTTGGAGCGCGGACTTGCCACGATCGAGCGCAATGCGCTGGCGCAGGCGCGCCTGATCGAGGACGTGCTCGACGTCTCGCGCATCGTCAGCGGCAAGTTGCGGATCGATGTCCGACGCGTCGACTTGGTCGCGATTGCCAACGCCGCGGCCGACGTGGTGCGCCCGGCAGCCGCGGCACGACGCGTGCGGCTCTCCGTGGAGGCTGGCTCCGAGTCCAAAGTCGAGTTGGTGGGTGATCCGGATCGCTTGCAGCAGGTCGTTTGGAATCTGCTCAGCAACGCCGTCAAGTTCACGCCGAGTGATGGCGCGGTCATGCTCAGCATCGAGCGCCAAGGCAGCGCGCTGCGCTTGATCGTTTCGGACACGGGCGCGGGCATCGCTTCCGAGCACCTTCCCTTCGTCTTCGAGCGCTTTCGTCAAGTCGACAGCTCGACGACCCGTAAGTACGGCGGCCTGGGTCTCGGGCTCGCGATCGTGCGTCACTTAGTCGAACTTCACGGCGGGTCTGTCTCGGCCGACAGCGCCGGGCTCGGTCACGGCGCAACCTTTACCGTCGAGCTCCCCGTCCGAGCGCTCGACAGTGAGCCGGCAGAGACGACGCTTCTTGGCGCCGTCGAGCGCGCCGTCGACCCTTCTACGTCGCTGACCCTACTTCTGGGAGTGAAAATCTTGGTCGTCGACGACGACGAAGACTCGCGGCTCTTGCTGCAAACCGCGTTGGAAGGGGTTGGCGCGTGGGTTCGGCTCGCCGACTCTGCAGCCAACGCATTCAGCTTCCTCGAGCAACAGCACGTCGACGTGGTGATCAGTGACATCGGCATGCCAGAAGAAGACGGCATTTCATTGATGCGACGACTTCGCGCGGTCCCGCTGCATCAAGGCATCCCAGCGGTGGCGTTGACCGCCTACGCGCGCAGTGAAGACGTGACGCGCGCGCTCGAGGCGGGCTTTCAGCGGCACGTCGCCAAGCCCGCCAACATCGCAGAGCTCGCGCAGACCGTGGCCGACTTGGTCGAACAGGTCGCGCTCAGCGGAAATTGAGCCGTGCGCGACCTACTGGCGTACTTGTACTCGTTGGCCGTCGACCATATCCGCGCTGGATAGCTTCACGACCCGCGCGTCGGCCGTGAGCCCACTCGAGATTTGCACGGTTGCACCGGTATCGCGCTCGACGACCACCGGCACGAGCCGCAATGTGTTGTCCGAGTCGACCAGCGCCACGCGCAAGCCCTTGGCGTCGTTCAGCAGCGCCGTGGCCGGCACCTCGAACACGCGATGGGAAGACGGTAGCGTCAGCGACACTTCGGCGTACATACCTGCCAAGAGCTCGTTCTTGGGGTTGGGCACCCGCACTTCGACCAACATCGTGCGCGTATTTTGGTCGAGCGCTCCGGTCGAGCGCGCGACCTTGCCCTCGAAGGCGCGACCTGGGTATTCGCGAACGCTGACCTTCGCGTCCAGCTCATTCTTCACGCCGGCGGCGGCGTCTTGCGGCACTTGCACGAACACGCGCACGGGATCCAAGATCGCAACCTTGTACAGCGGTGTAGCGTTACCAGAGCTCACCAATGAGCCGCGCTCCACGTTGCGCGCGGTCACCGTCCCCGCAAACGGCGCCACCACGTGCGCGAACGACTTGAGCTGGAGCAAACGCCGAATATTCGCCTGTTGCACGGCGACGCCAGATTTGGCGACATTGACGCTGGCCGAATCGACAACCGACTGGGCTTGGGTCTTGTCCAGATCCTGCTGACTGGCGACGCCAGCCGGCACGAGCTGTTTGAAGCGCTCCAGATTCGCCTCCGAGAACTTCTGATTGGCGTCCGCTTGGGTCACGCCGGCCGTTGCTTGCGCGAGCTGCGCGCGCGCCTGGTCGAGTTCTTGATCGAGTTCTGGGGTCTCGATCTCGGCCATGATTTGGCCCTCTTTGACCTTGTCGCCGATGTCCACGAGCCATTTACCGATGTAGCCGTTGGCGCGCGGATAGATGGTGGTTTCTTCGAGCGCCCGGACGCTACCGCTGAGCACGATCGCGCGATCGCTGCTCGTGACCTTCGGGCTTACCACCTGGACACGCGGCGTTTGCTCCGCCTCGACGCGCGCCCCTTCGGCCAGCTCGGCCTTGGCGTGGTGGCGCGGCAAATAGCCAAACAGGAACGCCCCAGCCAACAGCGCAGCTGCCACGGCACCGATGGTGAACAGCCGACCGCGACTCACGGTCGCCGCCTCAGGTAGGTCGAAGCCCAGGTCATCGGCGGCAGGATGCACGGATTCCTGAGAAGGGTGGGCGCGTGAATGCTCGGACGAAGTCACAGATCCTCCAACAGCGGGTCTTTGATGGGTGCTCGATTGCGCAGCACGCTGTACATCACAGGCACGAAAAATAGCGTCGTGAGCGTGGCCAAGAGCAGCCCGCCGATCACGGCTCGACCGAGGGGCGCATTCTGCTCGCCGCCCTCACCCAGCCCCAGAGACATCGGCAACATACCGATGATCATCGCTGCTGCGGTCATCAGCACGGGGCGCAACCGCGTCATCCCCGCGGCGAGCGCGGCGTGTTTGGCGTCACGGCCGACTTTGCGCTGATCATTGGCGAACGTCACCACCAAGATGCTGTTCGCGGTCGCTACACCGACGCACATGATCGAGCCCATCAAGGCGGGCACGCTGAGCGTGGTTCCCGACAAGAACAGCAGCCAAACGATGCCCGCGATTGCTCCGGGCAGAGCCATCAAGATCACCAATGGGTCGAGCCAGGATTGGAAATTGACCACCATCAGCAGGTACACGAGCACGACAGAAAAGATCAGCCCGTAGCCGAGACCCGCAAAGGACGACTCCATGCTCTCGACTTGGCCCTTGATGTTGATCGTCGTGCCGCGCGGCAGATTCGGCCGATGGCGCTCGACGATCTTCGAGATAGCGCTCGACACCGAGCCCAGGTCAGTTCCGTCAACGTTGGCTTGCACATCGAAGGTGCGGGCCGCGTTGTAGTGCGTGATGTTCGCTGGCGCGACGCTTCGTGATATCGACGCCACGTTCGACAAGAGCTGCGGTCCCAACCCAGTCGGTGTCGAAAGCGGCGTGCGATCCACGGCGTCAAAGCTGTTGTTCTGGTACTGCGGCGTTTGCACGGCGACCAGGTATTGCACGCCGCGTTTGGCATCGAGCCAATAACTCGGCGACACTTGCGAGCTGGACGAGAGCGAAACCAAGAGGTCGCTGGCCACGTCCTTCTGCGTCATTCCGGCCAAGGACGCCATCGTGCGATCCACGTCGATCTTGAGCTGCGGCTTGGTGAGCACCTGCGCCAAGTGCACGTCGACCGCACCCGGAATCGACTTCATCTCGTTCAGGATCTGGCGGGCGACTTTGAGCGTGTCTTCCTCTTTGCCCGGCACGCCAATCAGCTGCACGTCGATCGGCGCGGCCAAACCGAAGTTCAAAACCTGCGTCGAAATGTCCGGAGCCAGGAAGAAAAAGGTCGTTTCCGGGTAGTCGTGACGCAGCTTGGTCCGAAGCTTGCGCACGTAGTCGGCCGTCGGCGCATGGTCCTCCTTGAGCGCAATGCTGATCTGGCCGTCAGATGGCGAAATCAGCGCGCCCTCGCTGAGCGACAGATTGAGACCGCTGTTCGGAATGCCCATGTTGTCGAGCAACGTCGCGATCTCCGTGGGCGGGATCACGGTGCGGATCGTCTTCTCGATTTCGGCGAAGCGACGCTCCGTTTCTTCGATCCGCAAACCCGGCGCTCCGCGCACGTGCAGCTTGATCAGGCCGGCATCGACCGTTGGAAAAAAGTCGCGCCCCAGCAGCGGTACGATCACCACCACGCTCGCCGCAACGAAGGAGAGGAACGCGGTGACGAATGCGGCACGGTGCTCCAGCGCCCACGCGAGCCACTGTCCGTACGCGGTACGCAAACGAACGAACGCACGGTCGAACGCGCCAAAGAAGCGCCGCGCCAAAGTTTTCGGACCATGGTGTCCCTCGGCGTGCTCTTTGGCCTCTTTCTCGAGCAGAAAGCGCACCAACGTCGGCACCAACGTGCGCGACAAAAAGTAGGAAGTGAGCATCGCGAACACCACTGCCAGCGCCAGTGGCACGAACAGCGACTTGGCCGAGCCGGCAATGAATGCGACCGGCACGAACACGATGCAGATACACAACGTCGAGACCAAGGCAGGAAGCGCGATCTCCTGCGCGCCATCCACGATCGCTCGAATGAAGGGCTTCTTCTGGCCCATGTTGCGGTGAATGTTCTCGATCGCGACCGTCGCGTCATCGACCAAGATACCGACCGCGAGCGCCATGCCGCCGAGGGTCATCACGTTCAGGGTGTGCCCGAGCGCGCGCAAGATCATGATCGACACCAAGATCGAGAGCGGAATCGACACGACGACGATCAGCGTGCTGCGCCAGCTGCCCAAAAAGAGCAGGATCATCAGCGCCGTCAGGCCCGCTGCAATCGCCGCCTCTTTGACCACGCCGCTGACCGCCGCGCGCACGAACACCGATTGATCGAAGAGCAAGGACGCTTTGAGCTCCTTCGGCACCTTGGCCAAGGCGCCCGGCAACTTGTCGCGAATGTGGCTGACCACGTCGAGCGTGCTCGCGCTGCCGTTCTTCAAGATCGACATCAACACCGAGCGACCACCGGAGACGTGCACCATGCTCGTCTGCGGCGAGTACCCGTCGCGCACATTCGCGACGTCGCGGATGTACACCGTGGTGTTGTTCACGGTCTTCACCGGAATGTCCCCCAACTCGCTGATCAACTCGGGACTCGAGTTGATCACGATCGGGTACTCTTCCACGCCCATTTTGGCAGTGCCCGTGGGCAAGATCACGTTCTGCACACCGAGCGCGTTGTTCACGTCTCGCGGTGAGAGACCCCAGGCGTACAGCCGCTGCGGATCGATATCGACCATGATCTGGCGCTGTTTGCCGCCATACGGGTACGGAACCTGCGCGCCAGGTACGGTCACGACTTCGGCGCGAATGAAGTTCATGCCGTAGTCGAAGATCTGCTGCTCACTGAGCGAGTCGCTCTCGAGCGCGATCTGCAAAATCGGCACGTTCGACGCGCTATAGCGGATGATGAACGGCGGGGTCGCCCCCGGGGGCATCGAACGCACAATCGCTTGCGACACGGCCGTCACCTGCGCGGTCGCGCCGTCGATATTGGCGCCCGGCTGGAAGAAGATCTTGATCACCGCGACGCCGCTCAGCGTCTGGCTCTCGACGTGCTCGATGTCGTTGACGGTGGTCGTGAGCACACGCTCGTAGTTCGTGACGATGCGCTTTTCCATCTCCTCCGGCGGTAAGCCGCCGTAGTTCCAGATCACCGAGATCACGGGGATGTCGATGTCGGGGAAGATGTCCGTCGGCATCCGCAGGATGGTGAACACCCCCAGGATGACGATCAGCATCGACATCACGATGAACGTGTAAGGGCGTTGGAGCGCGACGCGAACGAGCCACATGGGAGAGAAGTGGGGCGTTTTCGTGCACCCGGACGGTTCCAGGCTGCTCTGAGAAACGCGGCCTCGGTTTTCCTAGAGTCGACGCCCGCGATCGTCCAATAGATAGATTCGTATCCTGTGATACCTTCTGGGTATTACTTAGGGCAAAACCCGTTTAGAAACCCATGGAAATACGGCATTTACGCTACTTCGTGGCCGTCGCCGAGGAGCTCCACTTCGGTCGCGCCGCGCAGCGCTTACACATTCAGCAACCTCCGCTGAGCCGTCAAATCCAGGATCTCGAGACCGAACTGGGTTTTCCCCTGTTCGATCGCTCACGCCGCCGCGTCGAATTGACGCCTGCGGGGACCGCATTGCTCGGCCGTGCTCGCCAAGTGTTCGACGCGCTCGACGTCGCGATTCACGATGCGCGCAGCGCGAGCGAGGGCGAAAGCGGGCGCTTGGTCGTTGGTTATCCGTCTTCCCTCGCCTACAGCGGGCTCACCGAGTTGTTACGCGCGTTCCGCACGCGCTTCCCGTCCGTCGAGATCTCACTGCGTGAGCTGCCACCCGCGGATCAAATCGACGGACTCAAAGCGGGGAGCTTGGACGTCGGCTTCGTGCGCACCTCGCTCGATGATCCGACGCTTGCAGCCGAGTTGGTGCGCCGTGAATCGCTGATGGTCGTCCTACCGGACGATCATCGGCTGGCCAAACAGCGCAGCATTCCGCTCAAAGCGCTGGCCCAAGAGCCGTTCGTGATGTTTCCGCGCGCTCGCGGCCCAGCCTTCTTCGATCAGCTGATGAGTCTGTGCGGCCGAGCCGGCTTCACGCCGCGCATCGTGCAAGAAGCGGCTCAGCTCGACATCGTGAGCTTGGTGGCCGCGGGCTTTGGCATCTCGATCATGCCCTCCTCAATGCGCAACTTTCGCCGCCCTGGCTTGGCGTTTCGCCCCATCGTCGGCGCGCCACAAGTCGAGCTGTTGATCGTCTGGCGCCACCAAAACCTGTCGCCCGCGCTGCACAACTTCGTCGATCTGGTGCGCGTCCTGGGCGTGAATCGTCAGCGCAAATCACGCGCAAAGGGATGATCGCGCACTTCCGTGGCGACGGTGGTAACTTCGCGATCGATTTGGGGACCGAGACGATGCCGACTTGGAAGTGCCCGGAGTGCCGCCGTACTTTCGCGCGAAAGGGCCAACGTCATGCGTGCGGCACCGGTGATCGCGCGCAGGTACTCCGCAACCGCCCCGCCTCCGTTGTCGCCACGTACGAAGCCGTCGAAGCAATTGCGAAATCACTCGGCCACATCGAGATCGTGGCGCGCGAGCGCTACGTGCTCTTTCGAACCGTGCGCATCTTCGCCGACGTGGTGATCATGTCCGACGCCGTGCGCATCGCCGTCCACCTCGAGCGCGAAGTCCCCGCGCCAATGTTCATCAAAATCGTCCGCGATCAGAAGGGCGTCACCCAAGTGGCCAAGCTCACGGAGCCAGCCGCTGCCGCGCGCGTCGAGCCCTACTTGAAGGAAGCCTACGAGTATTCGCTAGCGCCCAGGAAAACCGCTTCACCCGAATAGGTTGGGGATTTTTTGATGGTCACCGATCCCGTCGAACGGCGGCACAGCCTTCGGCGTCGCGGACGAGAAGAGGGACTAACCGCCGAGCCGCAGAGGACGCAGAGATCTGAGGGAGAGAGAGCTGGGTTGCACGCACTCCGACGGTTTGCGTCCCTGAGCTATCATTCGCCGCTCAGCGCGACCCCCCAAAAACTCCTCTCTGATCTCTGCGTCCTCTGCGGCTCGGCGGTTCAAACCTCAGGGACGTCCTGAGCGCGTTGAGCAAGCTGAAACGTGTTCTGCGACCGTGGCGCAGCCTTCGGTGTCCCAGGTTCGTGAAAGACGCTTTGCGTGCGGAATACTGTCCCCTGTGAGGTGCGCTGCTGGGTTGCGAGCGCCCATTCTCAATGAAATGCGGAGTCGGGAGGGCTCGGAAAGCATGCGCGGCACTGGATATTTACGCCCAGAGTCGTGCTTCCCTGTTTCAGCGACTCGGGACTAAAGTGGCAGGCCATGTCGCACACGCACACCATCGCCAGTTCCCTCGCTTTGCTCGGTCTGCTCACGCTTGCTGCCTGTGACGACCCGCCCAAGCCGGCACCTGCGGAGAAGCCATCGGCGACGGCCGCACCCACGCCGCCACCGCCCGCACCCGAACCGGTGAAGACCGCCGATCCCGCACCGCCGGCGAACGCACTGCCGCCGAAGAAGTTGTCCGAGTGTGCGAAAGGGCCGACCGCGGTGTTCGATCAGCCAGGCCTCGAGGACGAGATTCGGAAGAAGCTGCAGAAGCCGGATGGTGCGATCACGGTTGCCGATCTCGGCAAGGTGCACTCGTTGAATCTGTCGCAAGCCAAGCGCACCGCGCGACTCGACACCTGCACGCTCTCGCACCTCACCGGCGTGAAAGACCTGTTCCTGCCACCCGGCGAATACGACGACCTGACGCCGATCGCCACGCTGACGAACCTAGAATCGCTGAGCGCCGCTCACAGCAGCGTGAAAGACACAGCCCCGCTCGCCAAGCTGAAAAAGCTCGACCGCTTGGACGTAGCGCACACTCAAATCGCGGACCTGAGCGTGATCTCCACTCTGACCAACCTGACCGAGCTCACGTTGGACGACACCAAGATCACCGACGTGGAGGGGCTCGCCAAGTTGACCAAGCTCGAGAAGCTCGGCATTCAGCACACCCAAGTCAAAGACGCCGCTCCGCTCAAAGTCCTCAAGAAACTGAAAACGCTCTACGTCGCCGGCACCCCCGCCGACGAAGACGCCGTCTCCTTGGCCGGCGTCCGCGGCAACGGCACCAAAGTGATCAACTGATCAGCCACTCAGCACGCTCCCGGAGGGAACGGGACTAACCGCCGAGCCGCAGAGACCACAGAGATCAGAAGGAGAGTTGGGGGGACCGATGCGCGCCGGACTCCGTCTCACCAACGACGCAAACCGTCGAAGTGCGCGCAACCCAGATCTCCGCTCTCTCAGATCTCTGCGGCCTCTGCGGCTCGGCGGTTCAAATCTCAGGGAGCCGTTCTCGAGTTCCTTGGGGTTAGACGTGTAGGCCGCATTCGCGTTTGGTGGCTTCTTCCCACCACCAGCGACCGGCGCGTTCGTGTTCGCCGGGGCGCGGGACGCGTGTGCAAGGTTCGCAGCCGATTGAGATGAAGCCTTGGTCGTGCAGCTCGTTGTACGGCACTTCGTTGGCGCGGATGTAGCTCCACACCTTTTGCAGACTCCACGCGGCGAGCGGATTGAGCTTTACGAGCGGCTGTCCGCCGAGGCCGAGATTGGAGTCGATCTGCAGCACGGCGACGTCCGTGCGCGTCGGGCTCTGATCGCGACGTTGACCGGTGATCCAGGCGCGCTGTTTGGCGAGGGCACGGCGCATCGGCTCGAGTTTGCGGATGCCGCAGCACTCACCGTGACCGTCGTTGTAAAAGCTGAACAGCCCTTTTTTCTCGACGAAAGCCTGCAACGGTTCCGCCTGGGGCGACATCAGCTCGATGCTGACGCCGTAGTGGGTGCGCACCTTTTCGATGAAGCGATAGGTTTCGGGGTGCAGGCGCCCCGTGTCGAGCGTGAACACCGAAAACGGTAGCCCCGTTTTTACGGCGATATCGAGCACGGCCACGTCTTCCGCACCGCTGAACGCGATCGCCGCCTCTCGACCAAAACGCTCGAGCAGCCAGCGGATGGTGCGCTCCGGTGGTGCCTTGTCGAACTCGAGCGCAAGCGTCGCGATCTCGTCCGCGCTCAGTGGAGCCGCGCTCGTCGACACACCGGCATTCACAGGAGAGCCGCCAAGCGCTTCTTTGATGAACTGGAGCGTGCTCGTGTAGATGCGCGTGGTGCCACCGTCGTCGCGAACGACGAAGAACGGCGCGAGGTCCACCTGGTGCTCTTTCGCGAGCTTCATGCCCGCCGATTGCGGCTCGCCTTCGACCGCCCAAACCACTTCGTCGATCCGCGACATCAGGCCGCGGTTTTCGAGCAGCTTTTCGGCGTCCACGCACTTCTTGCAGGGTTCGCCGTTCAGCAGTCGCTTTTTCACCATCGTCACGTGCATCGAATTCATCCGTTCTGGGTCGGGGGCAGCGGCTCGAACACCGGGATCTCTGCGGTGCGTTCGACGCGGTCACGCGACCAGACATCGAGCTTTTGCAGGTCTTCCCAAACTTGGAGCGCTGACGTGTAGCGGTATTGTTCTTGGCGGCGCAGCATCACGCTCACCACGTCGCCGATCGGCGTGCCCAGAGCTTCGGCCTTGGCGCGCGGTACGCCATCGCGAATTTGCTGGATGATGCCGTCGTAACCGACGGTCGTGTCGATTGGGTACACGCCGGTGTGCATTTGGTAGATCAGCAATCCGAGCTGATACAAATCACTCTGTTTGGTCGAATAACCGCCGGCTGCGACTTCCGGTGCCATCAACCGGTGTTGCACGATCGATGGCTTGGCGCCACCGTAGCCGTACAGCTCCTGGGCGATGCCGAGATCACTGAGCTTGGCCGTCAAACGCTCGCCCTGGACGACGAGCACGTTGCCAGCGTGCAGATCATTGTGCACGAACTCGTTGTCCGCCAGGTACTGCACGGCGAACAGGAGCTGTCGAGCGACGTCGACTACGAGCCGATCGGTAAACGGCGCTTGGAGCATCTCGTCCAAGCTGTGATCGCAGCGCTCGAGCACGAGATAAAACAGCCCCGCCGCCTCGAAATAGTCATGCACGTAAACGATGTTCGGATGGCGCAGCCGATACAGCCGCTCGGCCTCTTTCAGCCAATCCGCGCGGACTTCCTCGTAGCGGCGATTGCCCGGTGCGAAGACCTTCAGTGCAAACGATTGATCGAACGGTCCGAGGCAATCGAAGACTGCTCCGAAGGCTCCGGCTCCCAGGCGCTTGCCGAGCAAATAGTTCTGACCGCGTGGCGAACGGACCGCGCCGCCGCTCACTGGCATGTCGGGAATGACTGAAATAGGGCCGGTCATCGGAGCGCGCTAGTTTGAGGACGAAGCGCGCATTTCTGCCATAAGTTTGCGATTTTCTCGAGAAATATACGAATTGCCACTCCCCACCCTACAGCCCGGCGCGCTCGCCGCGCACTCTTAACCGTGTTTTTCTGGCCGAGTTAGGGTTGCACGGATGAACAAGGTCGGCTAATTGACCCGCCCACATGTCGAACCGTGCACTCTGGAACGTCCGCCGCCGTCACGAATGGCTCACCACTCCCCTCAAGGCCAAGCGCCCCAAGCTGCGCTCGCGCAACCGCGTCGGCCTCGAAGCTGCCCAGGCGCGCAAGGCCAAGCCGGCCGCGTCCGCTGAAGCTGCGCAGTCCTGAGCTGCCTCCGGCCTATAGCCGGAATTTGGCCCGAGCTGTGGCCAGCTGTTAGCAGATCGCGCATGCGGCGAAGCGTCGTGTGCGCGTCACTGTTTTTGTGCGCCTCGGTTCTGTCGAGCGGCGTGGGTTGCGTGGGGCACGCTCAAGACGCGCACGAGCCTGGGGATCGGCTCGGCACCTATCACGCAACGGGGAAGCTGGTCAGTGATAGCTGCCAAGCAGCCGTTTTAGGCGTCACCAGCGATTGGCAATTCGACGTCAAACTCTCGCGCCAGAGCCACACGCTGTATTGGCTGAACGGCGCAGAGGCGATCCCAGGGACGATCGCGAGCGACAACGTCTCCTTCGGCTTCGAGAGCGGCGTGCAAGTGACGCTCCAAGCCGCGCGGGGCGCGGTTCCGGGCTGCGTGATCGAGCGCCGTGACAACGCGAGCGGCAAACTCAGCTCGAGCAGCACTACGGACGTGCAACGCTTCAACGTGGATATGAGCTTCACGTACGCAGTGCAACCAGGCAGCCTGTGCGCGGGCTTCGTGGGAGTTGAAGACGGCTTCGCGGCGTTGCCATGCAAGGTCTCGTACTCGCTCACCGCCGAGCGCACCGCGCTTCCCCCGAGCCTCGACTGATCACTCTAGGCGAGTAAGTCAATCCCCAAAACGGCCTGAGAGCCGCTTCTGACGCGCACTTGAAACGCCGCGTAAGTACGAAGAAAAGCCTGGATTGCGCCCACCGGCCGTGCTAGCTTGGGACTCGTCGTGCAGGCTGGAATAATCGTTCCCGGGCTTGTCCGGTGGAGGAGCACCCCCGCATCCTGCGCACTTGGGTCCGAGACCGCTCAGCGGTCTCCTTTCGGAAGCGCCCACTACCGCAGCCTACCCAGCGATTGAGTCTCTTTCTCGTTCGAGTAGGAGGCGCGGGCGTCCGGCTATGGCCGGAGGAGGACAGGCATGATTAGTAGTTGTACCTTTATCCCGGAGGTGGACCCTCGAGGTTAGCCGAGCGAGGTCGGCCACGCTCTCTGCGTGACCAGGGCCTTGTTGTCTACGGCTAGGTACGGTCTGAGGCCGCGCGTCGATCGCGCTGTCGCGGAGTGCCGCCGCCCCTCACCCCCTCCGGGATTCTGGGGCTACGACCAACCCGGGTGATCCAACGGATTGCCCGGGTTGCTTTATTTGCGGCTGGGCTTCGGAGCAGGCGGAGCTGCCACGGGACTTTTCTGCCGGTACCCCTCCTGACAACAGGAAATTACTGGTGTAGACCCTCCCCCGTGATGACCCTGCTTTCGATGCTGAGCGCGTCGCTAGACCACTTTTCGCTGCTTGGCTCTGGCCCGGACTTCTTCTGGAACAGCTCGATCTTCGAAAAGAACCGCTGGGAAGCGTTTACCAAAGGCACGCGGATCTTCCTGACGATCGCGACCGCGCTGCTGCTGATGTACGAGATGCGCGCCGCGCGCCTGCGCGAACGCATCTCGAAAAAGATGAAACGCTGGGTGGCGATCGGGCTGACCGTCGTCGCGTTCTTCACTTACTTCGACTTCTTCAATCCCAACGTTCGCTACCAAGAGTATTACCACCGGCACGAGTTTTATCACTATTACCTCGGCTCCAAGTACTTCAAGGAGATCGGTTACACCGAGCTCTATGAGTGTACTGCGGTGGCCGAAGTGGACCTCGGTCGCGGTGCGTCGATTGCGAAGCGAGACATTCGCGATCTGCACGTGAACCTGATCAAGCCGGTGAAGGACACGGACGTCCTGACGCATCCCGAGAAGTGCAAGAACAGGTTTACGCCTGAGCGCTGGGAAGCGTGGAAGAAAGACGTCGACTGGTTTTATCACTCCTCAGTCGGCAGCTATTGGGAGAACATGCAGAAGGACCACGGCTACAATCCGCCACCGGTCTGGGGCATGACGGGCAAGCTATTCGCGAGCATCGCGCCCGCCGGCGATACGTTCTTCAAGCTGCTGTCGATGATCGACGTCGCGCTGCACGTTGGGATCATCCTGCTCTTCTACTGGGCCTTCGGCTTCCGCATCATGGCCGTGGCCACGGTGTTCTGGGGCTGCAACGCGCCGGCCAACTTCTATTGGACGGGTGGCGCGTTCCTTCGCCAGGACTGGCTGTTCATGCTGGTCGCCTCCGTGTGTTTGGCCCGCAAGCGCAAGTTCGGGCTGGCTGGCGCCGCGCTCACTTGGTCTTCACTGCTGCGCGTGTTCCCCGTCATCTTCTTTGCTGGCTGGGGCATCATGGTGCTGCTCGAGATCATCCGCCGCGTGCGTTTCGGCACCACGGGCGAAGTTCAAGCCGCGTCCGGTAAGCTGTCGATCAAGCGCGAGCCCGGCTTGCTCGGCCTATTGCACCCCGATCATCGTCGTTTGATTGGCGGTATCTTGGTGGCAGCCGGCGTGTTGATCCCGGCCAGCGTCGTGGTGTGTGGCGCGGACTCCTATAAGCAGTTCTTCGGACACACGATCAAGGTGCACGGCACGACGCCGCTCACGAACACCATGGGCCTCGAGACCATGCTCGAGCACACCTGGGACAACCGCATGCGCTTCATGCGCGACGACAACATGGATGACCCGTTCAAGGGCTGGAAGGAAGGGCGGCTGGCGCGCTTCAAGCAGGTCAAGCCCGTGTTCGTGTTCGTCATTGCTGGCGTGTTCGCGTGGACGGTCTGGGCGTTGCGTCGCACGAGAGCGCTGTGGATCGGCACTGCTATCAGCGTGTGCCTGGTCATCTGCATGACCAATCTGACTTGTTATTACTATTCGCTGTTTTTAGCGGCACCAGCGTTGGTCAAAGTGCGTCCGGCGCTCGGTCCACCCCTGATCATGACCAGCGGCATCAGCACGATCTTGCTGTACGCGCCGAGCGGATTCTACTGGGTGGATGATCGCTTCGTCGCGCAGGCGTGGTTGTTCTTCGCGCTCAGCGTGATGTTCTTGTACGCCTACTCGCGCCCGTTCAGCGTCGAGCGCCTCAAGGCGTGGTGGGACGGCAAGCGCGAGCCGAAGGCACCGCGCGCGTTGCCGCCTGCGTCCCCTGCTGCGGCGAAGTGAACGGTTAGAGGCGAACCCGGGAGCGGAACTCCGCCGTTCCCGGGACTTGCACTTGGAAGCGATACAGCGTGCCATCCGCCGGCACGCTGCCTTCCCAGGTTCCACCAGCGGTGGTGACGTAGAGCGTATCGAGCTTGGGGCCGCCGAAGGCGGCGGACGAGACGCGACTCACGGGCAGCTCGGCGCGCTCGAGCACGTTGCCGTCGGCACCGAGGCAGAGCAGCGCTGAGCCGTCCCAGCGCGCGCTCCAGACTCGACCCGAGCGGTCGACGGTCATGCCGTCCGGAATGCCTTGTTCGCGCGCGGCGCGATGAAATACTCGGCGATTGCTGAGCTCGCCCGTCTCACGCTGGTAGTCGGCGACGTAAATCAGATACGTGGTGCTGCACGTCCAATAGAACTGACGGAGGTCTGGGCTGAACCCCATGCCATTCGCGCAACCGGTGCCACGCCACAAGGGCTCGACCGAGCCGTCCAGATCGATGCGGAACAGCCCGCCGCTCTCGTCGGTCTTGCCGATGGTCCCCGCGAACACACGCCCCTCCGGATCGGCGATCACGTCGTTGAAGCGGGTCATCCCGCTGTCGATCTGCTCGGCGAGCACGCGACGCTTCCCCTCTTTGTCGAGGGACGCGATACGGTCGACCTCGAACAACAGCAACGAACCGTCGTCCTGAAAGGTGAAGCCGCCGATCTTGTCCGGATTGCGGTGAAAGCATTCGTGCTCGCCGCTCTCGTGGTCGACGCGAAATAGCCGCCCAGTGTCGATGTCGACCCAGTACAGCCGCCCTTCTCGTTCGTCCCAGAGCGGGTTCTCGCCCACCTGACACTGGTAGTTCGCGACCGGCTCGGGGCTGTGCATTGTTGCGCTCAGCAAATCAGAGCAGACCGCGAACGCGCGCGATGACCTCGGCCACGCCCTCGGGAAATGGCCGGAACGCCACGTCCAAGTGCTGCGACTCGGTTTCGATCCCCGAAACGGTGACCAATGGCGCAAGCGCTCGGATCAGCCGCTGCGCGTTTTCATTCTTGGCAAACTTGGGATGGCGCATCAGATCGATCACGATCCGATCGTCCTTGGAATCAACCAAGATTGGCGGGCGCTTGGGCATGTACATGACCAAGTTGCCCGGCTTACTCAGATCCAGCGCGCCCGACTTGAGCAGCGCAGCGATCGGCGTCGTCGCACTGTCGTCCGTAACCTTCAGGGAGACCTCGGCGAGGCGGATCTCGAAACACAGTTCGGTCGCGTTGGCGCGAACGCGTTCGATGTACACCACTGCGGACGCGCGCACTGGCGTGCCCATCAAATCGAGTGACGCGGCGACGCGCACACCGGGTGGTACTGCTTCGACTTCGAGATCCTTGGGCGCTTTCTTGCCTGCGCCCTTCACCGCCAACCAGCGCAGCGCTGCAAGCGGGACCCCGAAGCGCATCGCTAACGCATTGCGTAGCAAGCGCCACAGCTCCTCCGGATGGTCCTTCAGGTAGATGCCGACAGCGCCCGCGATTTCCCGTACGTCCATGAGTTTGCGGAGCGGAGTAAGCCACAGGATTCAGTCGGGGCCAACGCACACTTCACGAGCGGCGCAACACCCACATCACCGAGCGAGAAGACTCGTGAACCGCGCCTATCGCCTCGTGGGGAAACGTGATTTTCGCGGAAGTGCTGCTAACATCCTGTGATGGCAAGCCACGTGCGCATCCCGCCCGGGGCGGTGCACGACACGCTCCGTCGGCACCTCTTGGCAGCTGGGCACTCGCTGGTCCTCGACCTCGAGCAAAGCCAAGGAGCTTTGGCGGTCGACGCCCTCAGCGGCAAGGCCTACCTGGATTTTGCCAGCTTTTACGCGTCGAACCCGCTCGGATACCGCCACCCGAAGGTCCTCGAGCCAGGCGTTCAGGAGCGGCTGCTGCGCGCGGCAACGGTAAAAGTCGGCAATCCGGATTTTTACACCTCCTTCTACGCGGAGTTTGTCGAAACCCTCGCCCGCACTGCGGCTCCTCCGGAGTTACCGCACTATTTTTTCGTGGAAGGCGGGGCGCTGGCTGTCGAAAACGGCATGAAGGCCGCCTTCGACTGGAAGGCGCGAAAGAACCTGGCCGCGGGTCGCCCGGCTGCTGGCAGCCAGATTTTGCACTTCGAGCAGGCGTTTCACGGCCGTTCTGGCTACACGCTGAGCGTCACCAACACCGATCCGACCAAGACGCTCTACTTTCCGAAGTTCGATTGGCCGCGCATTCCTGCGCCGAAGGCGACCTTCCCGCTCGCGAGCCACTTGGCGGACGTCGTGCAGAGCGAGCAAGCGTCGCTCGCCGCAGTGCAGCGCGCGTTCGACCAGCGCGGCCACGAGATTGCGGCAATCCTGATCGAGCCCATTCAGTGCGAGGGCGGCGACAATCACTTCCGGCCAGAGTTTTTGGCAGGACTGCGCCGGATCGCGGACGAGCGCGAGGCGTTGCTGATCTTCGACGAAGTGCAGACTGGCGTTGGATTGACCGGCGCCTGGTGGGCTTTTCAGAAACTCGGAGTGCAGCCTGACGTGCTCTGCTTCGCAAAAAAGATGCAGGTCGGCGGCATCTTGGTATCCCGACGCATCGACGAGATCGAGAGCGTATTTGCCGTGCCTAGCCGAATCTCGAGTACGTGGGGTGGCTCGCTCGTCGACATGGTGCGCGCGACTCGCATCCTGGAGATCATCGAAGAGGACCGACTGCTCGAAAACATCACGCTACGCGGTGCCGAGCTGCGCCGAGGTCTCGAGCTACTTGCCGAACGCTTGCCTGAGGTCGACAACGCGCGTGGTCTCGGCGGCTTGTGCGCGGTGGATTTGCCTTCGGCCGAAGTGCGTAATCGCGTGCTCAAGCGCTGTTATGACGAGCAACTGTTGATCCTCGCTTGTGGTCAACGCTCGATCCGTTTCCGGCCGTTTTTGAACATCGACTCGGCCGACGTGACTGAGTGCTTGGTGCGCTTCGAGCGCGCGGTGCGACACGAGCTCGAAGCACCGCGCGGTCGCGCAGCATAGGGATTCGTTGGGAGGCCTACTCGCGCTTGGCGCCGGGCAGCGCGTTTACGGCATCCGCCACGGGCGCAGAACTCATCTCGCTTGCCGGCATGGCCGAACGAGCGTTGAGCTCCGTGCGCACGCGGCCACCGACCGACTCAGCAAGGCGGCCCAAGATGTCCGGCACGTCCCGCAGGAGCGACGACCAGGCACTGCCCTCGTCGCCTTCGACGGCGATCAATTGCGTCGAGCCGTCCTTGCCAATGGCAATTACGGCCACGGGATCGATCTCGACCGCGCCGCCCGCACCGTGACCGCCCGAATTAGCGCCTGCCTTGGCGCTCTTACCGCCGGCGGTGGCGCTGCCCGCACCGAACGCGATCTTCAAGCGGTGCACCGGGATCACCGTGGCATCCCCCGCTTGTTGCGCTTGCCCCACGATGGTCTCGCTCTTCGAGATGCCATGCACGCCCGAGAGCAAGCTACTCACGATGTCGCCGATCTTGGAGTCACTCATGGGGTCTGTGTCATTTGCTTGGCTAGCACGGCGGAGCGTCGCGCTGCCGCCCTTTGCTTTAGCACGAAACCGACCACGTTCACGCTCAGGCGTACCGGCCAAATCTGGAAACGGCCGTCCGCCGTGAGCGCCAGGCGATCTTCGGAATGCCAGCCGGGCGTTTGATGGATCACGTAACGTTCGGGCAAAATGCCGGACAGCACGCACAAACCCGCCAGGATTTGCCCGGTCAATGCCACGTCGCGAAAGGAATACTGCACGTCCAACTCGAGTGAGCGCACCTCGAAGACACGCTCCCGTTCCCACCACGAGTTCAGCGCCTCGAACAGGTCGATGTTCGAAAAGAAGCGCCCGAGCGCGCGTTCGACTCGAGTGAGATCGACCGACTTCGGCTGCGATTCCTGGGCAGTGGGTTCGGCCTTTTTCGGGGTTCGTCGTAGCCAACGCGACAACGGCAAACGGACGAGCTGCTTGCCAAGCAGATGACAGGTCAAGAAGGGCTTCACCCCATCAGCCGCGATGGCACTGAACGCGACTGGGCCGATCCCGATGCCGAGCGCGAGCACCCAAGATCCTGAAGGCTCGGCGCGCGCTTGAAGGTTGCTGCTCAACGAAAGCGGCAACCAATACGAAAGGCCCGCGAGCAGCGTCAGCGCGAGCGCAACCAGCCCAAGCCAGAGCATGATCACTCGCGTGCGCCGAAGCGCTATTTCTCGTCGCCCGTGCCGAGCTGCGGCGTCGGCGCAGCCGGTAATGCGTCCGTCGGAGCCGAGGCGTGCGGCGCCGGCAAGATCTGAACGCCCTTGCGCAGGACCGCGGTTTTGCCCTTGTGAAGCGCCAACAGGTGGGGCGCGCCGTCCTCACCCACGACGACGAATGCGCGCGGTTCGACGACGATCGCGCCACCCGCACCGCCGGCCTCGGCACCTGCGTCGCGTTCTTCGTTTCCTCGCTTGGCCGTCCCACCAACGTCACCAATGGCGGTGCCGAACGCGATACTGATCTTGCTCAAGGGGAGAATTTTTGACTGCCCGGCGTCACGCACGGTGCCCACCACGCCGTCCGCCTTGGAGACGCGGCCGAGCTCGCTCAACAGTTCGCCCATCAAATCCTTGAGATCCATGCCTGAAACCAACCAATCACGGGCAGCGCCGTTCGTCAAAGCCAATTCGGCCGCGCGCGATCATGCTCTCGCGCTAAGGTCCCGGTGATGAGACAGGTCAAGCTTGGCACGTTGACGGCCCATGTCACGGGCGGAACCGACCGCGAAGGCGGCGGCTCTGGTCCCGTGGTCGTACTCATGCACGGTTATGGGGCTCCCGGCACCGATCTGGTGCCCTTGTGGCGTGAGCTCGCCGTAGCCCATGAAGTTCGCTTCGTTTTCCCGGAGGCGCCTCTCGAGACCGACTTTGGTGGGCGCGCCTGGTGGCCAATCGACATGATTCGCTTGCAAACAGAGCGGTTCTCCAAAGGCGGCGCCGAGCGCCTGATCGCTGAGGTCCCACCGGGGATCGACGCCGCGCGGGCCGCCGTTCTCGAGCTACTCGCGGCTTTGGAGCGCGATTTCGGCGCCCTGCCCGAACAGACGGTGATCGGCGGCTTTTCTCAAGGCGCGATGCTTGCAACCGACGTGGTGCTGCGCAGTTCACGCGCGTTTGGCGGTCTCGCATTGCTCAGCGGCACGCTGATCTCGCACGACGAGTGGCTACCATTGATGAGCACGCGCCGTGGGCTGCCGGTCTTGCAGAGCCACGGCCGGGCCGATCCCGTGTTGCCTTTCGATGTCGCGGAACGCTTGCGAGACGAGCTCGTCGCTGCGGGGCTGCCCGTCGAGTTCATCGCGTTCAACGGCGGGCACGGCATTCCAGGCGGCGTGTTGGACGGACTGACGCGCTTGATTCAACGCCTATCCTCGACGAACCCCGCATGAAAATCGCGGCCATCGACATCGGCACCAACTCGATTCACATGGTCGTGGTCGAGGTGAATCCCGATCACGGCCTGAGCGTGATCGACCGTCAAAAGACGATGGTCCGGCTGGGTCAGGGCCTGTTCGAAACCATGCGCCTCAGCGAGCGCGCATTCGCGGACGG